>ENA-OWOZ01000129-OWOZ01000129.1-bioreactor-metagenome-genome-assembly--contig:-NODE-129-length-109012-cov-156.709946_pt1 | contig 109012 bp, 92 predicted proteins | sample MGYA00238140_ERZ651804 | MGnify/ENA primary metagenome ERZ651804 (study PRJEB26910, sample SAMN07631232) | bioreactor metagenome | isolation source: Switchgrass digestor | place: USA: Dartmouth...
GGCTCGCTTGGGATACATTCTGATGACATTGTTTGAAATGCAGGCAAACCACCTGTTTCGCATTGAAGTGCCTTTCAGAGAGAACCTAATTATGGCTCTTCGCAAAAGGCTGGGCGATAGTGAATACAACAAGTTATTTGCAGACGATCCGTTTAACGAAACTGAAGAGAATGGAATATTTGAAATCATTACGGAGGATACATACCTTTACCGGGATGAGGACGAAAAAGTATATGACATTACTGAGCATAAATTAAAGCATGTCATAACAGTGCCAGATTCCAGGCTGGTATTTTTCTATGATTTCGGCGACAACTGGATTGTAGATGTCACCCTTGAACGCATATTTGAGGATGATAACCTGCCGGGGAGGTTTCTTCCCCGAGTACTCGAAGGAGAAGGGTATGGCATCATTGAGGACTGTGGTGGTGTAGGAGGACTTGAAAAACTGGCTAAAGCCTTCAAAAAGAAAAAAGGCGAAGAATACAATATGTACCGGGAATGGCTGGGTGTAGATGATTTAGACCTTAACCATTTTGATATTAATGACATGAATTTCAGGCTCTTGAAAGTTCCTCGCATATATTCAGACATTTATGAACGCAATATGGAACCCACAGAGAGGTCAATGGATATTCTTGAACGGAAGTATCTAAAACCCCGAAAAGGCGTTAATTAAATAATTATACCAAACACGATGCCTAATCACCGGATATATATGTTGAACAGCAAGCTATTGCTCGAAACCAGCTTATGCTAACACTGTAACAAGTTAGAGTTGCTATAGCTTGCTTTAACCTGTTCCGGAGCATGATTCTGATTGTTTTAGTGTATTGTTTTAAAATATGCTTACAGCTAAAAGAAGCCCTTTTTACCTCGGTTTGAGGATTAAAAAGGGCTTGCCTGAGGATGTAATGAATTTTGTGTATGAAAGAATAAAAAGTCTCCTTCTTGGCAAGAATTAGCAATAATGAAAGCCAAGGAGGAGAATATTATGTCAATGCTCACAAAAGAGCAAGTAAAAGCCCTGGTACGGGGAAATAATTTCCAAAGTGTGTCGGATGTTACCGCATACCTCAAGGATATTTTCAAGGATGTGATACAAGAATTGCTGGAAGCCGAATTAGAGGCGAATTTGGGGTACGGCAAAGAAGAACGGAGTGCCAAGAATACCGACAACAGCCGCAACGGTTATACATCCAAAACGTTAAAAAGTGAATTTGGGGAAGTTGAGATTCAGGTACCTAGGGATCGCAAAGGTGAATTTGAGCCAAAGATTATTCCTAAATATCAGCGCAATGTATCCGGGATTGAAGAGAAAGTGATTTCCCTTTACGCCAGGGGGATGTCGACCCGGGATATTGGGGAGCAGATACGGGAGTTGTATGGAATCGAGCTATCCGCCGAAATGGTCTCAAGGATTACAGAGCGAATCACTCCTGAGATTAAGGAATGGCAGGAAAGGCCGCTGGATGCGGTATACCCGTTCATTTTCATGGATGCCGTCCACTATCGGGTTAAGGAAGACGGGAGGATTTTAAACCGGGCATCCTACGTTGTGATGGGCGTAACCGTGGAAGGGAACAAAGATATACTCGGCATCTGGATTGGGGAGAGTGAAACCTCAAAATTCTGGCTGGGAGTAATGAACGACCTTAAAAACAGGGGTGTGCAGGATGTCCTGCTGTTTTGCGTGGATGGCCTTACGGGGCTTAAGGAGGCAATCATTGCAGCTTTTCCGAAGGCGGAGATCCAAAGGTGCATCATCCATCAACTGCGTAATTCCTTCAAATATGTATCCTACAAGGATGTAAAGGCTGTCAGTAAAGACTTCAAAGCTGTTTATCAGGCAATTAATGAGGAAGTTGCTCTGGAAAAGCTTTATGAATTGAAGGAGAAGTGGGGTAAAAGCTATCCGTTTGCCATTCGCAGCTGGGAAAACAACTGGGATGTGTTAAGCCCGTTCTACAAGTTTCCCGAAGAGGTGCGCAAAATCATCTATACGACAAATATTATCGAGGGTTTGCACCGGCAATACCGCAAGGTGACCAAATCGAAGACGATGTTTCCATCGGATGCTTCTTTGGAAAAAATGCTATACCTGTCGTCAAAGAATGTGATGCAAAAGTGGACACAGCGGTATAAGAACTGGGACCGGGTGTTGAGCCAGTTGATGATCCAATATCCGGGCCGGCTGGAGGTTTGCATTGAGTAGATTGGCATCTCCGGCGTTTAAGGGATTGTCCTAATTTCCGGACGGATCTGATGATCGGCCCGTAAGCCTGCAAAACTTTGCGTGAACCTTGACAATTTCATAAGGATGCGGTGCAATACCGATGGTCTTCTTTACAGTGTTCCAGCACTAAATAAAGCTTATCGGCGGAGTTGACCTTGCCGGATATGCAATAGATCTTGCCGTGCCGCATGCCTAATGTGCCGGAATAGTCATAGGCTTTATAACAGCGGTTGGTGTCAACGTCCCTGGTAATGTATACGGTGCATTTGTCATATTTCCTAATATCAAGTATTTCAATGTGGTTGGCACTGAAGTTGAACAATGTGTCCTCTCCTTTACGGATAAAAATTTAGAGTCTGATATAGAATTTTCTACACTTCCTGGAAGTGTGTAGTAAATACTGCTCCAGATAACACTTCAGCCCGGTTGCAGGTTCCCTGTTGCGTTCCCGCAGGGCAGGTTTTCGGACATTGCCGGGCTTCAGCAAAATTATGGGCACATGAACCTGACTATATACGTGCCAATAACATATGAATAAATTTCTTTCTTCAAAGAAATCTATTTGCGGGGAAGTAATATTATTGCCATTTTTATTCATAACCATGCATAAAACTTAAAAATAATGGCAACAATATAAATAGAAGAACTATGCAGAGCTTTATTCTGTAAACCACTGCAACCAAAATTACTTGCTAAAGAAGTGTTGACATAAAATTCCCGTACACAAAATTATTTACACTCCCGCTTGCCTTTTTGAAAGAATATTTCCCAGCTAATGTTGCTTAAAATTACAAGACAAAATCACAAACGCTTGACAGCAAAATATTTTAGAATTATTCAGTTGGCGATTTTTTCGCTGAGCCTGAGGGTGTCGGCTACCATGGCTATAAACTCTGAATTGGTCGGTTTGCCCTTCCTGGTGTTAATGGTATAGCCGAACAGATCGTTGATGGTATCGACCTTCCCCCTGTTCCAGGCAACCTCTATGGCATGGCGGATAGCGCGTTCGACACGGCTTGGCGTTGTCTTATGGGTTTTGGCCAGTTCGGGATACAGCCTTTTGGTCACGGCGCTGATGATCTCCCTGTCCTGTACGGCCATCATGATCGCGTCGCGCATGTACTGGTAACCTTTTATATGTGCAGGTACTCCGACATCCCGCATGATCTGCGTAATTTTTGACTGAACACTGTCAGTGCTGCTGACTGAGCGTGAAGAATATGAAGTCGGCGCCGGTTGTTCCATCCTGATGACAGTCGGGCTGTGGGTCTTTACAAGCTCCCTGATTCTTTCGACCAGGACACTTAAATCAAATGGCTTCACAATATAGTAAATAGCTCCCAGCGAGAGGGCCTGCTGCGTAATAGCGTCCTGGCCCACTGCAGAAAGAATGATAAACAGCGGTTTCTCAGATGAATTTACATTTTTGTAACGCGTCAGCACTCCCAAACCGTCAAGTCTTGGCATAATAATGTCAAGAACGACAATATCCGGTTTGGTTTTCTCAATCATCTCAATGGCATCCTCGCCATTTTCAACTCTTCCGCATACTTCAATGTCGCTCTGGCTTTCAAGGAACTCGCATATAATCATGCCAAATGCGACATTGTCATCCGCAACAAGTACCTTGATCTTTTTATTCACACTGATACCTCCCTTTTCTTTGTGATTTTAATTATATTGTTGAATTACATAATTTACAAGTAAATTATTTCTATTACCTGCTCATGAAGGCTAAAATAAGCATTAATAGTAAGTCTTTCAGATTTTTATTTTTTAAACAAGGGAAATATGACGAAGTTTAGTATCCCGCCTCAATGATCTGTGCAGATATTTCTGCAAATATCGGGGCTGCGCTCACCGATCCGCTTTGTCCGTCCTCAATGAAAACACATAAAGAGTACCTGGGCTCGTTTATTGGGAAGTATCCTGAAAACCATGCATGAAGGATGTTTCTGTTATCCCTTACCCAGCCGGTTTCGGCGCTCCCGGTCTTTCCGGCGCTGCCGCCGTGGCCTTTTATGTCGGCCCACCTGCCCGTTCCCGACTGGACGGTCAGCAGCATCATTCCCTGCAAAGCTGCCGCCGTTTCCTTTGATATCACCCGTTTCCAGGAAGGGCTGCCGATATTCCTGATAAGCTCGCCCTTATCGTTCACTATACCTTTGACAAGTGAGACCTGGTTGAGTATCCCGCCGTTGGCTATGACAGCAGTCATGTTCGCTGCATGGATCGGCGATATAAGGATCTCTCCCTGGCCTATGGACATATTGCCGATCTCGGCGGGCGAGGCAGGTCCCAGGAAACTTGGAAGCATCCCGGCCGGCTCGTCTATCCCCTGCTCCGCCAGCCCCGTTTTGCTTCCAAGTCCGAATTTTTCAGCCATATCCATGATCTTGTCCCTGCCCAGCATAAGTCCGAGGTTTATAAAATACGAGTTGCACGATCTGGCGAAAGCCTGGGCCATGTTGATATTCCCGTGTCCGCCCTCGTCATAGCTCGTGCATTTCATCATCAGACCGCCCAATTCGACATACCCGGGGCAATCAAAGGTCAGGTCGGCCGATATGCCGTCTTCAAGGGCTGCTGCAGCAGTTATTATCTTGAAGACAGATCCGGGGGTATAAGTGCCCAAAGCCCTGTTGAACAAAGGCTCATTTTTGTCGTTAAGATACGGGGTTATGTTTGAAGGGTTGAAATCAGGTCTTGAAGCCATAGCGAGAATCTCTCCGGTCAGGATATCCATGAGGATGACCGCTCCTTTGTCCACCATGCGATCCATTACCTTCTCGACTATGCTCTGAAGATGGTAGTCCAATGTAAGCTGCACATTCAGCTTTTCACGGTTCATGCTGTTCCAGATCCTGTACCCGAGTCCGCTCATGAAGCCATCACCCGCATCGGCAATGATTCCCGCGTATACTCCTCCTCCGCGCTTCAGCGTTTCCTGGTAAGCTTTTTCGATCCCGGCCAATCCTTCCGCCCCTTTTTCGTCAACATACCCTAAGATATGGGTGGCCAGGGTATCGGCATCGTTCCGTACCCTCATGTCGATAACGCTTATTCCCCTGAGCGAGGAATCGGTCAAGGCTTTAGCCTGGGCCGCGGATATATCCATGAGATACGGCAGGTTGCTCTTTGACAGCTCGGCTGTTAAGTACTGCGGCGTTGCGTTGAATATGCTGGCTGCGGTATTGAGAGCCACCGGATCGTTAAGCAGCGTATATGGCTGTAAAATCGCCTTCCAGCAAATCTTCCTTCCGGTAAGTCTTATTCCGTTCCTGTCCAGGATATCCCCCCGTTCCCTTTGGACAAGGCGGCTGCGGCTCTGCTGGAGCGCTGCCATTACCGAGTATTGCTCTCCCTTTACAGTCTGGAGATTGAAAAGCCTGACAGTCAAAAGTACGAGTATAAGAAAAAAAAGGAATCTGATAAATCGAAAACGTCTGTTGTACAAGAGAACACCTCCATCAGAGAAAGCGTTCCCATTATTGCTCAAATTATTCAAATTGCCTGTATGAAGTGGTATAATAAGGTCCCTGAAGCGTAAATCAAAATTACATGTTTGTCATATCCATTCGGCAATCAAAGTATAATCTGTAGAAAGGAGATTATTATGAAGATTTACCCTGAATCAACGTATTTGCATGGAAGCGACAGACATGTACTTAATAAATACAGGTCGGAATTTTATGATTTCTCGCCTGAACAGGTGACGGGCAGGATAGCTCGCGGCAGTGAAAAGGTCCTGAATGCCGGCAGGATCGTCGATCCAAATCCTATGCGGAATATTATAAGAAGCAAGTGAGGCCTGTTATTTCATAACTTCCCAGTAAGCTCTTGCTTTTTTAATGTCATTTTCTACCTGTTTCTTCAACGCGTCGACGCTTTCAAACTTTTTCTCTCCACGAAGCCTATGTATAAAGCAGACCTCTATGTCCTTCCCGTATATATCTTCACTGACATCCAGAAGATGAGTTTCGATGGAAAAAACTTTTTCATTTCTCAGGGTTGGCGCTGTGCCTACGTTTGTTATGCTGTTCACCCATTTGTCATCATACTTTGTCTTGGTTATATATACTCCATTGGCCGGGACGGCCATATCGGGATGCGCGATTATATTTGCAGTCGGAAAACCCAGGGTGCGGCCTATCCGTTTCCCGTCGATCACGGTGCCGTACAGGGAAAAATGCCTGCCCAGCAGCTGAAAGACCCTTTCTATCCTGCCTTTTTTTATATATTCCCTGATCAGAGTGCTGCTTACTATCTCTGAATTGACTTTTACCGGAGGTATAACGATAACTTTGAAGCCATATTTCTCCCCGCTCTTTTTCAGAAATTCGGTATCACCCCTGCCCATGTAGCCGAACCGGTAGTTGAAGCCTACGACAGCAAGACGTATCCTGAGCGTATCGACAAGGATGTTCCTGATAAAGTCTTCGGGGGACAGGCGTGAAAAATTCTCGTCGAAGTCCTGGTAGCACAGAATGTCGAGGTCGGTCGAGGATAAAAGCCTTGCTTTCATCTCGTTGGTAGTGATAAGAGGAGTGACGAGCTTCTTCCGGAGCATAGTTTCAGGGTGCTTGTTGAACGTGTAGACTACCGACTGCAGGCCGTTAAGCTTGCACTCATTTATCAGAGTGTTTATAAGTGCCATATGCCCGATATGGAGCCCGTCAAAATTGCCAAGGCCAACGCCTGTAGATTTGCTGAAAGTATTTTTATCGAAACTGGTAAGTACCTGCAATCAGATTCATTCCTTTCAAAAGCTTATATGCCGTCACAGCCGATCCATTTATAAGTGCGCAGTTCAGGCCTGGCGTCAGAACCGATGATCTTCCCGACCGCAATAAATGCGCCGTTTTCGTGATATACCCGCACCAACCCGGCCGTTTGATCTGTAATCGGTATGCTCAGCCCGTTTTTAAGCTTTTTGGCATCCTTATAATTCACTTTTACGAAGGGAAAATCTCCGAGGACCCGGTCCATGGGGATCAATGCTTTTTCAGGCATATTGCTTTCCCTGTCTCCGATTTCTTCAAGGGAAAAGGATTCTTCAATCGAAAAAGGTCCCGATCTCAGTCTTATCAATGACCTCATATGACCCCCGCACCCTAACTTTTCGCCAATGTCATGGCATAAAGTTCTTATATAGGTGCCCTTGGAACAGTCGGCATCGAAAATCACCTCGGTTTTATCGCCTTTTTTTTCGATGCTCAGTATATCAAGGCTGAAAAAAGTGACTTTGCGGGGCTTTCTCTCGATTTCCAGGCCTTTCCTTGCAAGTTCATAAAGCTTTTTTCCGTTTACTTTTATGGCCGAATACATGGGAGGAATCTGCTCTGTTTCTCCCAAAAAGCTTTTTATGACATTTATAATTTCTTCATTCGTAGCATTGACCGGATTTTCATAAATCACTTTTCCGGAAGCATCCTGGGTATCCGTAGCCGTCCCCAATAACAACCCAACCCGGTATGTCTTGTTCTTGTCCATCAGGAACTCGATAACTTTCGTGGCTTTTCCCACGCATACCGGCAATACGCCGCTGGCATCAGGGTCAAGGGTGCCGGCATGGCCGGCTTTTTTCGTATTGCATATCTTCCTTACCCTTGATACCACGTCAAAAGACGTTATGCCAATTGGCTTGTTGATGTTCAGGATTCCATCCATCAGTTTTCACCCCGGATCTCCGGCAGGATGGCAGATACAAGCCTGTTGATTATATCATCGAGCTTGCCGGTGATGTTAAATCCGGCTGCCCGTTTATGGCCCCCGCCGTTGAACTTCTCCGCTATCCGGGATACATCCACATAATCGTTCGATCTCAGGTTCCCCCTGAACAGGCCTTCCTGCTCTTCCCTCAGGAAAAGGGAGACTTCCACTCCTTCAAGGTTGCGACCGATATTGACCAGTCCTTCATAATCATCGCTTTTGACGTTCAGGTTTTTAATATCCTTCAATGTCAGGTATGAGACTGCCAGTTTACCGTTTCCGTAAAGCAGGAGTGAATTCATGGTCTGCTTCATCAGGTTCATTTTCGTATAGGATATCATGTCAAATACTTTCTTTATGACATAAGGAAAATCGATCCCGTAATCCAGGAGATCAGCGCTGATCTTAAGCGTACGGGACGTGGTGTTGGTATAGCGGAACCCGCCTGTGTCCGTAACAATCGCAGTATACAGGCATAGGGCGATGTCCTTGTTCATACCTGCTTTCAGGTAGTTCACTATCAAGTCGTATATAATTTCTCCTGTAGCGGCAGACCTGGTATCCACATAGGAACAGTCAGCCATAACCTTATTGGTGGCGTGATGGTCGATACTCAGCCTGACCCTGGCACTGCTGTAATAACGCTCCCGGCTGCCAAGCCTTGTAATATCCCCATTGTCTATGTTCACGGCGACATCGTATGTTTTTTCCGGATTGAACTTGATAAGCTCCTGCCCGGGAAGAAAATCGAGGTTTGACGGAACCGCCTCCTCGACAAGCACATCAGCGTCCTTACCCAGGGATTTCAGCGCCAAACCAAGAGCCAGCGCAGCGCCCAGCGCGTCGCCGTCGGCGTTGATATGCGGCAGGATCACGATGCTGTCGCCATTTGCCAGGTGCCCGGCAATTTTTTGAAGCATAGGATCAATCATCATTACCTCCGTCGGGTTTTCTGTTTTTCCCCATTGTTTCGTCAATCAGCCTGCTAACGTACATTCCTCTTTCGATGGAGTTGTCCAGGTGAAAACTGAACTCCGGAGTATACCTGATATTGATGCGCTGGCCTATTTCATGCCGAATGAAGCCTGCCGCGCTTGACAGGGCTGCTATCGCGCCTTTCTTTTTCTCCTCATCGCCAAGAACACTGATATAAACCTTGGCGTATCTCAGATCCTTCGATACGCGCACTGCCGTTACCGAAACAAATTCGGGGAGCCTTGGATCTTTTATCTGATTCCTTATCATGTCGCTCAGTTCTTTTTTTATTTCCTCAGATATTCTGTCCGTTCTGTCCATATTATCTTTCCCATGTCCTAACCACGAACAGCGACGTAAACCCGGCCTGATTCACACGGTCTTACGTCACAGCCGAAGGCATGGAAATGCACCTCCTTTTCAGATAATAAGGGACAGTTGTTTTGATCGCATGCCAAAATAACTGTCCCCCTGACACTATTGTCTCTGTACTTCTTCCATATGGAAGGACTCGATCACGTCGCCTTCCTTGATATCATTGAAATTCTCCAGCATAAGACCGCACTCATATCCTGCGGCCACTTCTCTCACGTCATCCTTGAAGCGCTTCAGGGATGCCAGCTTGCCTTCATGTATAACTATGCCGTCGCGGATGACCCTCACATCGGAACTTCTCAGGATCTTGCCGTCGGTGACATGGCAGCCGCCAACTGTACCTACGCCGGATATCTTGAACAACTGCCGGATTTCTGCATGCCCGTTCACTACTTCCTTGTAAACAGGATCCAGCAGGCCCTTCATGGCCTTTTGAATATCCTCTATGGCATCATAGATGATCCTGTACAGTCTTATATCAACGCCCATCTCCTTTGCCATCTCGGTAACCTGGACCGACGGCCTTACATTAAAGCCAATGATGATAGCGTTGGAGACGTTGGCCAGTGTCACGTCGGCTTCGATTATTGCTCCGACAGCGCCATGGATGACCCTGATCTTGACTTCGTCATTGGACAGCTTCTCCATGCTCTGCCTGAGGGCTTCCACCGATCCCTGCACGTCGGCTTTTATAATAAGGTTCAATTCCTTCACATGCCCCTGCTGGATCTGGTTAAACAGATCGTCAAGGGACACCTTCGGCCTTCCTATCTGTTTCAGGTGCGCTTCTTCCTTGCGTTTCTGGGCGAGCTGCTTGGCCAGTTTCTCATCTGTTACCACATAGAACAGGTCTCCTGCCGTAGGAACCTCCGAAAGGCCAAATATCTCTACCGGCATTGACGGGCCGGCTTCCTTGATCTTTTTGCCCTTGTCGTTGGTCATGGAACGAACATGTCCGAAAGTGGAACCGGTAAGGATCGCGTCGCCCACCCTCAAGGTTCCTCTCTGTACCAGCAGTGTAGCTACAGGGCCCCTGTTCTTGTCAAGTTTTGCCTCTATTACCGTACCCTTTGCCTGTTTTTTGGGATTTGCCTTCAGTTCAAGGATATCGGCGGTCAGCAATACCATTTCAAGAAGCTGGTCTATATTCTCTCTCTTTTTGGCCGAAACAGGCACGGCTATGACATCGCCGCCCCATTCTTCCACCAGCAGGCCGTGCTCGGTAAGTTCCTGCTTGACCCTTTCCGGGTTTGCATTAGGCTTGTCTATCTTGTTGATGGCGACGATTATGGAAACACCTGCGGCTTTTGCATGGTTTATGGCTTCCACGGTCTGGGGCATTACACCGTCATCGGCTGCGACAACGAGAATGGCGATATCGGTCACCTGCGCGCCTCTCGCCCTCATTGCCGTAAACGCCTCATGGCCCGGGGTATCCAGGAACGTTATATCCCTTCCGTGGAGGTTAACGGTATAAGCGCCGATTGCCTGCGTGATGCCGCCTGCTTCCTGTTCCGCCATATTGGTGCTCCTTATGGCATCAAGCAGCGAGGTCTTGCCATGGTCAACATGTCCCATGACCACAACTACAGGCGCTCTTGGCACCAGGTCTTCCTCTTTGTCTTCAGATTCGTCGAACAGGAGCTCTTCCTCGCTTACAACAACAGCTTTATGGACCTTGACGCCGAACTCGTCGCCGATAATCGCGGCTGTCTCGTAATCTATCTCCTGGTTCTGGGTCGCCGTTATGCCCATGAGGAACAGTTTCTTGATAACCTCTGCCGAAGTTTTCTTAAGGGCTTCGGCAAGCTCCCTTACCGTCAGCGTCTCATTGACCGTAATATCGGTAAGGACCGCCTTGGGCGGGATATATTTTTCTTTCATTTTGCTCTTCTTCAGCTTTTTCTCCGCCCTCTTTACGTTGATTGCTTCTTCGGCGTCATCATAGAAAGTATCGATAACAAAGTCATCAGACATCATGTCAGTGACCTTGGCCTTGTGTCCGACCAACGTATCTATCTTTTTCTTCAGGTTACTGCCCTTGCCGGATAACCCCGGTCCGACACGGCTTACATCCTTCTTAAGCTCTTTCTTTTCTTCCTTGAGCTTCTCGACATTCTGGAATGATCTTCTTTCACCCCGTGTCAAAACTTTTTCTTCTACCATTCCCGGGACAACAGTAACCTTGGGTATAGCCAGGGGCTTGTTTCTTGCGCCTGCCCTGTCGCCGTCACGGCCATCCCTCGGGCCGCGGCTGTCCCTGCGGCCTTCTCCGGATTTGGCATCCTTGTCGAAAGGACGTCCCCCATGGGGCCTTTCAGACTGGCGCTGGACCTGCGAAGCTGCGTCACGGGTCCTGGGCTCTTCCCTACGCTGGGGCTGCTGGGGATGCTCAGGGATATCCTTTGTCTTGGTTTCAGGCTGCTTCTGTGTCTGGGAAACACCGGTCCTGGATTCGGCCTGTGATTCCTGCTGGGGCTCAGCGCCGGCAGCTTTAACTTCGGCAGGCCGCTGATTCTTTTCAGGTTCCTTTTCCTCGCGTTTCTGGCCCGGTTCTGCAGCCTTATCCTTCGGTTTCGGGACATCTTTGGGCTTTTTATCAGCAGTTTCAGCTTCTCCCCCGGTTTTCGCACCTGTATCCGCTGACTTTTCTTTTTCTTCCCTGGTGGTCTCAGTTGCTGGCATCATGGTGTCTTCCTTTTCAGCCGTCTTTTTCTCGGTCTCTTCGGTTTTTGCCGGTTTCGGGGCTACCTTTTCCACTTTTCTGATTGACTGTATCTCAGTCTCGCTAAATAATACTCTCTGCATACTCTCCTGCTCTTTTGCTTCAGCATTCTCAGCTTTGCTGTCCATGTTTTCCGGTTTGATCTTGACCTTTTTAACGCTTAATATATCGTCAACAGGCTGTTTGGGCAAATCGGCATATGATTCCGGCTGAAATTTTGCTTCCGGCTTTTCGTCTTCTTTCCTGACAGCCTGATCCGGTCTCGGACGCTTTTTCACGCTCGTGATTATGCTGTCGCGTCCTCTCACAAGGCCCGCCATAAGCCCGTCGGTACTCTCGGATGTACGAATATATGATTTCCTGTCCTTGCTGTCCCTGTCATCGGACAGGTAATCGTCATCCCGGATTATGACCTCGGTCTTCCTAATGATACGGGGCATATTCTTTTTTGCCTTTTCCGTATTATCAGCTTTAGGCTCAGGACTGCCTTTGGAGGTATCAGTATCGTCTTTCGGGCGCTGAACGACACCTATGTGCTTGAACAGCCTTTCAAGCTCATCCTCCTCCAGGGTAGACATATGACTCTTAGGATATATGCCTATTTCATTCAGTTTTTCCATAAGCCTTTTGCTTTGGACATTCAGTTCCTTAGCCAGCTCATGAATTTTTGGTTTGTTCAAAAAAGCCACCCCCGTATGCGGTTTCGTCATTATTATGATTTTGATCGACCATTTCCTTTATTCTTTCTGCAAAGCCCCTGTCGGTCACGGCTACCACGGAATAATAAGGCTTCCCAAGTATATGTCCCAGTTGTTCCCTGCTGCCGAATTCCACCAGCGGGATATTCCTTCCATACACCGCTGTTCTGAACTTCTTTACGGTATTGTGGGAAGCGTCACCTGCTATGATAACCAGGCATGCCCTTCCTCTTTTAACAGCCAGTTCGGCAGGATTTTCACCCGCTGCGACCGCACCGGCTTTCTTTGCAAGCCCGATAAAGGAATACACTTTATTTCTCCACATAGCCCTCCAGTTGCTTCATTATTTCATCATAAACTTCCTCCGGGATCTCGCAGGAAAACTCATGGCTGAGGCTCTTTGCCTTCCGGGCTTTTGCGAAGCAATCCATGTTCCTGCAGATGTACGCGCCTCTGCCGTTTTTCTTTCCGGTAGGGTCAACAAATATCTGCCCTTCATTGTTCCTGACAACCCTCATAAGCTGTCTCTTTTCTTTCATTTCCCGGCATCCTACACAGCGTCTCATTGGCACTTTCCTGGTTTTCATGCTCTCAACCCCGTCTTATGGCATTTTATTCTTCCTGGGCATCCCCTGTTTCTCCGTTTTCAGCAGGTCCGGAAGTTTCCTCCTGCTCTTCATCTATCATATCATATTGCTCGTTTGAGTCATCCTCGTAACTATATATCGTATCCGAGCTGAAAAGCTGGGCCTCGATATGATCTCTCATCTGCGATTCGCTCTTTATGTCTATCTTCCACCCGGTCAGCTTGGCAGCGAGCCTTGCGTTCTGGCCTTCCTTGCCGATGGCAAGAGACAGCTGGAAATCAGGCACTACTACCCTTGCCACCTTGTTCTCCTCGTCAAGGGTAACCTGGAGCACTTTTGCAGGGCTAAGGCTGGCTGCAATATATTCTTCGGTATTGCTGCTCCACTTTATTACGTCGATCATTTCTCCCTTCAGTTCATCCACGATAGCCCTTATACGGCTGCCTCTCTGACCTACGCATGCTCCTACGGGATCAACGTTCTCATTCCGGGAATGGATGGCTATCTTGGTCCTTGATCCCGCTTCACGGGCAATAGTCTTTATTTCCACAGTCCCGTCTGCAATCTCGGGAACTTCAAGCTCCAGGAGTCTTTTCACAAGGCCGGGATGTGTCCGCGACACATATATCTGCGGAGCCTTGTTTGTCTTTTTAACGCTTATGACATAAACCTTGATCCTGTCATGCACGTTGTATTTTTCTCCCGGGGTCTGTTCCGAGGGAGGAAGGATCGCTTCCACCCTGCCCAGGTCGATGATGACGTTCTTTTTGTCAAAACGGCTGACAATACCGTTTATGATATCATCCTCGCGGTTGGAGAATTCTTCGTATATAAGGCCGCGCTCGGCTTCGCGAATGCGCTGCATGACTACCTGCTTCGCTGTCTGGGCTGCTATGCGGCCGAACTTTCTTGGTGTCACTTCAACCTCTACCATATCGCCGACTTCAAAATCAGGGCCGAAACGCTTTGCCTGCTCGAGCGACATCTCCGTCGCCGAATCCTTTACTTCCTCAACGATAGTTTTCAGGGCATAAACCCTGATTTCGCCAGTGTTTCTGTCAAAGGTCACCTCAACATTCTGAGCGGAACCGAAATTCCTCTTGTACGCTGAAATCAACGCCTGTTCTATTGCTTCTATCAATATCTCCTTATCTATTCCCTTCTCTTTTTCCAGCTGATTTAGAGCGAAAAGCAATTCAGCGCTCATCTCTCACATACCTCCAAATTAAAATTTAAATACTTTCTTTGCTTTTGATATCTGATCCATCATGAATTTAAGTTCTTCATTTTTTTCTGTCTTTATGGCAAGGCTTTCGCCGTCATAAGCAACAAGCTCACCTTCATACCTTTTCACGCCGTCCACAGCTTTATAAAGCCTGATCTCGACCGGGCTGCCGATCGCTCTTTTAAAATCCGCGGGCTTTTTCAGGGGACGTTCCAGCCCCGGAGACGACACTTCGAGGTAAAAGCTGTGGGGTATAGGATCAAGCTCGTCCAGCCTGTCGTTCAGCGGTCTGCTAATGTTTTCGCAGTCATCCAGCGTCACTCCTCCGGGTTTGTCGATATATACCCTGAGAAACCAGGCCTGGCCTTCCTTGACATACTCTACGTCAACAAGCTCATATCCAGCCTGTTCCACAATCGGGAGAGCTATTTCGGTCACTGTTTCAGTTACGTTTTTTTTAACCATTCATACCTCCAATATAAATGCAAAGAGTGGGAAACACCCACTCTCTACTGGTAAAACCGCTCTGACAAATTCATTTTAACACAGAATGACAGCACTGGCAACATATTTTTTATGCAGGCTGCGCGCCTGCAGGTTTCCTGGAGCGGGGGATATGTTCCTGTATGACTTAGTATATGTTTCGCAAACGAATTAAAATCATATATAATGTATGTGCAGAGTCAGACTGTGCGAAAGCAAAACGCTGGAGGGCGGAAATAATCCATGCCGGTAGTTGGTGTCATAGCTGAATACAATCCTCTTCATAACGGGCATGCCCACCACCTTGGCCATGTCCGCGGATTCTCGTCAGGCGAAGGCGTCGTCTGCGTTTTAAGCAGCAACTTTGTCCAGCGCGGGGAACCAGCCCTTCTTTCCAAGTGGGCCAGGACAAGGATGGCACTGGCAGCCGGAGCTGATCTTGTGCTGGAACTTCCCTCGGCGTTTTCCTGCGCATCTGCGGAATACTTTGCCTCCGGCGCCGTAAGCATCCTGAACAGCCTTGGAATCGTTGACTGTCTTTCATTCGGGAGCGAGGAAGGCGGGATCGAAACCCTTGAAAAAGCCGCAGAAGTTTTGGCTTTTGAAAGCGAAGAATTCCGGGAAAAACTCAAAGAAGGACTGAACAAAGGCTTGTCGTTTGCAGTTTCAAGGCAGGAAGCCCTAAAGGCGGTCCTTGAGAGCAAATCCGCGCAAAATATGGGTAACGCTGCGGCAGCTATAAGCCAGCCTAACAATATCCTGGGAATAGAGTACCTTAAGGCGCTCAAACGCTTCAGGAGCGATATAAAGCCTGTCACCATAAAAAGGATGGGCCAGGGTTATAACAGTCTTGAGCGTGACTCCTCTTTTTCAAGCGCAACGGCAATACGTCACTATCTCAATGGACTGACAGACTATACAGGCATAGGCAGCGATCCGTTCCTGAACGGCAACATGCCCGCCGCATGCATTAACATACTTGCGCAGGAAGCGGCGGAAGGGAGAAGTCCTGTCTTTCCCGGACACTATGCCGATATAATAATCCATTTATTCAGGAACATGCCCGCCGAAAGGATCGCAAAACTCCCGTACATGGGCGAGGGGCTTGAAAACCGTCTGAAAAAGGCAGCCATCGGATCGGTTACCCTGGATGACATGGTGTCGGCGGTCGTGACAAGCCGGTATCCCGCTTCAAGGATAAAAAGGATCCTTTTCTCCATGCTAACAGGCATGACGGCAGAGTTCCTTGATGAGCTCAAAGCTAACGGTTATGCGCAGTATGTAAGGGTGCTCGGCTTCAATGACACGGGGCGCCTGCTGCTTTCCCGCATAAGGAAAAAAGCGAGCCTGCCGGTAATTGTCAAACCGGCAGGCTTCAGAAAACTGGATAACCTTGCGAAGAGGCTGTTCGAACATGAAATCCGTTCCACGGACGCCTATGTATTAGGTTTTCGCAGCCAGAACCACAGGATTGGCAGCAAGGAGTATACCGCCTCTCCCGTATATATCAGGTAACCCTAAGCCGCTTCTTCTTCGCTCAGCCTGGCAATCTCAGCCTGGATCAAGTTTATTATTATTGCCAGTTCCAATATGACATTGGTAATTATAAAAGAAGCCTGTACCAGCGCATCGATCTCTTCCTGGTTATTTCCTTCGGCAGTCAGCCTTACAATCTCAGCCTGAATCAAGGTTAAAATAAAGTTCAGCTGCAAAATTGCCTTTTTGACATTGATAAGATCCGCGATAAGTTGTTCCAAATCCTGATTGGTCATCGTTCCACCTCCAAGGTTGTCTTTCTTGTACATAATATGACGCGATTCGTGCCTTGGCCCGGAAAAATTGAGTATCAGGTTTTCGCCCTGAACATAACCAAACCCGCTGTACGATAGTATAAGCTTAACGAAAATAGCCTGCTGAGGTTTTTGCCTCGGCAGGCTATAGGATATCATGCTATTCCTGCTCATCAGGGTATCACAATCCCTATCGACTTAAAGCTGACTCCTCTGTATTTTCCTGTGACTGTATATCGTCCGGGAGATGTTAACCTGTCCTTTAATATCAGGTGAAATTGTGTATAGTCAGTTTCGTCAACTTCATAATACCTGATTACGTCATTTTTAAACTCAAGGGGTATTTCTTCGCCATTAAGCAAACATTTAAGCTCGGTCAGGTCAGATTGATAGAATGAATCCTGACGTCCCCTGAAATAGAAAGCCAACTCGCTTAAGTAGATCGGGTTTCCATTTTCGTCCCTCATATGAACAAAAGATGCAAACAAAAGATCTTCGGCATTGGCGGGAGCATCGGACACCGCTCCTTCTATTATTTTATCTGTCACAGTGAACGGCGTGCCCTGGTACTTTCCTGACAATGCATACCTCCCGGGTTCCACGTTGTTGTGTTCGAATTCAAAGTAAAAATCCGTTACATCTTCATATCCCCAGGTAAATGCTCTATATTCGCCCGTATATTTAAGGTTGTTATCAACGGCCTCACCGTTCCTGGTCAGTATAATATCCGTCAGATCGGAAGGATTTATGGTATTCACTTTTCCGTGCAGACGCACTACCAGATAGGGTATGGACGTTTTTACTTTTGTGTCGCTGATTACGTCAAAGTATGCAAGATAAAACGGGCCTGTAACAGCGGGAACATCCGGAGCGTTGTCGGGTTCTTTTTCCGGCGGAGTCCCTTCCCTGTTCTCCGGCTTTTCTCCGGTTTCCGCAACAGTTTTGGGTTCGTCTCCCGGTTTGGTTTCCTGGCCTTCCAGAGACTTGGCAGGTTCGGGCCGGTTGCCGGTATCTCCTGTCTCTGATCCCTTATCAGGCTCGGAAGGTTCAGAGACATTCCCATCAGTTTCATTATGTGAAGGATCATTGTCAACAGGTTCATTGTCTGCCGAATCATTGCTGCCCGGTACAATTACGCTGTCTTCTGCCGAAGGCAAATTAACCGTATGGTCTGACCCGGCCTGTTTCTTCCATGGATCGTCAAAATACTCTATGGCTTCCTTCAATCCGTACAGCAGTACTGCCGACAGAGTAATAACCAGTACCGACATAACGACTGACGCCAGGACCCTTGCCATGCTGATCCTGTTTCCGTAATACCGTTTATAATTTTCTTCGGTGTTTCCATAGCCTGATTCCTTAACAGGTTTCCCATTCTCCGCCGCCTGGCTGAGGATGCGAGCCTTTATCCTCAGATCCATTTCGGGATCGGTATCTATCTTTGAAAACAGTTCCCGTAATTTATCAGCTTTCATAATCCACCCTCCAACTCGATTTTTAATTTTTCACGGCCCCTTTCAGTCTCATTTTGACGGTTGATTCGCTGAGCTTAAGGCTTTTTATGTCCAGAAAGTAAAAAAGGACCGTCCGGACAAGGTATTTCCGGACAGTCCTTTGATTCTGATGCAGATCGATATTATTGGCAATTTTATCTGAGCTGGGCGTCGAACTCGTCTTTAAGATTCTTCAGGATCCTTTCCATGGCGATGTTCACATCTTCGTCCTTGAGGGTTCTTTCGGCCGCCCTGAATGTGAGCGCGAAGGCCACGCTCTTCATGCCTTCGGGCACCTGGGCTCCCTTGTACACATCAAAGAGTTCCACATCCTCAAGGTATTCTCCGCCAGATTTACGGATAACATCCATGAGCTGGGCAACGTACAGTTCATCCCTGACCACTATGGCTATATCGCGGGTAATCGTCGGGAACCTCGGAAGCTGCTTATATTGCCTGCTCATGTCCGAAGCCTCTATAAGAGTCTTAACGTCGGCCATAGCAATGTATGTCCTTTCCGGACATTCCATTTTTTCAGCTGCTTCAGGATGAATCTCGCCAAGTATCGCAGCGTAATTGTACTCTTTGCTTTTGTCCTTTACATAAAGTCTTGCGGTGCGCCCGGGATGGAATGTGGGATCATCGCTGCACGGCCTGAACTCATATTCCTTGATTCCCATGGCGGCAAGAAGCTGTTCCATGACTCCCTTGATGACAAAGAAATCATAGGACTCGCCGTACATGCCTATGGTAAGTGTTTCCTTTTCATCGGCCAGCTCGCTGCCTTCAACCGGCAGATAAACGAATGCGAGCTCAAAAAGCGCCGCTTCCGGTATGCTCCTGCTGCTGTTTATGGACAAAGCCTTCAGCATCTCGGGAATGGTGGTGGTCCTCATTATGCTGTAGTCCTCTCCCAACGGGTTGGAGATCCTGACCGCGTTTCTCAGTTTATGATCTTTGGGGATATTGATCAGGTCAAAAACTTTCGGGCTGGTAAATGAAATAGTATATGCCTCGTTCAGGCCGCATGCGATCATGGTATTGCGGATTATATCCTCCATGCGCTGCTTGTAGGTTTTCCTCCCCTGGGTCGCTTCTTTCCCCGACAGAAGGCTGGGCTTTATATTGTTGTAGTCATAGAATCTTGCGACTTCCTCGCACAGGTCGGCCAGTTCGACGATATCGTTCCTGAAAGAAGGCGGAACCAGAGTCATGGCCTTCTCGTCGACTTCAAATCCAAGGTCCCTGAATATTTTCACCATTGTCCCGGTTTCGATCTGCGTTCCCAAAAAGCTGTTTATCCTGTCGGGCTCAAATTTCAGCACCCGCTTTTCATAGGGCTTGCAGTTGCAGTCGGCAATTCCCCTTACCACCTTGCCGGCTCCGAGGAGTTCAATCAGTTCGGCGCAGCGGTTTATGGCGGGTATGGTATTCTGGATGTCGAGACCCTTTTCAAATCGGATGGCCGCTTCGCTCCGAAGCCCCATCTTCTTGCCTGTCATCCTGATGGATGCGCCTTTGAAATTGGCTGATTCAAGCAGAATGGTCCGGGTGTTTTCGGTCACTTCCGAATTCTCCCCGCCCATAACGCCTGCCACGGCAACAGGTCTGTTCTCATCGCATATCACCAGCATTTCGATGTCAAGTTTCCTGTCCTGTCCGTCGAGGGTCCTGATGGTTTCCCCTTCCTTTGCCCTGCGGACAATAATCTTTTTGCCCTGGATCTGGTCATAATCGAAAGCGTGCAGCGGCTGGCCGTACTCAAGCATTACATAGTTGGTGATGTCCACGATGTTGTTGATGGGTCTCATGCCTGCGGCGGCAAGCCTTCTCTGCATCCATGCCGGAGAAGGTTCGATCCTGACATCCTTTATGACTCTCGCCGAGTACCTCGGGCACAGGTCGGGATCTTTTATCTCTATGGAAATATAATCATTGACATCTTCGCCGGCCTCTTCCCTGACTTCAGGTTTATGCTCTTTGAACTCCGTTCCAAGGGTAACGGCGGATTCCCTGGCCAATCCGATTATAGACAGGCAGTCAGGCCTGTTGGAGGTGATTTCAAAATCCACTACCGTATCCAGGTCAAGAGCTTCTTTCACATCTGTCCCTAACCTGACATCGCCGCTGAAAACATAGACGCCATGTTCAGGCGCGTCAGGCAGGTATTCCTTTGTCAGGTTGAGCTCGTCGATGGAGCACATCATACCATGGCTTTCCACACCGCGAAGCTTGGACAGTTTGATCTCTCCGCCGGGCAGTTTCGCTCCAACCAGGGCGAGGGGGATCAGGTCGCCTTCTTTTACATTGGGCGCGCCTGTAACGATCTGCAGAACCTCGCTGCCGATATCCACCCTGCATATGCGCAGCCTGTCGGCATTGGGGTGAGGCTCGATAGATACTATTTTACCAACGACTACCTTCTCGATATCCTTTCCCATGTCCTCCACGGCTTCGACCTTTGAACCTGACAAGGTCATTCTTTCAGCGTATTCCTTTGCCGGAACGTTTATATCAACAAAATCCTTCAGCCATTTTACCGGTGCCTTCATAATGCCATTCCTCCCTTAAAACTGTTTCAGAAAACGAACGTCGTTTTCATACAGCAATCTCATGTCGTCGATCCCGAACTTGCCCATGGCGATACGTTCGATACCCAGTCCGAATGCGAACCCGGAGTATTCGTCGGGATCGATCCCGCACTCCCTTAAAACGTTCGGATGGACCATACCTGCTCCGAGGATCTCTATCCAGCCTTCACCCTTGCATATCCTGCAGCCAGAGCCATCGCAGCCCCAGCAGGATACGTCGACCTCGGCGGAAGGCTCGGTAAACGGGAAGTGATGAGGTCTTAGCCTTATCCTTGAGTTTTCTCCGAAAATACCTTTTGCAAATGCCTGCAAAGTGCCGACAAGGTCTCCCATGGTCACGTTTTTGTCAACCACAAGCCCTTCCACCTGGTGGAAAACAGGCGAATGGGTAGCGTCAACAGCATCGGACCTGTAAACCCTTCCGGGGCAGATGATGCGTATCGGGGGTTTGTGAGTCTTCATATGCCTAATCTGAACGGGAGACGTATGGGTCCTCAGGACGACGTTTTCACTGATATAAAACGTATCCTGGGTATCCCTGGCTGGATGGTTCTTCGGAATATTCAATGCCTCGAAGTTATTGTAATCCAGCTCGATCTCCGGACCCTCGGCAATTTCATATCCCATGCCCAGGAATATATCCTTCAGTTCGTCAAACACGATAGTCAGGGGATGTTTCTTACCCAGCGGTCTTATCCTGCCAGGCATGGTAACATCGATAACTTCGCTTTTCAGCCTGCGCTCGCGTTCCTCTCTCATGAGACGCTCCCTTGCCTGGGCTATGCCGTTTTCAAGGAATATCCTTACCTCGTTGGCCAGCTGGCCAATTACCGGGCGTTCTTCTGGGGACAGTGCGCCCATTCCCTTAAGGATCGCGGTCAGTTCGCCCTTCTTACCCAGGTAGGCGACTTTCAGATCTTCGAGTTCGCGAAGGTCCGAGACCTGTGCAAGCTTCTCCACGGCCTGGTTCTTTATTGCTTCCAGTTGCTGTTTCATATCGCTTCGACACCTCATCTTTGTTTATGATCTTTTTTCTTAACAATACATAAACGGGTATAAAAAAAGCTTTGTCATAGGACAAAGCTTTCGCCTGCGGTACCACCTATGTTCATGACCGGCTTTGCATAAAGTCCGACCATGCACTCTAAAGCTGTAACGGGCTTGACCGGCCGCTCCTACTTTCATTTCAGGCGGCTGCTCCGGAGTGAAATTCGGCCCTTAACATTCAAATTGATGCTTTCAGCCCTTGGCATCAAATCTCTGTTTGAAGGGGTTAAAAGCCTACTTGGTCTCTTTCATCGCATTTACTGTTGTATTATTATACTATAATACCACATTTTCCGCTATAGAAAAAATCCTGATCATTCTTTGCGGAATATCCATTCCAGGACCCTCCGGATTTTGGCGTCCCAGTATCCCCACTCGTGGCCGCCGGGCCCCTCCTCGTAAGTCAGGTCTACGCCAAACTCCATGGCGGCATCCCTGAAGCTTGTGTTCATCGGATATATATAGTCTTCGGTGCCGCAGCACTGATATAGTCTTGGGAGCCTATCCTTTTCCCTGCTCACTTTTTTCAGTAAATTCATCAGGTTATAATCGGAATTTATGAATTCTTCCGGGGAACCGAATATCATTTTGGTCATGGGTGCAATCTGCTCATCATTATTATCGATATGCCCGGCCAGATCAAGGGCACCCGAAAGGCTTGCGGCCGCTGAAAACATATTCGGGTTTCTGAGAGCGATCATGAACGCCCCGTAACCTCCCATCGAAAGCCCGGCAATGAAATTATCCTCCCTTTTGTCGGACACCGGGAAAGTTGTCCGCACCATGTGGGGCAATTCCCTGGTGATATAGGTATAATATTTCAGGCCGTACTTCATGTCCGCATAAAAGCTCCGGTTTACATTGGGCATAACGACTGCGAGGTTGTATTGCAAAGCGTATCGCTCGATGCTGGTCATTCGCATCCACTTGGTATGGTCATCCGAAAGACCGTGAAGAAGATATAGGACAGGAAACTTTTTCCCCCTGTTTTCGATGTCCGACATTCTGACCTGGGGGAGTATAACGTTGAAAGGCTGCTCCATGCCAAGTACTTCCGATTTGAAATAGCATTCCAGGAACGCCATCAAATAACCTCCTTTCCCATGCAAAAAATCCCTGGCGTCAATAATTTATTCTGCCAGAGATTTTATCGTCAATATATGAGTAAATGAACAGAGTAGACCTGTAAGCCGGGTTCTGTCTTGAATGGTCATCTATCTAAGCCATGTATTGCTACAAGGCTTCAGCCACCTCTAAGGAACGGGCGGGCAACCCTGTTGTTCCTTGTCACGGTGTTGCTCCGGGTGGGGTTTACAGAGCGCCCTCCGTCGCCGTCGGGCCGGTGAGCTCTTACCTCGCCTTTCCACCCTTACCAATCCGGAATAGGATTCCGGTTTGGCGGTTTATTTCTGTTGCACTTTCCTTGAAGTCGCCTTCACCGGGTATTACCCGGCACCCTGCCCTGTGGAGCCCGGACTTTCCTCGTACGAAGCCTTTCGGCTTTCGCCCGCGACCATCCGGTCTACTCTTTCCATTCGTGTTATAGTATTTTACTCCATATTCATGCTGTAAGTCAATTGATATATTTTCCCATAAGTTCAAAACAGCAGACGGACAAGAGAACCGTCCCATGTCTATACCGTAACCAACGGCCGGATCCTTTCCAGCGTTTTTTCGCCTATTCCCTTGATGTTTATAAGCTCTTCGACAGACTTAAAAGGTCCGTTTTTTTCCCGGTACTCGATTATTGCTTTTGCCTTGACTTCGCCGATATACGGGAGGGACATGAGCTCTTCCATGGTGGCCTTGTTTATGTTTATCTTTGCTGTCCCGGGGGATTCAGCAGCCCGGGCCGGCTCCGCTCCGGAGACATCTTGCGACGCAGCGCTTATTGAGCCGGTATCTTCCCTGTTCTCGCTTTTGATTGCAGTATTGTTCTCAGTAACAGGAACAACAGCGCCTTTTGTTTCAGTAACGGCTTGCCCTTTCCCCGAAAAATCAACCCAGAACCGCCTCACCGAAGAAAAGTTGGCAAGGACGAGAACCAGTATCAGCAATATCAACAGGCACGGAGCGACAAAATGCTCCCAGGCGACCTTGTATGTTTTTCCCCTGATTTTTATCTCCACAGCATTACTCCATTTAATTATCTTTTTATATATATTATGTCATATATTTACTTTAAATCAATAATCATTCATCCAGATATTGCTGGTATTTATTGTTTTTCTGTCAGTATTGAGTTTACCTGGGGCGTACCGTATAATAATAAGTAATGGATCGAACATAAGAGAAATCATAGGAGTTGGTAAATTGAAAGCTAAGCTTTTTTCAATATATACTCTGTTGATCTTATTTTTCTTCGTTATCACACCTTTTCAGACATTTGCCGAGGCTCCTCCCGAACTGACCGCAAAAGCATATATACTGATCGATATGGAGACGGGTCAGGTTTTGGCGGAAAAAGATGCCGACGTTCAGCGTTCTCCTGCAAGCACAACAAAAATAATGACCGCCCTTGTCGCCCTTGAAAATGCAGACCTCGATGATGAAATGATTGCCTCGGAGAATGCCATAAACAGCGTTCCTTACGATTATGTCAGGGCTGGCATCAAGATTGGGGAAATCCTGACGTTAAGGGACCTTCTTAACCTTATGCTGATTACATCCGCAAATGAAGCCAGTAATATCATTGCCGAAAATGTCTCCGGTGACGGTACCATGGAAGGCTTTACAAGGATGATGAACCAGAAGGCAGCGGAACTGGGCCTTACCGGCACTCACTTTACCAATTCCAGCGGCCTGGAGGAGGAAGGACATTATACCACGGCAAGGGACCTGGCTATCATGGCCAGGGCTGCAATGCAGAATGAAACATTCAGGGAAATTGTAGGAAGCAGGGAGTTTTCGCTTCCGGATACCAACATGAGAAAAAGCAGCGAGTGGAAAATCGGGCACCTGACATATACCAACGAGCTACTGACATCCAGGTCGAAATACTATTCAAAGGTCACAGGAGTCAAGACCGGTTATACCGAGAAGGCAGGGTTATGCCTTGTAGCATCCGCAGTCAATCCTGACGGCCTTGAGCTGATTTCAGTAGTCCTGGGTACAGAAAGCAAGACTCTCCAGTTTGAAGAGTCCCAGAAACTCCTGGAGTATGGTTTCAGAAACTTCAGCAAGCGTGAACTGGTTAAAAAGGGCGAGTTTGTTGGAAGGTATGAGGTGGCTGACGCCGTAGACGGCAAAAAGCTCGATGTGATAACAAACGGCAGTCTCAGTTATATCGTGCCCCTGAATGATGAAGAATTCAAAAACACCGTGAAGAAAGTGCCCATAATCAATGAGCCTTTTGCCGCTCCGATAGAACAGGGCCAGGTAGTAGGCAAGATTGAGTATTATTATAATAATAACCTGATAGGATCGATCGACCTGATCGCCAATGAATCAATCGAAAAGACTACGATTGCCATTCTTCGTGATAAATACAGGGAGATTATAAGCGACGAAAGGTTCATCCTCGGTGTCAAGCTGACCGGGGCGGCGATCGTTACCATCATCATCCTTGGTTTCATAATTCGTATAATCAGGAAAAGAAACAGCAGGAGAAAACGCTACAGCTATTATTCGTCAAGGAAGAACCATTACCGGTTCTGAGAGTTCTGTATTGTCATCCTCAGCCAAGCGAAGGATCTCATCTTTGTGACAGGTGGAGGGTGCCCCTGTCACAAAGATGCATAAGGAAATGAAGCAAAGGAACCGTCCCCCTGCTTCATTCGATGACACTGTTTATTACTATGACAGCAGGACGCGGTCGTACGCAAACTCCTGGCCGGAAACAAGCCCGAACCGTTCCAGGAGGGCTTCCACGGTCAGTTTTTTCTTCTCTTCCCCTCTTATATCGAGGATTACCTGGCCGTCATGCATCATGATAAGCCGATTTCCGTACTTTATAGCATCACGCATGTTATGGGTCACCATCAGGGTAGTCAGGTTGTTCTCCGAAACAAGCCTGTCAGTAAGGGACAGCACTCTTTCAGCCGTTTTAGGATCAAGAGCCGAAGTATGCTCATCAAGCAGCAGGAGCTTAGGCTTTTTCAGTGTTGCCATAAGCAGTGTTATTGCCTGCCTTTGTCCGCCCGAAAGCAGCTTTACCTTGGTATGGAGCCTGTTTTCGAGACCCAGGTCCAGCTGCGAGAGCATTTGCCGGTAGGTCTCCCTTTCCCTGCCCGAGATTCCCCATTTCAGGCCTCTTGGCTGGCCGCGTCTCAAGGCAAGGGCGAGGTTCTCTTCAAGGAGCATATCTGAAGCGGTACCCATCATCGGATCCTGGAATACCCTCCCCAGGAATGCCGCCCGCTTATACTCGGACATTTTTGTCACATCTGTCCCTGCGATGGTTATTGTTCCCCTGTCAACCCCGTACACACCTGCGACGCAGTTCAGCAGCGTGGATTTGCCGGCCCCGTTGCCGCCAATGAGGGTGACGAAATCGCCCTCTTCCATGTCTATGCTGACATTCCGCAGGGCTGTTTTCTGGTTGACCGTTCCCGGATTGAATACCTTATATATTCCGCTTACCTTAAGCATTTTTGCCTCCATTCAGATTCTGCGCCTGCTGCTCGCTCTCTTCGATCGAAATCCTGGGCGGATTGATACGATTCCTGATAATGGGAAGCGACAGGGCAATGGCCACTGTTATGGCTGTAAAAAGTTTCAGGTCGTTGCTGTGCATCCCAAGCTTCAGCACGAATGCGATTATGATCCTGTATGTAATGGCCCCTAATGCAATGGATATGAGCCGCATCATGAAATTCCGCTTACCGAACAGCACTTCGCCTATGATCACCGACGCCAGGCCGATAACGATGGATCCGGTTCCCATCTGTACATCGGCAAAGCTCTGGTTCTGTGCGATGAGCGCCCCGCTGAAGGCCACCAGTCCGTTGCTGATCACCAAACCCAGGATTATCATGGTATTGGTGTTGATTCCCTGGGCTCTTACCATTTCGGGATTGTTCCCGGTAGCCCTTATGGCGCAGCCGAGCTCTGTTCCGAAAAACCAGTACAGCAGGCAAATCACCAACGCTACGACTATAAGGCCGAGCATGATGACCGACCATGAAGACTCCAGGCCCATCCTCTCAAACACTGTGTAAACCGTTTCCATTCTCAGCAGCGACAGGCTTGCCTTGCCAAGCACCCGGAGGTTGACCGAGTAAAGCGCGATCATGGTAAGTATGCCGGACAGGAGTGCGGGAATTTTAAGCACAGTGTGCAGAATGCCCGTAACAAGGCCTGCAGCCATTCCTCCCAGGATGGAGACCCCTGTCGCGATATACGGGTTTGTTCCTTTTGAGATTATCTGTGCCGCGATCGCCGCACCCAAAGCTATGCTGCCTTCCACCGTCAGATCTGCGATGTTGAGAATCCGGTACGTTATATAAACTCCGATAGTCATCACTGCCCACAGCAGACCCAGTGAAACAGCGCCTCTTATGATTTCCAGCATACTAAGTACATCCTTTTCAGTATACTTTTTTTGAACGGAATTTTTCGTGGTACTAAGAGACAGCCCGCTGTCATCCGTTCAGTTATTTTATGATATAAGGCTTAAGGTCCTCAGGTATTTCAATACCTATCTCTTCTGCCACTTTTCCGTTTATCGCAAAATCAAACTTGGTAGCCCTTTCTATAGGCATATCGCCAGGCTTGGCCTCACCCTTCAGGATTTTGATAGCCATAAGTCCTGTCTGATATCCAAGGTCATAGTAATTGATTCCAAGGGTAGCCAGTCCGCCCGACTCAACCATACCTGCTTCGCCGCAGATTACCGGGGTTTTGGATTTCGATGTCACGCCATAAACAGTGGGAATCGCAGTCGCGAAGGTGTTGTCGGTAGGTATGTAGATCGCGTCGCACTTCTCAACGATCGACTGGGTTGCCTGCTGGACGTCGTTGGAGTTGCTGACTGTTACCTCAACATAATTGAGGCCTATCTGTTCGATGTATTCCCTCGCGATCCTTGCCTGAAGAACAGAATTGTCCTCGCTAGAGGTATAGAGCACGCCGACGGTCCTGGCGCCGGGCACCAGTCTTACGAGCAGATCAATTTGCTCCTTGATGGGGTTCATATCAGTTGTTCCGCTGACGTTCAGGCCCGGTTTTTCATTGGACAGGGCAAGTCTCGCATCCACATAGTCGGTAATGGCAGTCCCGAGAATGGGAATCTTCGTTGTTTTCCCTGCAATGGCCTGGGCTGCGGGAGTCGCTATCGCAAGCACCATATCCACTTTGTTGCTGATGAACCTGTCGCTGATGGCTGAAAGATTTGACTGGTCTCCCTGGGCATTCTGATAATCGAAGGTTATGTTCTGCCCTTCAACATAACCGTTATCCTTGAGGGCATCTATAAACCCCTGCCTCGCCGAATCCAGCGCCACATGTTCCATGTACTGGATTATGCCGATCACCGGGTTCTTTTTGCCGCCTGAACAACCTGAAATAACTACGAGTGCCGCCATGGCAATCAGAATTGCCAAAGCTACTGTTCTTCTTTTCATAACCGTTCCTCCGTACTACAAATATTTTTTCAATAATTATATTCGGGGACATGATGTTTTGTCAATGTAAAAAGCGAAGCCACGAGGTTTTATCGTCGCTTCGCCCCTTGAATTCTCACGGTTTTGCTAAATCTGCACTTCTGTGATTACCGGTATGACCATTGGCCTTCTCATAGTCCTGCGGTAGATGAAGTTGCTCAGTTCGTCCTTTATGGCGTTTTTCGCCACTGAATAATTGTTGCCTTTCCTGTTGACGTTTTTCAGCAGCACCTCTTTGGCGATATTCCTTACCTCTTCTATCAGCTGTTCGGACTCTTTCACATAAACGAAACCTCTTGACATCACCTCAATGCCGGCAAGGAGATTGCCTTTCTGATCGATCGTCGCTACCACGACAATGACACCGTCCTCGGAAAGTATCTTCCTGTCCCTGAGAACAATGTCTCCTACATCTCCTACCCCAAGGCCGTCTACCAGTACGCTTCCCGACTGAACACTGCCGTTGATGGCCGCCGATTTGCTGCTGAGTTCAAGGACCTTGCCGTTCTGCATTATGAAAATGTTCTTTTCGCTCATGCCAAGGGATTGGGCCAGCATGGCATGTTTTTTCAGCATCCTGTATTCTCCGTGGGCAGGCATGAAGAATTTGGGCTTTATCAGCCGGTGGATTATCTTAAGCTCTTCCTGCTTCGCATGGCCCGAAACATGGGTCTCGGCCAGGGTGTCATACATCACGTCGGCGCCCTGCTTGAACAGGTCGTTTATAACCCTGTATATAAATTTCTCGTTTCCTGGTATGGGACTTGCGGATATGATCACCAGGTCCCCTTCCATGATCTCAACCTTTTTATGGGAGGACGACGCGATGCGCGCCAGCGCCGACATGGGTTCGCCCTGGCTGCCGGTAGTGATTATGACTACCTGGTCCGGCCGGAGCTTGTTTATCCTGTCGATATCGATGATCGTGTCCTCGGGGAATGACAAATATCCAAGCCTTACGGCCGTCCTTACCACATTCAGCATGCTCCTGCCTACCAGCGCCACTTTCCTTCCGTACTTTACGGCAGAATTGACTACCTGCTGGATACGGTGAATGTTGGAAGCAAAGCTGGCCACGATGATACGGCCTCTGGCTCCCCTGAAAACATTGTCGAAGGTTTCGCCCACGGTCCGCTCAGACATGGTATATCCGGGTCTTTCAACGTTGGTACTGTCGGATATCAAAAGGAGGACGCCTTTCTTGCCAAGCTCAGCCATGCGCGTCAGGTTTATGGGCTCTCCCTCGATGGGGGTCTGGTCGATCTTAAAGTCACCTGTATGGAAGACCATGCCTACCGGTGTATCTATAGCCAGCGCAACTGCGCCCGCAATACTGTGCGTCGTGTGGATGAACTCGATCTTGAACGGTCCGAGCTGTATCGTCTGTCCCGCTTTTATAACGCGAAGGTCCACAGGATCGTCAAGTTCATGCTCCAGCAACTTGTTTTCGATAAGTCCGAGAGTCAGCTCGGTTCCGAAAACCGGCACAGGCAGCTTTTTCAATACGTACGGCAAAGCGCCTATATGGTCTTCATGCCCGTGGGTGACCAGGATACCATGCACCTTCTCGATATTTTTTTCAAGATAAGAGATGTCGGGGATCACCAGGTCGATCCCAAGCATCTCGTCTTCCGGGAAAGCAAGGCCGCAGTCGACAACTATGATATTTTCGCCATATTCCAGTACGGTCATGTTTTTCCCGATCTCTTCCATACCGCCAAGCGGTATGACCTTCAGTTTATTCTTTTTCTTTTGCGCCACAAAATAACCTCCGTATCTATTATTTCATCTCCATTTTTTCATTGATTAAACTGTCGGGTAAAAGTACATCACTATTTACAAAAATCGGCAATAAAACAGCCCCGCTATAGTCCTGAATGACCATACGGCTTTATTCAGTGTGTTTTGCCTGATTTTATTTTTCAGTAAACGTACTTTCCCGTTTTTATATCAGCAAAAAGAGTCCACCGACTCTTAACAGTTCAATGTGTGGTATAATCTTAAATAATCACAACACACTTATTTATACCATAATTCGCGGCATATAGCCAACAACTCTTTTTTGGGAGAGCGGATCATGGATTTTAGTTTGCCCAAAAACATCCTGTATATTATATCGGTCATCAATGAACATGGTTATAAAGCGCATATCGTCGGCGGCTGCGTCAGGGATCTTATGTTGGGCAGGACCCCTGTGGACTGGGACGTTACGACGAACGCAAGCCCTGATATTATAAAGGCTATCTTTCCAAAAACGCTTGATACCGGCCTGAAACACGGAACAGTAACTGTCCTGATCGATCATATGCCCAGCGAGGTAACTGCCTGGCGCAGGGAATCGGGGTACAGCGACCATCGGCGGCCCGACAGGGTCTATCCCGCCGGCTCGCTGACCGAGGATCTCTCCCGCAGGGATTTTACCATAAATGCCATGGCATATCACCCCGAAGAAGGACTGGCTGACCCCTTCGGAGGGCGTGATGATGTAAAAAACAGGGTTATCCGCTGCGTAGGCGATCCATACCGGCGGTTTTCAGAGGATGCCCTGAGGATGCTCCGGGCTGTTCGTTTTTCAGCCCAGCTTGATTTTACAATCGACGATGACACTAAAAAAGCTATCACCGGGCTTTCGGCAGACCTGTCCCACATCAGCCGGGAAAGGATACAGGCTGAGCTTAACAAGATCCTTGAGTCCCGGTCGCCGGAAAAACTGGGTCTTCTTTGGGAAACCGGGTTATACAGGGCAATCTTCCCGGGCATAAAAAGCCTGCCGCCCATGTGGCCAATCCTTGCAGGGCGCTTTGCAGGTTCCCCGATCCAAAGGCAGGTATTACTGGCGCTGCTTTTTTATCTTTCATTTGAAGACCTCAGGCAGGAAGAGGCAAAAGAGCGCCTGGACAGCCTGAAATACGATAATGGAACGAAAAGGGGCGTTGCGGCCTGCCTGGGCTGCCTTGAGAATGCCGGCCCGCCAGGCCCGAGAAACATAAGGAAAGCGGTCACCGAGTACGGCGCGCTTGTTGCCGCCGAGGTTTACAAGGCTTTGAGCATTGTCAGGCCGAATGGAAATATAGGCGAAGACCTTTATAAAACCATTCTCGGAATGTCGCCCATAAAGCTGTCCCTTTCAGGAAAAGACCTCAAAAACTATGGTCTTGAAGGCAAGGCCATAAAGGATATGCTCTCCGCGCTTGAATTATGCGTTTTCGAAAAGCCGGATTTAAACGAACGTGATTCTCTTCTTGAACTAACAATGGTAATAAAAAACCGGCATAGCCGATGATCAATACCGACTGTGCCGGTTTTGTCTTACATTGTTAAAATCATTTTACGCTTTTCCTGCGCAGCCGAGAACGTTGATCAGCTTATGCTTTACAAGCTTCTTGATCTCTTCGCGGGCAGGTCCGAGGTACTTCCTGGGATCAAACTCGCTGGGATTCTCTGCGAAAATCTTGCGGATTGTCGCAGTCATTGCAAGACGAAGGTCGGAGTCGATATTGATCTTGCAAACTGCCATGGAAGCTGCTTTTCTCAGCATGTCTTCGGGAACTCCCTTGGCGCCGGGCATTTTGCCGCCATATTGATTTATCATGTCAACGTATTCGGGAATTACCGATGATGCGCCGTGGAGAACTATCGGGAACCCGGGAAGCCTTCTTGATACTTCCTCGAGAATGTCAAAGCGCAGTTTCGGCTCGCCGCTGAACTTATATGCGCCATGGCTTGTGCCGATGGCGATAGCCAGTGAATCAACGCCAGTCCTGCTTACGAATTCTTCAACTTCTTCGGGCTTGGTGTATGAAGAATCCTCAGCTGATACATTGATATCGTCCTCTACGCCGGCAAGGCGTCCAAGTTCGCCTTCAACAGTTACGCCATGAGCATGAGCGTATTCAACAACCTTTTTGGTAAGAGCAATATTTTCTTCGAACGGGAGATGTGAACCATCTATCATAACGGAAGTAAAGCCGCCGTCGATACATGATTTACAGAGTTCAAAGGAATCGCCGTGGTCAAGATGAATGGCTATGGGAAGATCGGTCTCTGCAATAGCTGCCTCTATCAGTTTCATCAGGTAAGTATGCTTGGCATACTTTCTCGCACCCGAAGAAACCTGCAGTATCAGGGGAGCGTTGACCTCCTTGGCTGCTTCGGTTATGCCCTGTACAATTTCCATGTTGTTCACATTGAAGGCGCCTATTGCATAACCACCCTCATATGCTTTCTTAAGCATATCCTTGGTATTAACTATTGGCATAAAATTCAACTCCTTTTTTATATTTATTTGTGAAAAATATCACAGTTTGATCAGTATAATTGTATCAGAATGTCCCTATAAATCAAGGGTGTAAACAAATAAAATACCCCTGTTAAATGAGGATCTCCGCATCCAGGATTTCCTCGCAGGTATATTTATCTTTGTCGGTAAAACGCACCCTGCAGCAGGAAGCGGTTTTGTCCTGCGGAACAAAGTATATTATGCCCGTTGAGCGTATATCGATCCTTATCCTGTCAAATATGTCGGTCTGGAGTATAGTTATAATTTCCAGTACGTAATCCACGGGGTTATGACTGGTCTTTGCCTTGATAACTATAGGAAGGCCCCCGGTGTTTTCGGGCGAATATACCGTTACGTGGACGCTTCCGGGTTCCAGCGGGTTCTGAGTGGGATACAGGATATCCCTTTCAAACATTGCCTTTTTCATAATGACCCCCTTCGGTCTGCATAACTTTCCCATTTAGTTTACAATAATCGAGCAAAGGTTACAAGTTAAATTTAAGGCTTATGCCCCGGTCATCATGCTTCTGCCCTTGCTGTCATCCTGAGCGAAGGGAAAAATCTGATTTCGCCATCCTTTAGTGAAGCGACGGATGACAGTTAAGACTGTCATACAAGGTTTTCACCTTTTCCTTAAGCTCTTCGGGGCTGCCGTTGTTCTCTATTGTCTCGTGAGCCAGCTTTTTGTACTCGTCCTGGGTAAGCTGCGAATTTATGCGCTTTATGGCATCTTCGCGGCTGATGCCGCTCCGTTCCATCACTCTCCTGATCCTTGTCTCGTCGTCGCTCGTCACGACCCATACCCTGTCGACGTTATCAAGGAAGCCTCGTTTCACGGGTATAGGCACATCAAGCACCAGGACTCCGTCGAACCCGGAAGCCCTCATGGACCTGATGGTTTCATCGATTACCGAAATGACTTCCTTATGGATAATTCTTTCGAGTTCCTGCTTTTTCTCTTCCGACGAAAACACGATCCGGGCAAGTTTTTGCCTGTCCAGGGTCCCGTCGCCTTTGAAGACGCCCGGGCCGAAGACCTTTCTTATTTCAGCCCATGCGGGTTTATGGGGCTCAGTTACTTCCTTCGATATCCGGTCGGCATCCAGCACGACCGCCCCAAGCTCTTTCAGTATCCCCGACACGGTCGTCTTGCCCGCGCCGATACCGCCTGTCACTCCGATAACTATCATACCTCTACACTCTGCCTTTATAGTATTGCACGTAAGACAGTGCGAAAATTTCTTTAATACAATTACTTATTCAGAATAGAAGCAAAGGAACGGGTTCCTTGCCTAAACGTCTCCGGGCATGCTGTTCAGATCTTCCTGCTGTCCTCGTCGCAGGAAGTTGTAAATAGCATAGTTTGCTCTCGCGAGGTCGCCGGCAATCACGCCATCCGGGCGTGTGCCGTCTATAAATCTGCATCCGGCAGATTTTACCTCACTCGAGCTGCACTGTTCGCACTACAACTTTCAACTGCTCCTGCGGAGGCAATTCATCTCTGAACAGCATGCCGTAACATTGTCTATAATAGTTACATGTACTCAATTAACGCGGAATGCCTATTTTGCGTCGTACCAGGTGGCCCCGGTCGACACGTCCGCGATCAGCGGAACTGCAAGCTCCACGGCCGATTCCATGTTGCGCCTTACAATCTCCTTCACCTGCTCAAGTTCTTCGGCAGCCGCTTCCACGAGCAATTCGTCATGGACCTGGAGTATGAGCCTTGACTTTAAGCTTTTTTCCTTGAGCTCCCTCCATACCCTGACCATGGCTATCTTTATTATATCCGCGGCGCTGCCCTGGATAGGCGTGTTAAGGGCGACTCGCCTTCCGAACTCACGGACCTGGAAGTTGGGTGATTTAAGCTCCGGGATATAGCGCTTCCTGTGGAGCATGGTTTCCACGTAACCCTTTTCTTTTGCCGATTCGGCAATATCGTTCATATACTTCCTGACATTCGGGTACGTGGAGAGATACCCCTCTATATATCTGGCGGCCTCTTTCCTGGTGACCCCTATATCCTTCGCCAGCGAAAAATCCCCTATCCCGTAAACTATTCCGAAATTGACAGCCTTGGCTCTCCTCCTCATCTCAGGCGTGACCATGTCTATCGGAACCCCGAACACCTGGGACGCCGTCATGGCGTGGATATCAAGGCCTTCGGTAAACGCTTTCTTAAGCATCTCGTCCCCCGTGATATGAGCCAGTACTCTAAGCTCTATCTGTGAGTAGTCGGCGTCTACCAGCACGAACCCGTCTTCGGGGATGAATGCCTGCCTGATCTCCCTGCCCATGTCGGTGCGTACGGGGATGTTCTGGAGGTTCGGCTCGGTGCTCGATATCCTTCCCGTGGCTGTCACGGTCTGGTTGAAGCTGGAATGGATTCTTCCGGTATCAGGGTTGATGACCTTTACCAGTCCCTCAACATAAGTGGATTTAAGCTTTGTGAGCTGCCGGTATTCCAGGATGCACGGGATTATCTCATGGGCGTCGGACAGCTCGCTCAATGTTTCGGCATCGGTGGAATAGCCGGTTTTAGTCTTTTTGGAAGCCTTCAGGCCCATCTTTTCGAACAGGATCGTGCCGAGCTGTTTCGTGGAGTTTATGTTGAATTCTTCCCCTGCAAGCATGTGAATGGTCTGCTCAAGGGATCGGATATTATGATCAAGACGCACGCCGTATTCTTCAAGGTACTCCTGATCCACCCTGAACCCGTAGTACTCCATGCTTCCCAGGACAAGGGCCAGCGGCTGCTCCACGTTATAGAAGAGCTCGTTCTGCCCGCTGTTCTCAAGGATCCCTTTTTGCTTTTCATATATCGGCTTAAGGACCGAAAGCGAATCGCGGAGATAGCGGAAAAGCCTGTCGGTATCAGGCTCAACTTCTGCCTGCCTGCCTTTGCTTTTTGTCTCCGGCGCGTCAATGCTGATGCCCGCATACTTCTTTGCCAGGACCGGGATCGAATAATCCGCTGCCAGCGCGTCTATAAGATATTCGGCAAGCATGGTGTCGAAGTAACCGGCGGTTATGTCTCCGCATCGGCACAGGACCCACGTATAAAGTTCCTTTATATTATGGGTCACGATTGTGACTGACTTATTCTCAAGCAGAGGTTTCAAGGCATCGGCAATGGCCTGTTCCTCAATGTTCTCAGCATAGAACCCCTTTTTGCCCGTCCCCATGCTTATCGCCCGGAGATGTCCGCCCACCTTGCCCGTCTTCCGGACCAATGGGACAAGATATACCAGGCCTTCGTTTTCAGTGGCGAGGGCAATCAATTCGGTGACCGCTTCCCTCAGCCTTTCGGAAGCCTCAATCCGCTCACAGCAGATCTCCGGAACCCTTTGGGTTATGCAGGGATCATCTTCCGCGCTGTCCAGGCCCATTTTCTTTATCAGGGAGTTGAATTCCAGGTCCCGGAACACTTCAAGGAGCTCTTTCCTGTTTATCTCTTCACGCTTAAGTTCCCGGACTTTCCAGCTGACGTCGCCGTTTCTCAGTATGGTCCCCAGCTCGCGGCTCAGGTAGGCCATATCTTTGTGTTCCAGCAGGGTTTCCCTGAGTTTTTCCCTTGTGATGGACGAAACGTTTTCATAGAGATTGTCGATGGTCCCGAACTGCCTGATCAGCTCAAGGGCAGTTTTCTCGCCTACGCCCTTCACACCCGGTATATTGTCGGACGCATCCCCCATGAGAGCTTTCAGTTCGATCATGCTCTCAGGGCAGATGCCATATTTCTGCCTTATCTCTTCAGGGGTATACCTGGTGGTTATGGTCGTGCCCTTCGATGTGGTAGGAATGATGACTGTAATATTCTCGTTAACGAGCTGGAGGGCGTCCCTGTCGCCGGTCAGTATGGAAACGCTGATTCCCTCCGATTCGGCCTGCCTGGACAGTATTCCGATAATGTCGTCTGCTTCAAGGCCCTCTTTCTCCGTTATGGGGATGTTCATGGCCTCAAGAACTTTCTTGACTATCGGAAGCTGTATGGCCAGTTCATCAGGCATCCCCTTCCTTGTGGCCTTGTAGCCGTCATACATCATATGACGGAAGGTCCTGGCCTTCAGGTCGAAGGCCACGGCGATATAATCAGGTTGCTCCTCCTCGATATACTTGTTCAGTATATTCACAAAGCCATAGACCGCGTTGGTTGGCGTTCCGTCGGCTTTTGACAGCATCCTGGGCCCGCTGATGGCATAAAAGGCCCTGTTCAGGATACTGTTCCCGTCGATCAACAATAATTTGCCGTTCATCTGCTTCTCCTCCCGGGGCGTTTGAAAAGCCTGCAGCTTGTAAATTTATGCCGGTTTATTATATAATAACCGAAGAATGTTGCGGTTTTTTCGCAATCAGGCTGCCCCATATTATTGTATAATAATGGCGAACTATAATCCATAAAGTTTTACCCTGTTCCAAAAGGGATATAATAAGCTTTAACTGATACAGAGCCAGTATTCCCGGGAGAAAAACATGAAGAAGTTTTTTGTGAGATTACGTATCGGCATTGCAATAATAGTGACGAAGTTTTTGGTTTTCGTGCTGAGGCTGCTTGGAAGAGGCGGCACAAGCCTTCCCGGAAAAGCAGCGCTGAAGATTTATCCTGAGCTTCTTTCGGTGCTCTCTGACCGTTTCAGGGTTATCATGATCACCGGTACCAACGGAAAGACGACCACCTCGCGTATCGTTGCGGGTATGCTCGATCAGGCCGGCATCAGGTATGTTTCCAATAAATCGGGAGCCAATCTCTCAAGCGGTATCGCCACAACGATAGTCAGCGCCCTTTCCCTTTCAGGCAAGCCGCTGGTAAGAACCGTCCTCCTTGAAACCGACGAGGCCGCGTTCAGGACCGTGGCTCCCATGCTTAAGCCCGAAATAGCTATAGTCACCAATTTCTTCCGTGACCAGCTTGACCGTTACGGTGAGCTTTATACAACCCTGAACAATGTTAGGGAAGGCATTAAGGGCACTCCCGAAACCAGGCTCATTCTTAACGCCGACGATTCCCTCTGCGCTTCCCTGGGCAGGGACGTTCCAAACCAGGTCATCTATTTCGGCCTTGGAGATAACGTATATCCCGAGGATTTCGTGAAAGCCAACACCGATGCCGCTTTCTGCATCAACTGCAAATCGCGTTATGACTATATATCAAGTTCTTTCGGCCACCTCGGGCATTTCCGGTGTCCTTCCTGCGGGTATGAAAGGCCCGGGGCTCAGATCGAGTGCACGCAGATCCTGGAGTATGATAACCTGAGTTCGACCATTGAAATAAGGACTCCATCGGGAAAAATAACCGCGAAACTTGCCCTGCCTGGCCTTTACAACATATACAACGCCCTGGCCGGAACTGCCGTGGGACATCTCCTTGAGCTTGGAGAAAATGACCTGGTCCGTGTTCTTGAAGGATTTGAATGCGGCTTCGGCAGGATGGAGTCATTCGAAGCGGAGGGAAGGACCTTCAGGATGATACTGGTCAAGAATCCCACGGGGTTCAACCAGGTCCTCAGGTACCTCATGACCCAGGCCGACAAGTGCGTCATCGCTTTTATAATTAACGACAGGATTGCCGACGGGACCGACATATCATGGCTCTGGGACGTGGATTTTGAGATTCTGTCCTTCATCCTGAAAAAGGTCCGAAAATTCTATGTCTCCGGTATCAGGGCCGAGGACATGGCTGTAAGGCTGAAATATGCCGGCGTCCCGCAGGACAGCATCTTCATCGAGCATGACGGCAATAAGCTTATAAACAGCATGATTGAGGCATCAGGAGAAAAAGAAAACCTGTATATACTTCCCACGTACACGGCCATGCTCGATATACGCAAAACCCTCAGGGAACGCTTTAATCTGAAGGAATTCTGGAAATAGTTCGGCGTCTGCCGCTCAGAAGGGAAAATGGATCATGTACGAAATCAATATATGCCATCTATATCCTGATCTTTTGAACCTGTACGGTGACAGGGGCAATATCATATGCCTTTCAAAGCGCTGTGAATGGCGCGGTATAGAAGTGAACGTAAAGGGTATATCCATCGGAGACGACTTCCGCTGGGAGGACTATGATATCATATTCATAGGCGGAGGACAGGATTATGAGCAGACCATACTGCAGGACGACCTGATGAATGGCAAGCGCCAGGGCATCATTGAAGCCGTCGAGGCAGGCAAAGTCTTTCTTGCCATCTGCGGCGGCTACCAGATCCTTGGCAAATACTACAGGACCCATGACGGAAAAGATATCGAGTGTATCGGGGCCCTGAACCTGTGGACCCACGGCGGGGATACCCGTCTTATAGGGAACCTGGTCTTCGAGGTGGATTTCTTAAAGACTAAGGATAATAACGGTTACATCGTAGGCTTTGAGAACCATGGGGGCAAGACTTACCTCGGCGAAGGCGTGAAGCCGCTTGGAAAGGTAATCAAAGGCTTCGGCAACAACGGCGGGGACGGCTTTGAAGGGGCTGTTTACAAGAACACCTTCTGTACCTATTCCCATGGAAGCCTTCTGCCCAAGAACCCGGCCCTGGCCGATCATTTGATTATGCTTGCCCTTCTCAACAAGTATCCCGATTTCCAGGGGCTCGAACCCATCGACGACACCCTCGAAAACCTCGCCCACAGCACGCTCATCAAGCGCTTCACCGAATGAGTATCGGGGACGGAGGTTTTCACTCATTTTGAGCATCGGGGACGGAGGTTTTCACTCATCAAAAAGCTGTGTGTCTGAATTAAAGATTGACCCAAATGTTGCCGTTCTGATTGCTGCGTATGCATGCTTCAACAAACTTTATACCGCATATTCCGTCACGGAGGGTTGGATAAAAGTATTGCTTCGTATCCCCTTCCTTGCGGCTTGCCAATGTTTTTAAAAATCCTGAGTAGATATTTATAAAGCCGGTAGTCTGCGGATCGGTAAGATTGGGAGATTTATGGGCAAACTTTTTAACCGCTTCTGATGAGACACCCGGTTCGCGATGTATAACGGACCTTCCATCCAGATAATCAACCATTACGCTTGCATGACAGTCAAAGTTCCACCTTATTGTACCCTTTTCGCAGAGTATCTCCAGTTCGATGTCATTGTCATGCCCGCAGGCAGCCTGTGCGACGGATATCGTTCCTTCAACGCCGTTATCATATTCCACAAGGACAGTCCCTGTCGTGTCAAGTTCGACCTGGCCAGGCTTATTGATGAGCCTGGCCAATACTTTTTTAAGGTTACTGCCCATTAAAAACCTTCCGAGATAGTCCAGATGAGTTCCAAGATCGGCAATTGTACCGCCTGGACCGCTTATTGCCTTTGTAAAGCGCCATGTCTTTATGTCATTCGCTATGATTTCAGCCAACCTGGAACCCCTGTAATATTTAAGCGATATAAAATACGCCTTCCCGACTTCGCCCGAGTTGTAGATTTCCCTGGCCAAATGAACAAAAGGCAAGCCGCCGTAAGTATACGTTACCGCAAAGAGAAGGCCGCGTTCCTCCGCAATTCTCTCAAGTTCATATGCCTGTTCGGATGTCACCGTTACAGGCTTGTCACAAACGACATTGAAACCCCTTGACAAAAACTCCCTGCAAACCGGATAATGGCTTATATTAGGCGTGGTTACTATGACAAAATCCAGCTTGTCCGGCCTTTTCGATTCGGCTTCAGCCATTTCGGCATAATCGGTATAAACCCTTTCGGGATCTAATCCATAAGAACGGCCAAACTCCATATTCTTATCACTGTTTCGTGAGAAACAGCCTGCCTTGAGTTCTGCCAAATCATCAAACTCAGCAGCAGCAATATGACTATGAGAAATCCTGCCGCCCCCGATCAATCCAAATGTAAGCTTCATACGACCAATCCCCCGATCCATATTACTGCTGTTAGCGCCATCATGCACTAAAAGTCGGCATTATTGACAGTCCTGGGGTAAGGGATGACATCCCGGATATTCTGCATGCCGGTCATGTACATGAGCATACGTTCGAATCCCAGGCCGAAACCTGCATGTTTGGTCCCTCCGAAACGCCTGGTATCAATATACCATTTGTAATCCTCTTTCTTCATACCCAGTTCTTCTATGCGTCTTTCAAGCACATCTGCCCGTTCTTCCCTCTGGCTTCCGCCGATTATTTCGCCAACACCGGGTACCAGAAGATCCATGGCCGCAACAGTCTTATTGTCATCATTGAGCCTCATGTAAAAGGCTTTTATTTCCTTCGGATAATCTATGACGAACACGGGCTTTTTCATGATCTCCTCGGTAATATAGCGCTCGTGCTCGGTCTGGAGATCGCATCCCCACTTTACAGGATACTGGAACTGCCTGCCGCTTTTTTCAAGGAGATCGATCGCTTCGGTATATGTCAGCACGCCGAACTCCGAGTTCAGTATTCCGTTCAGTCTTTCATACAGTCCCTGGTCGATGAACGAGTTGAAGAAGTCCATCTCCTCTTTTGCATTCTCCATTACATAGCTGATAATATAGCGGATCATATCCTCAGCCAGCTTCATGTCGTCCTGGAGGTCTGCAAAGGCTATTTCGGGCTCGATCATCCAGAACTCTGCGGCATGGCGCGGCGTATTGCTGTTTTCAGCACGGAATGTTGGACCGAAGGTATAAACTTTACCGAAAGCGAGGGCGTAAGGCTCGACTGCAAGCTGTCCGCTGACCGTAAGCGATGTCAGTTTTCCGAAAAAGTCCTGGCTGTAATCCACTTCTCCATCCGGAGTCTTCGGAGGATTTGCCAGGTCCAGGGTCGTTACCTGGAACATCTCGCCCGCTCCCTCACAGTCGCTGGAAGTGATTATCGGGGTATGGACATATACAAATCCCCTCTCCTGGAAGAAGCGATGTATTGCATAGGCCAAAACAGAGCGCACCCTGAATACTGCCGAGAAGGTATTGGTTCTTGGACGCAGGTGAGCTATCGTCCTTAAAAATTCAAAAGAATGTCTCTTTTTCTGCAAAGGATATTCGGGAACGGAAGCGCCTTCGATCTCGACCGACATCGCCTTTATCTCGAAAGGCTGCTTGGCCTGGGGGGTATCAACGACTATCCCCTTCACCCTTATGGCGCTGCCGATATTCAGACGGGCGATTTCCTGGAAGTTGTCCAGGGTATCGTCAAAAACAATCTGAATATTTTTGAAAAACGACCCGTCATTGATTTCTATAAAGCCGAAGGTCTTGGTATCCCTGATGGTACGTATCCATCCGCAGACCAGGACCTCCCTGCCCGCAAGTTCCTTATAGGTTTTGTAAAGTTCGCGTATCTCTGTCCTGTTCACTTGTAACCAACTCCATTATTACATTGGATTTTATAATGATTAATTATACCATACCATGAGCTTAATAAACAGTTTGAAGCAGGGGGACGGTTCCTATGCTTCATTCGGAAGACCGTCCGGAATCCAATTAAAGGAAAAATGAAGCAGAGGAACCGTCCCCTTGCTTCACTTAAGTAAGTTTACGACTGAGATGACGATGGGGGCGGTGATTATGGACAACAGTGTGGAAACAGTCACGCACTTCGAGGCAAAAACCGAGTCTTTATCGAACAGCTCGGCGAAAATCGTGGTGTTGGCCGCCGCAGGCATGGCAAGGGCTGTGACCAGAACGGCGGCAGGCAGCGTCGGTACGCCCGCGATGTACGCCAGTGCAAAATATAGCAGCGGCATGAAAATCAGCCGTATAAACGATGACAGGTAAACCCGCCAGTCGCTGAAAACGGTGTGCAGCTTCGTCGTGCTCATGACTCCTCCTATAATCAGCATGGACAGGGGCATGGTCATGTCCCCTACGGCCTTTACCGCTCCCTTTACCGGTTCCGGTACCGGTATGCTGAAAAGGAAGACCACCAGCCCCACGTAAAGGGCAATGATCGACGGGCTTACAAGAAGCTTTTTGATGATCTGCCCCGCGGAACCCTTCCCGCCATACAGCATGTACCCGTAGGTCCAAAGCACTGCATTGAACGTCACAATATAGAATGACCCGTAGAACACGCCTTCGCTTCCGAAGAGTGAATTTATAAACGGCAGGCCTATGTAGCCGCAATTGGAAAAGATGGCAGTGAACCGAAGGACAGGCACGATTTTATCTTCAAACCTGCCATATATCAGCTTCGAAAGAAGTATGGAAACAACAAACATTCCCATACCCGTTCCTACAATCCACAAAACGTTCACCATACGGTCCTTTGAGAACTCTATAAAAAATGAGTTAAGTATCATCATGGGCGACGATACATAAAGAAGGACTTCGGAAAGTTTCCTGGTCCCGGTGGAATCCAATATATTGAACTTTCCGGCCACAAACCCTACAACAAGGATAATAAACAGAATGATAACCTGGTTCAAAACCGTGACAAAGTCCATGAAGCGACCTCCACAATGCTGCTAAGGTTATTTTATCTCATTTTATCCCAGCGGGTTCATACAAACAAGGTGCCTTATTACGTCAAGGCACCTTGCTCGTCTTTGATTTACTTTATTCTCAGCACTTGTCTTCAGGGTAATTTTCACGTGCTGTATAGTGGGTATGCAGAAGCTTGTGAGACTTGTGGCTGCCCGGTTTCTCGAAGTATTCCTCGTACATCTTAAGAACCCTCGGATTCTGATGTGACCTTCTGATGGGCAGGTTCTTGTCTTCCTGGTACAGGGCTTTTGCACGCTCTTTCTTCAGGTCTATCTCGTTTCTTACAGCAGCAGGCTGGATGGGCTGGCCTCCGCCGCAAACGCACCCGCCCGGGCAGGCCATGATCTCGATAAATTGATAGTCAGCTTCTCCGGACCTTACTTTATCAAGCAGTTTTCTCGCATTGCCAAGTCCATGGGCAACAGCGGCCTTTATTTTTACTCCCGCTACTTCTACCTCGGCTTCCTTGATGCCTTCCGTACCCCTGACAGCGGTTATGTCGACAGTGTCGTCATCCTTGCCGGTAAGGAGGTATGGCACGCTGCGGAGAGCGGCTTCCATAACGCCGCCTGTAGCTCCGAAGATAACGCCGGCTCCCGTAGCTTCTCCCATAGGATCGTCAAACTCTTCGTCTTCGAGATTCCTGAAATCTATTCCTGATTCCCTGATCATCTCGGCAAGCTCGCGAGTCGTGATGACTTCATCCACGTCAGGATAGCCTGTTGAAGCCAGTTCAGGTCTCTCGGCCTCGAACTTCTTGGCGGTACACGGCATTACTGATACAACGAAGATCTTCGAAGGATCGATACCGGCCTTTTCCGCATAGTAGGACTTCAGAACGGCGCCGAACATGTTCTGGGGCGACTTGCAGGATGAAAGGTTATCCAGCATGTCAGGATAGAAATGCTCGCAGAACTTGATCCATCCGGGGCTGCACGAAGTTATCAGCGGCAGTTTACCGTTGTTCTTTATCCTGTCTACAAGCTCGGTGCCCTCTTCCATGATGGTGAGATCGGCTGCCGTGTCGGTATCAAATACCTTTGCAAATCCAAGTCTCTTCAATGCGGCAACCATCTTTCCGGTAACAGGGGTTCCGATGGGGTATCCGAATTCTTCTCCAATGGCTGCCCTTACAGCGGGAGCTGTCTGGACCACCACATGGAGATCCTTGTTGGCAAGGGCTTCCCAAACCTTGTCGGTGGACTTCTTCTCACGCAGTGCGCCTGTCGGGCATGCAACGATACACTGGCCGCAGTTTACGCACGGAGTATCTTTAAGCGGCATATGGAACGGCGAAGCAACGATGGTCTTATAGCCCCTGTCGATGGTCTCAATGGCCGAGACGGTCTGTACGTTCTTGCATACGCTTACGCAGCGGCGGCACAGGACGCACTTGTTCGGGTCGCGCACTATTGACGGAGACAGATCGTCGATCGGGAAGTGCTGCAACTCGCCTTCAAAACGGTTATCGTGTATATTCAGTTCCTCAGCAAGCTTCTGAAGTTCGCATTTCAGGTTCCTTGCGCAGCTGAGGCATTTCTTCTCATGGGCTGAGAGGATGAGCTCAAGGGTTACCCTGCGGGTCTCACGGATCTTCGGGCTGTTGGTGATAACCTTCAGGCCTTCAGATACGGGATACATACAGGCAGCCTGGAAGCTCCTGGCTCCCACATCCACTATGCACATGCGGCATGCGCCTATTTCGTTTATATCTTTGAGGTAGCAGAGGGTGGGTATCCTGATCCCGGCACTCTTTGCAGCCTCAAGTACGGTTGAACCAACCGGTGCTTTGACTTCTTTACCGTCTATTGTAAGGGTTACATACTCAGTCATTTTATCCACACTCCCCTCTTATTTCTTCTCGATGGCGGCAAATTTACATGTTTCCATACATACACCGCACTTGATGCACTTGCTCTGATCTATAACGTAAGGCTTCTTGACTTCGCCGGATATAGCGTTGACAGGGCACTTCCTGGAGCAGAGGCTGCAGCCCTTGCACTTTTCAGGAATGATCATGTACTTCAGCAGGGCCTTGCAGACGCCTGCAGGACACTTGTGCTCTTTCACGTGGGCTTCATACTCGTCCCTGAAGTATCTCAGCGTGCTGAGGACAGGGTTCGGAGCAGTCTGGCCCAGACCGCAGAGAGCGCCCTGCTTGATGCTTTCGGCCAGGGTCTCCAGCTTCTCGATATCTCCCTCTTCGCCCCTGCCGCTTGTTATGCGCTCAAGGATCTCGAGCATCCTCTTGGTGCCTATACGGCACGGAGGACACTTGCCGCAGGATTCGTCAACTGTGAACTCGAGGAAGAACTTGGCGATATCGACCATACAGGTATCCTCGTCCATGACGATCAATCCGCCGGAGCCCATCATGGAGCCCAGTTCGATCAGGTTGTCATAATCGATGGGAACATCGATATGGGAAGCCGGGATACATCCTCCCGAAGGACCTCCCGTCTGGGCTGCCTTGAATTTCTTGCCCTTAGGGATACCTCCGCCTATATCATAAATAACCTCGCGTAGAGTCATTCCCATGGGAATTTCCACGAGACCGGTGTTATTGATCTTGCCGCCGACAGCAAAGACCTTGGTCCCCTTGCTCTTCTCGGTGCCGATAGAGCTGAACCAGTCAGCGCCTTTCAGAAGAATTACGGGGATATTGGCATAGGTTTCAACGTTGTTGAGAATGGTGGGTTTGCCCCACAGACCCTTGACAGCGGGGAAAGGAGGACGGGTCCTCGGTTCGCCGCGCTTGCCCTCGATGGATGTCATGAGCGCGGTCTCCTCGCCGCACACGAAAGCGCCGGCGCCAAGGCGGATATCTATATCGAAGGAGAAGTCAGTGCCAAATATGTTATTGCCAAGAAGGCCATAATCCTTTGCCTGCTGGATGGCTATCTTCAGACGCTGCACTGCAATGGGGTACTCGGCCCGGACATATATATAGCCCTGGTTGGAGCCAATAGCGTATCCTGCAATGGCCATTGCTTCGAGAACGCTGTGGGGATCGCCTTCGAGTATGGAACGGTCCATGAACGCACCCGGGTCGCCTTCGTCAGCATTACAGCATACATACTTAACATCGTTGACTTCCTTTGCGGCGAACTGCCATTTCAGGCCTGTGGGGAAACCGCCGCCGCCGCGTCCGCGCAGGCCGGACTTCTTGATCTCATCGATGACCTGCTGAGGAGTCATTTCAGTTACTGCCTTGGCTAATGCGGCATAACCGTCTCTTGCAATGTATTCCTCGATATTTTCAGGATTGATTACACCACAGTTGCGCAGGGCCACGCGAACCTGGCGGTTGAAGAACCCAACATTGTCAAGGGACCTGGCGACATCCTCGACGTCCTTGTCACCAAGGAGAAGGCGCTTTACGATACGTCCTTTCACCAGGTGCTCATTGACTATCTCTTCCACATCGTCAGGCGTCACATGACAGTATGTAGCGCCTTCAGGATATATAACCATGATCGGCCCTTTCTCACAGAGACCGAAACAACCTGTCTTTACTATTTTTACTTCTTTCTCAATACCTTTTGCAGCAAGCTCTTTCTCAAGCCTGGCCATGATCTCGGGAGCCTTGGAAGCCGTGCATCCGGTACCATTACAAATCAATACATGCGATCTGTAAACCATAATCTATACCCTCCTTACCTTTCTGCCGCCCCAATTGTGAACTCGGTAACGGGTTTCTGGTTGACGATATGTTCAGCGACTATCCTTCTCGCTTTTTCAGCGTCAAGTTTCACATAAGTGGTTTTCTGCCCGTTAGCCTCAATGACTTCGGCAACCGGCTCCAGGCGGCAGATCCCGATGCAGCCTGTCATCGATACTGTCACATTGCGGATATTCCGCTTCTCCAGCTCCTCGATGAACGCATTCATAACAGGCCTTGCGCCCGCTGCGATACCGCATGTCGCCATGCCAACGACTATCCTCGTCTTGTCTTCATTCTCACGGATTGAGATTTCCTTTAAAGCTTTTTCACGAATGGCCTTCAATTCTTCAACTGACTTCATCCAAAACACCTCCGAAAACTGCTTGTACCCCATTGTTTATTGTATTTTGTATCCATTCAAGAACATACCTGTCATCTATCGGAACACCGTCCAACTGGCGTTTTACTTCGTCCGTATCCAGTATGAATTCATTGTTTGGTGAGGAAAAATGTATTATCCACGAAATATTGGGATTAGCTTGTATCAGCAGCCGGACAGTCTCGGGGATATCTCCCAGCGGGATCCTGTCAATATGGTCAATCATAAAGCTTGCATTGAGCCTTGTTCCCTTTGATGGCTCCGATACCAGGCTGAGTTCCCCTCCGGCCATTTCGGCCGATTGCTTCATAAGGGGAATCCCCATCCCGACCTCCCTGGTCGTTCTGCTGGTCGTGAAAGGATCTGTAACCTTCTTTAAAAATTCCGGATCCATTCCCCGGCCGTTATCATCGATTACGACCAGAAGCTTTCCGGATCTTTCCGGTACCTTCAGACTTATCACGATCCGGTCCGCGCCTGCTGCAATGGAATTCTGTACGATGTCCAGCAGATGCAACGCTATGTCCTTCATGCCTGTTCTGCTTCCGATTCCCTCTCGTAATATTTCTGGATTATTCCGGGGATATCATCGGGAGTCAGTCGTCCGTAAACTTCATCATTTATCATCATGACGGGCGCCAATCCGCATGCTCCGAGGCAGCGGCACGCATCCAGCGAGAACAATCCGTCATTTGTACATTCGCCGCTTTTGATTTTCAGGACTTCCGACAATTTTTCAAGAACAGCGCCTGAACCTTTAACGTAGCAGGCAGTTCCCATACATACGTTGATCTTATACTTTCCTTTCGGATTGAGCGAGAATTGGGTGTAAAACGTAACAACCCCATAAACATCTGCCAGTGATACATTAAGGCCTTCGGCTACTTTCTTCTGAACACTCATGGGCAGATAGCCGTAAAGTTCCTGCGCTTCATGAAGAACCGGTATCAATGCCCCCCGGGTGTCCTTGTACTTGGCGATGATCTTGTCCAGTTCCTGTGCCTTAACGTCTGCAGTACAGCAACTCATAGCGTTGACCTCCTGAAATCTTTTTTGTGGAATTTATATGCAATATGTTAATAGGTTAACAATCTGCCTTGTTAATTATATCACAAGAATTATGCAATATCAACAAAAACAATATGATAAATATAGGGAAAAACCCTTATATATCGCTGATTTTTTAAGCGATTTCGCTGGCAGAATTGTTAATTTTGACTATGCATTAAGAGGACGGCAGACAGTTCCGCAAATGTCTGTTACAGCCGCTAAAAATGCATAATATAACGCAAAAGTCTCCGTCACTGGTGCACATGCAGGCATGCCCTTTTTGAACGAGTAAAAAGGGACGGGGGTTTCTTGCACATTTTCGTGTAAATAACCTCCGTCCCCATTCGCACACTGTGCATTGCAGTTAATTTTTATTGAGGGCATCCATCAGGTTCTTATAGTGATAGCGGATGCCGAGGGATTCGTCGTCAAGCTTTCTCCTGCTCATTACCAGCCCGGTATACCGGCCGTTTTTCATAAGATAGTACCCATATCCGTCCTCGGTGGGGATAAGCTCTACCGTAACGACCTTATCCGGATCAGCCTTTTTCATAGTGTATGTGTACCGGGCAAACCAATTCCCCTGGGGATTTGCGTCAAGATCGATCTTGTCGGCAAGTGCCGAGATTACGCCCTGGTAATACTTCCTGAAAAGGCTTTCTTCCTCCTCGGTCTCCATTTTCCTGCCGTTCAGCCTGAAGTCGGATTCAGCGTCTGCTTCCTCGCTGGTATTGATATCCATAACATCGGTCCTGCCGTCGATTTCGATTACCACCTTCTCCACATCATATATGGAAGGGAGAAAAACAAATCGCGATATGATATTAATCAACGGCGTATCAACAAAGTTCAGGCTTGAAGAATCCACTTTGAACACGGTACCGTTGTCGTTCATCATGCCGTAGTATTGATCGTCCTTCAGGTTGCCCAGCTTCAGCGTATAATCCTTACCGTTGAGGGTATATTCAAAAACATACTTCGGGTTGTCAAGGCCATATTGATTCAGGTCCTGGGCATTTTCCTCGGTAAACTCCGACACCTTGAATCCGCTGAGCCAATTCAGGAAGTTGGCCAGTTCCCTGTACTCCGCCTCCCATTCAAAGGGTTCTGTCAGATGCCATACAGTCGGTTCGGATCCCATTTTGGCGCTGAAAACAGTTTCTCCTGACCTGGTAAGTTTCAGGGACTTTATGTCTTCCGCCGTAATAGCGTCTGTTCCGTACAGGTTTTTGCTCATGATGTCGAACTTGCTGTATTTCAGTGTATTCCCGTGGTATAAATTTATTGTGTACACTTCGGAGCTGCCGGTCTTCCTGGCGTAGTACCCATCCTTCGTGGGGGTTTCGTTGCCTATCTCGATCCCGTATTCCTTGCCGTCGGATGTTATAAAAACGGTCACATCCGGTTTATCAAGTCCGTAGATGCTTAAGTCCGACGGATGTTCGTCAATAAGCCTCCTGGTTGTAAGATTGCTGGCCGTAAGGGCCATATCCTCGGCTTTATTATTATCCACGTCAAACCCGGGATTAACCCAAACCGACTTCTCTTCGGTCACCTTCTTCTTTTTGCCCTCATCATCCGTCTCAAGCTTTTCCACGGCCCTTGTCTCCTTTGTCAGGATGATTTCGCCGTCAGCGCGCCTCAGGATGATTTTTGTCACGTCATCCCGCGCGAAATCGAACAGATCCACCTCATCGGCCGATGAAGGCGTTTCTGTCGGCTCGGCGGAAGATGTTCCGTCACTGCCCTGATTGCCGGTGTTTTTGCTCAGGATAATGAAGGCAGTGATGAAGATTCCGAGGATAACCACAAGTATCGTGATCTTCATCCAATTCTTCATTACAGGTGCTTCCTCCTTATCCATACGAATAAGCCGACGCCTATGATGGCAAGAGGCAGTACGAATGAAAGGACTATGAACGCAATAAACCTGGTCGATTCGCTCATATTGATCGGTTCGGACGTCAGGCTCTTTGACGGTATATAAACGGCATCGGCTTCATCCTGCATCCAGTTGAGAATCGACACGATGTAGCGCAGTCCGTTGTAGTTCGTATAACTCATCCACTCGTCCAGCACGAACAAGGAATTACCTATAAGAGCGATCCTGCTTTCATCCAATCCGGCGGTATACTCGGAGAGCGCTCCAAGACAGAAGGGACCCTTTGCTGTCTGCTTTGTGGCGCTGTCCACGCTCTCTGCCATATCTGTGGTCATGAACAGGGGATAAGTTTTTATCCATTGCTGGGAGGTCTTAAGTATATTGACGCTCCTGCAGCTCGTCATGTAAATCGTTAACGAGGTAGGATCCAGGTTCCTGGTCACATCATTGCTCACCGCTATGGGTATGATATTTTCGAAACTTCCCAGATACCTGGTCTGATTGAATTCATATACCATGTCATTGTTAAGTGACAGCGAGTAGCGTTCAAAAACCGAATCGAAATTAGGCATCTTGCTTGTCGTCTTCTGGACATCAAACAGGAAAACAGCATCTCCGCCCTTTTCCAGGAACGCCTGCAGGTTTTCCAGCTCATTTACAGTCAAGTCATCTGTCGGGGAAAGGAAGAATAAGATTGCCGCATCATCCGGAACAGGTTCCTGAAGGGTCAGCTCCTCTATAATTTCATAGTTGTTGACCACTATAGCGCTCTTCATTTCCGAGTACCACGAATTAACGCTTTTTTCGCCGTGTCCCTGCACAAAATATACTTTTTTGGACATCTCGGCTGTAACATTTCTAATTGCGCTTGTAAATACCTGTTCGATTTTCATCCCCGCGGTGGTAGGATAGTAATAGCTGTAGTAATCATACTCGATCATGTCATTCCGGGATACCACCTTGATCCTGTTTTCGCATTTAACTATGATGCTGTCCGTTTGTATACCCATGACCTGGTTCGGGTCAAGCTCCCTGGTAATGAATGTGGGGTCCTTGACTACATCCACGAAACGGGTGGTCACCTTCCCGCCGCTCTTTAGATTATACTGCTTTAATATCTCAAGGATTTCGCTGCCCATGCTGTCATCACGGAAATATTTTTCTTCCGTAAGTATGATGACCTCAATATTTTTGTCAAGTTCGTTCAATATCTGTATGGTGGTATCACTGAGGGAAAAACGCTTGTTTTTCGTTATGTCGAAACGCAGCCTGTCCCTCAGCACGTCAAGTCCGAGCAGCGCGTTAAGTACCACGATAATAGCGATTATGACCGCTGTTACCGCTAATGAATACGAACCGTATTTCAGGCTCTTTTTATTTATTTTTCCCTTGAACTTTTCCATTATCTTCTTCATGTCCACATCACCCCTGACTCCAGCGCTTATGCTCGATGACCCTGTAAGTGAGGATCAGGAACACCGCTGCATAGCATACCATAAAGATTACTGACGTCAAATCGATAATACCCTTGCTGAAATCCTCGTACCTGTCCATAACCGACAGCCACAGGAATGCCTTGTTGAGAAAACCGCTGAAGAATGATGCAAGGTAACCGACATTCTGTATCAGGAATATGGAAACAAGGCTTATGATAGCCGCTATAATCTGATTTTCTGTCAGGGAAGACGCAAAAACGCCGAAACTTACGTATATGGCTCCAAGCAGGATATACCCGAGATATGAGCTGAAGATAAGAAGAATATCCGGCTTGCCTGCAATAATGGTTATGATGGGGAAAATAAGCGATACGCCTGTCATTACCAGGAATACGCTGTACGCTGCCAGGAATTTTCCCATAACGATTTCAGAAACCTTTACTGGAGCTGTAAGGAGCAATATTTCAGTACCGTTCTTTTTGTCTTCAGCCATTGACCTCATTGTCATGATGGGTACTATGAACAGGAGAAGTCCGCTCATTACGGACACGAGCTCACCGATTATATCCGAGCCGTAACCGAGAAAGCTGTTGAAGTACAGTCCCACAAGAAGCATAAACAGACCTATCAGTACATAAGCGATCGGAGAGCTGAAATAGGATTTGAAATCGCGTTTCATTATAGCAAGCATTATGAAACAGCCTCCTTTTCTTCGGTTCTTGTAAGCTGGAGGAAGATCTCTTCAAGAGTCAGGTTAAGAGACCTAAGCTCAAGGATCGGGAAACCATGCTGGGCCAGCTGGTTGAACATTGGCTTTCTCACGTCGATGTCCTTATCGGCTTCTACAATGAAGCTGCATTCGTCATTTTTAAGCTTCGTGCTGGATTCAATATACTTGACTCCATAAATTTTGGATATGATATCCTTTACCTTGTTTTCGGGACCTGCTACCGTCACCGTGAACCTTGAGAAGTCGGACAACGCCTTGGACAGGTTCTCCGGCGTGTCGATGGCTACTATCCTGCCTTTATTGATAATGACTACCCTGTCGCATACCGCGCTGACTTCGGGTAGGATGTGGGAACTGAGTATGATGGTATGGCGCTTGCCCAGGGCCCTGATAAGGTTCCTTATCTCGATAATCTGCTTGGGATCAAGGCCAACAGTGGGCTCGTCGAGTATGAGAACCTCCGGCGTGCCTACAAGAGCCTGCGCAAGGCCGACTCTCTGCTTGTAACCCTTGGACAGGTTCTTTATCAGCCGGTGGCTGACATGGGTTATCTTGACAAGCTCCATTATATCTTTTTTCTGGCCTTTCCATACCTTCGCGGGCACGGATTTAAGCTTCGCGCAGAAATCAAGATATTCGTTGACCGTCATGTCAAGATACAGGGGCGGCTGTTCCGGCAGAAAGCCTATCTGTTTTTTTACTTCCAATGGATTTTCAAGAATATCCTTGCCTGCTATCCTGACTGTCCCTGAAGTTGAAGATATGAATCCGGTAAGGATGTTCATGGTCGTGGATTTCCCCGCGCCATTGGGACCAAGGAAACCAAGGATCTCGCCTTTCTCGACCGTAAAGCTGATATTGTCCACAGCCACAATCTTGCCATAGACCTTGGTCAGGTTTTGAATCTCTATCAAAACTATCCCTCCTTATTTCATTAGGACCGGAATTACAGCCTTCGGACAGGCCGGTCAAAAATATAGCGGGCTTCCTTCAATTATTTCAGTAAAACCCGCCATATATAGGATGACTTAATTATGCTATAAATTAATGAACAATTTATGAACATATTGTTAATAATTAAACTCCCATGATGTTATATCCCGCGTCGATATAAATGACCTCTCCGGTCATCCCTGAGGACAGCGAACTCAACAGAAAAACAGCCGCGCCGCCGAGATCATCAAGGGTGATATTTCTCTTCAGGGGAGCTTTTTCCTCGACGATAGCAAGGATATCGCTGAAGTTCTTAATACCCTTTGCCGACATGGTCTTTACCGGGCCGGCCGAGATGCCGTTCACGCGGATGCCGCTGCCGCCAAGTTCATATGCCGCATAACGTATGCTTGCCTCCAGCGCCGCCTTTGCTACACCCATGACGTTATATCCCGGGGAGACCTTGGCAGAACCCCTGTAAGTAAGGGTCAGGATGCTCCCTCCTTCGGTCATGAGTTCCTTCGCCCTCCTGGCCACCGCAATGAACGAGTAAACGCTGATGTCCATGGCAAGCTGGAAGCCTTCTTTTGACGTATTGACAAACGTGTCCTGCAGGTCCTCTGCCCGAGCGTAAGCTATGGCATGTACCAGGCCGTGAAGTACCCCGAACCTGTTCTTAATCTCATTGAACACGTTATCTATATCCTCTTCTTTTGAAACGTCACATTGGTAAACCGCAACGCCGTCCATTCCGCTTACCAGTTTTTCAACGGCTTCCTTTTCCCTTTCCCCGAGGTAGGTGAATATGAGATTGGCGCCCTCGGCCTTCGCAGCCAGGGCTATCCCCCATGCTATGCTCCACTTGTTGCGGACGCCCATGATGAGTATATTTTCCCCTTTAAGCAGTTCTCCCATATTAAAACCTCCGTTTATTATCTAATATTATTATCTGATAATAATCACTATACAATAAACAGGCTTTTTGTTCAAGCATGTAATGTAATTGCCCGCGCCTGGCCGTGGCGAATATTCGACAGACTGTGCGGAGATTTAGACCTGTGAAATTATTTGCACTGGTTATCTGTAAACCGGCGTATGCGACTAAAGGCGGAGCACAGATAGCGGAAGGGTTTGTCTATATCAAACCTTGACTAAATATATCGAAAAATGTCGAAAGCCAAGATTTCATGCGGCTTTTGTTGACTTTTCTGAAAATGGATGATATATTCTTCTTAATCAATGACCCTTGGGGGAGGGAAATACGAATGAAAAATATCGAAAAAGTCCGAAGAAAACTCAACCGGGCGATTTCTTCAGGCTACAGCCAGAGAACCATACTTGATATCAGCAGGCAACTGGACGAGCTAATCGTTGAAAAAATGAAGTCCTGGAACAAAAAATACATAAAAAATACATAAGCTCCGACGGGAGCTTATGTATTTTTTACCCTTTCGACAAAACGGGCGATCCTTGTCAAAGCCTCCCGTATATTTTCTATGGAGGTGGCATAGGTGGCCCTTACAAATCCTTCTCCGCATGTCCCGAAAGCATTTCCCGGGACCATCAGTACCCTTTCTTCCTTCAAAAGGCGCTCGCAGAAAACATCCGATGACAATCCCGTCGAACTGATATCCGGAAATACATAAAACGCGCCCAGGGGTTCAAAGCAATCGAGTCCTGCCTTCCTTAACCCGTCCACCATGACAAGGCGGCGTCGGTTGTATTCCTCGACCATCCGGCGCACTTCTTCCTCTCCGTTCCTCAGAGCCTCGATAGCAGCAAACTGGGCGGTGGTCGGGCTGCACATTATGGCATACTGGTGGATCTTCTTCATCTGGTTTAGGATCTCGGCGTCACAGCAGGCAAAGCCTATCCTCCAGCCGGTCATGGCAAACGCCTTGGAAAATCCGTTGATTACTATGGTTTTATGTTTCATTTCCGGGAACTGGGCTATGGATACGTGTTTCCCTTTGTAAATAAGTTCGGCGTACAGTTCGTCTGAAATCACGGCTATGTTCCTGTCCTTCAGCACCTCGACCAGAGCTGCGTAATCCTCATATTCCATGGTTGCCCCGGTCGGGTTATTGGGGTATCCTATGATGATAGCCTTGGTCCTTTCGGTTATGGCATCGAGAACCTGTTCGGGTTTCAGCCTGAAGCGGTCCTTCGCTTTAAGTTCTATGGTGACGGGTTTTGCGCCGGAAAACATCACGCAGCCCTTATATGCCACAAACGACGGTTCCGGGACTATGACTTCGTCCCCTGGCCCGGCAAAGGTCCTGATGGCGATATCGATAGCCTCGCTGCCCCCTACGGTGACGAGAACTTCGTCCCTCGGGTCGTACCTGAGCCCGAACCTTCTTTCCATGTAGCGGGCAATCTCTTCCCTGAGCTCGATAAAACCCGCGTTGGACGAATAATGGGTATGTCCCTTCTCAAGGGAGTAAATGCCCTCTTCCCGGATGGTCCACGGGGTTTCGAAGTCAGGTTCGCCTACGCCCAGCGAGATAGCGTCCTTCATTTCGTTTATCAGGTCAAAATATTTTCTTATGCCTGATGGCGGAGTTTCCAGGATATTCTTCCTAATCAGGCTCTTTATACTGTTTGTGCTCATAATACCACGGCCTCTCTGTTATCCTTGCTGACCCTGTCAAAAATAACGCTGTTTTCCTTGTACCTCTTGAGGACAAAATGGGTCGAGGTACTCATGACCGATTCTATAGGCGCCAGTTTCTCGGCTACGAAAAGTGCCACCTCTTTCATCGTCTTTCCTTCGACTGCCACAAAAAGATCGAATCCCCCGGACATCAGGTTGCAGGCTTTAACCTGGGGATACTGGTATATCCTTTCCGCTACTTTATCGAACCCCTGTCCCCTCTGGGGTGTCACCTTTACTTCAATATAGGCTGTAACATAGTCTTCGTCAAACTTTTCCCAATCTATCAGCGCGTTGTATGCCCTGATCACGCCCGCCGCGTCAAGCTCCTTCATCGCCGCCTCGACTTCCGGCGCGGTCGAGCCGATCATTACGGCCAATTCTTCATAGCTCAGTCTGCAATTGTTCTTGAGGATGTTCAGTAATTCTTTCTTCATCTCTTTTGTCATGGTGATTACTCCTTTCCTGGAAGCCTGGGGTCAGTTCGAAACCGCTTATAAAGCTGCTTTCAGCAGTCTCGCACGGCTCCTGTGCTCCCACTGCTACATTCAAATATTGTATGGTGTTAGGACAGAGATCCTTAGCTTCGCCCGGACGACGGCCATGCCTTTCCGCGGGGAAGAGGTACAAGATACTGCCCCTGTATACATAGATATAAGAAAGCCCTGTTTATGAAAACAGGGTCTTCATGGATCATTTGCCTTATGACTTTGCCGTATGATATGATTATACGGCGGTTTATCCAAGAAATCACGTCCCCTGGTTCTCATTCAAAGTATGTTCCACAGTATATGCCGCCTCCTTGACGGTTATGTAGTTTTCCGTCTCGTTCAGCTCTCCCAGGAACCTGGTGAGTATATCCGCTACCTGTTCCTTCATGGTCTTGATATCGCGTTTTATATCGATAATCTTCTCTCTTTCCTTTTCAAGGGCCTGTTCGAGCCTGTTCTTTTCCTCTTCCGCTCGCCTGACCGCTTCTTCGATGATCGCGTCCGCTTTTTCCTGTGCTGTGATAAGAGCGCTGGCTATCCTTTCCTTTTCCTTCGCAAAGAATTCGCTGTTTTGCGCAGCAGACTCATAGCGAGCTTTCATCTCGCGGATCTGCAGCTTAAGGTTGGATATTTCGTCATCTTTCTCTTTCAGACGATGGTCAAACTCGTAAAGTATTTTTTCAATGTATGCGTTTACGTCCGATTTGTTGAAACCGAATAATGATGTGCCGAATTTTTTCTCGCCTGACATAACCAACACTCCTATCAATCAATAATACGTTCACCCGTTAAGGTACTTGTCTATAAGAATCTTCAGGTCGGATTTGGACCTGGCACCGGTTATCCTTTCGACCTGGTTGCCATCCTTGAATGCTATCAATGTGGGTATGCTCATGATGTTGAAGTTTTTTACCAGTTCTGTTTCTTCATCGACATTTACCTTGCCGATCTTAAACCGGCCGTCGTATTCCTCGGCAAGCTCATCTATGGTAGGACTGATGGCTTTGCATGGGCCGCACCATATGGCCCAGAAATCCAGCAGCACGGGAACAGGAGATTTCAGGACAAGTTCTTCGAAATTACTGCTTTTTATCGTTAGCACTTTATCTGAAGGCATATATGTACTCTCCTTCGTCTGATGGTATTATTCAGCTTTTATTTTTTAGTTTATAATATATTTCGTTCTTTTACAACAATATATTTGCCTACTTTATATTACCATAAAACCTATGGTTTTTTTCTTATTTTCTTAGTAATATAAAAAAGCATAAAATAAAATATCCCCTGGTATAAATTTATCGCACAGTGTATTAACCGGCATACCGGCGGGGTATATATAAAACCATAAATGTACCGGATTTTTCGGACATTATATATAAACCAGGAGGTATTATGTACAAATTCGGAAAAATAAAAGTAACAACAACATTGCCTGAAAGACTATCAGGTCTCAGGGATATAGCATTTAACCTTTGGTGGACATGGAACAGTGAAGCAACCGATATATTCCGTGATATAGATTTGCCGCTATGGGAGAAACTCGGCAGGAACCCGGTCCGGTTCCTCCAGGAAGTCAGCATCAGGAAGCTTGAGGAAAAGCTTTCCGACGCGGATTTCATGAACCGTTACGAAAAGGTCCTGAATGATTTCCGCAGTTACATGGAACGGAAGGATACCTGGTTCAGCATAAATTACCCTGATTATAAAGATGAGCATATCATTTATTTCTCGGCAGAATACGGACTTAACGAGGTCCTGCCCGTCTACTCGGGCGGGCTTGGCGTCCTTTCGGGAGACCACTGCAAAACCGCCAGCGACCTGGGGCTGCCGTTTACAGCCATAGGCTTGTTCTACAAGCAGGGATATTTCGAACAGCGCATCAACAGCGAGGGATGGCAGGAAACGCATTTTACCGACCTCAATTACTCACAGCTTCCCGTGTCCCCCGTTTTTGACGCCGGCGGAAGACCGCTGACCATCTATGTAGAACTGGCGGGACGCGTCGTTTATGCCCGCATCTGGTGCATAAAAATCGGCCGTGTCAACCTGTACCTGATGGATACGGATGTCCCGGAAAACAACCAGTATGACCGGGCTCTTACCGAAAGGCTCTACGGCGGTGACAGGGAGACCCGCATCCAGCAGGAGATCCTGCTTGGCATAGGGGGAATACGCACCCTCGACGCACTGGGCATAAAAGGCACCGTATACCATATGAACGAGGGGCACTCCGCGTTCATGGCGCTGGAACTGGCACGCAAACTCGTGATGGAAAAGAACATACCTTTCAGGGAAGCGAAAGAGATTGTTTATTCGTCATCGATCTTTACCACCCATACGCCCGTCCCGGCTGGCAACGACGTTTTCCCGGTGGAGATGATCGACCGCTATTTCAGCAACTACTGGGGTCAGCTCGGTCTTACCCGCGGCGAATTCCTCAGCCTTGGGGCAAAGCCCGGCGAACCCAACGCTTTCAACATGGCTGTCCTGGCAATGAACATGGCCGGCCGCAGGAACGGCGTCAGCAAGCTCCACGGCGCCGTGTCCCGCAATATCTTCAACTCCGTGTGGCCTGACATCCCGGAGGATGAAGTACCCATAACCCATGTTACCAATGGTATACATACCATGACATGGCTGGCTCCAAGCTTCAAGTATCTCTTCGATAAATACCTGCCGTCAGACTGGCAGGAAAGGATAAATGATCCCGAAGTATGGGAAGCTGTCAGCAATATTCCCGACGAAGAGATCTGGAAGACCCATAACGTCCTTAAAACCAAAATGATCCGTTTTATCACCGAAAGGCTGAAAAAACAGTATCTCCATAACGGGATCCCACTTCATGAAGTCAACGAACTGGACAGCCAGCTTGACACACAGGCTCTGACCATCGGTTTCGCAAGGCGCTTCGCGACATACAAGCGCGCTAACCTTATATTCAGGGACCTGGCCCGCCTTGAGAAAATATTGAACGACAAGAACATGCCGGTCCAGATCATATTTGCCGGAAAGGCTCACCCGGCCGATCATCCTGCCCACCAGGTCATCAAGAACATCTATGATATCGCCAGGAGGGAAGGATTCAGGGGCAAGATCTTCCTGCTTGAAAACTATAATATGGCCATAGCCAGGCACCTTATCCAGGGCGTGGACGTATGGCTGAACAATCCCCGCCGTCCGCTGGAAGCCAGCGGAACGAGCGGTCAGAAAGCCTGCATCAACGGCGTCATCAACTTCAGCGTCCTGGACGGATGGTGGTGCGAAGGCTATAACGGGACCAACGGGTGGGTCATCGGCGACGATACCCATTACGAAAACGATCAGCACCAGGATGACTCCGACAGCAAATCATTGTACGACACCCTTGAAAAGGAGATTATCCCATTGTTCTATAACCGTGAAAACGGTATACCGGTCGGTTGGATAGCGCGGATGAAGGAGTCCATAAAATCCCTTGCTCCGGTTTACAGCACCCACCGCATGGTCAAGGAATATACGGAAAGGATGTATATCCCTGCAATTATAAGGAATTTAAAAATACGCGAATCCCAGTACGGATTCGTCAGGGCCCTTTCCGAGTGGAAGCAGTATATCGAGATGAACTGGCCTAACGTGAGCATCATCGCCAACCAGGACATACACGGACTGGTCGATCACAGCACATTTTCCGGTCAGGAACTGCGTCTGAACGTATCGGTCCAGCTGGCATCCCTTAAGCCCGAGGATGTAAGGGTCGAAGTCTATTACGGCCCCCTTGAGGGAGATAATATAGTCAACGGTACGGCCGTGGAAATGAAAGTAGTCCGTCAGACCGACGTGTCGACATACTTATACGAAACCGAGCTGTGCATCATAGAGGGCGGCGAGTACGGTTACTCATTCAGGGTTCTGCCAAGGCATCCCTATCTCATGGACAAATTCGACCTTCCCCTGGTAAAATGGGCGGACGCCTGAAATGACGAGGGCATCAGGCCATACCGGATCAAGGGAAATAAACCGGAAAGCTGTATTTGACATGGACCTGCCGTGTGCTATAATTCAATTAGTCAATTGTAGTATGGAATTATTACGGCAGGGAAGTATCAGCATGAATAAACATGGTGCCAACAAACGGTTCATAGCTGTATTACTGTTCATTTCATATATATTCGTCGGTTTTTTTTCTTTTCCGGCATACAGGGCTTATGCCGCCGATGAAATCGAGAAACCGCAAACTGAAGCAGTTTCGGCTATCCTTTTTGATGCCAGAAGAGGGCAGGTCCTTTATGCAAAAGCATCAGACGAAAAATCCTATACTCCCCTTGCAAACCGGATCGTGGCCACCCTTGTGATACTGGAAAAAGCCGATCTTGAAGCCTTTGTGACCGTCAGCAGGGAAGCTGCTAACACCGAGGGTGCCACTCTGTCCCTTACCGTGGGGGAAAAGTATGCCGTTAAAAACCTGCTCTACGCTTTCCTTATGACCGGTTCGCCGGACGCGGCGAAAGCTCTTGCTGAATCCATCGGCGGCAGCGAGCAGGGGTTCGTCCAGATGATGAACGAATACGCGCTGAACCACGGCATGAAGAACACCCGATTTACCGATTGCATCGGTTCGTACAACGAAAACCAGTACACTACCCTCGATGATATTAAGATAATAATGAAGGAAGCCCTCGCCATAAGCACCTTCAACAGGTATTTCAGCACCCAGGCCAAGCCTTTGTATTTCGAATCAAAGACTACACTGCTGTACAGCACCAACAACATGTTCTGGAGCTATCCCGGCACAGACGGCGGCATTACGGCCAGCAACGACCCGGAGTTCCACAGTATCGTAACGACCGCCACCAAGAACAACATGCGCCTGGTATGCGTCCTGCTCGACGTGCCCACCAAGAGCATGTATAACGATTCCATCAGCCTGCTGAACTACGGGTTCGACAATTTCCTTGAAAGCCTCCTTGTTTCGGCAGGCAGCAGCCAGCAGGCCATAACGGTTGAGGGGCAGACTCTGAACCTGATCGTTTCATCCGACGTATACTATGTCCATCCCAAGGGACAGGACTACATCAAGGATGTCGCCATCAATATCGACCAGACGGTACTTAAGCCCCCCATAACCACAAAAACAATAGTGGGGACACTGACTTTTATCCTCGAAGACGATACGCTGATCAACGTGAACCTGTACCCGGACAGGGAGATACTGCCCCAGAAAACCAGGTCTCAAATACTGCAGGAACGGCTTATGGAAAGCCGCGAGCTGATTTACGTCATCATCGGGCTGATAATCCTTGAAATAATAATAGCTGCCGTCAGGCTTTTCGGATACATCAAAAAGCGGGTAATTAAAGCCAGGGCCCAGAAATCCCACAAACAGCTCGGCGCCGTCAAAAAGCAAAAATGAGTATAGGGGACGTACACTTTTACTCATTTTGAGTATCGGGGACAGGTAAAGATGTCATTGAAACAAAGCGAAGGACCTGTATCAGATCCTTCGCTTTAAAATTTAATTTATCGTTATTGATTATTTAAACTTGCTCAGATAAGCCTGGATAAACTCGTCTATCTCCCCGTCCATCACTTTCTGAACGTTGCCTTCTTCATAGTTTGTACGATGGTCCTTGACCAGAGTATACGGACAGAACACGTAAGACCTGATCTGGCTGCCCCAGGCGATATCCATCTGTTCGCCCTGGATCTGGCTCAACTTTTCGGCTTTCTCCCTTTCCTTCAGTTCGAGCAGCTTTGCCTTCAGCATTTTCATGGCCGTTTCCCTGTTCTGCAGCTGGGACCGCTCATTCTGGCAGGCAACTATAATTCCGGTCGGTATATGGGTCAGACGTACGGCAGTCGAAGTCTTGTTCACGTGCTGACCGCCCGCCCCTGAAGCACGGTAAACATCCATCTTTATATCATCAGGATTTATTTCAACTTCAACTGAATCATCCAGTACGGGCATTACTTCCATTGACGCGAAAGAAGTATGTCTCCTGCCCGAGGCGTCGAACGGTGAAATCCTTACCAGGCGATGAACGCCTTTCTCGCTTCTTAAATAGCCATAGGCATAACTGCCCGTCACTTCGGCTGTAACACTTTTGATCCCTGCCTCTTCTCCTTCCAGCAGGTCCAGTACGCGAATGGTAAAACCATTTCTTTCGGCCCATCTTGAATACATACGGAAAAGCATCTGGACCCAGTCCATAGCCTCGGTTCCGCCTGCTCCCGAATGCAGCGTGATTATGGCGTCGTTTGCGTCATACTCGCCCTGCATGAGAGTTTCTATCCGTAGTTTTTCATATCGGCTTTTTATGCCGTCATAAGCCTGACGGACCTCTTCGAGTACTGTTTCGTCCTTTTCTTCAAGGCCCAGTTCCACAAGTGTCAAAGCGTCTTCACAATCGCTTACCAGCTTTTTATACTGCTCCAGCTTGGTCTGAAGGGCTTTTGTCCTCTGGAGCACCTTCTGCGAGTTTTCGGCATCATTCCAGAACCCTGGCTCTGCGGCTCTTTGCTCCAGTTCTTCCAGCTCATTCTGCATGCCGGCCAGGTCAAAGTGAATCCCCCAATTCTTTTATATCCTTTTCGAGGGCTTTAAGCTCCAGGCCAGCCTGTTCCAGCTCTACAAGGCTCACTTCAATCATTCCTTCCGCAAATTATAATGTGTTTCGGAACCTTGATTTTTTCGGTTCCTGCAAATATGCACCGTCTATTATAACACAGACCTGCAGCGTTGTCAGGGGGACAGATATCGCCGTATACCTGACAGATTTATGTTAAAATAAACCTATGAATGATAACATTAATTGCTTTGAATGCGAATACTTCTATATTACCTGGGATAAAGCCCATCCGAGGGGCTGCCGCCTTTTCGGGTTCAAAGGCCGTGCCTTGCCCTCCGTAACTGTCAGGTCATCAAGCGGTCAGCCCTGCAGAGGGTTCAGACCTAAGCAGCCGCGAAAAGATTCCGACGGCAAAACGGTAAAGAATACTTAATAATCAGTCGTGAAAAGCAAATTGAGAAAAGAAAGCCGCCCTATACCGGGCAGCCTTCAATAATCTGTTTTCCTTATGCCTTTTCAGCAGCCTGATCAGCAGCTTTTACATCCGCATCCGCATCCGCGCCCGTCAAAGATTCCCGGGCAGAAACACAAAACGAGAATGATCAAGATAATTATCCACCATATGCTGTCGCCGCCAAAAAAGCCTCCGCCTCCGCATCCGCATCCGCAATCTCTGCAATTATCGCCCATAGATTACACCCCTCATGATTCAGCCTTCTTCATATTATGCTCAATGCAATTGGGGTGACACAACGTCACAGGCTGAACCTCGCGAGGATGCTCTCGTAAAGGCTTTTATACTCCCTTGCTGACCTGTCCCATGAGAAGTCCTGGCTCATGCATCTCCGAATCAGGTCTTCCCATTCTTCCCTGTTTCGATAGATTTCGATGGCTCTCGCCACCGCGTCTTTCATTTCATGGGCGTTATAATTGGCGAAAGTAAAGCCGGTCCCCTCTTTTGTAAACACGTTATACGGCACGACGGTATCCTTAAGTCCGCCGGTTTCCCTCACAATCGGAACGGTGCCGTATCTCATGGCAAATATCTGGGACAGCCCGCATGGTTCATACAACGAGGGCATCAGCAGCATATCGCTGCCGGCATATATACGCTGGGCTAGTATTCCGTCGTATTTCATATTCGCTGACACCCTTCCGGGATACCTGCCCTGGGCATATCGGAAGAAATCCTCATATTTCTTTTCACCTGTGCCCAGCACTATGAACTGTATCCCCATGTCCATCATTTCGTGAAGCATATACTCTATAAGATCCAGGCCTTTCTGGTCAACAAGCCTCGATATCAGTGAAACAATCGGCGTATCCGGAGATACATCAAGGCCGAGATCCTGCTGGAGCCTTCTCTTGTTCTCGTATTTGCCGGACAGGTCATCTTTTGTGTAATTGGCATAAAGCCGTTTATCGGTTTCAGGATCGTTTGCTTCAACGTCTATTCCGTTGACTATCCCAAACATGTCAGCTGAGCGGCGCCTGATAATACCCTGGAGATTCTCCCCGAAAAAGTCGTACTTGATCTCCTCGGCGTATGTCCGGCTAACGGTGCTCAATGCCGATGAATAGGAGAGACCTGCCTTTAGGAAGTTGACGTTGTCAAAAAATTCGACCCCGTCTTTATTAAAGAACTTCCAGTCAAGATCCAGGAGGTCATTCATTATGCTTTTCGGGAAGACGCCCTGGTATTTCAGGTTATGTATTGTGAAAAGGGTATGGATGTTCTTGTAAAAGCCGCTTTCACGGCCCCTGTAATGGGCGTCGAGCAGCACGCTGACCATTCCGGTCTGCCAATCATTGAGATGGATTATATCGGGTTTGAAGCCTATCATGGGCAGGACTTCCAGGATGGCCTTGCAGAAGAAGCTGAACCGCTCCCCGTCATCATACTGGCCGTACAGCCACTCCCTGAAAAAGTAGTATTCGTTGTCTATGAAATAGTAGGTGATTCCTTCATAGTCGTATTTATAAACCCCGCAGTATTGATTTCTCCATGATAAGCTCACCTGGCAGCTGCCTGCGAACTCCATTTTGGATACGAACTCCGGATCTATCTGGCTGTACTTGGGCAATACCACCCTTATATCCACGCCAAGCCTTTTAAGGGCCTTTGGAAGTGATCCGGCCACATCGGCAAGGCCGCCCGTCTTCACAAACGGCGCGACTTCAGATGAAGCAAACCAGACTTTTATCTTATCCATGGCATCGTTTCCTTTCGGCTTAATGTTCAAACATATCTATTATACTATACCACCCGGCATTATATTTAATCTTAGGTATCCCTTATTATGGTCTTGCCGGCAAAAAGGTGAATTGGAACGGAGGTTTTCTTCATGAGCAAAACGAAGGACCGCAATGCAGGCGGCCAGGAATAAATCATTTTTATAATCAAAAAATAGTATTGATCATCTTCGCCGGCAAGGGAGGAAACAAGAATGAAAGGTCCTGACAAGCGGAAAGTAAAATCCGACGGTTTGGAACTTAATAAAATCAAGGCTTATGCAACCAACGCAATCACGGACGTCAGCGATACGGTTACCGAGGGCAATATTCCCATCGCCTCCGACGAGTGCGTGGAAGAAGCGAGGGATTGGGTCAACAACGGCAGCCGGCTATAAGCATGCAGATTGGCCGGTAAACTGTGTGAAAACTCTCTCCACATACCGCAAAGCCCACTCCAGGTACCGCGATTTTCCCGCAGCACACCGAGTGGGCTATGTCAAGACTAATTCATTGTACCAACGGACAACCAATGTACACCGCTTGATACCGGAGATGTATGGTCCCGCTGCTGGTATTATTATAAGGACCGTCCCCCGTGACAACTTGTTGCCAACAGAACCGTCCCCGTGACAACCTTAGTTGACGAAGGTGTAGTTCATGCCTGAGTTGTTGTCCCAGTTCTCCGCAGGATCCTTGAAAGCAATATTTATGTTCTTGCCTGATTCAAGAGGTACGATGGCCTGGAAAACTCCATCCCCTTCCTTTTTGAATTGAAGGGTGGTTACGTTTTCCCAGTTCTGGTTGCTGCCATAGCCATATACCCCGCATATTTCCTGCGCGCCGCTTTTTGCCAGCAGCCCGGAATAACTGATTTTGCCATGGGTCTCGGAAAGTTTCTCAAAAGTCACCCCGGCTTTTGAATAAGATTGTATTCCGTACCTGGACACATCGCTCATCAAATCGTCGGAGAATTCTTCGTTAAACGTATTGTCCTCCGCGTCCCTGTTATATATCGACGACTTTTTCGCGCTTTTTTTATGTCCTGCCTGCTTAGGATTCCTGTTGTTCATCATCATGTTGTCAAAAATACTCATGAATGTCGGTCCTCCTTTCATTCATATAGTATTTGACCTGATTCGACATTTTATTAAAGGAGCATATTCCAGCGATGATGAACAGGCATCCTGTTCGGCAAATTTTTACTTAACAAAGGCTTCCAGCAGTTTTACAGCATTTTCCACATCGTTCATATCAACGGCTTCCGCTACATTATGCACATACCTGGATGGTATCGAGACCCCTCCGGAAGGTATTCCGCCGGCAGTGACATGAATGCTGCCCGCATCTGTGCCGCCGTGCTGCATTACTTCTAACTGATAAGGAATACCATTCTTTTCTGCCGCATCCATAAGCCTGTCCTTTACATGCGGATGGGAAATTACGCTGCCGTCCTTTATCTTGACAGTAGGCCCGTCTCCCATGCGAACGGCCATAGGTTTGCAGTTTGGAATGTCTCCTGTCATGCAAACATCGACAGCAAGGGCCATGTCAGGTACGATTCCGTATGCAGCTGTTCTGGCTCCTCTCAGGCCTACCTCTTCCTGGGTCGTAAACACATAGTATATCTCATTATCCGTTTCAGGGGCATTCAAAGCCATCTGTACCAGGACAGCGCACCCGATCCTGTCGTCCAAAGCCTTTGAAATAACCCTGCCGTTTTGCAGGATCGTGTCTCCTGCAAATACCGCCATATCTCCGACTTTGACCACCTTTTCAGCTTCCTGGGCCGATTTTGCCATGATATCGATATACATCTTGTCAAACTTCAGATTTTTAATGTCATCCTTATCTTCTTCATACCAGACAATTCCGGTAGTTCCGTTTTCAAAAACGACCCTCTTGCCTACGATTCCCCAAGGATGAACGCCGCCAACATTGCTGAACCTCAGGAATCCTTTTTCATCGATATGTGAAACAATCAGGCCAATCTCGTCCATGTGGGCGGCCAGCATTATCTTTTTGCCGGCGCCTTTCTTCACGCAGATAAGGTTGCCCAGCGCATCAGTCTTCACGTCATCGACCTTGTCCTTTATTAGTCCGGTTATTACCTCGGCCACTTTCTTCTCATTTCCTGAGGGACCGAAGGTTTGCGCAAGCTTCTTAATGATATCAAACATTTTCAATACCTCCCTGTTCGCGATAAAGGGTCATGGATACCGGAAGGCTCTCCAGTACCTTTTTCGCAAGCTTCAGCATATTCTCGAAATCAGATATGTCCATTACCGATACGGGAGTATGGATATACCTGCACGGCACGGCAATCACGGCTACCTTCACGCCAGTGCCGCTGACCTGTATCCTGCCCGCGTTGGTACCGCCCGATATGGTCTTTTTAAATTGGTATGGTATGCCGTTTTTTTCGGCGACCTTTACAATGTGGGTTACAAGCTCCCTGTCGGTTATTACCGACCTGTCCATGATAGTAAGGGCCGGACCTTTCCCGCATATGGTACTCATGCTGTGCTCCTTGGTATCGGGCACGTCATAGCAGGTCGTTCCCTCGAGCACGATGGCTATATCGGGGTTAACCTGGAACGCAGCGGTCTTGGCTCCTTTAAGACCCACTTCTTCCTGGACCGTGAAACACCCGTAAATATCACACTCATAATCATGCTTAAGAAGCTCGATAAGAACGGCGCAACCGACCCTGTCATCCAGCGCCTTGGCCATGAGCTTGTTGTCTCCGAACTCGACGGGATCGTATTCAAAAGCGACCCTATCCCCTATTTCCACCATGCCCTCGGCCTGCTCCTTATCCTTCGCTCCTATGTCAATGGTGAGGTTTTTCTTGTCGACAGCGCCGGACCTTTCATTTTTGCTCTGCAGGTGGATGGGTTTGAACCCAATCACGCCGGGAACTCCCTTTTCTCCTACCCTGACGCGCTTGCCAACCAATACCCTGGATTCTATACCTCCGATGGTCTGGAACTTCAGCAAACCGTCAGAGTTTATTTTGGTAACCATGAGGCCGACTTCGTCCATATGGGCGTCCAGCATTACCTTCAGGCCGCTCCCGCTGCCTTTCTTGTAGGTTATGAGGTTTCCCATGTTGTCAACGTAGTAATCGTCCACATGATCCCTGACAAGGGATATTATATAGTCCCGGACGGCTCCTTCGTCTCCCGACACGCCGTCAAGAGAGGTCAGTTTTTTAAGTATTTCGAGTTGTTCCATCATGCCTTGTCCCTCCCCGCTATATAACGTGCCGCAAGCCTCCCCGCGGCTGTCACATCGTCTGTCGAAACCATTTCCACAGTCGTATGCATGTACTTGGCAGGGATGGAAAGCAGTATCGTCGGTATCCCTTCCCTTGCGATGGCATGGGCCGCGGCTTCGGTTCCGGTGTCTCCGGGTTCGGGATCAACCTGGTACGGTATGTTTTCATCCTTTGCCATCTTAATGATTCCCCTGGTATGCTTCTTGCTCAGCACGGGCCCCACCGCGACAGCTACGCCCTTTCCCAATGGGAAGGTTTCGTCGCCTGGAGCGTCGGGCATATCGCCGTGACATACATCGAATACTATCCCCAGGTCGGCCTTAATGTTATATGACGCGCAGATGGCGCCAATTAAGCCCAGCTCTTCCTGGACGGTGGCAACAACATACACATTGTCATCATGGTGCAGTTTCTTAAGCTCCTTCAGGAGCTCCACCAGCGCGGCCACGCCGCTGCGGTTGTCCATGCTTTTCCCGGCCAGCCTGTTGTTCATAAGCTCCCTGGCAGGGTTGACAAATGAAACCATGTCCCCCACCGAGACAAGCTCCTTCGCTTTTTCACCGTCATAGCCGATATCTATCCTCATTTCTTCCATCTTGATCCCTTTGTCCTTGTCCTCGGGTGATATCAGATGGGGCGGCTTGGCTCCGATCACGCCGAACAGGTCTTTTTTCCCGTGAACTATCACTTCCATGGCTCCGATGGCCTTGGGATCAACACCCCCGGCTGCCGCAAACCGCAGGAAACCGCTGTCTTCAATGCCTGTGACTATAAGCCCGATCTCGTCGTAATGGGCCGTGACCAGCACGTTGCCAGGGGGTTCCGACTGACCCTTCTTCAGGCCGATGACATTGAAGAAAGGATCTATCGTGACTTCATCGCAATAATTGCGCAGTACCTCGGCAATCTTTTCGGCAGCCATGTTTTCCCGCCCGGTGACTGCCCTCAGATTGCAGAGCTTTTTCAAAAGCTCGCTGCATTCGTTCATTCTAACACCTGCCTTGTTGTTTTGTCTTACTAAATTATTGTACCACGTAAATCCAAACATAGCAGGTAAATTTGTGAAGTGATTCGGTTTGAGACGTTTTTTCTTAGATTCATTTGACTCAAAATCAAGTTATCAGAATTTCTGGTCTCCGATGGATCACCAGGAAAGAATGGAAAGATTATGTCCGGGGTTTTCCCTATGTCAGTTTTATGGAGACAAAATATAAAAGATGAATCTGAGGAGTTTTTACACCTTGGTATAATTATTGACAGAAACACATGCTTTCTGGCAATAGTTGAAATAGAATTCTAAAGCTAAGACGATATGAGAAGGAGCAATTTCGCCTTAAAAGTATAAATACGTATTATTAAAATACCGCGAAATAATGGTTGATATGAATCCACTGTATTTTACAGATACCTGTCCTTCAGTATCTTTACCGTCTCGTCGCTGATCTGCCCGTTCCCATAGCGGGCCTGGTTATATGTCTCGCTTAAAAGGCTGTGGTCATTGTCATCGCTCTTTATTTCCCTGCTTATCCTTTCAGCGGTTTCGGAGGGCGTATCGGATACCCTGAAATGGAAGCCCTTCCGGATGCTGTCCAGCACGAACTTCGTATAGATAAAGCGCGTCCGGCTGACATTGTCTTTCATGTCATTCCATCTCTTCTCCCTCATGAAAATCCTTTTAAGCAAAGGCGGGCACCTGGGACCGGCAGTTTTCAGGAGGAACTCGTACCTGTCGGAATAGCTCTGCTCGGTGGCGCTCCACTTCCGGAAGCGGCCTGACAGGCGCGAGAAAAACTCCATGATGCTTTTTAAAATCTTCCTGTGATTTATCACGATGTGCCGTATGATTAAAAACAGGATGGCCAGGACCATCAGGGCGGTTATTATCTCAAGTATGAGCTGAACGACAGGGTTTTCCTGTGCCGGTTCCATCATTTCAAAGGTAAAGTCTTCATAAACTTCAGGACGCAGGGGACCGTTTTCCGCCAGGGATTCCAAGATCCTTCTCAGCCAATTTATAAGCATCATAACAGTCCCTATTATCCAGTTGATCCCTTCCACCAGGTATTTTCCCGCTGACAGGATCCCTATGATCACCAGCAGGGTAATCACGATGATCCTGTTCCCCCTGACTACCGTGTTCGGCATCACACTCAGGCTGTTCCTCTGCCGCGATTCGGCGATAAGAAAGTAATTGTTGGCTATGGGAAGCACGGCAATTACATAAATAGCAGCGCCTGCGGCCACTATATTAAGGTAAGGAACCAGGACTTCCACGCGGCTGACAAGGAAAAGGCATATCACATGGATAAGCAGCCCGCCCGAATAGAAGAACAATACGGGCTCGCTCCCTGTCGCTCTCCTTATCCCCCTGCAGAAGAAAACGGCAGTCCAGGCAAGATACACGAACATGTACCCGATGTCCCCGGGTAAGGCGAGGAACCATAGCCCGGACACCAACAGGGTGTAAGCAACTCCTGTTATCAGCAAAACTATTTTTCTGAACCTTCCCTTGATCCTTGCGATGATGATCGCGAACAAGGCATTGACAGGCAAAGTAAACGCAAACGCCAGCGAGACCTGATCCGGAAGAAGCAGCACGGTAATTATCAGGATGAGCGGGAACATCATCAGGTATTCAGTTATTGTCCAGAACCAACGCATCAAAACCTGGTTTTTCATATCCTCAGAATCTCCACGGCATTGCCCATGTTTCTCAGTCGCCTGATTTTATTCTCCATCTCCTCGCTTACCACAGCGGTGATAAGCAGGTAATCGGTATTGCATGGATGCCTTTCCAGTTCCCTGTCAAGCAGGGTGTGGAATGTGACGCTCCTGTCCGCCACCAGCCGCGCAAGGCATTCCATGATACCGGTCTCATGATTCTTCCCCGCTGCCGGGCTTACATGGACATATTCTTTATCCTTCTCCTTAAGGTACCCGTTACATGCAAAACCGGCTTCGAGCGAATTTTTGAATGCATAGTCAAAAACAGTGGCCGCAACGCTTATCCCATATTCGACCCTTTCGGGTTCCTTGGTCACCGACCACTGGTCCAGGCTGGTTTCCACGTTCAGCACAATCATGAGATTGTGGCGGGCAGTAGGCTCATATCGGTTTACCTGGAGGATTCCCGAGCGCGCGGAAGCCTTCCAGTTTATATTCTTCATGGGATCAGAAGATGTGTATTCGCGCACGCCGGCCCTGACAAACGGGTCCTCGAGGATCCATCTGCGGACGATCATATCGCCCTGCCAGCTGTGGGACGGAAGATTCAGTTCATGGAATTGAAGAAGCTGGGGAAAAACATATACTTCCGCGTCGGTTTTTATGTCACCGGTCAGGGAAACGCTCCCCGTTATGGACCGCGCGGTAAGAAAGGCTCCCGTCAGGCGGTAATAGCCTCTTTTTACGCATTTTACGGTGTGAGTGCGGATTATCCTGGTAAACGGCATCAGGCAGAATACGCTTACATGGAACATGTTATCAAGGACATTAAGATCCTGCATCCTGCCGAACTGCAGGCTGCGGTCAATCCTGGACTCCACCTTGAGGCATGGGACAGGCAAAATTTTATTGTTGCTGATCCTTTCGATCATATGGATCTCCTGCCCGCAGGCAGCATGTCTCGTATCAAAGCTGCGCTCCAGGCTGACCCTGCTCAGGCTGTACCTTGCTGTCAGGTATGCTTCGACCATCGCAACGAACAGTGCGGCTATGATCAGCCTGAACACCCACATAAGCTCAATTGCCTCCTGCCTTGTACAGTCTTTCCTCGGTGGGAACAGGGATTCTGCCGACAATATCATCAAGCAGTCTGAAGGCCACCGGTCTGCCGCTTTCGCTGCCGCTATGGCGGGTTATCAGTCTGTGGGCCAGGACCGGCCTGACCATTGCCTTTACGTCATCGGGAACCACGTAATCCCTGCCGCTGATGGCTGCATAAGCCTGGCTTGTCCTAAGCAGGGCCTGGGTTCCCCGGGGGCTTACCCCCAGCAGTATCTCGGCATGGTTTCTCGTGGCTTCAGCTATCTGTATAATGTACAGGTATATGGGATCGCTGACGAACGTGTTTCTGAATATACCCCTGAGACGGACAAGATCCTGTTTCCCGGCCACGGGAGAAAGTCCGGGCAAAGGATTTTCATACCTGAAGCGTTTTAAAATATCTACCCCTTCAGATGTACTCGGGTACCCCATGCTGATCTTCATCAGGAACCGGTCCAGCTGGGCCTCGGGCAGGGGGAACGTGCCCAGTGTCTCGACCGGGTTCTGGGTCGCAATGACCATGAACGGTTCCTCAAGCCGGTACGTCTCCCCGTCGATAGTCACCTGCTTTTCCTCCATGCATTCAAGAAGGCTCGACTGGGTCCTGGGGGTTGCCCTGTTGATCTCATCGGCCAGCAGGATGTTTGAAAAGACAGGTCCTTTCCTGAAGACAAACTCGCCCTGTTTCTGGTTATAATAGTGGATCCCCGTGATGTCGGAAGGCAAAAGGTCGGGAGTGAACTGGACCCTGTTGAAGGTAAGATCGAGGGATTGGCTGAGGGTCCTGGCCAATAATGTTTTCCCGGTTCCCGGAACGTCCTCGATCAGGACATGCCCCCCGCATATCAATCCGATCAGCAACTGAAGGATCACCTCATCCTTGCCCACGATGACCTTCCTTATATTGTCCATGATCCTGTCGGCCAGCACTTTAAGCTCCTTTGCATCCATACAGGCAACCTCCCCAATGAGATCCTTCGCTCAGCTTGTTCCGTTCAGGATGACATGCAGGAGAAAACATAACTCACTGGCAACTCCTGTATGCCAGATCCTTCGCTACGCTCAGGATGACGGATTCGGCAGTCTTTTCCTTTTTGTATATTACCCTTTTAATTATAATTTAAAAGTAAAAAACAGGCGAACCGGGAAATCAAATCCACGGCTCGCCTGTATCCTTCATTTATGATATTACCGAGCGGCAGCGCTCGCACAGGGTCGGGTGTTCGGGGCTTTTCCCCACTGTTTCCGAGTAGATCCAGCAGCGTTCGCATTTTTCGCCGTCTGCCAGTTTTATCTCCACTTCAAGTTCGGGCTTATCACTCTCTGCTACCTCCACCTGAGATGTGATAAAGATGGTGGAAAGCAGATTGATATTCTCCTTAAGCAGCTTCAGCGTATCTCCGCTTGCCTTCAGTATCGCCTTCGCCTGCAGGGACTGGCCGATCAGCTTCTGGTTCCTGGCTTCCTCCAGTGCCTTGAGGACGCTGTCGCGGACATCAAGAAGCGCTTCCCATTTTCTGTCGAGTTCCTCATTGTTGAACTCGGGTCTTACCTCGGGCCAGTCGTTGAGCATCACGCTTTCAGGGTTGTCGCCCTCCCTGTGGGGCATGAACTGCCAGATCTCGTCGGCTGTAAAAGCAAGAACGGGTGCCAAAAGCCTTGTCAGGGTGTCCAGGATGATGAACATAGCCGTCTGCCCGGCGCGGCGGGCCTTATCCTGCGCCCCGGAAGCATACATCCTGTCCTTGGTGACATCGAGGTAGAAGCTGCTCATGTCCACAACGCAGAAATTGTGGATGGAGTGGAGCATTACGTGGAACTCGTATTCCGAGTATGCTTTCTCTATTTTCTCAACAAGCTGGTTAAGCCTGAGCAATGCCCACTTGTCCAGCTCTTCCAGTTCCTCGTATGGAACCATGTCCTTCTTCGGATCGAAGTCATATATATTGCCAAGGATGAATCTTGCGGTGTTCCTGATCTTCCTGTAGCTTTCGGCCAGCTGTTTCAGTATGTCGTTGGATATGCGGATATCGACCTTATAGTCGCTGGAAGCTACCCATAGTCTTAATATATCAGCGCCGTACTGCTTGCAAACATCCATCGGATCGATGCCGTTGCCGAGGGACTTGCTCATCTTTCTGCCCTGCCCGTCAACCACATAACCGTGGGTCAGGACCTCGCGGTAGGGAGCCCTGCCCTTTACGGCGACAGCCGTCAGCAGCGAGGACTGGAACCAGCCCCTGTGCTGGTCGCTTCCTTCAAGATACATATCGACAGGCCAGCCAAGATCGGGATTCGGCTCGCACACGGCGATATGGCTGGAGCCCGAATCGAACCATACGTCCATGATATCGGTCTCTTTCCTGAATTCTTTGCCGCCGCATTCGCAGGCGAAACCTTCCGGCAGGATCTCAGAAGCCTCATACTTGAACCATGCATTGGAGCCCTCTTTTGCAAACAGCTCTTTAACTGCGTTTATGGTCTCGTCGTTTATGATCTCCCTGCCGCAGTTCTTGCAGTAGAATATGGGTATGGGCACGCCCCATACGCGCTGGCGGGATATGCACCAGTCGCCGCGGTCTTCAACCATCCTGCTGATTCTGTCCTCGCCCCAGGCGGGGATCCAGCGTACTTCCTTTATGGCGTCCAGCGCTTGTTTCCTTATCTTATCTATGGATATGAACCATTGCTCGGTTGCCCTGTAGATTATGGGGTCCTTGCAGCGCCAGCAGTGAGGATACGAGTGGGTGATGTGCTCTTCTGCGAGAAGCAGGCCGCTTTCCTTCAAGTTGTTCAGGATGGCCTTATTGGCCTTTTCGTAGAACAGTCCGGCGAAAGGACCGGCTTCCGCGGTCAGATGTCCCTTCTCGTCAACCGGCACCACAATGCCTATTTCAGGATATTTCTTGCATACGTCGAAGTCCTCCGCGCCATGGCCGGGAGCGGTGTGAACGCATCCGGAACCGGCGTCGAGGGTGACGTGGTCGCCCACTATTACGAGGGAATCGCGGTCCAGGAAGGGATGCCTGCACACCACGTATTCCAGTTCGCTGCCCATGATCTCCCCAAGCACCTTGTATTCGCTGATGCCGGCAGCCTTCATAACGTTTTCGGCAAGCTCTTTCGCTACTATATAGCGCTCGCCGTTGGCTTCAACCACAACATAGACAAATTCCGGGTTCAGCGAGATGGCGAGGTTGCCGGGAAGGGTCCAGGTGGTGGTTGTCCAGATCACTACATAAAGTTTATCAAGGCTGTCCACTATCCCCTTCAGCCTGCCCTTGTCGTCCTTTACCGGGAACTTGACGTAAATGGATGTCCCGCTGTCATCCTGGTACTCAATCTCGGCCTCGGCGAGGGCAGTCTCGCAGGACGGGCACCAGTAAACCGGGCGCATGCCCTTGTAAATGCAGCCCAGCTTGGCCATTTGGCCGAATACCTCTATCTGCTTCGCCTCGAACTGGGGCTCAAAGGTGATATATGGATGGTCCCAGTCTCCCAGCACGCCCAGTCTCCTGAACGATTCACGCTGGATGTCGAGGTACTTCCTGGCTATCTCCTCGCAGGCCTTGCGGAAAACCACCGGGCCAACCTCGTGGCGGTTCAGACCCTTCTCCTTGATAGCCGTCTGCTCGGTAGGAAGACCGTGGGTGTCCCAGCCGGGCACATAAGGCGTATAATAGCCCTTCATATCGTAATACCTGATGATAATATCCTTAAGGACTTTATTCAGGGCAGTCCCCAGATGGATTCCCCCGTTGGCGTACGGAGGCCCGTCATGGAGCACAAATTTTTTGCCCTTGTTCCTGTTCCTGTCCAGGCGCTTTTTGTAAAGCTGTTTTTCCTCCCATTCTTTCAGCATCTTCGGCTCTTTTTCAGGGAGTCCGCCCCTCATCTGGAAGTCAGTTTTCGGTAAATTCAGTGTTTTTCCATAGTCCACCGACATTTTATCAATCCTCTCCTGTTCTATATTGCAGTAAGCGCTGTATATGGCATTCCAACCATCAAAAAAGCCTCTCATCCGTATGGGACGAAAGGCTTGAATCGCGGTACCACCCAAATTACAGGCATATGGAGTATAAACCTGTCACTCGATAGGGATAACGGCCTTACCCGGCTCACCTTAATCAGAAGCATTGTTGCCTCCTTTCAGGCTGCTGCTCACGGCTGATCTTCAGATCCCACCATCCTGCGGGCTCCCACCACCGCCCCGGTTCCGGAAAACATCCTTCCGGAAAACGGAGCACTTGCCATCGCTCTCTGTGAGGACCTTGCGGGATCCTACTCGTCCGGTCATTGCATCGGTATTTTCTTTTAATAACAGCGGAAAGCCATTCAATGGCTTTCCATGGTTATAACACATTATATGTCTTAATATCGGCTTATGTCAAGGCTTAGGTTAATCCCTGACATATTATACCCTGTCCCTGATCTCAAGAAGCTTTTTCCTGATATCTTCCTCCATGGTCTTGAGCTCGGCTTCCACCTGGGCTCTCTTTGCGCGGCCTTCCTGCTGGATCTTGAGAGTCTCTTCGAGGGTTACGATAAGGTCCTCGTTGACTTTCTTCAGAGTCTCGATGTCAACAATGCCCCGCTCATTTTCACGAGCTATATCAATGGAGCTGGTTTTCAGCATCTCAGAGTTCCTTGCCAGCAGGTTGTTCGTCGCGTTGGTGACATCCCTTTGGAGCTTAAGTGCCGCCTGCTGCCTGAGCATGGTGATGGCTATAGCAATCTGGTTTTTCCAGAGAGGAATCGTATTCATGATGGAACTCTGGATCTTCTCCACGAGGGTCTGGTCGTTGCTCTGGATCAGGCGGATCTGCGGCGCCGTCTGGATGGCGATCATGCGGCTTAGCTTCAGGTCGTGGAGTTTCTTTTCGAACCTTGATATCAGGTCAGCCATATCCTTGACTTTCTGGGCGTCGACGGGATCGCCGGTCCTGGCGGCTTTCTCCTTGAGTTCCGGCATCACTTTGTCGTTCAGTTCCTTCAGTTTCAGCGAACCGGCCATGATATACATATCCAGCTGCTTGAGATAATCCAGGTTCTTTTCATACATGGTATCCAGGGCCGCTATGTCGCGGATGAGCTGAAGTTTTGCCCTGTCAAGCTGGTCGATGATCTTCTCTATCTGATCGCTGATCTTGTCATAACGGGCAATAAACTTCTGGGTTTCCCTCTTTACTCCACCGAACATTTTTGACAGCGAGAAACCTTTCTGGTTTGCTTCCAGCGCATCCACATTGACATCCTGGACCTTTATCAGGAGATTTGTCAGCACGTCTCCTACCTCGGAGCTGTCTTTTGCCCTGATCTGGTCGAGCATGGCGTCGGAGAACTTGGATATGTCGCTCTGGGCAAGGTTGCCGTACTGGATTATGCTCTGGGAATCGGATATATCGATCTGGGCAGCAATATCCAACACCTGCTGTCTTTCTTCAGGGGTCATTTCATTCCATTTGATCACATCATAAAAGTCTGCCGAGTTAGTTTGCGCCTGAGCCTGGGCAGGCAAGGATTGATATTGTCCGTTCATTCCCTCTACCTTACCTTTCTGAAATTATTATAATCAACAGGATTTTTTCCTGTTATTACCGGCTTAAGCTCCATTTAAGGTTATTTAGCCGCTCCAGCCTGTTCTCCCTTTATGTTTTAGTACGCTTTCCCCGGTTACCCCGTTAAGCAGGAAACATGTATGTCGGCTTATATTCCGCTTTGAGTCTGGGATGTTTTATCCTTGTCTTTCTGCACAGGGCTGTAATTGCCCGAAAGGGTTTCAAACACCTTTATTTCCGTATCCAGGTCCATAACGTCGTTTGTCAGCATCCTTTCCTTCTGCTGGAGGAAAGTTGCGCGAATGCTCTTCAGTGATTTCTCGGTTCTTTCAAGGGTTTCAACCGCGTCAGCCGGCATGGGCCTGGTGGTCGCAAGCTCGACATACTTGACAATGATCTTATGGGTCGGCTCAAGATAGTAGGTTATAAACTGCTTGACGATTCGCAGGTCATTGGGGTCCTTTCTCAGGAGTTCAAACATTGACTCGGCAATGCGGCAGAGATCTTCCACTTCCTGGGTAATCTCCACCTGGGACAGCTTTCTGACTGCCTGCCTCATTCCGGCTGTCAGCCTGCGGCCCGTCTTTATGGTATTCTCTATTTCAGAACGTGTTGAGCTGTCTACAATAACCTTATCGCCGCTATCTTTCTTCAGGAATACCAGGGCAGCTATAAGCCACCCTATCACTCCCGCGACAAGGGCATACTGCAAGGCGATTTTCAGAACCAGCATTATTACAAATACGGCGACGCCTGACAATATGGAAACTACTCTGCCTGTTGCTGACATCTGTATATAATTCACCACCATTATATTCTACAAATACATATTCATATTCATTTTACACTCAATTCTACTTTGGGTAAAGAGTTCCCGGACCTGCAAAAACATCAGGGCACTGTTTTCCTTGTATCCGGCAGGCGGCAGCTGCTCAAAAATCAGTTTTCTCACAGTCAGATGATATAATCGCCGTAGGAACCGCCCTGCCTGTAACAGGGTCGATATCGGTCGTGTCGACGATCACCCGGCTGACTTCGCCAACACCGCCTGGTAAAATTCTATTCTCTGATTTACCCAATTTGACATCTTCAGTACCAGGACCGGCTTCATTATTTTTCCCGGTGACAGCGCTGTCAGCATTATTTCCGGTGACAGGGCTTTCCGTCAGGCAGCGGAACATGCAGGAGGCGTTTTCAACCGGGAATTTGCCTGATAGCGCCAGGATCGTCTTCCTGTATTCCTTTCTCCATTCCCGGCCTATTGACTCCAGCGCTTCTTTCCCGTCCAGCGCCCTGACTTCGCTGTCTCCCAGGAAATCAGGAATCACGGGGTTTTTCATGGAGCATGCATAGTCAAGGGCAAGGCAGGAATCCAGTGTCAGCTTGTCGATTCCCCGGACCGATTCGGAAAACTCTTTTAAGGCTTGGAAAAGGTTCGGCGCTGAAACAGGCTGGTAAAGCCTTCCCTTTTGCCTTAAGAACTCCGCCAGATTGCTGTACATATCAAATGGCGAAGGGAAGAAACCTGCAAAGTAATCCAGCGTAAGTCTCAGTCTCCCGGAATTCCATGCCCTGTCCAGCACTTCTTCTATGCCCTTGAGCATAAGTATTTCATCGGCGCTGATATACCTGTTGCTGATAACCTCGTAAGGGGGGTAATCCCTGAACCTGTACCCGTGCCTGTCGGCTTCCGCGCGTATCCTGGTCCCGTGCAGGAGCTTCAGGAAACCAAGCTGCAGGTGGTGTGCTTTTATTTCATACACCCTGTTGAAGGACTCCCGGAATGAGCCAAGGTCTTCATAGGGCAGGCCCGCTATCAGGTCGGTGTGGACATGAATATTTCCCTTCTTCATTATTCTTTTCAGGTTATCTATAGCTTTGTCAACATCCATTACCCTTGATATCTCCCTGAGGGTCCTGCCGTTGACCGACTGGATCCCGGCCTCGATCTGGACGAGGCCCGCAGGCATATTCAAGAGGCATTCTATCTGCGTTTCGGACAGGATGTCAGCATTTATCTCGAAATGGAATGTCACATTTTTGTCCGAAAACTTCCTTACTATTTCCCAGATAGCCAGCGCATGCTTCTCGTTGACGTTGAAGGAACGGTCAACGAACTTGATCACTTTAGCCCCTGCGTCCGTTAGCTTACTGATATCGGCCTCGATGGCCTGGGGCGGGTACAGGATGAATTTTCTGCTCAGCGATGACATGCAGTAGGAACACCTGTACGGACAGCCTCTTGATGATTCTATATATGCGATCCTGTCCTTTATCAGGTCCAGATACTCCTGCGAAAACGGGGATATGTAATCCGTTCCGGTACAGGCATCGTCTTCGTCTGCCGGGAAGAAACTGCCGTTATTTCTTTCAATGGCTTCAAGCAAAGCCGGCAGCTTGCTTTTGCCCTCTCCCCTGACCACATAATCTGCGCCGTACTTTCGCAGCTCTTCTTCAGCGCCATCGTAGCTCACTTCCGGGCCGCCCACAATAATGCGGCATCCCGGTCGGGCTTTCTTCAAATCGCTGATGAGTTTCTGTACCAGTTCCCTGTTCCAGATATAGCAGGAAAAAGCCACCACGTCTGGTTGCTCTTCCATGATGGAAGCCCAGATTCTTTGCATCGAATCGTTTATGGAGAACCGCAGCACCTTTGCGGGAATGCCCTTGTCACGGCAAGCCTTCAGCAGGTACCAGACCGCCAGCCCTTCATGCTCGAATCTTGCGTTTATCGCTACCAGTACTGTTTTCATCGCTGCCTCTCTAACGGTAGATTCATCATCCTGTTTATTTTACCTCTATTTAATAAGGCTCCGCTATAAGAAAGATTAAAATTTCATTAGAACCGGGCGTGCAAACGGGGACGGAGATTTTCTGCACATTTTCGTGTAATTGAGGACGGAGGTTTTTGCACCAGCGACATCAGGGAAACAGTATCAAGGATATAAATGATTGTACTCCAATAATAACCAAGTGTATAATAGGATTACAATAACAATGCTAAGCAAGCGGATGGAGGTAATTATGAGTATCACGTCAAAACCTTTCGGAACTTTGCCTGATAACTCCAGGGTCACCATGTACACGCTGACCAATAAGAACGGTGTCAGGGCGGATATAATAGACTACGGAGGCATAATAGTGTCTTTGCTTGTTCCCGACAGAAACGGTAAACTCGATGATATAGTATTGGGGTACGACAATATCGGGGATTACCTCGACAGGTCTCCCTACTTCGGCGCCATCTGCGGCAGGCATGCCAACAGGATCGAGGGAGCTTCCTTCGTTCTGAACGGCACCAGATATGAACTTAGCGCAAACGAGGGCAGCAAACAGCTTCATGGCGGTATTAAAGGATTCGATAAAAAGCTCTGGGATTCCAGGATAATTACAAGGAATGACCATGAATGCCTTGAACTGAGCCTGTTCAGCCCGGACGGAGACGAGGGTTTCCCGGGAAACCTCGAAGTCAGGGTAATATACGACCTTACCGACGACAATGCCCTTGAGATAGAGTATTACGGCGCTTCCGACACGGATACTGTCCTTAACCTGACGAACCATACCTATTTCAACCTGTCAGGACATAATTCGGGGACCATACTGGACCATTACCTTAAGATCAATGCCGATTTCTATACCCCCATCAGCAAAGATGTTCTGCCCACGGGCGAGATCCTCAGCGTGAAAAACACGCCCTTTGATTTTACCGAACCAAGGCAGATAGGCGAGTTCCTGCGCGATTACTCCGGGAATGAGCAAATGGTCAACGGTGTCGGTTATGATCATAATTTCGTTCTCCGGGACAAAGGTCCGGGGCTCAGGGAATGCAGCGAATTGTACGACCCGAAATCAGGGCGCGTTATGACCTGTTACACAACAAAACCCGGCGTACAGTTCTATAGCGGCAACCATCTGAAGGGCGCGGGCATTGGAAAAGGCGGCTGTGTATATGACAAGTGGCATGGCCTGTGCCTTGAGACCCAGTATTTCCCCAACGCCATGAAATACAGCCATTTCCCTTCTCCTGTCCTCAGGGCCGGCGACACCTACCACCACCTTACCATATTCAAATTCTCCACAAAATGAGTATCGGGGACGTACACTTTTACTCATTTTGAGTTTTGGGGTCGGGTACTTTTACTCATTTTGAGTATCGGGGACAGGTGACTGCAGGGATCTGAATGGCAGCAAGGGATCAAATCACACGTCTTAGGCAGGTTGATCCATGAACGATATTATCTCGTATGCTGAAAACGAACTGAGAAGATTTGACGAGAATCCCTTCAATCATGTCGACAGTCTAATCCTGTCCCAGCTTGCCTATGTCCAGTTTGACGGCCTGGTCCCCGGCCCGGAAGACAGCGCTCCCTTCGTAAGACTGGGAGACCTGTATAAGGCAGAGAACTTCCCGTCCATGTTCAAAGACTTGCTTTATGTTGACAAGAACCGAAGGTTTTTCTTTGCCCTGGCGGCAAGCCCGAGGTTCAGGGACATCGGGCTGAATTATTATGTCAACAAACATGATTATAATGCTGAAAAGCAGTTTTCCGCTGTCACTTATCTTCTGCCGGACGGAACCGTTTTTGTGGCCTACCGGGGAACTGATCTTACCTTCGTTGGCTGGAAGGAAGATTTCAACATGGCTTACAAAAGCCCCATCCCATCACAGGAGGAAGGGGTCTCATACCTTGACACGGCAGCCGGCAAGACTTCCGGGAGTATCATTGTTGGAGGCCATTCAAAAGGCGGAAACATAGCCGTTTACTCGTCGATGTACTGCAAAAGCACGGTACGGCAAAGGATAAAAGCCGTCTACAGCCATGACGGTCCTGGCTTCCGGGAAGATGTTTTCAGCAGTTCCGCTTTCCTGGAGGTAAAGGACAGGATTTATAAGTTTGTGCCCCAGTCATCCATTGTCGGCATGCTGCTGCAGAACCAGGAAAGCTACATGGTCGTGGAAAGCAGAAAGTTTGGAATACTGCAGCATGATCCTTTTTCGTGGATCGTAGTAAACGGGGATTTCAAATATGCCAAAACGGTCACAAACAGCTCACTGAATGTTAACTACAATCTCAGCCGATGGCTGAGGGATCTTCCGGATGAAAAGCGGGAACTGTTCGTAGACGCCCTGTACCAGGTGATAAAATCCACCAATGCCAGGTCCATAAGCGACCTTTCCGAAATCCGCATTAAAAATCTCGCTTCAGCATTGAAAGCCTTCAGGAAGATCGATAAGGAAACAAGGAAATTCGTTGTTCAAACCATCAGGGAGCTCATAGTCCTGTATGTAAGGAGTCTGAACCCCCTGAGCAAAAGAGCCGTAACATCCGATTCAGCTTCATCCGAAGGCAGCGTGAACCGGTCTGAGGGTGAACCATCCGTCGTTTAGTTTGTAAGTTCATAGTAGCTTTCAAACATATCGGTTTGATTGTCATAGTTATAATAAGTTACCCCGCCTATAGCAATAGTGTCTCTGCCTGTTTCGGGATCCGGTCCTGTTTCTTTTATACTATAGGATGCGACTTCAGGCGGTTTGATCTTTTTTATGTCCACATCACCTTCATCATTTGATCTGAACAACTTCTCCATGATAAATAGCTTCAGTTTTCCATCGGAAACGCCCCATGTACCTGAGGCATAAATCAGAGGATCGTCATCCATCTGGTTTGCGCCGTAAATAAATGTACCGTCTTCGTAAAATGCATACCGCTCGGCGAACCCTGACCCTACCACATTCATGGAATGCCACAGCCCGACGAAGGCTTTATCGATTTCAAGCACCGGGGTATCGTCTCCGGAGGGTTCCGTCCTGGAATTTTTATCAGTTTTATCTGTCTTCGGTATATCGTCATCCCGTGATCCGTCGATTATCCGTCCGCATGCAGCAAAAGAAAGCGTAATAATAAGAGCAATTATCAGCGCTATCACTCTTTTCATGCTTAACAACTCTCCTTGGATTTACTAAAGTTTCATGCTCCTGGTATGGATATAAATGATCATATCATATTATTACTGTTATTGAAACTTTCCCCATACATTTTCGCAAAAATGCCGGATATGGGACATGCAGAAACGGGCAAATTACCTGTCCCCCTTACTCAAAATGAGTAAAAGTGTACGTCCCCTTTACTCATTCGGCGCCGATGCTCATCTTGTAGAGGTTGGCGTAGACGCCGCCTTTTTCAAGCAGCTGCTGATGTGTGCCCTGTTCCTCTATGCCATTGGATGTGAGAACAATGATGTTGTCCGCGTTTATGATGGTGGACAGCCTGTGGGCGATTACCAGGGTGGTCCTGCCTTTGGCCAGCTCCCTGAGCGATTCCTGTACAAGCCTCTCGCTCTCGTTGTCCAGCGCTGAGGTAGCCTCATCCAGTATCAGTATGGGCGGGTTCTTTAAAAACGCCCTTGCTATCGAGATCCTTTGCTTCTGGCCCCCGGAAAGCTTAACTCCCCGCTCCCCGACAAAGGTGTCATATCCCTTTTCCAGTTCCATGATGAAATCATGGGCATTCGCAAGCTTAGCCGCCTGTATGACCTCTTCCATCGTCGCCCCGGGTCTGCCGTAAACTATATTCTCATATATCGTGCCCGAGAACAGGTATACGTCCTGCTGGACAACGCCTATGCTGCGGCGCAATGATTCGAGGGTAATCTTTCTTATGTCCTTGCCGTCAATGGTTATGTATCCCTCATTGACCTCGTAAAACCGCGGGATCAGGTTGCAGAACGTGGTCTTGCCGCCTCCTGAAGGACCGACCAGCGCTACCGTATGGCCCTTGGGTATGACCAGGTTGATGCCTTTCAGGACTTCTGTTTTGTCGTTGTAACTGAAGGATACGTCATGGAACTCGATCTCTCCCTGGACGTCGGTAAGTTCAATGGCATCCTCGCTGTCCTCTATTTCCGGCTTCGTGTTAAGGATCTCCAGGAACCTGTCAAAGCCGGTCATCCCTCGCTGTAGCTGCTCTGTAAAATTCACAAGCCTATCGATCGGGTTCAGGAACACGTTTATGAACAGTATATAGGCAACCAGCTCGGAAGTAGATATTTGGCCCCTGCTCAAAAAATAACCTCCCAGGACCAGGGTGACCAGGTAAAGGATACCCTGCTGGAAACTGTTCCCCGAGAAAAACTTGCCCATTATATTATAGCTGTCTTCCCTGGTCTCCAGGAACTGCCTGTTTCCATCGGCAAACTTTTCCCTCTCAATGTTTTCATTTGAGAAAGACTTCACTACGCGTATCCCGGCCAGGCTGTCCTGTATGCGGGCATTTATCAGCGCTATCTTTTCCCTGTTCCTGGCGAAAACGGCACGCATCTTCACATTATAATACGCGGTAAAAGCAACTATGCCGATGGTCAGCGCCAGAATGATCAGGGTAAGCTTTACGTCCATTGTGAGCATTATCACAACCGCTCCAAGAATCTTGACAACCGAAATGAACAGGTCCTCGGGACCGTGGTGCGCAAGCTCGGATATGTCAAAAAGGTCATTGGTAACCCTGGACATGAGCTTTCCGGTATTGGCATTATCATAAAAAGAAAACGACAGTTTCTGAAGGTGGTCGAATATGTCCCTGCGCATGTCTGCCTCCATGCGCGCGCCCATTATATGGCCCCAGGCTGTTATGTAATACTGGCAGAAGTATCTGACCAGGTACATGATAAGCAAGGCCGCTCCTGTCAGCAGGACGATCCTCAGCATCTCGACCGGAGGCATGGAATAGACCTCATCCATAAGATACCTGACAAGAGACGGGAAGTAGAGATCAATGCCTGACAGGATTAAAGCACATAGCATATCAAGAAAGAACATGCTTTTATATGGCCTGTAATAGGAAATAAACTTTTTTAATCTTTGCATATTTGATATTCCTTCCTAAGAAACGTATTAAATATTTTACTATGTCGTTGATTTTTTATCAATCAACAAACCAAGAGGACATTTTGCGCTTTTTGTAATTAATACCTTGTAAAATGCCATACTAATCAAAGACAGCAAACACTTTAAGATTTAAACTATAAAGGAGAAATGAACTATGCCAAAACAAGCTATGGACGGGAACCAGGCCGCGGCCTACGCTTCCTATGCGTTTACGGATGTGGCGGCTATCTTCCCTATCACACCGTCGTCACCCATGGCCGAAAGCGTGGACGAATGGTCGGCCCACGGTAAAAAGAATATATTCGGCCAGGAAGTAAAAGTAGTTGAGATGCAGTCCGAAGCTGGCGCCGCGGGAGCGATGCACGGCTCCCTTGCGGCAGGGGCACTGACTACCACCTATACCGCATCGCAGGGGCTGCTTCTGATGATTCCGAACATCTATAAAATGGTGGGAGAACTCCTGCCGGGAGTGATACATGTTTCAGCGAGGGCCATCGCCACCCATGCCCTGTCGATTTTCGGTGACCACCAGGACGTTATGGCCTGCCGCCAGACCGGGATAGCCATGCTTGCGTCCTCCAACGCCCAGGAAGCCCTGGACCTTGGCTGCATAGCCCACCTGTCCGCCATTGAAGCCAGGCTTCCGTTCCTGCATTTCTTCGACGGTTTCAGGACATCTCACGAGATCCAGAAAATCGACGTCATAGACTATGCCGACCTTGCGACGTTAGTCAATTATGAAGCCCTCGACGAGTTCAGGAAAAGGGCCCTCAATCCCGACCATCCCGTCGCCAGGGGAACTGCCCAGAACCCGGATATTTACTTCCAGGGACGCGAAGTCCAGAACAGGTTCTTCGACAGGGTACCGGACATAGTCCTGAGTTATATGAAGAAGATCAGGGATATCACCGGCCGCGAGTACGGCCTGTTTGACTACTACGGAGCAAGGGATGCTGAATACGTTATCGTCGCAATGGGATCAGTCTGCGATACCATCGACGAAACTGTCGACTACCTGGTCAATAAGGGAGAAAAGGTCGGAAGCCTGAGGGTACGCCTGTACCGGCCTTTCTCGGTCGAACATTTCCTTGACGCCCTGCCCAAAACCGTCAAAAGGATTGCCGTCCTTGACAGGACGAAAGAGCCCGGCGCGCCGGGCGAGCCCCTTTACCTTGACGTGGTCAAGGCATACAGCATGAAAGAAAACCGGCCACTGATCGTCGGCGGCCGTTACGGGCTGGGCTCTAAAGACACCACCCCATCGCAGATAATCGCAGTTTTCAGCAACCTTATGGACAAAACCCCAAGGGACAACTTTACCATAGGTATAAACGACGATGTCACACATCTTTCGCTGCCCGAGGAAGAAATAGTTGACACATCCCCGCCGGGAACCATCAGCTGCAAGTTCTGGGGGCTGGGCTCCGATGGCACCGTCGGAGCCAACAAGACCGCCATCAAGATAATCGGCGAAAAAACCGGGATGTACGTCCAGGGCTATTTCTCCTATGACAGCAAGAAATCCGGCGGTTCGACCATATCGCACCTGAGGTTCGGACCAAATCCCATAAGATCATCCTACCTGGTTTACCACGCGGACTATATAGCCTGTCACAACACGTCCTTTATCTATAACTTTGACATCCTCAAGGGGCTCAAAAAGGGCGGAACCTTTGTACTGAACTGTCCCTGGAAGGAAAGCGAGCTTGACGAGCACCTTCCTTCGTCGATAAAAGAATATATAGCGAAAAACAACATCAGGTTCTATATCATCGATGCTATCTCCATCGCCTCGGAAATCGGCCTTGGAAACCGTATCAACATGATAATGCAGGCGGCGTTCTTCAGGCTGGCCAACATCATACCTGCGGAGGAGGCGGTGAAATATCTCAAGGAAGCAATCGAAAAGATGTACGGCAAAAAAGGCCAGAGGATAGTGGAAATGAACAAACAGGCCGTCGACAGGGGCATCGAAGCGCTGGTGGAGGTCAAGGTTCCCGATTCATGGATGAACCCGCCCAAAGAGCCTGTTAAGATTAAGAATGAGCCCGACTTCATCAAAAAAATCCTCAGGAAAATGTCGCGCCATGAAGGCGACGAGCTCCCGGTCAGCGCTTTCCTGGGAATGGAGGACGGCTCCTATCCGCTTGGCACCACCGCGTATGAAAAAAGAGGCATCGCGGTCATGCTGCCCGAATGGCAGATAGAAAAATGCATACAGTGCGGACAATGTTCATATGTTTGCCCCCATGCGACCATCCGTCCTTTCATCCTCGACGAAGAGGAAGTCAGAAACGCCCCCGAGTCCTTTGAAACCAAAAAGTTTGCAGGAAAGGGCTTTGAGCATCTCAACTGGCGTATACAGATATCTCCTCTCGACTGTACGGGATGCGGCAACTGCGCGGACATATGTCCTGCCAAAGGAAAAGCACTGATCATGAAGCCCGCGGAGGAACAAATAAAAGCCCAGGCTGAAAACTGGGAATATGCCATGACCGTAAAATACAAGGGCGCGCTGCTGGACCCGAAAACCGTCAAGGGAAGCCAGCTTCTGCAGCCCCATCTCGAATTCAACGGAGCATGTCCCGGCTGCGGCGAGACCCCGTATATCAAGCTGCTCACCCAGCTCTTCGGCGAGAGAATGATGATTGCCAACGCAACGGGATGCTCCTCTATCTGGGGAGCCAGCGCGCCTTCCATCGCTTACTGCACCAACTCCGACGGAAAAGGTCCCGCATGGGCAAACTCCCTTTTTGAAGACAATGCGGAATATGGCTATGGAATGTACCTGGGCGTAAGGCAGATACGCGAGAGACTTGCTGCCTTGATCAGGCAGGCAATGATGGCGGACATAAGCGACAGGCTCAGGGAAGCTTTCGCCCAATGGCTTGAAAAAAAGGACGACGGCGAAGGTTCGAGGGCAGCAGCCAAAGCCATACTCGCGGAGCTTGACACCAACCTGTATTCTTCGGTCCATCCCATTCCTGAGATCATCAGGCTTAAGGATTTCCTTGTGAAAAGGTCTTTCTGGATCATAGGCGGCGACGGATGGGCATACGATATAGGTTTCGGCGGTCTCGACCATGTCCTCGCCATGGGAGACGATGTAAATGTTTTCGTCATGGATACCGAGATCTATTCCAACACGGGCGGCCAGGCATCGAAATCGACGCCATCGGCCGCAGTGGCCAAGTTCGCGGCCGCCGGCAAGAAAACAGGGAAAAAGGACCTCGGCATGATGGCCATGAGCTACGGGTATGTTTATGTGGCGCAGATAGCAATGGGAGCAAATATGAACCAGACCATAAAGGCTATCACCGAGGCCGAAAGTTACAAGGGCCCGTCGCTCATAATTGCCTACTCTCCATGTATCAGCCATGGGATAAAGACCGGCATGGGAACAAGCATGCTCCAGGAAAAACGGGCCGTCGAGGCAGGGTACTGGCAGCTTTACAGGTACAACCCCATGCTGAAGAAAGAAGGGAAGAATCCTTTCATACTCGATTCGAAGCCGCCTTCACAGTCATATAAAGAGTTCCTGGAAAGCGAGATCAGGTATTCGTCGCTCAAGACGGTCTTTCCGGCAATCGCCGGCGAAGCCTATAATATCGCCGAAAAGCATGCGATGGAACGCTACGAGAGATACAAAAAGCTGGCGGATGTGTAAACAGGGACGGGGGTTTTCTGCACATTTTTGTGCATAAAGGGACGGAGGTTTTTTACACGTTATTGTGCAAGAAACCTCCGTCCCTAATTACACACTACTTCTCATTGGTATCCACATACTCTTTCGCATTCTCTGTCTGCATCTCGCTGGGAATGGTTACCCTCGAGACCTTCTTTACCGACGCTATATTTGCCCATGCGGCTGTATCATGTTTTTCGACCGGCATGCCCATGGACTTTTCCTTGAACCTGTTTTCAGCCATATTGATCCTCCCCGGTTTCCATAGATTAATAATTTCGTGTCCTCTTATGATTTACATGTATGATTCCCCGGAATGAGTAATATATGTAACCGTCCCCGTATAAAGCTTGTCATGAATATTATGGCAAATTCTATCCTTAAAAAACTGGAAAGCAAGGAGATCAAAACCGACGAAGAGCTTGAAACCGTCGATATGATAAAAAATGGCAGATCCTTCGCTTCAACAGAGAATCTTGCCCCTGTTCTCGGCTGGCTTAAGCAGGCAAGCTCATAGAGACTATATTATATCCCTCTGGAATCCTTTGTACCGTGTTCCCTGGAATGTCAGCTTCCCCATGTCTCCTTCGACAAGATATCCGAACTCATCATGGGGGACACGGAGTTCAAGCCTGTCGCCGCTTTCAAATTCAAAGGTGACATAATACGTGGTCGAGGAAGAATCATACATGCCCGCATTATTTGCATCATGATGGGTATAATGGGATACATGCGTCCTTTTAGACACCACACGTGCCGGGACGGTAAGCACAGGTGAATGGTTGTTTCGGTTCCACTGGGCAATGCCTTTTATCGCGTATATGATAAACAAAGCGAAAACAGCTATGAATACAAGTGTCACAAGACCTGGCAAAAAACTGAACATGAATTTGGGAGCCATGTTACCTCAATCCTCTTCCTTTCCGCGCAGCATGCCGCTAACCGTATCAAATACAGCGGCGGCTTCTTCGCCATCATCCGCCATTTTTCTTATTATACCATGTGCTGCCAGGTATATCCCCAGGTCAACGGCAGCGGGATAATCCATCTTCCAAACATTCAGCAGCCAGTCGGCCTTTCCGGACCCGGCAGCTTCATATGCCGTGTGTATGGCTGTCTGGATATCGCCAAGACCGCTGTACGGCCCGGTTATACTTATGTTTTTGCTCCTTATGTAATCATTATCAGCATTAAGTATCGTAGCCCCGGCATACCTGTCTTTTGCCGCATACCTGACATTCCTTAAATTGACCATTACGATCATCCCGAAACACATAGGGCACGGTTCCGTGGTAGTGTAAATGGTGTATTTTCTTATATTGGGATGATCGTACTCGCTCAATTTTAAGATAGCGTTGAGCTCGGCATGGGCGATTTTGTGTCGGGCTATCTCAGGAGGGTCAGCCTTATCTTCAAAAATCATGTTTCGGCCTCTTGATACTATCTCGCCCTTATCATCCACTATCACGGCCCCGATGGGTACAGAACCTTTTTTAAACGATTCCCATCCAAGTTCGAAACATGCCTGCCAGGGTTTTTCAAGGTCATTCCATTTCATTTTTTTACCTCTATTCTATTTCTATGCCCTTTATAAAATTCTTCGTCGCTGCGCTCCCCAGAATGACAACATGATTTTAAAACACCCTGCCACATTTTCGGAAGCGGCAGGGTGTCCGATATAGCGTATGTACTTAAGTTCAGCCTTCTATTACTTCCTTAAGCAGAATCCGTTCCTTGAAAGAGCCCCGCTTGGCGGCTTTCTCTATCCTCATCTTCTCAAAGTCCTCGATCGATACTTTCTTATACTCCAGGATAGCGTATATCACTTCCACCAAATCAGCCAGTTCCTCAACCCGCAGGCTTGCAAGGTATTCTTTGTGTTCTTCGTCAAGTTTCTCGTTCAGCAGCTTAAAGTACTGTTCGTCAGAAACTTTCTCGGTAATGGCCTTCCTGCCGCTGTTCTCAATTATCTCCGGAATTTTGTCCCTTACCAGCTTGTTATACTTCGTGACATTCATCGGAAACCCTCCTTCTTCGGTGAGTGATATTTTTATTTATTTACCACAAAACAGCGCTCTGACAAACGGGTCAGGTCCAAAAATTCCGATCACGGACTCATCAGGCTTCAAAATTTCTATAGGCTCTGCCCGCCGCCTTCCCTACGAACATAACACATAAATATGACACTGCTGCAAGGAGCAGAACCATTATCCCAAAAGTGTACCAGATATTTGTCGTCAGTTTCAGCAACAAGAACGCAATGACCGCGAAAACAGAAATTATGATAAATCCAAACAGCATTTCCAGCACAGCATTCATGTTCTGCTTTATTGCTTCCTGCGGATTGCTCCATTTAAGCTTCGGACGGATAAGATCTACATACAGCCCCGCTGCATTGACCGGGATTGTGGCCAGTCCGCATAATATTAGTATCATCAAGGCCGTAAGTATCCCTATTCTAAAAGTAATAACCGAAGTAATGACCGCCGCGGCAGCAGCCAGGAATGACACTGAATATCCTGCCAGCAGTTTTGCGTAGACCTGTGTCTCCGGCTTGACAGGGATATTTTTCAATATCCATATATTCCTTCCTTCCCTTGAGAAAGTGGTCGATACAGCCGGATTAATCATAACAAACAAGGATATGAATCCTGACAGGACCAGCATCAGTATAGTCTGAGATTCAGCGCTCCCGGCAAGCTGGAATAGAAGCTGCATATCAGAATCTTTTGCGAAATTGCCACCAAAAAGCGGCATCAGCATGACAAGCGGTATAACAAATATCATCATTAGTGAGTTCAGGGCATATATCGGCGTCCTAAGCAGTATAAGCCATTCATTTTTGAATATTGCGAAAATCTGGGACGATCTTTTATACGTCAGCCTGACTTTCCCTGTAGTCTTTCTTGTCTCAAGCTGTGCCGTCGCGCCGCGCTGGTAAATGAACGAGGCCAGTAAATACACGATTAGGAACGCCGCAACCGACACTCCGACAAGGTATAACAGGTTCAGGGCGGATTCCGCTCCACCGGCGGAAAGAGCACTGGTAACCCAGACTGACGGCGGAAATGCTCTTCCCATGAACCTGACAATGGCATCGCTGCTCTCCATGAGAGCTTTTGCAAAGTCTTCGGGGTTATCAGGCATCATGGACACAAGGTAATTCTGGGCAATGAACAAACCCACTACCATTAAAATGCTTCCGATAATTATAATCAGATCCCTGCGCTTGGAACGGCTTACCACGTTCATAAGAACCAGGGACAGGAACGACGAGATGACAAGGGGCAAAAACGGAAGGAAAAGAGTGCATATTATGGCCAGGATGTAGTAAAGGACACCTTTCTGCATTCCAATGCCATAGATGATTACCGGCGGGAGCATAAGTATGAATGCCAGCGGATACTCGCCGATCAGCACCATCGCGAACTTGGCCATGAAGACACTGCCCTGTTGAATGGGCAGCGACGCAAGGAATTCGGTATCCTTTGCAAGGAAAAGTGCGCCTAAAATATAAAAAACGCCGAAAATCAGTACGATAACCCCTGAGCATATAGCGGCAATGGTCAGGATCATATGGGGCATATTCATTGCGGAAGCCCCTTTATACACCTGGTAAATAAAAAAGGTATAAAATCCTATAAAATATGCCGCGGAAAGCAGGACGGCGATGAATATCCCAAATCCCCTGAGGAAAGCCTTCCTGTCATTCTTCAGGTTGTAAAGGGCGTTGGTAAAACCGAACTGAGCGTTGAGCTGGGTTTTCAGAAGACTGAAAAACTTACGCATTACCAGCACTCCCTTCCTCTGTCAGGCTCAGGAATATGCTTTCAAGGGATGCATCCTCGGATTTTCTAAGCTCGTCGATGGTACCAACCGCAATAATCTTTCCCTTATTAATAATTCCAATCCTGTGGCAGAGCTTTTCTGCAACCTCCAGTATATGGGTCGAGAAAAACACCGTATTGCCTTTCGCGCAGTGCTGGTTCATCTCTTCTTTCAGCAAGTGGGCAGCCCTGGGATCAAGGCCGGTCAGCGGTTCATCCATGATCCAGAGCGGAGGCTGGTGGATGAGAGCTCCCGCAACTACTATTTTCTGTTTCATTCCGTGGGAGTAGCTCTTGATCTGCTGCCCCGCGGCTTCCTTCATTTCGAACATCTCCAGGTACTTGTTTATTCGTTCCTTTCTCACATCAGTCGGCACATCATACACGTCGGCTATAAAATTCAGGTACTCGATTCCCTTAAGCCTCTCGTACACATCATGATTGTCAGGAACAAAGCCAATATTCATCTTGGCCTTGATGGGATCTTTTTCGATATCGTAACCGCAAATTGTAATTCTGCCTTCGTCTATCGGCAAAATCCCCGTTATCATCTTGATGGTGGTTGTTTTCCCGGCTCCATTAGGCCCCAGGAATCCGAATATTTCACCTGGCCTGACTTCCAGAGAAATATTGTCCACTGCCTTAACCTTGCTTTTTGAATATGTTTTTGAAACGTTTTGGATTGAGAGCATAGCAACCACCCTTCCTTATCTCCTGTATTTTTACATCCATATGATAATTCTAACATAAGGAGAAGGCCCATAGGAACCCTATCTTCCCTTTTTCCTGTTTTTTATGTCCCTCCAGATGCCGAATGCGACAGGAACCAAAAGGCTTATCCCTCCTGATATCATCCATTCGTTAGCATTCAGCGGCACGGTTCCGAATACATTGGCCAGGAAAGTCAGGTATATGACCCCCAGCAGCATGAGTACCGAGCTTATTACCGCCAGTACCAGGTAAATGTTCGAAAACAGCTTTATTTCAAATATACCTCTTGTTTCGGACTTGCACTCGAAAACATGTATCAGCTGCGACATCACCAGGGTAACAAGGGCGCAGGTCCGGGCAGCGGCCAGGTTTTTGCTGGCAGTTAAAATAATTATGAAACTTGCCAGGGTCGAAAGCGCAATCAAAATGCCTCTTGTAGCGATCACCCCGGAAAGCCCGTGGGCGAATATGCTTTCATCAGGGGACCTTGGCGGCCTCTCCATTATATCCGGATCGCCGGGCTCCAGACCGAGGGCTATGGCAGGCAGGCCATCGGTGGCCAGGTTTACTATCAGTATCTGTGCTGGCATAAGCGGTATCGGAAGGCCAAACAGGGAGGCCAGGAACATGGTAAGGACTTCGCCCACGTTGCAGGACAGGAGATACCTTATAAACTTGCGTATGTTGGAATAGATGTTTCTCCCTTCCTCCACAGCCGCCACGATACTTGAGAAGTTGTCATCCATGAGAACCATGGCCGCGGACTGCCTCGTTACATCCGTCCCGCTTCTGCCCATGGCTATTCCTATATCGGCATCCTTGACCGCAGGGGCATCGTTTACTCCGTCGCCCGTCATAGCTACTATATGACCTCTTTTTCTGTAAGCACGAACTATCCTCAACTTATGCCGTGGGAAAACACGCGCATAAACAGTAGTTTTCATGCATGCGGACTCCAGCTCCGCGTCACTCATATTATCCATGTCCGTTCCCGTCAGGATCATGTCACCCTCACGGTAAATACCTATCGACTCAGCGATGGCCCGGGCTGTTTCTTTATGGTCCCCCGTTATCATGACAGTTTTTATCCCTGCATGCCGGCAGCGCAGGACAGCTTCGGCGGCTTCCTTCCTTGGCGGGTCGGTCATCCCTGACAGGCCTACGAAAACAAGTTTCTCCTCGAGCTTGTCACTCCATAGCCTGCTTCTTTCAACCGTCCTGTATGCAAATCCCATGACGCGGAGGGCTTCGGAGGTCATGGAACGGCATTTTTCCATTATGGCCTTCCTGTCCTCCGGGGACATTTCACGTTCGTGCTCACCGATAAGTATCCTTGAGCATTTCTCAAGAATGACTTCCGGAGCTCCCTTTGAGAACAGGAACAGTTCCCCGGTGGGAATCCTGCATACCACCGACATCATTTTCCGGTCAGAATTGAAAGGAATCTCCCTTATTCTCCGGTAGTATGAATCAACAGACCTTTTATCCAATCCCGAGTCGATGGCAGCCCTCACAAGCGCCACCTCTGTCGGGTCGCCCTCGATATCCAGCGAATTTATATTTTCGGCGCCAGGATTTATGATGCGGGTATTCCCGCAGATCATTCCTATCTTGAGCAGCAGTTTCAGGGGGAAAGGCCTGTCTGGATCCATCTCCCTGCCTTTGTTTATAGCCCTGAGCCTGCCGCTTGCGTTCTTTTCAAGGGTATAAGAGTTCCTGCCCGCGTAAGCTGAAACCACGGTCATACGGTTTTCAGTAAGTGTTCCTGTTTTATCGGAGCAGATCACCGTGGCGCATCCCAATGTCTCAACGGCAGGAAGCCGCCTTATCAGCGCATTCCTCTGGACCATTCTGCGCACGCCGATGGCAAGGGCTATTGTAACCACGGCAGGCAACCCCTCAGGCACCGCCGCAACAGCAAGGCTGATGCCGCTCAGAAGCATCTGGACCAGGGGTTCTCCCCTCAACACACCCATAATGGACACGACTGCGCATATGATAAGGCATATGGTGACTATGATCTCTCCGAGGCGTTCCAGCTTTTTCTGCAACGGCGTTTCCTGGACTCCGGCTGTTTCGATCATACCCGCAATCCTGCCCATCTCGGTTTTCATGCCTGTGGCCTGCACGATGGCCTTCCCTGTTCCGTTGGTCACCATGCTTCCCATGTATACCATGTTTTTACCCGAAACCCCGTTCGGATTTTGTCTCCGCAGGTCGATCCTTTCCTTGGAAACAGGTACGGACTCCCCTGTAAGCATGGATTCATCGCAGAACAATGAGTTGGCCTCGGTAAGGACTGCGTCGGCAGGAACCCTGTCTCCGGCTTCAAGAAGGATCAGATCTCCCGGTACGACCATGTCGGCCGGAATATCCTTTACCGATCCGTCGCGCATTACCCTTGCGCGGGGCGCGGCCATGCTCATCAACGCTTCAAGAGCTTTTTCGGTCCGCATTTCCTGGATAAATCCCAGAAGTCCGTTAAGTACGATTATTGCAAGGATTGCTATGCCTTCGCTGTTTTCTCCCAGAAAGAATGAAATTATAGATGAGACGATAAGGATTATTATCATCAGGTCGGTAAACTGGGAAATGAGCGTTTTGATCCACGTATTCCTTTTCACGCTCTTTAATGCGTTCTTCCCGTACACCTCGAGTTTTTCGGCGGCATCGGCCTCGGTAAGACCATGAACGCTTTTGCTTATTTCATCCAAAACGACGCTGCGCTCCAAAGCTTCCACAATACCACTCCCTGAACATAAAACCTGGACAATCTAATCTATTCATGTCCGACGATTTATAGTACAGGAAGCAATGTTGTCACCGGGACGGTTCTGTTGGCAACAAGTTGTCAAGGGGACGGTCCTGTCGGCACAGTTGCGCCCCATAGTCACCCCTGCACATGAGAATCCCTCGCTTCGCTCTGGATGACATTTGGGTTACGACTTCCCCTGTACTCATTCGAAGAGGTCGGAATCGATGAGAAGTTCCACGGGGCAGTGGTCGGAACCAAAAACGTCCGAATGGATAATGGAGTCCCGGATCTTATCCTTCAGGGATTTGGACACGCAGAAATAGTCAATGCGCCACCCGGCGTTCCTTTCCCGGGCTTTGAACAGGTATGACCACCACGTATAGGCGTCCCTCCTGTCAGGGTAGAAATAACGGAAAGTATCAATGAAGCCAGCTTCCAGAAGCTCGGTAAACTTGTTCCTTTCCTCGTCGGTGAATCCGGCGTTTCTCCGGTTGGATGACGGGTTCTTAAGATCTATCTCTTTATGGGCGACGTTAAGATCTCCGCAGAATATGACAGGCTTAATCCTGTCAAGGGAGAGCAGGTATTCCCGGAACGCGTCCTCCCACTCCATCCTGTATGACAGCCTTTCCAACTGCTGCTGTGAGTTGGGCGTATAAACGTTGACCAGGAAGCATCCGCCGAATTCCAGGGTTATAACCCTTCCTTCATGGTCATGTTTCTCCCGCCCTATCCCGTATGTAACGTTCAGCGGCTTGATGCTCGTATATACCGCTGTGCCCGAATATCCTTTCTTCTCGGCATAGTTGAAATATGACTCATAACCCTCGAGGGCCAGGTCCAGCTGCCCTTCGCTGAGTTTTATTTCCTGCAGGCAAAGTATATCAGGCCTTATCCTGTCGAAAAAATCAAGGAAACCCTTTCCCAATACGGCTCTCAGCCCGTTTACATTCCATGATACCAGTCTTTTCATTGTGTCCTTCCTCCTTATGCGGTGCTGCCAATCTGCGTCCAGCTGTGATTCATCTCGAAATCTTCCACGGCTTTATTGGCGTCCCTGATGATATCCTCGTTAAAACCCATGGTTTTAAGGAGTTTAATGGCATTCCGTGTAGTCGCCCTGCCGTCTTTTATCAAATAATCGAATTCAATATCGTCATCGGTCACTTTCTCCTCGAAATGCCTGTTCTCGAAGTACCTACTTAGTATATGGGTCAGCTCCACATCGTGGGTGGCTGCGAATATGCAGGCATTCTCCCCGTACAGGGAGTACAGGAGCCTTGATGAGGCGGCTATCCGCTCAATGGTGTTTGTCCCCCTCAATACCTCGTCCACGATGCAAAGGCATGTCACTTTATTATTTACCATACTGAAGATCCTTTTAAGCGACTTTATCTCGGCGATGAAATAGCTCTCCCCGTTAAGGACGCTGTCCCTCAGCGCCATTGAGGTGATGGTGAACAGCGGCCGCGACCTCCACCTCCGGGCAAGGCAGAACCCGAGGGTATGGGCCATGATGGTGTTTATGCCGACTGTCTTAAGATAAGTCGATTTTCCCGAAGCATTGGAGCCGGTCAACAGCGTCGCCCTGGATGAGTAAACGGGGTTTGGCACGCAATTTTCGATAAGGGGATGGACCACGTCCTCCGCGTCGATATACAGGTCCATGTCTTCGTTGTTCCATATTATTTCCGGCTTGCAGCAGGTTTCAAGGCTTTCCCTGTATGAGGCTGCGCACAATGTGGCGTCGAGCTCCCCGATGGCTTCTATAAGCTGCGCGAACTCCTCGTGGTGCGCCCTGATGAACCTTATCGATGTCTGGTAGTTCCATATATCTATGAGAAAGACCATGTTTATAATGGATATGAAATCCATGCCCATGTTGCCCGAAAAACCGGACGTGACAGCATTCAGCGACGCTTTTCCCATCATGGGCTTAAGGGTCCCGTAAAGTTCGTCAAGCCTGTCGAACCTGTCATTGAGATCCCCGACCCTGTTTTTCAGGAGAGTCCTGGCCAGCGTGACCATCCTGCTGGCCTGGGTTATGGCCTCGAGGCCGAACTGTATGCTGTTGGCCAGTTTCACATGGTACAGCACGTTTATGCCCATGGCAGCAATCATCAACAGGATACCTGCCTCCAGGCTGAAGAACATGACCGGAACCGCCAGAAGCGGCACAAACGTCAGGATCCTGTATACCCACCTGTTGTTTATCTCCAGAAATTCCGCGTCGTCCACGAGCACGTCCACTCTGAAGGGGCTGAACTTGCCGGCGTTGGCCAGTATCGACATTATCTTTTCCCGTTCCTTCTTATGCCCTGTCCAGTAATTAACCAGGTCCACGCGGTCCTGGAACGGTTCCCTGTTAAGCAGCGGGGTTCTCAGCATGGAATAGAGGACATTGTCCCCCATAGATGTCAGGGTACTGTTTATATGGGTATAGAAATTATCCATCTCGAGGTCGTTCCACGTGGTGTCGTCGATCGCCTTTCCTGAAACTTTCCTGGTCCAAAGGTTGAACAACTGGGAGAAGTTCTTCATATCAGACTGGTCAAAATCGTTTTCAGGGGGCCTGCCCCAGTTTTCCGCCACCGAAACGGCAAGTCTCCTTTTTCTCCTGATCTCCCTGACAATCCCTGCGATAACTGAAACGACGAATATGGCTCCAACAGCAAAAATCAGTTCCTGCATCAGGCCCTCCATAACAGTTTTTACATGGTTACAATTATAACCTTTATTCCGACATGGTACAATCAAATAAAACAAGTTAAATTTGACAATTATTTTAAAAATTTTTGTGTTGCATAACGTAATACTGAATGATACAATATGAAAAAACAAATATCTTTAAGTTGGTACAGAGATGCCGACAAGATATTAAATAGCGATAAATCAAGGCGGGTGTCATATCTCGCCCGGTTTTTGTCAGAATAAAATCTTGTCAGGTGTACAAGATTTTTTTTTGCAATTTTCAGGCTGACGGGGGCGACTTGTATGAAATTCAAGGCTCAGATAATGGACGAAATCTCAGTTGAACGCGCAATGGTCCGCATCGCACATCAAATCATCGAAAAAAATCATGGTGTCGAAAATCTTTGCATTATCGGGATCAAAACAAGGGGCGTGCCCCTGGCGTCAAGACTTGTAACAGCCATCAAGGCAATCGAGGGCGTCCAGGTAGAAATGGGCAAATTGGATATCAGCCTTTACCGTGACGACCTGGCAGAAAGAGCCAACGAACCGATCATCAACTCGACAGAAATTCCTTTTTCCGTAGTAAACAAAAATGTTGTGCTGGTTGACGACGTTATATATACCGGGCGGACTGTCCGCGCAGCCCTGGATGCCATCATGGCTCTTGGCAGGCCGGCGACAATACAGCTGGCAGCCCTGATCGACAGGGGGCACAGGGAACTTCCCATACGCACGGACTACGTGGGCAAAAACATACCAACATCCAAGGCGGAGGTCGTTGTCGTGCACATCAAGGAGTATGACGGCGACACAAGCGTCTGCCTGTACGAAAAGGAACCCAAATAAATTAATATACAAGGGGGATTTTAATCCATGGAAAACACCAACAAGGTAATCGGGTACCTTCCCGACGAAAGACCACCATTCTGGAAACTGCTGTTCTATGCATTGCAGCAGGTAATAGTCATGTTCCCTGCAACAGTGGCAGTTGCGCTTATCACTGGTTTTCAGGTTTCAACGACTATCTTTGCCAGCGGTCTCGCAACAGTATGCTTCATCCTGATCACCGGCAGAAAAATACCTCTTTACTATGGTTCAAGCTTTTCTTACCTGGCTGCGATCACTGGTCTTATATCCGGTGATGCGATTAGATCATTAGTCAGCGCTGAAACGCTTGCCGGGATAGAGGCCTGGAAGAACAAGATAACACCTGTTTTGCCCGGAGAGGCTATTTCTTACGCCCAGTTCGGTATCATAATGTCAGGTCTGGTATCGATACTTGCAGGTTTACTGGTAAGAGCATTCGGCAATAAGGCAGTGGATAAAATATTGCCTGCATCTGTCACAGGTCCTGTAGCCATGGTAATTGGTCTGACTCTTGCAGGAACCGCCCTTAGTGATGCCGCTCCCCAACCTCTCAGGGAAGGAGCGATCGCTACCGTCGCCAACAGCAACTGGGTATGGGTCGTATCACTGGTCACACTTTTGTCAACAGTTATCTTTTCAAGATACTTAAAAGGTTTTCTCAGCCAGCTTCCGCTGCTTCTTGGCGCGGGTGTGGGCTGTGTTACCGCCGGACTGCTGTATGCTTTTGGCGGACCCGATATGAACCTTTTCAGGGCTATCCCGAAAGAAGCCCTCGAAGGTTCACTATGGTCATTCGGTCCTATAGCAGTGCCTGCTTTCACCCTGCCGAAATTCTCATGGGCAGCGATGTTCGCTATCATGCCCATAGCCATAGCCACTATCCCGGAGTCCACCGCCCATATGTACCAGCTTGACATCTATGTCAATGACCTTGCAAGGAAAAAGGGCAGCAATAAAAAGTACGACCTTGCAGGTTTGCTGGACAGGAACCTTATCGGCGACGGTATTGGGGACATGATCTCCGGTCTTGTCGGAGGGCCGGCAGGAACGAACTACGGTGAGAACATCAGCACCATGGCTATAACGAAAGTGTTCTCAACATCGGTACTGATAGCTGCATCAATCATCGCCATGATCATATCCTTCTTCATCCCCCTGGTTCAGGGCATCTACGCCATTCCGCAGGCTGTTATCGGTGGTCTTGAGATCTACCTGTTCGGCGCCATCGCGGCACAGGGTATAGCCATAATGGTGGAAAAGAAGGTCGACCTGTTCAGCTCAAAGAATATCGCGGTAATCGCTACTATAATGATAGTCGGCCTTGGCGGACAATACGCCTTCGGAGGAAATATCCCGTTCTTCGGCCTGCAGGTTCCGTGCGTAGCCGGAGCGGCCATCTTCGGGATTATTCTGAACCTGATCCTCAGCATCGGCGAGAAGAAAGAAGATTAAACAGTGTTTTCAAATAAAAAATTAGCGGGCTGGCTGACACAACCAGCCCGTTTTCTGTTACCCGGATATATCATTTTGAGCGCAGCGAAGAACCCAGCCGTTCAGTCAGCCTTTAGACGCTGATAATAAAGACGGTTCTGTCTCCGCCCTGCTCATTTCCAATTGTTCTATCATAAGTAGCCCACCCTTAGTGCTGAGCTATTGCCCAGCACTAAGGGTGGGCTACAGGTATACATTTATATACATCTGAATGAGTATAAGTATCCGTCCCCGTTACTCATTTATTTATTCTTGAGGTTGAACCATGCGTTGAGGCCGGGATACTCGGCTACTTCGCCAAGCTCTTCCTCGATCCTGAGCAGCTGGTTGTACTTGGCAACACGGTCTGTTCTTGAAGGAGCGCCGGTCTTGATCTGGCCGGAGTTGGTTGCTACTGCTATATCGGCAATGGTAGCGTCCTCGGTCTCGCCGGAACGATGAGAGGTAACGGCGGTATAACCTGCGCGGTTAGCCATTTCGATGGCTTCGAGGGTCTCGGTGAGAGTACCGATCTGGTTGACCTTGATAAGGATTGAGTTGGCAACGCCCATCTCGATACCCTTCTTCAGGCGCTGGGTATTGGTTACGAACAGGTCGTCGCCTACCAGCTGGATCCTCTTGCCAAGCCTGTCTGTAAGAAGCTTCCATGCTTCCCAGTCTTCTTCGGCAACACCGTCTTCGAGTGAGATAATCGGATATTTATTGCACAGATCTTCCCAGAAGTTCACCATTTCCTCTTTGGTCATCCACTTGTCGGACTTCCACCAGTAATACATTCCTTCCTTGCCCTTGGCCTTGGCTTCCTCGTACATCTCGGTGGAAGCTGCGTCAATAGCTATGCGGAACTGCTCGCCGGGCTTGAATCCAGCCTTTTCAATGGCTTCGAGGATAACCTGGATAGCTTCCTCGTCAGACTTGAGGTTGGGAGCGAATCCGCCCTCATCGCCGACAGCCGTTGAATAACCCTTGCTCTTCAATACGCTCTTCAGGTTATGGAACACTTCGGCGCACCACTGGAGGGCCTGCCTGAAGCTCTCTGCGCCTACGGGCATGATCATGAATTCCTGGATGGTAACTGAGTTGTCTGCATGCTTTCCGCCGTTGATGATGTTCATCATGGGAACAGGAAGCACCTTGGCGTTGGTTCCGCCAATATACTGGTAAAGCGAAAGCCCGAGAGCCTCGGCTGCAGCCTTGGCAACTGCAAGAGAAACGCCCAGGATGGCATTGGCGCCCAGCTTGCCCTTGTTGGGCGTACCGTCCAGCTCTATCATGGTCCTGTCGATCAGCACCTGGTCAAACACGTTCATGCCTACGATTTCGGGAGCTATGATATCATTAACGTTATCAACAGCCTTTGTTACCCCTTTGCCAAGGTAACGGGATTTATCTCCGTCTCTCAATTCAACAGCCTCAAAAGCGCCTGTGGAAGCGCCTGAAGGAACAGCAGCGCGGCCGATGAATCCGCCTTCTACTATAACTTCAACTTCGATGGTGGGATTTCCCCTCGAGTCAAGTATTTCACGCGCGAATACATCTTCAATTTCAAGGTATTGCTTCATTATCCTGAACTCCTTTCATACATGATTGTTAAAATAATAACTACAAAATAGCATACATTAATATGAAAAGATTGTAAAGGTAGTATCTGCCGATTTTATCCCTGCATATACATGTTCTTTGAGGCATTCCGGGCAAAGCGCCGGGTACATTATCCCGATCATTTATGCAGTATGGGCGACACCTTCTTGTATGTGGCAAAGGTCAGCAGCGACAGCAGCGTTACCTTGAACAGGTTGAATGGAATTATTCCGAACAGTATAAGGGTTTTCAGGTCCACGATGGCGCTGTTGTTCCTGGTCCCTTCGGCAATAATGCCCTGCAGCGACTGGTCATGCGTAATGCTGAACTGTTCGGCAAAGATCTTTACATACAGCGGTATCAACACGAAATAATTCACCAGGGCCGCAACCACGACCATCGTCAGTGACCCGGCTATAAGCCCTATGACCGCGTTTTTTATCGACTTTTTCCTGTTATAGATAACCGCGGCAGGCACCACGAAAGCGCATCCCACGATAAAGTTTGCAAGCTCGCCCACGCCGCCCGTTATGGACATGGTCACATGGACCAGGTTCTTTATCAGTTCAATCAGAATCCCCGCTGCCGGCCCCAGCGCGAAACCTCCCAGCAAAACGATCAGCTCGCTGAAATCCAGCTTGAGAAAAGCTGGTGTAAACGGCAGAACGAACTCCAGGAACATCAGTCCTGTCGCCAGCGCGGCCAGTATCCCGATTTTTGCTATGAATTTTGTCTGGTTGCTCATAAAAACCTCCTCAAAATTTAAAATCCCTGGAGAAAAATCTCCAGGGATAAAACCTTGCATATTAATCTGCCAATCTTCTCCCATCCAGACTGTACTGTCGGCTCCGGGATCTCACCGGATCATGCTATGTAAGCTCGCGGGCTCGTGGATCTCCACATCACCGCCGGTCGGGAATTACACCCTGCCCTGAAGATTTCCCTTATTCAACTCATATTGATTATATTCCATCCTGCGCTGCCTGTCAATGAAGGCAAATGCATTCCAGCCTGTTTACTCGTCCTTGAGATAGAACCGTACCAGTTCCTCGAGCAGTTCATCCCTCTCAAGTTTCCGTATCAGGCTTCTTGCATTGTTGTGGCTCGTAATGTAGGTCGGGTCTCCGGACATGATATAACCGACGATCTGGCTTATCGGGTTATATCCTTTCTCCTTCAGGGCCTGGTATACATTCACCATGATCTCACGGGCCCTGTTGGACTTTTCTTTATTGACATCAAATTTCATCGTCCCGGAATTCATATGTTTCACCCGCTTCCTTTCCTGCAAAAAGAGGCTTTTCCTTAATATATTAATACATACCGGTTTTTAAATCAAGTTATGCAAGGAAAATGTAATCATATGGGTTCTCCCCTCATATACTCCCCTTCGATTGCCGTAAGGCGGACATTGACTATTTCCCCGCTTTTATCGCCGCTGGTCTTCACTGCGACCGGGATATAGTGGGGAGTAAGCCCTTCCATATCGCCATCACTGCCGTCTATGGGCTTCTCAAGAAGCACGTCGGTCTCTTTCCCAATGAATCTTTCAAAGTTCTCCTGCTTCATTTGCAGCGCAAGTTCTATCATTTTTCTGCTTCGCTCTTCCTTGGTCTTATTGTCCACCTGGTCCCGGAACCTGGATGCAGGAGTTCCTTTCCTCGGGGAGTACTTGAACACGTGCATCCACAAAAAGCCTATATCCCTGCAGAATGCATACGACTCTTCAAACTCCTTGTCGGTCTCGCCCGGGAAGCCTACCATCACATCGGTGGTAATGGTCGCCCCGGGAATATTCTCCCTCAGGAGCTTTACGATGTTCCTGTATTCATCGGGAGTGTATTTCCTGTTCATGCGTCTTAATGTCTCCCCGCAGCCGCTTTGCAGGGACAGGTGGAAATGGGGGCACAGCTTGGGAAGATTTTTTAGTTCCTCAATAAACCCGGTTGCCAGGAACATGGGTTCCAGGGATCCAAGCCGTATCCTGCGGATGCCCTCTATCCCATGTATTTCTTCTATAAGCCCGGCCAGGCCTTTTCCGTTCTTCTCATCAAAATACGATGTCAGGTGGATGCCTGTCAGGACCACTTCCCTGAATCCATGTTCCGCAAGACTTTTCGCTTCCTTTATAACATCCCCGATATCCCTGCTGCGGACAGGCCCCCTGGCATAGGGAATGATACAGTAGGAGCAAAACTGGTCGCAGCCGTCCTGGACTTTAAGGAATGCCCGGGTATGTCCCTCATAGGTTTCGACCGGCAGCTCCTCGTACTCGGAAAGCTTGTTCCTCTCGAAAACATACTGCCTTTTTTCATCATTGTGCAGGTTCTCCACGAGCTCGACTATCCTGTGCTTCATGTTGTTGCCCAGGACCAGGCTGACACCTTCGATCTTTGCAGCCTCTTCCGGGGACACCTGGGCAAAGCACCCCACGGCCACGACGATGGCATTGGGATTCAATGAATGGACCCTTCTCAGTATCTGCCTCGATTTTTTGTCTCCCATCCCGGTTACCGTGCAGGTGTTGACCACGTATACGTCGGCATACTGGTCTTCAGGCACGATTTGATATCCGGCTTTCCTGAAAAGCAGCTTCATTCCTTCGGTCTCGGCAATATTTACCTTGCAGCCCAGCGTAATCAGGGCCACTGTCCTGTTGTTCTCCATTTTCTGTCCTTTCCGGGAACTGTTACATTCTGTTTAAATATGCTAATTATATATTGACGTCTTCAATTCATGGTAATACACTAAATGATGATATTCCCATTGACTGATTACTGGAAGGTGGTGTAGTCCATGAAGACATTTAATATTCTACTAAAATCAATAAATGATGTGAAGGATTTTGTTAACATCGTCAATAAATACGATTTTGACGTTGATCTCTCATCCGGCCGCTACGTGGTAGACGCCAAGTCCATAATGGGTATATTCAGCCTCGATCTTTCAAAGCCCATCAAGGTGGAAGTCCACAGCGACAATGCCGATGAATTCATAAACGAGATCAAAAGCATCATAGTCGAATAATTTTGCCACCAGGAAATTTTCGTCCGCCAAGCCCGGCATCATTGCCCGGGCTTTATTGCTGCGCGATTTAGTAATAAGATTGGCGATTTTGATCCTATTATTCAACTTTATGTCATTCTGAGCGAGTGTTATGTACTCCTCTTGCCTGTCATCCCAAGCGCTTCTAAGGATCTGAGATTCTTTGCTACACTTCGCTTCGTTCAGAATGACAATCAGAACTGTCATTTTATAATATTACCAGCCCCAGCACCGTCGAAAGTATGATTATCAGTATCGTATCCATCTTCAGCAGTACCGACGCAAGTATTGCCAGCACAAAAATCGCGAATGCCCCGGGATTAATATAAAGCGGCATGGTCAGGTCCACAAAGGACTCGTAGGAGAAGAATATAAATGCCGATGCTATCAGGGCAACAGTCACCGGTCGTATCCCTTTCATGCAGGCTTCAAGGGCCTTGCTCTCCTTAACCTTCATGATGAAATGGGCAGCAAGAATCACCAGGATGAATGACGGTATTGATACGCCGACAGTTGCCAGCAGGGATCCCCAAAAACCTCCAACCCTGTAACCAACGTACGTGGCGGCATTGACAGCTATGGGCCCGGGTGTCATCTGTGATATGGCGGCAATATTGGCAAATTCCTCTGCCGTTATCCATCCCAAAGCAATAAGTTCTTTCTGTATCATGGTTATAATGGAATAACCGCCGCCGAAACCCACAAAACCTATTTTTATGAATAACAAAAACAGCTTAAACAGAACCATTGTCCTTTAGCCTCCTTAACCGGTAGAAGACAAGTCCTGTCAAAGCTCCCAGTATAATTATGACTGCGATATTGACATCAAAGACAAAAGCCAGGATGAAGGCGATCACCGCCAGAACAGCGGCAAACACGTCTTTGATAATTTGCTTTCCAAGCCTTACAACCACCGTGGCTATCACACCGGCAATTCCCGCTTTTGCTCCAGTCAGGGCTTTATCGATGATCAGATTGCCGCTGACCGCCTTAAACAGCACAGCGATAAGCAGAATGATTATAAACGAGGGCAGGACTACCCCGAAAACCGTCACCAGTGCCCCGATCATGCCGGCAACCCGATAACCCACATATATCGATGAATTAATGGCCACTACTCCCGGCAGGGACTGGGCCACTGCGAACGCGTCCACAATCTCTTCTTTTCCGATATACCCCTTCTTATCCACTATCTCTTTCTCAATAATGGGGATCATGGCCAGGCCGCCGCCGATAGTAAATGCTCCTATCTTGAAAAAGGTTAAAAATAATTCCCACAATACTTTCGCTTTGCTCTTATTCATTTCTTATCCAACCTTTATGCCATCCGAACGCAGTACAGGATCTCATCTGTGTCAGCGCTTTTCTTCAGTATAGCACAATATGGCTACGCATATGTAATGTTTGACCAGCCTCTTTTTGAGTGATATTATTATTTGTAAATAATTTCCGAATGCGACCGTAAAAGGTAGCCAAGAGGTAATTATGAAAAAAGCAGTCGTTTACCTTATGATATTTGCGATATCGATATCTCCGCTTTTCAGGGGGCTTTATTTTTATTATGAAGCTACCATATTTCTTTCCATTATCGCACTTCTCGCATTTATTTACTTCATACTGAAATACAGGGACAGGGAAGAAGTCGTCTATAACAAGTGGATCATGATCTTTGGCCTGATGCTTATTGCCGCATACTGCCTTGCCTTTATAACAGCAGTATATCCAAGGGACAATTTATCCTCCTTATTGCTTATAATTGAATATCTTATATTATCCATCGTATTGTATGATCATTTCCACGATAAAAAAGAAGCTTTCAGCAAGTCCCTGCTGATTCCGGCAGTGATAACAGGATTTATAAACGCCGTTGTTGGGATCGAAGCCATAACAAAAGCATATAAATTCCTTGATATTACATTAAATAACCAGCGTTTAGGCGGAACCTTTCAATACGCAAACACTGCAGCCATTTATTATGCTATCATAATTATCTTTTCCCTTACCCTGATGTACGCCCTTGATAAACCAATATTAAGGGTGCTTCTTACAGGAGCAAACAACATAATTCTCCTTGCCATACTTCTGACCAAGTCCCGCGGTGGTTATATCGTAGGCTTTCCTGCAATAACGGCTTTTATGATCATCCAGCAAAATGGCCGCAGGCTTAAAACGGCTGGATCATTCGTTTGCTCTGCGATACCGGCTTTACTGCTCGTACAGAGGATTTCAAACCTGACAGGTTCAAAGGATTCTCTGGGGCTGAATAAGCTGCTTCTTATCTCATTAATCGGAGCAATTATTTTGTCCGTTGCTTATGAAGGATTAATGAAAATCATTTCGTTGACAAAGAAGAAGATAATCTTTCCAAAGCCACTGTTCAAAACTCTCCCATATATCACGTCAGCTATAATAGTTATTGCTGTAATATTATTGAGAAATTTGATCATAAGCCTGATACCATATAGTATAATAGAACGTTTTACCGACATTAGTTTTTATGATGTAAGCATATCATTGAGAATAGCCTATTACAAGGATGCATTGAAGCTCATTTCGAAGAACTGTTGATGTGCCTATTAATTCACCGTTGATCATCAGCCGGTTTATTATCCTGATTTCCTCCGGCTTTATGCGGTA
>ENA-OWOZ01000131-OWOZ01000131.1-bioreactor-metagenome-genome-assembly--contig:-NODE-131-length-108599-cov-7.820405_pt1 | contig 108599 bp, 96 predicted proteins | sample MGYA00238140_ERZ651804 | MGnify/ENA primary metagenome ERZ651804 (study PRJEB26910, sample SAMN07631232) | bioreactor metagenome | isolation source: Switchgrass digestor | place: USA: Dartmouth...
AGACCGTCTACCGTAAATTCTGAAAAATCAGGATATAAAAAGAATTTGAGTCCTTCTGATGCTCCCGGAAGTGTCAAGGAACGGATCGCCAAAACAATAATCATCACAAATAGCGCAGGCATCATAAATTTGCTGGCTTTCTCGATCCCTTCTCCAATCCCGCCGAGAACGATGACTAACGTGATAAGCATAAAAATTGCGCCATAGATAATCGGTTCGACAGGATTTGAAACCAACTCACCAAACATATTTCCCAATGCTTCCGTATCCGATATGCTTAAAGCACCCGTTAACGTTTTTATCATATAATTGATAACCCAACCGCCGACAATACAATAAAAAGATAAAATAATAAAGGCCGTTAAAACTCCCAGGGCTCCTACCCAAGTTAATTTTTTGTTCAGCTTTCGATAGGCCCCCATCGCATTCAATTGCGTAGCCCTTCCAATAAGCATTTCTCCCATTGTCAAGCTAAACCCAATAAAGATGACAATAAGTATATACGCCAATACAAATGCCCCGCCGCCGTTTTTCCCGGCCAAATAGGGAAATTTCCACAGGTTCCCCAATCCTACTGCGGATCCCGCTGCTGCCATGATAAATCCAAACCTGGATTTCCACTGCTCGCGGTTTCCATTCAAATCATTTGATCCCATACATTTTTACCTCCTTTAATATTAAATTTTAATTTGGTAGAAGTTCATTTTGATATTGTACTATAGATCTGCATATTTGTCCATACTACGAAACTGCAGCAGTCCTTACAAATTTTTTGAATTTTCACATGTACAAAATTCAAAAAAACCCAACCCCCAAGTGTAGTTGGGTTTTTTGCTGGTTTTTTTAAAGCTTGTTGATCATGCTCGCCATATAGCCCGCTCCAAATCCATTATCTATATTCAGCACCGCCACGCCGCTTGCGCAGCTGTTGAGCATGGACAAAAGCGCCGACAGTCCCCCCAGGCTCGCGCCGTAGCCCACGCTGGTGGGCACGGCGATGACCGGGCAGTCCACCAGCCCCCCGATGACGCTGGCCAGCGCGCCCTCCATGCCGGCGACGGCTACGATGGCCCGGGCGGACATCAGAACGTCGAGTTTTGCGAGCAGCCTGTGCAGACCGGCGACGCCCACGTCATACAGCCTTGTCACCCTGCTGCCCAGCACGGTGGCGGTGATCGCGGCCTCCTCGCAGACGGCGATGTCCGCCGTGCCGCCGGACGCCACCACCACCGAGCCCACCGACGGTCGGTCCGGGTTCGGGCAGGCGACGCCGATGCGGCCGATTTCGCAGTAGTCCAGTTCCGCAACTTTGGAAACCGCTTCCGCAGCCTCTTTGGCCATGCGGGTGATCAAAATGTCCCTCCCCCCGCGGTCCATGATGGACTGCACAATCCCCGCGATCTGTTCCGGGGTTTTGCCCTGCCCGAAAATGACCTCGGGGATCCCCTGGCGAAGGCCCCTGTGGTGGTCCACCTTGGCATAGCCCAAGTCCTCAAAGGGGGCTATCTTCAGTCTGGTCAGCGCGTCCTCGGGGGTGACTTCCCCCCGCTGGACGGCGCGCAGCAGGGCGAGCGCGTCAAACTTGTCCATATGTTCAGGCCTCCGGCGAAGAGATTCTCGGCTTGAGATCCAGCGTGACGCCCTCGAACAGCCCGTCCAAAGCAGTGACGATGCTTTCGCGTTCAGCAAAGGCGCGCTCCAGCTGCGCGCTGTTGAACTGCAGCCTCGCGCAGCTGCCCATCAGCCGCAGGCGGAAGTCCGCATACCCCATATCGAACAGCGCCTTTTCCCCCCGCTCGACGCGCTCGAGCGCGTCCTTTGTGATGGGCGTGCCCGTGGGGATTCTGGTGGCAAGGCAGGCGTACGCCGGCTTATCCCAGTTGGTAAGCCCTGCCTCCCTAGACGCTTTGCGCACCTGCGCCTTGGTGATGCCGCATTCCCGCAAGGGCGAACGCACGCCGAGCTCCTGCAGCGCCTTCATGCCCGGGCGGTCGGAAGCGTCGTCCGAGGCGTTGGTTCCGTCGATGACCAGCGGGAAGCCGTCCTCGCTGGCTTTTTCCTTGATGGCGGTAAACACCGCCGTTTTGCAGTGGTAGCACCGGTCCGGCCCGTTCGCCGCGGCGCCCGGGACGCCCAGCAGGTCCAAATCCAGAAAGGTCATGGGAACGCCCAGCTCTTTTGCCAGCTTTTCCGCCTCCTCCAGCTCAAAGGCGGGCACGAAGGCGGTGCGCGCCGTGTAGGCCCGTACCCTTTTGCAGTGCTTTTTCGCCTCGTACAGCAGATACGAGGAATCCACGCCCCCCGAAAAGGCCAGCGCCACCTCGGGGTTCTCCATAAAAAACTCCTGAAGCGTCATGCTCTTCCTCCTAAACCGAGCGGAAGTTCCAGCCCCGCCCCGTCCATCAGTTCCGCGTCCGTCAGAATGTCCTTCGCCGGCCCGTCCGCCAGCATCCTGCCATGCTGCAGCACGATGGCGCGGCCGCACACCTCCAGCGCCATGTCCAGGTCGTGGGTGGCGATGAGCATGGTGTAGGGCAGCCTTTTCAGCAGGTTCGCCACCTGCCTTCTGGCCCTGGGGTCCAGAAAGGAGGTGGGCTCGTCGAACAGCACCACGGACGGCCGCATCGAAAGCACCGTGGCGATGGCCGCCACCCGCTTTTCCCCGCCGGACAGCCTGTGGGGCATGCGGCTTTGCAGCTTCTCGATGCCCAGTTCCGCCAGCACGGACTGCACCCTCGTTTGCACGTCTTCTTCGCGCATGCCGAGGTTGCGCGGGCCGAAGGCCACGTCGTCGTACACCGTGGCGCAGAACAGCTGGTCGTCGGGATTTTGCAGCACCACGCCGGCGTGGGCGCGCAGGGCGGGAAGGTTCTTCTTCGAAAGTTCGATGCCCGCGACGCGCGCGCTGCCAGCGGACGCTTCGCACACGCCCACCAGCGCCATCAAAAGCGTGGACTTGCCCGCGCCGTTCGCCCCGATGAGCGCCACGCGCTCCCCTTCCTCCACCAAGAAGGTGACGCCTTCCAGCGCCCGGGTGCCGTCCGGATAGGTGACGTAAAGCCCCTTGACCTCGATCATGCCATGCCCCCCAACAGCCCGCCCACCGCGGACGGAACATCAACAAGCCGCGCCGCGGCAACCGCGGCCAGCACACCGATCAGATAAACCCAGTCCTTTCGCCCCATCGGCACGCCCCTGCCTCCCGGCACGGGGCCGGCGTAACCCCGCAGCTTCATGGCGGCGTACACCCGCTCCGCCCGGTCCGCGCTTCGGATAAGCAGCTGCCCCGCGAACTGGCCCATGTGGGCGAGCTTCACGCCCTTGGCGTACGGCGAACGCAGAGCGTAGGCCGCGCTCATGGAGGAGGCCTCCTCCATCAGGGTGGAAAGGTAGCGGTAGGTCATCGTCAGCACCGTGACCATCACAGGCGGCACCTTCAGCCGCACCAGCTGGGCGGAAAGGTCGGCCAGCCTTGTGGTGGCGGTGAGGATCAGCAGCGCCAGCACGGACAGGTACGCCTTGAGCACCACCGACGCGAACGCCAGCGTTCCGCCGCTGACGGGCACACCCCAAAGATGCGCAGCGGGCGCTGTGTCAAAGAACAGGTTGGACGCCCCGGCGACCACGGCGAAGGGCAGCGCCAGCGCCGCCCGCCTTAAAAGCCTTCCAAAGGGCAGATCCGCCATGGCCGAAAGCAGCACGGGGTAAAAGGTGAAGGGCGCCAGCCGCAAAGGCTGGTACCGCCCGCAGGACACCACCGCCACCACAAAGGCCAGGGCCGTCAGCAGCTTTGCCAGCGGGTGCATCCGGTGGACGGGCGTGTCCTTTTCGGCGAGCTGCTCCACCGCATAAAGGTCCGCCATCGCGTCGGACAGTCTGGACATTCACAGCCTCCTTCGCGGCGAGGCGGTTTTCTCCCCGCCCCCGCCGCGCAACTTGTTCCGTCAGCCCTGCGCCGCGGCTTTTTGCCTGCGTTTTTTCGCAAGATGGATCAGGAAACCGCAGCCGCCGGCCACGGCCAGCGTGATCGCCGCGCCCACAAGTCCTGCGGCGGACGTGCCGGGAATGGCGGCCGCGCCCTCTTCCCTGTAGTCGTAATCCGGCAAAATGGCGGTGCCCTCCTGCACCTTCGCCGCGGCTTCGTGGACTTCGCTCTGTGCCGCAAGCTCCGCCTCGCCGGCGGTCTTTTCGATGGACCACTCCAGCCCGTCCGGATACGCCGAAGCGAGCAGGGACAGTCCCCCCGCCACCAGCGCCGTCGCCACCAGCATCGCAATGGCGACCTTTTTCACGCTCACGCCGCCCAGGGCTTTCCGTTCGGCGGCGCAGGACAAAATCTCCGGCCGCATCCCGTACACAAACAGCAGCACCGCGGCGGTGACGAGCCCCTCCACCAGCCCGATGGCGAGGTGGATGGGGATCATCAGCCCGGCGAACGTCTTAAACGGCAGCTCCGTGATGCCGGAAAGAGTCGTTTCCGCCACCACCGCCAATGCGCCGGAAACCAGCCCCGCCACGGCGGACAGCACCGACGCCGCGGCTATCCTTTTGGGAGTCATCCCTTTTTGAATGATGGGTTTGAAGATCAAAGGATAGGCGATCAGGCAGGTTAAACATGCAAGGTTGAATACGTTGCAGCCCAAGGCAAGAAGCCCTCCGTCCGCGAAGAACAGCGCCTGAATGATCAGGACGGCTGTGAGCGTCAGGAAGGCTGGGAACTTCCCCAGCGTGGCCGCGAGCAGGATGCCCCCGCCCAGATGCCCGCTGGAGCCTGTGCCGGGAATGGTGAAATTGATCATCTGGGCGGCAAACACAAAGGCGCCCATGATGCCCATGAGGGGGATCTTTTTGTCGTCAAACTCGTCCTTGCCAATCTTGGCGGCGGCATACGCCACCGCGCCCGCGCTGACGGCGCACATCGCCCCGCCCACAGCGGGGGACAGCAAAGCGTCTGCCATATGCATGGTGACACCTCCCAAGGTTTTTTCCGCATGTTCGAACGGAACGCGCAGGCCAACCGTTTGAATCAGCCTTGGGCTGCCTGCTTCTCCCCTTGGGACAGAGAGGCAAACGGTCTTCGCATCCCTTGCCAAAACAGCTTGACGGCTTTACTCTTCACGCGCTTCGCGCGACAGGGTTCAAAGGAAGCGCCCGGGGTGACAAACCCCTTTGATGCATGGTAAAATCAGGGTAAAAGGATGCGGAGGTTGACGGTTTTGAAGATTGTGATCATCGACGGCAACGGCGGGCGCATGGGCAAGCTCATCATCGAGCACCTCAAGTGCGTCCATCCCGAGGTGGAACTGACGGCGGTGGGCACCAACAGCATCGCCACCAGCGTCATGGTCAAGGCAGGGGCGGACGTCGGCGCCACCGGGGAAAACGCGGTCCTCGTCGCCTGCAGGCGGGCGGACGTCATCGTCGGCCCCATCGGCATCGTCATCGCGGACGCGCTCCACGGCGAAATCACGCCGGCCATGGCAAAGGCCGTGGGCCAGAGCGACGCCGAGAAGGTGCTCGTTCCGGTCAACCGGTGCAACCACCACATCGTCGGCCTGGGGGACATTTCCATGTCCGAACTGGTGCGCCAGTCCTGCGAGCTCATCTGCTCGATGATCGAGGGAAAAACGCCCTGAAAGCGGCGCCCGGGCGGCCTTTGGGCCGCCTTTTTGCTTGCCGTCAGAAAGAGTCAGAAGGAAAGGTCGAAGGAAAACGCGCCGCGCAGGGAGTCGAAGTACGCGTTTTCCCGCGGGATCCAAACGTCAAAGAAGCGCTGCGCCCCCTCGCCGTTGCGCGCGCGGACCCTTCTTGCCTGCTCCACGCTGTCCACGTCCAGAAACACCGTCAGGTCATAGTGCTTCTGCAAAGAGGGATGGCAGGCATAGGACCCTTCGACGACGAGAAGTCCCCTTGGTTCAATCGTCCTTTCCTCGCCGTATTCGCCCGCGTCGCAGCGGTACGGGCGGTAGGATACAGGCCTGCCCGCCCGGAAATCCGAAAGAAGCGCGTCCACCTGCTCGTAGGCGATGTTGCCGCCGTGCTCCTTCAGGCGCTCCTCGGTGCGAAGCGCGTGGGGCAGGTAGAAATCGTCCATGTGCAGCACTTCGCAGCCGTACTTTTGGGAGAGCTTTTCCGCGAGGGTGGTCTTTCCCGCGCAGCAGCGCCCGTCGATGGCGACGACGGCGCTTTTTTTGTGCCGCAGCAGCCCGTCGACGCGCGCGAACAGCGGCGCAAAGCGTTCAAGGCGCTTTTGCTCCACAAAGTCGGTCATGTCCGCAAGAATCGGACGCTCCGCCAGCTCCGCCGGGTCGATCCAGACGCCCAAGCGCTCCTCAATGGCGCAGGCGAGGTCCACGGCGGCCAGCGAGTCCCCGCCGCAGGCGAAGAAGTGGCTGCCGTCCCCAAAACCTGAGGCGTACAGCACCTTTTCCCACAGCTCCGCCATTTCTTTGCAGCGCTCCGAAAGGGCGCTGCCGATGGACAGCGCCACGGCGTGCTCTTTGAGTTCCCCCGCCTCCCACATGGCGGAAAGGGTGACGCGATCGACGATGCCCTTGGCGTTTCGGGGCAGTTTCGGCAGTGACGCGCCGCGCTGCACCGGCACGCCGAAGGCGTCCCCCACCCGCCGGGCGGCCTCGCGCATGGCGTCAACGGTCTGGTTTTCGCAGCACAGCACCAGCCCGCCGTGGGTCTCGATCAGCACCCCGATGCCCGCGGCGCGCTCCAGCTCGGTGCGGACGTAGTTCTCGCCGTTGTGGCAGATCACGTCCTTGCTGCGGGCAAGCACGGAAAGCCAGCCGTTTCGGAAATAACCCAAATCACCGGTGTCCAGCCAGCCGTCCTTCGGGTTTTCGGGCTCGCCGGCGGCGGGCAGGTAGTATCCCTTCATCACGTTGGTGCCCTTGACGGTGATGACGCCCAGATGCTCCTCCGGCAGGGGGTTTCCGGCTTCGTCACGGATGACGACGTCGTTGCAGTCGTCCAGCACGCCTAAAGACAATCGCGCCATGCCGCCATCGTCGAGAAAGCGCAGCTTTCCTCCCACAGCGACGGACGCCGGATCGATGTGGTCGATGCGCACCTTTTCCCCCGGCGGGTTGTACGCCACGCCCATGGAGGCCTCGCTCAGCCCGTAGGCCGGGCGCAGCACGCCTTTTTTCCAGCCGAAGGGGGCGAAGGTTTCCTCAAATCGATCGTACAGGGCGGGATCCAGCGTCTCCCCTCCCCAGAAGCACACGTAAAGGGAGGAAAGGTCGACGTCTTTTGCCAGCTTGTCCGCATGCTTGACGCAGAGCTCCAGCCCGAAGGTGGAGGAGCCCGTGACCGTCGCCCCAAAGCGCGCGGACTCCGAAAGCCAGATGGTGGGATCCTCCAAAAAGCGCTCGGTGGCGATGTGCAGCTGGTCGAACCCTTTGTACACCGGCACCAGGTGGTTCGCCGCCAGCCCGAAGATGTGGCTCAAAGGCAGCCAGTTGACATACCGCTCCCGCACGCCGCTGCGCACCACCACGCTGCTGGCCTTGCCGGACTCGTAGAGGTTCGCGCCGGTCAGCATGGCGCAGCGGGGCGACGAGGCGGTGCCGGAGGTGTACTGAAGAAGGCCCACGTCCTCATCCTCCATGGGGACGATTTCCCCCGCAGGCCCTTCCAGGGAGGGCCAGATTACCGCCCTGCCGGAAAGGGTGGGCGTACCGTCCGTAAACACCAAACGGTCGGGGTGCCGCCGCTCGATGACGTCCGGCTTGTTGGCGAGCGCCCGCAGGCCGCTGACCGGCGCGAGGCACCCCAGCCAGCAGGCCCAAAGGGCGGTCAGGGTCGCCCGCACGCCGCGCTGGGTGAGCAGCACGTGGCAGCCTTTTTCGGCGCCCGCGCGCTGGAACGCCCCCAGAAGGCGCAGCGCGTCTTCGTAAAGCTCTTCGCAGGTCAGCCGGATGCGGCTGCCGTCCGCCTCGATCATCTCCACCACGGCGGCGCTGTGTTTCAGTTCGTTCAGGCAGTGCTGGATGTTCATGCGCTTTTCTTTTCCTGTTTGTCCTATGGATATGCCACAGTCAGGAACATTATATCATCGTATAGCCCCCGTCCACCGCAATAATTTGTCCGACGATGAAATTGCTTTCCTCCGAGCAGAGGAAGGAAATGATGCCGTTCAGGTCCTCCACGCTGCCCAGCCTGCCCGCCGGCGTCAGGCGCGCCTGCTCCTTGAGCGAGAAGGCGGGGAAGTTGGTCTTCGCCATATCCGTCTCGATGATGCCGGGGGCGATGGCGTTGACCTGGATGTTCATGCGGGCGCACTCCCGGGCGAGGGCTTTGGTGAAGCCGATGACGCCGCCCTTCGCCGCGGAGTAGTGGGTGAAGCCCACGCCGCCCACGCGGCCGGCGATGGAGGCGATGTTGATGATCTTGCCGCGCTTCTGCGCCGCCATGATGGGGTAGATGGCCTTCGTGGCGAGGAACATGCCCGTCAGGTCGATGTCCATCACCGCGTTCCAGTCGGCGAGGGTCATCTCCTCGAACAACTTCACCGGGAAGATGCCGGCGTTGTTGATGAGCGCGTCCACCCTGCCGTACTTGTCCATCACGGCCTTGGCCATGTCCAGCGTGTCCTGCTCGACGGAAACGTCGCACCGCACGGCGAGGCAGTCGGTGGGCAGGGAATCCGCCGCGGCCTTCGCGGTGTCGTAGTTGCGGCCCATGACGACGACCTTCGCGCCCTCCTCAGCCAGGTGCTTTGCGATGCCCAGCCCGATGCCCCGGGAGGAGCCGGTGATGACGATGACCTTGTCCTGATGCCTTTTTTCCATGCCGCCTCCTATTCCGTCTCGATGGTGGCGATAACCTGCCCGACGGCGACGCGGTCGCCCGGTTCCGCCAGCAGCTCCAGAATCTTGCCGGACGCCGGCGCCTCGATGTAAATGGAAATCTTGTCCGTCCCGGCTTCGGCGATTTCCTGCCCTTCGGTCACGGCGTCGCCCGCTTCCACATACCATTCGCGGATCTTGATGCTCTTTGCGCCCTCGGCGTATTCCGGCACCACAACGTTCACAACAGCCATGTTCCACTCTCCTTTTGTCATTCGAAAAAGGTCTTTTCAAGCGGGATGAGCTCCGCGCCGAACACCTCTGAAAAAGAGGACAGAAAATCCGCCTGAACGCGCGCCACGCTCACGTCCACCCCCTGGGCGGCGAGGGATGTGACCCCCTCGTCCGAAAGCCCGCAGGGCACGATGGCGGCAAAATGCCCCATGTCCGGGCGGACGTTGATAGAAAGCCCGTGCATCGTCACCGACCGCGCCACCGCCACGCCCACCGCGGCGAGCTTGCCCTCTTTCAGCCAGACGCCGCTTTTGCCGCTCTTGCGAAAGCAGCGAAGGCCGTACTCCTCGCACTGGCGGATGACGGTCTCCTCCAGCATGCGGAGGTACTCGTGGGCGTTTTGTGCGTAATGCAAAAAGCGCAGTATGGGCGAGGCCACCAGCACGCCCGGGCCGTGATAGGTGGCGTCCCCGCCCCGGCTGACGGCGCGCAGGGCGATGCCCAGCCGCCTCAGCTCCTCCTCGGTGGCGAGCAGGCTGGAAGGCCTGAAATCCCTTCCCAGCGTGACGACGGGGGCGTTTTCCTGAAAGAGCAGCGCGCCGGGGAGCCTTCCGCCCACCACGGCTTCGTGCAGGCGGAGCTGCAGCGCCCAGTCCTCGTCATAGTCCGGCGAGGGCGCGGTCACGTAATACACAGCGTTCATGCGGATTGCACAAAGGGGGCCGGGGATCGGCGTCCCAGGCCCCTTGATCTGGCGGCTCTGGCCTGCATGTTACCTCTTGGCCATGGTCTGCAGGTCGGTATTGAGCTTGGAGAAGATGTACACCGGTGCGCAGCCGGGATAGTAGGTGACGGACTTGGCGAGCTTGGCGGCCTCCTCCACCAGCAGCCTGGAGGGGAAGAGCTTCCAGCAGTCGCCGCAGATGAACACGTTCTTGCCGCGGCAGATCTCGGGATCAAGGTCGGGCACGCCGCCGGCGATGACCACGATTTCGCCGTTCTTCTCGAGGAACTCGTTCATGTCGATGCCGGAGAGTGCGAAGGAGTCCAGCGCGCCGCGGACGTTGACGTAGCAGCCCGGGCAGGTCTGCTGGAACACGCACTCAAGGCCTTTGTACATCCCGACGGGGTCGTTGTTCGGGCGCCTGAAGATCTTCCTGACGCTCTGGATGGACTCGCCCACCACATCGATCTTCTTGAGGTTCATCTCGCCCAGGCCGTCGGTGGCGGCGCAGCGGACGGCGGGAATCTCGATGGGATCAAAGCCCATGATGGCGGAGGTGACGGCGTCCACGGCCACGGTGTCGGTACCTGCGATGATGAGGTTCATCTCGATGGGGGAGCCGGCGTGCGGGCCCTGGCCCTCCATGCCGATGATGCCGTCCACGATGGTCAGATCGGCCTTGCGAATCCTGTACAGGTCGGCCATCTTCTGGCCCAGGTCGATGCGGTGCGCGCCCTGCTGCTGGTCGCTGGGATGCACGTTGGGGATGATGCCGTTCCAGTTCTTCAGGCCCAGCGTGACGGTACCGGCGATGTGGACCTTCATCTTGGGCAGGTTGATGACCACGTCCGCATCCAGGAAGGGCTTGAACACCGTCGCCTTTTTGAAGATCTTGGCGCCGGGAATGTCCACGGGGATGGTCTCGGTCTCGTCGAAGTAAATGATTTCGTCCGCTCCGCCGAGGCGGGCCGCCTCCTCCATGCCGGAGACGTCAAACGCGGGCTTGGCCCTGCCGACGTGCATGCCCAGGGACGGGTTGTCGCCCACCACGACCTTGCCGGCCTTGGAGTTTTCCTTCACGTAGGAGACCACGGCCTCCACGGTGCGCGGGTCCACCACCGCGAAGCTCTCCGGCGGCGCCTGGAACGCCAGGTTGGGCTTGATCAGAACGGTGTCGCCCTCTTTGATGATGGCATCCAGAGAGCCGATGGACAGCTCGACCGCCTTGGCGACGGCTTCCTTGATGACCTTGATGTCGCTCTCCAGTCTGGTGTACTTGCCGGCAATAAAGCCGTCATTGCCTTCGGGTTTCATGCTCCTGACGACTGCAACCTTGGGTTTGCTCATTGTATTGCCTCCTCCTGCAAGAATTGACGGGCGAACTGTGAAATGCTTGCCCAGTTATCGATATAAGTTTACAATACGAAGTATGTCATTGTCAAATCATTCGTAAATTTTATTTTTTTGGCATTGTAATGTTGATTGTCACGCCTTTACCCGAATTGGGCGGAAATTTGGCGTATTTCGGACAGTATTATTCCAAATGCGGCAGGTCTTGCAACGCCTCTGCGGGCGGTGCATACCGTGTCACAAAGCCTGTTGCCAAAGGGGGTTTATGCTGTAACCGATCAAAGCAAACACAGTTCATGCAGCCTGTGCCCGCAATTTCGGGACAGAACCGCGGCTTTGCGCATGGGGGGCGCGATGCGCGGCATACACATATGGTGAACAGCATCAGCGGGGTGATGGGCGTTGAAGGTGGTGCGTCTGAAGAAGTGGCAGCTGGCTGCCCTGGCGTTTTTGCTGTGCCTTTGCGCCTGCCTTTTCGTCAATCTTGCCGGGTACTGGATGGATTGCGCCTCCATCAGCGTGCTGCCCGCCCTGCGGCAGGCGGAAGACTTCGAAATGCGAAGCCGCCTTTTGATGGAGGCTTTGCGGGAAGTGGGCGACTGCGACCCGATGGAGGCGGCAGAGACCTGGGCGGGCGGGCTTGTGCGCCGGAGCGCCGCGCTGCAGTACGCCGCCATGGACGACGGCCTGAAGGCGCGATACGAAAAGCAGCTGGAAACCGCATCCCCCAACTGGGTGACCGGCCTTTCCAGCCCCTGGGTGGAAGGCTGGCGCGTTCTGCGGACGGACAGCCCGGACGAGGACACGCGCGTCGTCGAACTGCTCTTTTCCGCCGCCACTTCCACAGGGCCCGCGGGAGAATACGCCGCCACGCTGGAGCTTTCGCGCCGGGGGAACTTCTGGCGCATCACGAAAATCTCCCAGGACGAGGGGCTGTACCCCTATACCCTGTTCCGGCCATGACCGGCGTCCGCCGCGTTATCAGCCAATCCATCCGGCCTTTTGCCGCGAGGCTTTTGCAGCCGTTCATGCAGGCCGCACGGATTGACACTGCCTCGCTGCATGCGAAGCCAGTTGCCTTGATTCCCGGAATCGCAGGTGCAAGGGCTGCCATCCGGCAGCCTGTTTTTCGCGCGAAAAACCGTAATGTGCCCCTGGCCGGCAGCTGTTCACGCGCGTTTCGCCGATTTGCCCGGAGCGTCAGAGCGGCATTTCGGGAACACATGCGCCCTGCCATCCACGCGAGAATGCTGCCATGAAGAATCTTCAGGCTTTGCAGGCGGCAGGCATGCTCACGCCGTCCGCCATGAATCCATTTGAGATTTGATGCTGCGGATTTTGGTCGCTTTTTTGCGCGAAAAAAAGCCTTCCGGGGGCATGCCCCTTTTCGTCGAAAAGCCCTTCGGCTTTTTTGTGCGTTCCCCCATGCATCGAACGCAAAAATCCGCCGCAAAGGTTTTTCGCGGGCTTGACTTTGTCCCCATCCTCCCGTATAATATCAACGTTGACCAAACGGACAGCCCTGCGGAACGCATGGAGAAGTCGCCTAGTCTGGTCTAGGGCGCACGACTGGAAATCGTGTAACGGTCAAAAGCCGTTCGAGGGTTCGAATCCCTCCTTCTCCGCCAGAAAACCCCCGAAAAATCGGGGGTTTTTTCATTTCCACGCCTTTAGTGACTTTGCGCGCATTTTTCGTCCGGCAAGGCGTTATGGACCAATCATTGACCATTTTTCAAAGCAATCCAGAACCCGCCAGCCGATGCCAACGGGGCAGTTATTGAAATCTTCGAGATCGCAGGCAGGCCGCGTTGCCAAGGGCGCCCGCGTTTTGGTCGATCGGCGTGACAGCAAAAATCCAAATGCCTTTGCCGCTGATTGCTTTTATCGTGACTTCATGCATATCGTTGACCGACCCAGCAGATAAAAAGGTATATGGCTGAACACAGCTTTCAGGGATTTCCTTTCTTGTGATATCGGCTGCCCTGACGTTGAACGGCATACCTTCGCGCGTAAGATTGGCCGGCGCCATTTTGCCATCATCCAGGGGTCGGCAAGCGTTTCCAAACCGACGGGATTGCGAGTGGGTCAAGCGGCAAAACCTTTGATGAACGGGAAGGGCATTCGTGAAAAGAACCCACATGAACAACAGAGCAATTTCCGTGGCGGCTTTCTCCTTTCTTTTTGCGAAGTATGCAAGGCCCGGAAAACTGAAGCCAAGACCGTATTTTTCCGACATGCCGTTCAGCGCATTAAAACTGTAAAAGATGCTGCCGGCATCGTACGGGTTCACGACGGGCGCGTCGGCATTCAACCGGGCGGTGGGATATCCAAAGCCGTTCACGTAGTCCATCCACAGGGCTTTGGCCTCGTAACTCTTGTTGAGCGGCGCAAGGCTGCCGTAGTAGAAGATTTGATAATCCGGATTGTCCGGGTCCCTAGCGCGAAAGCCAAAGGTGGAGTACTGGCCCATGGCCTGGAGCCGCCATCCGTCCGGCAGCATTGCGGAGAAGAACCCTCCGTCACACAGATTTAATTTCAAATCAGCTTCCTGCTGCCGGGGAACCTGCTGTTGCGGCTCGAAGTCTCCGCCGTCCCATCCTTCTTGGTTGTCATCCCGGGCGTCTTGCACGCCGATTCGTCCGTCGGCAAAACCGCCTTGATCAGCGCCCGGCTGATGGATTGTCTCGGGCGCAACGAGCAGCTGTTTCCCGCCGCAGCCCGAAGCAGCCATCATCGCAAGAATGATCAGAAGAACCAGCAAACCTGTCCCAATCCCCTTGGTTGTCATCCCGGGCGTCTTGCACGCCGATTCGCTATAACGATTCATGTTGTTCCCTCCTGAAGTTCAGCGCTTTTCCGGATATCGCAAATCGACGCCCTCAGCGCAAAGCAGACGCGGACGCTTGGGAAGGACGACAAGAGAACAGGTGTGGAAAACAAAGGTACAGGTTTGGTATAGTTGTAATCAAAGCGTCGGAATGGGAAGGCGGCCGTGCGGATTTCCGATTGACATGGCGAAAAACGTTGGCGGTGACATCTGGATGCAGACCGCCGATCTGTTTTGAACCGTATGTGATTGCTCAGTATACGCACTCATCTTTGCATGGCAATCTTTATTCCGCCGGGTGATTTCCGGGACTTCTTGTACTGTTCGCGGGGCACGGGATGCGTTGCACGGATGCAGACACGCTTTAGCATTTACAGGTGAACTTCTGATTAAAAAACGTTGAATGAGGTGAACAAGTTTTGGCACTGATTCGCTGCGCTGAATGCGGAAAAGAAATCTCGGACAGGGCGGCAGCCTGCGTGTACTGCGGCTGCCCGGTCAAACAGCAGCCGCTCCCCGCGTCGGGTTCTCCCGGCGAAAAGAGCCCGGGCGCGGTCAGGAAAGCCGCCGCCGCGGTCATGGCCGTTCTGTCGGTACTGTCCGCCTTCATTTACTGCGAATCCTTTATCTCCGGCCGTATCCTGTCCATCCTGATGGCAGCGGCGTCGGTCTGCCTTCCCCTGCTGGTGTTCTTCGGCGGCAGGTTTCTCCACCGGCGCGCGGTCAGCATTCTCTTCCTTTTGCTGTATGCGATCGCCACGCTGGCCTGGGCCTTTGCCTACAACATCGACAGACTGGAGCTGGACAGGGGCTTTTTCAGTTATTACGACAACACGCTGGGCCTGTTTTTGGGCATCTTCCAGATCGTCAGCATCATCAGCGTGCTGGTGCTGTTCTTTTCGGCGGTGCTGAACGTCGTCAAGAAGAAGCATGCGGCTCTGGCGATGTGCGGAACAGGGCTCGCCGGCATGATCTTTTACATCTATGAAATCTCCTGTCTGGATGTGCGATGGGGAATCGGCTTGAACTTTTACTACTGGGCTGCGGCGTTTACGCTGCTGTTTTTCCTGGCCTGCGCCGTTTACATGGTATCCGGCGACGCCTTTGCCCCAAGCAGGAACCCGCCGGCAAGCAAATAACTCATGGCGGGGTATGCCCGCCTTGCACCTGACACAGCTGAAAGCAGGTGACCCATGCCCAGGCTCGGCCCGTTTTTCTTCATCCGAAGCCGCCTGATCTTCGATGCCCGCCCGCTGGAAGCGGCGCGGCGGCAGGCAGACAAGCTGGACAATCCCTTCAGCCACGAAAAGCTGTACGACGAACACTTTTCATCCGGGGATTACATCGACTTTCCCCAAGGCCGCTTGATCTGGGGTCTGACCCACGGCCGCGCCATCGTGTACATCGACCCGTGCATCAAAAGACCGGACGTTCTGGCGCAGATCGCCGCCGCGTTCGAGCTGGGCGACTACGTCGTCGCGCAGGACGAGCACTACCGCTGCAGGCGCTGCGCCGGCGAGCTGTTCTGAGCCCCGCATCCGCCAAAAAAGCAGCCTTCCGGCTGCTTTTTCGCGTTTTTTTGCTTTCTCCGGCAGGAATGCCGGGCTGTTGCATTTTCGGCGCTGTCGCTACTGCGCCCTGCTCATGCCCGCCTCGCTGTTCACACCCCAGATGTCGTCCTCCACCTTGAAGCGCGCCGCCAGGCTCTGTAAAAAGGCGTCGTGCCGGTCGGCGTCGGGGTAGTTCCACGCTTCGCCCTCCATGCCGTTGGCGATGAGCAGCTGGCGGAAGACCACATACTTCACCACCGCCCTCGGCACCTGCGGCGTGGACAGAAGGCAGCTGACCAGAATGTCCAAGCTTCCGTCGTCGAACCTTCTGCACCTGGCGAAATAGCGCTTCATCGGCCGGTGGGTCCAGCGGATCGCCGGGCGGAGGTTCGCATTGAGCGCCCTGTTTTCCGCCACCGCCTCGCCGAGCAGGGCGGCGAGGTCGTAATGGCCGGACATGATGCCGAAATCGCTTTCGCCAATGCGGAGCACCTCGGCCTCTCCTACGCGGGGACTGTCCAGCTCGTCCAGGATGCGCTGCCGGAAGGCGGCATAATCCCCGTACAGCTCCCTGAGCATCGGCGTGCGCTCGAAGGTCTTTTCCAGCCGGTACTCCATGCCGGCGGAGCTGCGGTCCATCCCGCGGAACTGGGCGGCAATGGCGCGGGCGTCCACCCTGTCCCGCATTTCAAAGGCGAAGTACTCGGGCATTTCGCCGGTCTCAATGAGCGCTTTCAGCACGAGCTGCAGTTCCGCGGCGGAAGGCAGGTTTTCCGAAATGTCGAAGTACCGCCTCAGGCAGTCGTCCGCGTTCAGCCCGTTCGCGGCAATCGTGGCGGCGTTCTGGGCGATCGCCTCGTAGCCGGGGCGCTGGTCGTCGTACACCAGCACTTTCCTGTCCTGCCCGTCCTCGTCCAGCACGGCATACCACCCGCAGGGGAAGGCGTCTCCTTTCGCGCCATTTCGCAGGGCGCTGTGGATGCGGGCCAGCACCTCCCAGCTGCCAAAGCCCTCGGACTGGGAAGGCAGCCGCAGTTCCTGCCTTTGCGCCTCGCCGTCCGCCGTGCGCGCCGTCTCGATCTCCGGGTCGAAGTCCAGCGCCGTGGGGCTGACCCAGAAGCTGAAGCGGTTCCAACGGTCGCGAAAATCGACGATGTAGGCATACTCGGTGCCCCCCGCCCCCACGCCGCGCAGGCCGCGTCCCACCATCTGCATCAGCAGGGAGTCGCTGTTGGTCTGGCCGGTGAGGAAAATCGACTGGATGTCGTCGATGCCCACCCCTTCGGTCAGCACGTTGATGAGCACGTCGAACACGCCCGCCTTGAAGTCGCGGATCACGCTGGCGGCGCCCGGCTCACCGGCGATGCAGTAATTGCAGCTGACGCCCGCCCTGGTGAAGGCCTTGTAAAGCGTCTTGCAGTGCAGCTGATTGACGGTAAACACCAGCGTCTTGCCGTATTTTGCGGCGTTGTTGACGTACTCGTTCGCGATGATCTCGTTGCGCTGGGCGGACTTGGCCAGCTGTTCCTTCACCGCTTCCGAAAGCTCGCCCCAGCGCTCAAAATGGCGGACGTCCTCGTCGGCAATGTCGAACGCCTCGTCCCCGGCGATCTGCGTGTCCACCCGCTTGCAGACAGGGCGCGCCAGATACCCCTCCAGCATCAGGCGGTTGTACCCCACTTCGTAGATATAGCCGTTTTCGTTGCCGCGGCCTGCCTGCAGGTTCGCCGAAACATCGAACAGGCTGCGCAGCTTCTTGTATTCGGCGGCCTGCATGCGCTTGGGCGTGGCGGTGAGCCCCAGCAGGATGCGGTTGGGGCTGAGCTCCGCAACGCTCTTCAGCACCCTTTCGTAGGACGGGGAAACGGCGTGGTGCGCCTCCTCGATGACCACCACCAGCTTGTCCTTCCCGGCCCTGCCCAGCATGCGGGAGAGGTACTTCTGGCCGTTTCTGCCGGCGGCGGTGTCCACAGAGCAGATGTTCACGTCGTGCCGGAAGGCGTGCGACATTTTATCGTGCTGGTCCGAAATCGGGATGATGCGCAGCTTCTTGATGCCGTGCCTGCTCAATATGGGGCTGAGGTCGACGAACATCCTGTACGCCTCGCCCACCAGCTCCTGGCGGTGGGTGAGCCACAAAACCATGTATCCGTTCGGCACGGCGCGGTCCAACAGCCACGTCACGGCGGTGAAGTTCTTCCCGCTGCCGGTGGGCATCACGAGAAGGCCTTTCTGCGGCGCCTTCTGGCCGAGCACAAAATAGCCGTCCAGCGCGGCGAGCGCCTCCTCCTGATGCGGGAGGAGCTTTCTCTCCTTCGCCTGGCTGCGGGATACATCGATGGGACTGATCTTCATCGCGCGTCCTCCTGTCTGTTCGTTCCCGCTCGCGGGATGCCGGGCGGAATACACAAGCCCCAGCCCTGCTGCACGGGTCACAGAAAACCGACATGTTCCTATGTTTTTTATACCACAATGCGACCGCAAACTGCAATCAGAACAAAATTGTGACAGCAAAAAATCTCTCTGTCATGAAGTTTTCCCTTCCCGTCCGCTTCTCACAGAATAATGTCATATACCGTCCTGATAGCTCGGGGCGTCGCCTTTCTCCTCCACGTGACCGCGCTTTTTTACTCTTGCCCTGCCCTCAGCCAAAAGGATGAAGGGCGGCACACCGGGGCAGGATAAGCGAAAACACCCAAAAGCATGTCGACGCGAAAGGAAGAGCCATGGCAGACCGGAATCGGCCAAAGGAGGAAGTGCTGACAAAACCCTTCCACCGGCAGTGGTGGTTCTGGGTGCTGCTGGCGGTGGTGGCCATCGGCATCATCGCCAGCCTGAACAGGAAAAGGGAGTCCCTGCCGGACTATGACCCCGTGCAGAGTCTGGCGCCCCAGCAGACCGGCGCGGCGGAAAGCACCACTGCGCCCTCCGCCTCGCCAACGCCGGAGGTCGAGGCCGGCACCGGCGGGGAAGGGCTGCCCGCCGAGTAGCGGAACGCCCTGCAGAAGGCTAAGACCTACAGCGACGCGCTGCACATGTCCAAGCAGGCCATTTACGACCAGCTGGTGTCCGAGTACGGCGAGAAGTTCCCCGCCGACGCCGCGCAGTACGCCGTCGACCACCTTGACGCGGACTACGGGAAAAACGCACTGGAAAAGGCGAAGACCTACAGCGACACGCTGCACATGTCCAAGCAGGCCATTTATGACCAGCTGGTGTCCGAACACGGCGAAAAGTTCACCGTTGAGGAAGCCCGGTACGCCGTGGACAACCTCGACGCGGACTACAGGCAAAACGCCCTTGAGAAGGCGAAGTCCTATCTGTCGGCGATGAGCCTGTCCAAAGAGGCCATCTACGACCAGCTGGTGTCGGAATACGGCGAAAGGTTCACCGAGGAGGAGGCCCGGTACGCCATCGACCATCTGGACTTAGGTGCTTCATCTGAGGGATTGCGCAGGTTAACCCCGCATCCATCCCCGGCCGCCGCCCGCGGCCTTTTTGCTTGGAGCTGGGCGCTCCCTCCCTTCCTGCGCTCGCGTCAACCAGCCGTTGCTCCCCGTCCGACACCTTTTGTGTTAGAATCACAGGGAATCATACACATTTGAGACAGGAGGAGCCGGTTTGGACATCGTCTACAGGGAAGTTGACCGGAAAATCGAGGATGCCATCGTCCGCACCTTCGGCGAGTGGGTCCGGGAATTTGCGTGCATCCACCGCGGCGACGGCTGCCTTTCCCTCGCAGCGCTGCACGGCGAAAGGCCCGTGGGCTTTATTTCCACCTTCGGCAGGAACTACCCCGAGCCGCTGAGCGATTACACCGAAGCGTTCATCGACGTCATCGAGGTGGATGAACACTACCGCAGGCGGGGCATCGCCGCAACGCTGCTGCGCATGACGGAGGACTGGGCAAAAGGGTACGGCTATCACCAGATCGCCTCCTGGAGCAGCGACGACAAGACCGAAGCCATCCACATGTGGTACGCGCTGGACTGGTGCGTCTGCCCCGCCGTCATGCGCGGGGAAAGCCTGCTGGAGGAGTTCCGCGGCGAGAAAAACCCGGGGTTTTACGTGGCGAAGATGCTCAACCCCTTCCGCAGGCGCTAGCCACGGCTTTGCGAGCGCGCAAGGCCGGTTCCCGTGGCGGCCGCTCATGATGCCGATCACCCCGCCGTTTCGCGGGGTGGTTTCTTTTTGCTATGGTTCGCCAATCGAGATGCATGGAGGGCTGCGCTGCCGACCTGTTGCAAAGGCGACCGCACCGGCTTTTGAGAACAGCATGCGTGCGGGATGCGCCACCAGGTCGCCCATGCCGGCGCAAATGCGCCAGCCCCGTGCCGGTGGCGCTGCGGCTTCCATACAGCCGGCTGCCGTCGGCAATGGCTGTCAGCACACCGGCTGCCCCGCGGCATGCCGGAACAGGCGCATAAGCGGAACCCGAAGAACAATTTCCGGGCCGCGAAATCGCCTGCTGCAGCGCCGCAACCCGAAAGCCGCAGAGCGCCGCCTTTGCGGGGCGAACCCATGTAAACATGGCAGCAGGAATCCGCGCCCCCCTTGCGGAATGTGAGCCGTAATGCCGCTTCGGAATGCCGCCGCGAAATGCCATCCTTTTCTCCATTTCGGCGCCCCGCGCCCCCGCTGCAGCGCGCATTGCCGACGGTACAGTTTCGGGGATGCTCCGTACTTCCTCACTTTCGCCTGCCGGTCTTCCTGTTCAGCACGCCTCCTTCCTCCTCCCATGGGAGTCATAAACAGAATCCTCCGTGTCCTTCCGCCTGGCACACGCCGAAAGGGGCGTCTTTTTTCGCCTGTATGCCGCAGGAACACTGACGTAAAAATAACAGTTCACCATTTTTCTGATTCTTCAGCCAAAATATTGTACAGTTCGCCAAACTCATATATTATATTTATAAATGCATAGTAGATTGACAGGCATTCCTGCCTCTTTTCAGGCATATGGGTGCGGCAAGGCAGCGGCGCCGCCCCGCCGCAGGACCAGCGCGGCAGGAGTGAAAAAGATTGCTGATTGGCGAGATGACGTCCCATGCCGACCTGACCGGATCGGCGTTCCGCACACCCGCCAGCCCAGCGGCAAACAGTATCCGTCCCGCCCGCGCCTTGCTCCGGCGCGGTCTTGCAATCCGGACAGGCAGTGTTTCAATACACGAGCAAAAAGGAAAAGAGGTGTTGCAATGCTCACTCGCGGCAAAAGGAATACGGGGCGCTGCTTTCGTGCGGAACAACGCATTCGTTTTGCTTTGAGTTCAGTGATCGTGCTGCTGGCCTTCCTTTCGTCCCAGTGCCTTGCCGCGCAGGAGGGCATCCGGTGGACGGAGGACGAGCTTTCCTTTGTGCAGGAGCATCCGGTGGTGCGCCTCGGCGTGGACCCGGAGTTCATTCCCTTTGAGTTCATCGATGAATACGGCGAATACAAAGGCATCGCCGCGGACTATCTCGAACTGATCAGCCAGAAGACCGGCCTTGTTTTCGAGGTCGTCAAGGGCCTGTCCTGGCCCCAGGCTTACGATATGGCCCTTTCCGGGCAGATCGACATGCTTCCCGCCGTCGGCAGGACCGCCGAGCGCGAGAAGCACTTCCTCTTTTCCGAGCCATACTATTACTTCAAGCGGGTGATCGTCACCCGCAACACGGACACCGCCATCTCCGGCATGGAGGACCTGGAGGGCCTGACCGTCGCCGTGCAGCGCAACAGCTCGCACCACAGCTATCTGCTGTCCTTCCCGGAGATCAACCTCAGCATCTACAACTCGGTGGAGGCGGCGCTGACCGCGGTGGCGGCGGGCACCGAGCGCGCCTATGTGGGGAACCTCGCCACCACCACCTACCTGATCCGCACCAACGGGCTGACGAACCTTCGGACGGTGTCCTTCGACGCCGAGTCGCACCAGTCCATCCACTTCGCCGTGCGCAAGGACTGGCCGCAGCTTGTCAGCATCCTCAACAAGGCCCTTCATGCGATTTCCGACAAGGAAAAACAGGAAATCAACGAAAAATGGATCGACCTGCAGGCGGAGCCCGACTACGGGCCGCTGCTGCGCGTGCTCATCATCGCCGCTGCGTTCGCCGCGGCGCTGCTTGGCGTCTCCTTCTTCTGGATCGCCAGGCTGAAAAAGGAGGTCCGCCAGCGCATCCAGATCCAGCAGGACCTGGAACAGGCGAAGCAGGAGGCCGTGGAGGCCAATGAGTTCAAGTCCAGCTTTTTGGCCAGAATGTCCCACGAGATCCGCACTCCCCTCAACGCCATCACCGGCATGGCGTACCTGCTGAAAAAGAGCAGCAGCACCGCCACCCAGAAGATGTACGCCGAGCGGATCATCCAGGCGTCCTCCAACATGCTGAGCATCATCAACGACATTCTGGAGTATTCCAAAATCTCCGCCGGCAAGGTCGAGCTGGAGCGCACCTCCTTCAGCATGGACGAGGTGATCCAGAACGTCGTCAACATCGTATCCTACAAGATCGAGGAGCAGGGCATCCGGTTCGTGCTGTCCAAGGACCCTCTGCTGCCCAACTGGTTCATCGGGGACGCCAAGCGCATCGAGCAGATCCTGCTCAATATCCTGAACAACGCCGCGAAGTTCACCAGCAAAGGCGAGGTGTCGCTGGACATCCGCCTGATCGCCAAGGAGAACGACAACTACCACATCTCCTTCGCCGTGAAGGACACCGGCATCGGCATGGACGAGGAGCAGGTGAAAAAGCTGTTCATCCCCTTCACCCAGGCGGACAGCAGCATCACCCGCCGCTTCGGCGGCACCGGGCTGGGCCTTTCCATCGTGAAGAGCTTTCTGGACATGATGGGCGGCACCATTCAGGTCTTCAGCACGCCCGGGGAAGGCTCCACCTTCGTGGTGCACCTGACGCTGCCCGTGGACCGGGAAAAGGAGGACGCCAGCGTCCGGTCGCTGTACAGCGGCCGGCTGAAGCACCTGCGGGCGCTGGTGCTGGAAAAGACCGGCGCGAACATGCACCTGATCGAGAGCTACCTCGGCTCCTTCGGCATGCGCTGCGAGCTCACCACCTCGCAAAACAGCGCCCTGAGCATGCTGGAAAACGCCAACGGCGATGCGGCAAAGCCCTTCGACCTGTTCATCGTGGATTACGAAACCCCCAGGGAAGGCGGCTTCGCCTTCGTCGAAGCCCTGCGCAAGAACCCCAAAATCGCCAATATGCCCAAGATCATCATGCTGCTGCCCATGATGCGGGAGGATCTTTTCGACCGGCTGGGCGACTACGGGGTGGACATCGGCATCGGCAAGCCCATCATCCCCTCGGTGCTGCTGAACGGGATACTCGACCTTTTCAACCTGAAGGAACTGCCCGAAGAGGAGACCCACGACCTGCTTTTGCACCCCCCCAAGCTGGACAGGCCCTTCTGCGCCCTCGTGGCGGAGGACAATGAGACCAACCAGCTCATCGCGGAATCGCTGCTCGCGCAGATCGGCGTGCGCTCCATCCTCGCCGCCGACGGCAGGGAGGCCGTGGAGCTCTTTGCAAAGCATCAGAACGAGATCTCCCTTATCCTGATGGACCTGCACATGCCCGTCATGGACGGCTACGAGGCCGCGCGGGAGATTCGAAAGCTGTCCGATTCGGTGCCCATCGTCGCCATGACCGCCGACGTGGTGCTGGGCGTGCAGGAAAAGTGCGCCCAAAGCGGCATTTACCACTACATCAGCAAGCCCTTCGACCCGGAGCAGTTCATGGCCAGGATCAGGGAGCTTCTGACCCAGGAGCAAAGCCCGGATGCGAAGGCGCGCATTTGGGACTTTGCCGCCGGCTTAAGGAACATGGGCGGAAATGCCGATATATACAATCAAGTGCTGTGCAAGTACTGCAATGAGAACAAGGACACGCCGAACAGCCTGTCCCGCGCCATATCGGAAAGGCGCTACGCGGACGCCGCGCAGATCATCCACAAGGTGAAAAGCAGCTCGGGAAGCATCGGCGCCCAGCCTTTCTATGAGCTGTCGAACCGGCTGCAGCAGGCGCTGCAGAGCGGGAACGAAGGCGAGATTTCCCGCCTGCACAAGGCGTTCGACCGCCAGCTCAAAGCACTGCTCGAAGAAATCTCCCTGTACCTGTCTGGACCGGTGCAGGGGTAAAGGAGGCCCTCCATGTCTGCGAAGATTTTGGTCGTCGATGATTCGGCAACGGACCAGCGGATCATCGCGAGCATGCTCGACGAGGCCGAATATACCGTGCTCCTCGCCGGGGACGGCGGGGAGGCTCTGCGCATCATCGATGAAAACCCCGACATCGACCTGGTGATCCTCGACCTTTACATGCCGAATATGGACGGATTCCAGGTCCTGAACGCCCTGCGCACCAACGACCGCTACCGAAAGCTGCGCACCATCATCCTGACCAACGACGGCGAGCTGGACAACGAGATCAAAGGCCTCCAGCTGGGCGCCGTGGACTATATCCGCAAACCCCTGCACATGCACTCCCTCAAGGTGCGGATCGACAACCACCTGAAGATGATCCGCATCCAGCAGCTTTACGAGAACAGGCTGCACGACCAGGTCGTCACCTTTGACGCGATCTTCCATCAGGCGCCCATCGGCATCGTCATCATGCACTGCAGCGAGATGTTCTCCTCGGCGGACAAGTGCGACCTGGTGAGCATCAACCCGGTGTTCGAGCAGATCTGCGGGCGCTCCAAGGTCGAGATCGTCCAGGCGGGCTGGACCGCCATCACCCACCCCGACGACCTCGCCGAGGAAAACCGCAACCTCGCCAGGCTGGAGTCCGGCGAGACCAACAGCTTTTCCATGGAAAAGCGGTTTGTGAAGCCGGACGGCTCCGTCGCGTGGGTGAACATGCTGGTGGCGGCGCTGCCCGTCTCCAACGGCAACCGGAGAACCCTGATTTTCCTGGTCCACGACATCACGGAGCAGAAAAACCTCGCGCTGAGTTTGAGCGAGAGCGAGCGGAGCAAGTCCGTCCTGCTGTCGAAGCTGCCCGGCATGGCGTACCGGTGCAACTTTGACCGGAACTGGACCATGCAGTTCGTCTCCGAAGGGTGCTACAAGCTCACCGGCTACAAGCCCGAAAGCCTGCTCTACAACAGGGACATCGCCTACAACGACCTCATCACCCCCGAGTACCGCGAGGCTTTGTGGAACGAGTGGCAGCGCATCGTGAAGGACAGGCTGCCCTTCCAGTACGAGTACGAAATCACCACCGCCAGCGGCGAGCGCAAATGGGTGCTGGAGATGGGGCAGGCCATCTACAACGGCGCCGGCGAGGTGGAGGCCCTGGAGGGCCTGGTGCTGGACATTTCCGACCGCAAGGGCATGGAAAACCGCCTGCGGTACATCAACGAGCACGACCGGTGGACCGGCCTTTTCAACCGCGACTGCCTCGTGCGCATCCTGGAGCGGGACAAAAACGACGACGGCGTCAGCCGCGCGCTCATCGGCATCAACCTGAGCCCGCTGTTTTCGCTGACGGCGAATTACGGCTTCAACTACACCCAGAACCTCATCAAAAAGGCGGCGGAAACGCTGAGCCAGTACTGCCGGGACGACCGCATGCTGTTCAACACCTACGAAAGCCGCTTCGTGTTCTACATCCGGAACTATAGGGACAGAAAAGAACTGATGGACTTTTCGGACGCCATCGCGGCATCCCTTTCCGCGCTGTTCGTCACCGACCGGGTGGGCGGCGGCATCGGCATCCTGGAGATCAACGAGTACCGCCATCTGAGCGTCGACCTTTTGCTCAAGAAACTGCTCATCGCGATGGAGCGCTCCATCAACATCTTCGACCGCGATTTCCGCGCGCACTTTTACAACGAGGAGCTGGAAGCCCTCGTCGAGCGCGAGGGGCTCATCCGGCAGGAGCTTTCCCGCATCGCCGTGGAGAACAGCCGCGGGGAGTTCTTTTTGCGCTACCAGCCCATCTGGGACCTGCAGACCAACCGCATCTGCGGCTTTGAGGCGCTGGCGCGGCTGCAGACCGAAAAGCTGGGCATGGTGTCGCCCATGGAGTTCATCCCCATCGCCGAGGAGTCCAAACTCATCATCCCGCTGGGGGAGCTGGCTTTCATCGACGCGTTCCGCTTCGTGAACAGGCTAAGGTCGCTGGGGTACGACTCCCTCACCGTTTCGGTGAACGTCTCCGCCATTCAGCTGCTGCGGCCGGACTTCACCGGAACGCTGTTCCAGCTGATGGACAGGATGCAGATCAACCCGAAAAACATCGGCATCGAGATCACCGAGTCGGTGTTCGCGTCGGACTACGCCCTTTTGAACAAGGTCATCGGCGAGCTCAAGGACGCCGGGCTGCACGTGACCATTGACGACTTCGGCACGGGCTACTCCTCGCTGGCCAGGGTCAAGGAGCTCAACGTCAACAGCATCAAGATCGACAAGCACTTCATCGACAAGCTGCTGGAGGCCGGACCGGACAAGGCGATCACCGGGGACATCATCTCGATGGCGCACCGGCTGGGACACTCCACGGTGGCCGAAGGCGTGGAGTGCGAGGCCCAAAAGGAATATTTGCGCATCAGCGGGTGCGACAGGATTCAGGGGTACCTCGTGGGCAGGCCGATGGACGAGGACGCGGCCATCGAGCTGCTGCAAAAACAGTCCAACGAAGAGTGCCGGATGGAGGCTTCCGCCGCCATTTCGGGCTGAGCCGCCTTCACCTCTGCGCAGCAAACGGGCGGAAAGCCAGATGCGGCTTTCCGCCCGTTTGCTTGCCCGTATGTCCCTTTCATCCCCGCCCTTTTCGGAAATGCGGGGCGTACCGCGCGGCCACCAGAACGGCCTCCGCCATGCTCACCGCGCTGGCTTTGCCCGTGCCGGCGATGTCCATCGCCGTGCCGTGGTCCACGGAGGTGCGCAAAATGGGCATCCCGCAGGTGATGGAGATGGTCTTTTCGAAGTCCAGCGTCTTGGTGGCGATGTGGCCCTGGTCGTGGTAAAGGCTCAAAACGCTGTCATACCGGCCCTGCAGCGCCAAGTGGAACACCGAGTCCGCGCCAATGGGGCCTTCCACGGCGCAGCCCTCCCGCTTAAGCTGCTCCACCGCGGGAATGACCTCCTCCACCTCCTCCCGGCCAAAAAGGCCGTGCTCGCCGCTGTGGGGGTTCAGTCCCGCTATCGCCATGACGCCCCCGCTGACGCCCAGCTGCTCCAGCGCCGCCCGGCAGCGTTTGACATAGTCAACAATGCGCTCCTTTTTCACCAGATCGCAGGCCTCGCGCAGCGACACGTGGCGGGTCAGGAAAAACACCCGCAGATTGCGCACCTGAAAGAGCGTCTGCGGGTCCTTCGTGCCGGTCAGGGCGCCGAAAATTTCCGTGTGGCCGATATAGGGAACGCCGCCGGCCTTGAAGGCCTCCTTGTTGACGGGCGACGTGGCCACGGCGTCCACCCGCCCGTCCATGGCGAGCTGAATGGCCTTTTCAATGTAGGAAAAGGCGGCTTTGCCGCACCTGCCGTCCACGGCGCCGATGGCGAATTCGCCGCTTTTCAGGCCGTCCACCTGCATCAGGTTGAGGACGCCCCTTCTGAAGTCCCCCTCTTTAGGGCTTTGTATGACATGAACGCGAACATCCGCGCCGGTGATGCGGATGGCGTGTTGCATGATGCTCTCTTCGCCGACGACGACCACGTTCGCCGCGTTCACCACCGCCCTGTCGGCGGCGGCTTTGGCGACGATTTCCGGCCCGATGCCCGCCGGGTCGCCCATCGGCACTGCGATCACTGGTTTCAAACCGGTTCCTCCTGCGTTTTCTTCAATAAGTAATCCATACAGGCGCAAAGGGCGAACGTATCCCCCGCCATGCCGCCCTTGGTCACGATTTTCAGCCCGTCCGCTTTGCCGCCGAACAGCGCGCCGCAGGCCGCCAGCGGGATGACCTCGTCCCGCAGCGCGACGCCGGCGCACCCAAGTTTTCCGGTGACGGCGACGGTGACGTCCCCTCCGTTGGTGTATAGGCCAAAAAAGCCGCCCTTTTCCAGCAGCCGGACGGCGATTTCCGCAAGGCCGCTGTTCACCCGTTCGCAGGCGGCCGCGCGGGAAAGCCCCTTCTGCTCGAGCTTCGCAAAGTCCAGCCGGTTTTCCGGAACAATGCCGTCCCCGACGACCAGCACCTTATCATGTTCGCCGCAGTTTTGCAAGACGGCGTCCACCACACGGTCGATTTCCGCCGACCGTTCCGGCTCTTCCAGCAATTTGCCCGTGCGGACGAACTCGCAAAGCGCCCTTCGGGTGCGCAGCAGCTCCTCCAGCTGCCTGTGCGCCACGGGGTTGACGCTGCCGATGACGCCCAGCACCCTGCCTTTGGGTTTGGGCTCCTGTTCGGGGGCGATGAGCCGCTTTGCCGCGGCGGCGGTGAAGGGGCCGGGGTCCACGGAAGCAAAGGGAATGCCGCTCGCCACCGCCGCGGCGGCGGTCAGCTCCACGTCCTCCTGCGAGGCGCCGTCCACCAAAAACACGCGCACGCCTTCCCCGTAAAGCGCCTTCAGCTTGCTTGTGACGGCCTCCTCCCCCTGCCGCAGGTCCTCCAACGTCACCAGCGCGCACCTTCTGCGGGACTGGCGCTCGAACAGCTGCAAAATGGAGGAGGTGTGCACCGGCGCGATGGGGTCGGCGGCCGCCTCGGTGCGATGCAAAGGCGTGGTGCCTACCAGCAGAAGCCCTCCCACAAGGATGCGCCCCGCCGACGGGAAGCACGGCGCCACGACGGCGGCGGTGTCCTCGCCCAGCGCGTCCAGCATGGCGTCCGTCTCGCTGCCGAGGTTGCCCCGCAGGGTGCTGTCGATGCGCTTGGCGAACAGTTTCATGCGCTCCGAGTTCATGGCGCGCACCACGCTGAACACCCTGTCATACGCCTCTTGGGGGTCCAGGGATCGGCTGTCCGTCGGGAACACCGCGCAGGTGTACCGCTCCAGATCCTCCGCCCGCAACTGCGAAAAGTTGAGCACGGTGCAGGTGGGATAGCCCAGCTTGCGCAAAAGCACGCCGGTGGCGTTGCCGCCGGTCAGGTCGTCCGCGACCACGACGCACTGCAGCATGGTATCACGTCCTTTTCTAGTCAAACCGGAATGATGTTAATGCCCAGCTGTTCGATCTTCGCCCGTTCCTCGGGGGTGAAGCGCCTGTCCGTGATGACGCCGTCGTAGGCGTTCAGGTTGTTCACCCGCATGAGCGCCTGGCGGTAGAACTTGGAATGGTCCACCACCAGATAGCGGCTGTTGGCGTGCTCGCAGATGGTGCGCTTGGTGACCGCCTTTTCCGCCGTGGGGGTGAGAATGTTGAAGTTCTCGTCGATGGACTGCGCGCCGAAAAAGGCGGTGTTGACGAACAGATCCCTGATCATCATGTTGACGAAAACACCGATCGTGCTGCCCGTCTCCTTTTGAATGCGGCCGCCGCAGATGACCGTCTCCACGTCGGTCTGATTCAAAAAGTAAGCGATCTCCAGATCGGTGGTGATTGCGGTGATGTCTTTTTTGGTGGGCAGGAGTTTGGCGATTTCATAGACCGTGGTGCCGGCGTCCAGAAAAACAATATCGCCATCCCGCACAAACTCGATGGCCTTCTGCGCGATTCTCTTCTTCTCTTCCCCGTGCAGGTTCTTCTTTTCCTGATAGCTGGTCTCCCTGGTGTGCTCCCTTCGGAGCACCGCGCCGCCGTAGCAGCGCTCGATGAGGCCCTCCTGGTCCAGCTTGGCGAGGTCGCGCCGGATGGTCATCACGCTGACGCCCAGTTCCCTGGCCAGCGTCTCCACGGAAACCGAGCCGTTCTGGCGGATGATTTCCGCAATGCAGGCGCATCGTTCGGATGGAAGCATGTGCAAATCCTTTGCCTCCCCCTTCCCGCGGCGGAAGGGGGAGGCTCCTTTCTGTGTTCTGGCTTTATTCTTCCTCGTAGATGGTGGCGTAGGCCCTGCAGGGCGAACCGCCGAAGCCCTTGAGGAGCAGCGGCACCGCGGTGAGCTCGAACTCGGGGTACTGGCGGATTTCATCGGGGAAGTTCATTTCCTCCAGCAGCCACACGCCGTTGGGCAGCAGCACCTCGTGGCAGGGACGGCCCGTTCCCTCGTACCAGCCGCCCATGCTCATGCCGTCGATGCCAACGCCCTTGACGCCCTTCTCCAGCAGCCATTGGGCGCCCTCGCCGGTGAGGTACGGCCAGTCGGCGTAGTACTCCTTGGAGAAGCCCCGCTTTTTCGACCAGCCGGTGTTGAGCAGCACGATGTCGCCCTTGTTGATCTTGTCGGCATAGGGCTCAAGGTCTTTGGGTCCGATGGCGTAGCAGGGCCCGACGCCCACCAGGTCCACCAGAATCGCGCGGCCGATGAAGTTCTCAATGGGAATCTGGTCGATGGTCGCCATGTCCGGGAAGAAGTGGAAGGGCGCGTCGAGGTGGGTGCTGGTGTGGGAGTTGCACTTCAGGATTTCCGAAGTATAGCCGTGAATGCCGACGACGGTCTCATGGTGCACCTCGGTGGCGGCGTAGGTGGGCCAGCCCGGGCAGTTGTGGTAAATGGGCTGCGTCAGGTCGATGATCTTCTTGATTTTCCTCATGGCTGCTTCCTCCGTTTGATTGGTTTTGCTTGTTACGGGGGTAAACTGATGAGAAGTGCTGTTCTTTTTTGTTCCAGTTCGTTCTGTTTGGAATTATATGGCGAAGCCGGCCCCGTGTCAATCATTTATTGCTGTTTTGACATATTATCTGATTGATCGTCACAGGCCGCGCAAAAAAGCGCGCCGCCTTTTCCGTCATAACGCGCTCAAGGTAAGCATCGGGTCGATGGTCAGCGGCGCGCCGCGCTCCCAGTTACCCGAAAGTTCGAACCCGAAGGCGTTTTCGCCCAGCAGCCGGTAAGCGCAACACACCTTTTTCCTGCCGTTTGCGGCATCCTGCCACGCCCTGGGCGCGGCGTCCGCCCAGATGCCGTGCGGATGGCGGATCAGCAGACTGCCGTCCCCGCTCAGGGCCAGCGCCTCGGCCCCCTCCCAGCACAGCAGGATGGAAAGAACATCCTCCGCCTTTTGCAGCGACCACACGAACTTCAGCCCGTAGGCGTCCCCGAACAGCTCCAGGTCGACGCCCTGCCACAAGCCCTCGTATTTCAACTTTTCGTACACCGCAAGGCCGGGATGCCAGTCCTCCGCGTAGCCCCCGAGGACGTAGTTCAGCCTGCCGCGGCGCTCCCCCTCCCCCCGCAGGGAGGTTTCCTTTTGCGCGCCGCAGAACAGCAGTTCCAAAGGGGCGCCGCTGTTTCCTTCCTTTTCAAAATGGAAGGAAATGCGGTCCCTGAAAAAGCGAAACTCCCCGCCCGGCGTCTTCGCCGCGAACAGCGCCTTTGAGGATGCGCCGCTCTCGCGCGCCGCGAAGGCGATGGGAAGGAAAACCGCGTTGTGGATGCAGCATGTTTCGGGATGGTTCATTTCGGCACCTCGTATCGGGTCGATGCGCAGTTCGTTGCGTCCGTTCCTCTGGAATCCGTTACTCCAATATATGTGCGGCAACCCCCGAAAACACCCCTTTTACAGAACCGCGCGCCCGCAGAAGCGCAAAAAAGCCCCTTCCATGGGAAGGGGCCTGTTTTCTGATTTCAAACGGCGAACTGGCTGTTGTAAAGCTTTGCGTAAAAGCCGCCTTTTTGCAGCAGTTCGTCGTGCCTGCCCTGCTCGACGATGCGGCCCTCCCTCATGACGAGGATGACGTCCGCCTCGCGGATGGTGGACAGCCTGTGGGCGACGACGAAGCTCGTCCGCCCCTTCATCATGCTGTCAAAGGCCTGCTGGATTTTCAACTCCGTTCTGGTATCGATGCTGGAGGTGGCCTCGTCCAGAATCAGCATGGGCGGCAGGCAGAGCATCACCCGGGCGATGCACAACAGCTGCCTCTGCCCGGCGGAAAGGCTGCCGCCGTCCTCGGAAATCACGGTGTCGTACCCGTTGGGCAGCCGTGTGATGAAGCCGTGGGCGAAGGCGGCCTTCGCGGCGGCGACGATCTCCTCCTTCGTGGCGTCCGGCCTGCCGAAGGCGATATTTTCCAGGATGGTGCCGGTTTTCAGCCAGGTGTCCTGCAGCACCATGCCGTAGGCGCTGCGAAGGCTCTTTCGGGTGACGGTCCGGATGTCCTTCCCCTCCACCAGAATGCTGCCTCCGTCCACGTCGTAAAACCGCATCAGCAGGTTGATGACGGTGGTCTTGCCGCAGCCCGTGGGGCCGACGATGGCCACCCGCTGGCCGGGTTTCACGACGAGGTTGAAGTCCCGGATGAGTTCCCGCTCCGGCACGTAGGAGAAGGACACGTCCTCAAGCGCCACGCTGCCCTGCACATCGCGAAGTTCCTTGGCGTTTTCCGGCTCCGGCGGCTGGGGCTGCTCCTCCATCAGCTCAAATACCCGCGCCGCGCAGGCCAGGGCGTTTTGCAGCTCGGTGACGACGCCGGAGATTTCATTGAAGGGCTTGGCGTACTGGCTGGCGTAGCTCAAAAACACCGCCAGCTGCCCCACGGAAAACGCCCCGCCGGAGGAAATGCAGGCCAAAGCCCCAAGCAGCCCCACGGTGGCATACACCAGATTGTTGACAAACCGCGTGGACGGATTGGTCAGGGAGGAAAAGAACGTCGCCCTTCTGGAGCAGGTCTCCATGCGCTCGTTGATCTCGTCAAACCGCCGCAGCGTCTCCTCCTCGCGGGAAAAGGCCTGCACCACCTTCTGGCCGCCGATCATCTCGCTGATGAAGGCGGTCTGCTCGCCCCGGGTCTCGGACTGCAGCCTGAACATGCTGTACGTCCTTTTCGAGATGAAGCGGGCGACGAAGAGGGACAGCGGCGTCAGCACCACCACCGCGAGCGCGATTCTCCAGTGGATGGAAACCATGAAGACGAGCGTTCCCAGTATGGTGGCGATGCCTGTGAACAGGCTGGAAAAGCCCAGCAGCAGCCCTTCTGCGAACTGATCCACGTCCGAAACCAGGCGGCTGACGATCTCGCCGTGGGCATGGGCGTCGATGTACTTCAGCGGCAGGATTTCCAGCCTCTCAAAGGCCTGGTTGCGCACATCCCGGATGACGCGGAAGGCGATGCGGTTGTTAAGGACGCCCATCAGCCACTGCAGCGCGGCGTTGGCGAGCACCACCGCCGCGATGCGCCCGAGTACGCGCAAAATACCTTCGAAGTCCACCTCCCCCGGGCCGACGATCCGGTCGACGGCCTGCCCCACGAGGATGGGGACGTACAGCGTCAGCACCACCGTGCCCGCCGCGAACAGGATGGACAGCGCCATCAGCCACCTGTGCCGCCCCACGCAGGCGAGCACCTTTTTCAGCGTGCCCTTTCGCTTCTCCTTAGCCGGCATGCGCCCGCCCCTCCTTTTTGAACTGGGATTCATGGATCTCGCGGTAGACCTCGCAGGTCTTGAGCAGCTCGTCGCCCGTCCCGATGCCCGCCACGCGGCCGTCGTCCAGCACGACGATCCTGTCCGCGTGCTGGATGGAAGCCGCCCGCTGGGAGACGATGAACACCGTCATATCGCCCGGAAGGTCCCGCAGGGCTTTGCGCAGCGCGGCGTCGGTGGCGAAGTCCAGGGCGGAGGCGCTGTCGTCCAGAATCAGGATTTCGGGCTTTTTTACCAGCGCCCGGGCGATGGTCAGCCGCTGGCGCTGGCCGCCGGACAGGTTCCGCCCGCCCTGCTCAATCACAAAGTCCAGACCGCCCTTGCCCTCGACCACGTCCAGCGCCTGGGCGGTCTTCACGGCCTCCATCAGTTCCGCGTCGGAGGCGTCCTCCCTGCCCCAGCGCAGATTGTCCCGTATGCTGCCGGAGAACAGCACCGCCTTCTGCGGCACGACGCCAATCTTTTTGCGAAGCGCCTCAAGGGGATAGTCTTTGACGTTTGTGCCGTCGACCAGCACCTCGCCCTCCGCCGCGTCGTAAAAGCGGGGAATCAGGTTCACTAATGAACTCTTGCCCGAACCCGTCCCGCCGATGATGCCGATGGTCTCGCCGCGCCGCACGGCAAAGCTGACGCCGGAAAGGGCGTTTGCGCCGCCGTTTTTGTAGCGCACTGCCACGTTTTTGAACTCAACGGCGTAATCCCCCTTTTTCTCCGGCGCGGGGCCGGCTGTTTTCTCCATGGAGGGACGGATGTCGAACACGTCCTGAATGCGGTTGCCGCTGGCGACGGAGCGCGTCATGGTGATGATGAGGTTCGCCAGCTTGATGAGCTCGACGAGGATCTGGGTCATGTAGTTGTACAGCGCCACCACCGCGCCCTGGGAAATGTTCCCCGCGTCCACCCGGATGGCGCCGATCCAGATCAGCCCCGCGATGGCGAGGTTGATGATGGCGTAGGTCAGCGGGTTCATCAGGGCGGAAATCCTGCCCACATGGTTCTGGGCGCGCTCCAGGGCGTCTGTCCTTTCGCGGAACGCAAGCACCTCGTCCCCCTCCTTGCAAAACGCCCTTATGACCCGCGCGCCGGCGAGGTTTTCCCGCACGCTGCCCAGCACCCGCTCCAGTTTCACCTGCACCTTCTGATACAGCGGGATGCACCAGAGCATGATGGCGAACACCACCGCCATCAGCACCGGAATGACCGCCGCGAACACCAGCGCGGCTTTGGCGTCCACCGTAAAAGCCATGATCATGGCGCCGAACACGATGAAGGGCGAGCGCAAAAGCAAGCGCAGCGTCAGGTTGACCCCGGTCTGCACCTGGTCCGCGTCGCTGGTCAGCCGGGCGATCATCGTGGAGGTGCCCAGCGCGTCCAGCTCGGTGAAGGAAAGGTTCTGCAAATGCGCGAACAGCGCCCGCTTGAGCTTTTTCGCAAAGCCCGCGGCGGCCTTGGCCGCAAAGTACTGCGCCGTGACGGTGCTCACCAGCCCCACGGCGCCCAAAAGGGCGATGAGCAGGCACATCCGGAGCACGTAGCCTTCGTCTCCGCCTTTGATGCCCACGTCGATGATGGACGCCATGACCAGTGGGATGAGCAGCTCAAAGGCCGCCTCCAGCATCTTGAAAAAGGGCCCCAGGATGCACTCTTTCCTGTAATCCTTCAGATAAATGAGCAGTTTTTTCAAAACATCTCTCCGTCCGCTTGAACTGTTGCGGATTTTATTATACCATGCCGTCAGCCATATGTTTTCGCGATGGCCGGCACATTTGTCATACGAAATTTATATGGAACGTATTCGGCCATGATATGGAGGGAGCATGGACCTCAAGCAGCTGCAGTATTTCGTCGCCATCGCCGAGGAGGGCACCATCAGCGCCGCGGCGAAAAAGCTCTTTCTCTCCCAGCCGCCTTTAAGCGCCCAGATGAAGCTGCTGGAGCGGGAACTGGGCTGCGTGCTGTTCGAGCGCGGGCAGCGGCAGATCCGCCTGACGGAAGCCGGCAGGCAGTTTTACGCCAGGGCGAAGGCGCTTTTGGAACTCAGCCGCGCCGCCGTGGAGGAAATGCGGCAGTTCGCCGACCCGGAGGCGGGCACCATACGCCTCGGCGTCGTGTCCTCGGTGGTTTCTCCCATGGCGGCGCGCTGGATTGCGGCGTTCTCCCGGTCGCACCCCAAGGTACGCTTTTCGGTGTACGAGGCCAACACCTACGAACTGCTGGAAAAGCTCAAGGCGAACCTCCTTCATCTCGCCGTGGTGCGGACGCCCTACGCCGCGGAGGGCATCACAGCCCTGCCCCTTCGCACCGAGTCCCTGGTGGCCGTAGGCAAGGAGGCTTTTCTCGCCGACGGGGAGGGCGTTTCCCTCGTCGCCCTTTCGGAAATGCCGCTGGTGCTGTACCGCAGGTGGCTTTCCATCGCGGAGGGCGAGTTTGCGCGGATGAACCTTTCCTTCCGCTGCGTCTGCCTGTGCGACGACGCCCGCACGGCGGTGGAACTGGCAGGTCAGGGCATCGGCGTGGCGCTCGTTCCCGCCTCCGCGGCGAAAACGGCGCAGGGCCTTGCGGTAAGCCCCCTTTCGGACCGTCGCGTGGAATCGCGCATCGACCTCGTCTTTGACGCGCGCGCCCACGCCCCCATCTGTGCCGCGGCGTTCCGGGAGTTCCTGCTCAGCCGTGCCCAAAGCAGCCCCCTTTGATTCACCTTTGCCCCGCGGAATGCCGCGGGGCTTTTTTGCATCTGCCGGCGGCGGTGAAACACTGCGCCGGGCGGCGGCGCATAGTATGAAGTACACGGTGAAACCCACATGCGAGGTGAATACGATGTCCGACCGCAAACGTTCAGCCATAGAGCCCGCAAGAGCGGCAGGACCGCCCCTGCGGTTCATCCCAAACCCCGCGGACGCCTCCTTTACCGCCTGCTGCAACGGCAAAAAGCTCCTGTTTGAAAAGGACCGGATCGCCATTTTCCGGTCCCCGCAGCCCGACTGCCCCTGCGTGGCGCTGCGCTTCGTGGGCGCCAGCAAAAACGCCCCCGAAGGGTTCCTGCCCGTCGGCGGGTTTTCTGCGCGCGAGGACGGCAAAACCTGCTGCGAGACGCTGCCGGCCTACGGCATGCTGAAGTACGCAAACGTCTGGGAGGGCGTGGACCTGGAGCTTTCCGCCTGCGAAACCGGCCTGAAGATGAACTGGGTGCTGGCAGCGCCCAAATACGTCTCCGCCATCCGGCTGCGCTGGGAGGGTGCTCTTTCGCTGGAGCTGGACGGGGACGGCGCCCTGCTGATCCGCCATGCCCAGGGCATTCTGAAGGACGCCCCGCCCGCCGCCTGGCAGGTGCAGAACGCCGACGTGTCGCCCATTCCCTGCGCCTACCGGCTTTGGGGCGGCAGCGAGGTGGGGTTTGCGCTGTCCGCCTGCGACGAAGGCGCCCCCGTGGTTATCGATCCTCTGCTTTCCTGACGGAAAAACCACCGGCGAAGGCCGGTGGTTTGCTTTTGCCGTTCGTTCAGTCCGTTTTTTTCGCCATCCGGTACACCGACAGCGCGGAAAACACCACAGCGGTCAGCGCGATGCACGCCAGGCTGAAGGCGGCGGTGGCCTCGGCCTCCCCGTACTTCAGCACGACGCCCATGGCTTCCTTGAATTTTTGCGCAATCTCCGCCGGAGCGGACGCGAAGGCCGCGGCCATGGGGGCCTCCATCATCACCTGCTTGAACAGCGTCACCGAATGGGACACCGGAAACAGCTTGACCACCCACTGCACCGCGTCGGGCAGCTGGCCGATGGGGACGTACATGCCCGTCAGAAATCCGATCAGCGTGCCGATGACGGTGCTGGCGGTGGAGAAAGCCGCGAGGCTTTTGAAAAAGGACGTCAGGAAGAAGATCATGCTGGTGTTCATGAAGCAGCTCAGCAGGATCAGCCCCAGCACCTTGAGCAGAGCGGGAAAGCTCAAAAGCGCCCCGCCGTTGGCGACGACGTACACCTCCGCGAGCGCCAGGGTGACAATGCTCATGATGACGCCGATGAGGTAGGAGCTCAGGATGTACCCGCCGGCGATGCTGCTGCGGGACAGCGGCGAGACCACGATGTCCTTGCTGATTTTGCGGGCCTTGTCCTCCACCATGGTGCCAAACGCCCCCATGGTCGAGGTGACGCTGGTCACCGCCACGATGCCGGACATCAGCCAGCTGTCCACCACGAACCGCACGCCGGGGAAGTTGTCAAAGCTGCTTACCCAGACGTCCCCCAAAAACAGCGCGTACAGCCCCACGATGATGAACACCGCCAGCATGGAAAAGAACACAGCCGTCCTGTCCTTGAAAAAGACCAGAAGATTCCGCTTCGCAAACCCGATCATTCCCGCATCTCCTTCCCCGTGATGGCGATGAAGGCGTCGTCCATCGTGCCGGTGGTCACCTCAAAACCCGAGATATGCTCCTTCACCCGCTCGAGCAGCGGCAGCGCCGCCATGGTGGAGGGGATGGACACCACCACCCTGTTCCCTTCCATTGTGAACTGCGCGTCCTGCTCCGAGAGCATGGCGCGGACCCTTTCCACGTCGGCACACGCCAGCGAGAGCTTGTCGGTGGTGTACCGCTCCTTCAGGGCGGAAGGGGTGCCCTTGGCTACGATCCGCCCGTCGTCGATGACGATGACGTAATCCGCCCCCGCGGCCTCCTCCATGTAATGCGTGGTGAGAAAGACCGTCATGCCTTTCTCCCGCTGCAGTGACTGCACGGTTTCCCAGACCGCCTTTCTCGTCTGGGGGTCCAGGCCGGTGGTGGGTTCGTCCAGAAACAGGATTTTCGGCGTGTTCAGCAGCGCCCGGGCGATGTCGCATCTTCTGCGCTGCCCGCCTGACAATCTGCCGTACGGCCTGTTCAGAATCTCGGAAATGCCCATGATTCTGGCCGCTTCGTCGATCCGCTCCTCCAGCGCGCGGCCCTTCAGGCCGTAAAACCCGCCGCGGATGCGCAGGTTTTCCCGCACGGTGAGAAGGTGGTCCAGCAGCCCGTCCTGAAACACCACGCCGATGACCGAGCGGATGGCGCCGTCCTCCTCGCCCAGCACGTGCCCGTCCACCACGGCGCTGCCGGCATCCGGCTTCAGGAAGGTGCAGATGATGTCGATGGTGGTGGACTTGCCCGCGCCGTTGGGGCCGAGAAACGCGAAGATCTTTCCGCTTTCCACATAAAAGTCCAGTCCCTTGACCGCGTGTACGCTTCCGTAGGACTTGTGCAGGTTGGAAACCTCGATGATGTGCCCCATGGGCATCCTCCCCTCCTGTTTATGTGCGGCTATTGTAACGCATGGTAAGCCCTTCCAGAATTCATAATGTGTAAAAAATACATTCCAAAGAAACAAACGGCCTTTTGGCCGTTTGTGAGCGCATCCCTTCGCGCATCGGTTTCTGACAGGCTTTCACGCCGCGCAAAATCGCCCGCTATGGGAAAGCTAAGCCCGGAGGCAAGCCGAATGGATCTGCAGTTTGACGCCGTGTATTACGAACCCGCCGCGCTGGACTACGAGCTGGGGAAGCAGCTTTTGCAGAAGTTCCCGCACCTGCCCTGGGTCAAGATCGAAAACCACAACCTGATACCCGAACTCACCGCCGCGGAGAACAGCGCGTTTCCCCGGCTGAAGAACCACCTCGTCGTGGGCGTCCGGAAGACCCACAACTACGTGCCCAACCACAAGGTGTCCGACTGGCTGGTGCCCTACACCTCCTCGGGCTGCCGGGCGATGTGCCTTTACTGCTATCTGGTGTGCCATTACAACAAGTGCTCGTATCTGCGCCTGTTCGTCAACCGGGAAGAGATGCTGAGAAGGCTCATCCGAAAAGCCGCCACATCTGAAACGCCCCAGACCTTCGAAATCGGCAGCAACAGCGACCTTGTGCTGGAAAATACGATCACCTCAAACCTTGTCTACACCATCGAGCGCTTTTCCAGGGAAGGCCGCGGAAAGCTGACCTTTCCCACCAAGTTCGACATGGTACAGCCCCTTTTGCGCCTCGACCACCGGGAAAAGGTCATCTTCCGCATGAGCGTCAACCCCGAGGAAATCATCCGCCGCGTGGAGCTGGGTACTTCGCCCCTCGATGCCCGCATCCGCGCGCTGAACGCCATGGCGGACGCCGGTTACCCCGTGGGGATGCTGATCGCGCCCGTCATCCTTGTGCAGGACTGGAAGCGGCTTTATGGCGCACTCATCGACCGGCTGAGCGACAGTTTAAGCCCCGCGGTCAGGCAGAAGGGCTTTATTGAAATCATCCTGATGACCTACAGCTTCGTGCACAGGGCCATCAACGCGGAAGCCTTTCCCAAATCCGAAAGCCTGTACGACCCCGGCCTCATGACCGGCCGCGGACGGGGCCGATACCGCTACCGGGACGGCGCCAGGGCGGAGGCGGAGGCGTTTTTCAGGCAGGAGCTGGCGAAGAGGTTGCCAAAGATGGATATTGTTTATGTTTCATAAAGGTCTCAAAGCGCTTCTGTAAAGTTGAAGCGCTTTTTTATGCTCAAATCCAGAGGCTTCCGCATCAATACGTGGTATTGCTCCAAACGGAATCATCTTGACTTATCACAGTTGATAGAACTAAAGTTAAATCAGTTTAAATGGTAATTGAATGGGGTCAACAGATGAAACGTGGTGACATTATCCGACACGTCGATATGACAATGGAGGAAGGGCGCTCCCTTCAACGGGGTATGAACTTTCATTTACCGAATAAAGAGTATGGCATTATCTTGATGAGTGTTCGCCCCAATGCACCTTATGCAGACAAGTTTGAAGACAATGGAACTACTATTATCTATGAGGGGCATGATGTACCCAAGAATTACGCCCCAAAGGGCGTAGATCCCAAAACAATCGACCAGCCGATGCATAACCCCTCTGGGTCGTTGACCGAAAACGGGAAGTTCTACCAAGCAGCACAAAACTACAAAAACGGAAGCAGTCCGAAAATCATCAAAGTCTATGAAAAATCAAGCACGGCATCTGGGTCTATAACGGATTCTTTCGACTCACTGACGCATGGATTGAACAGTCAAACAACCGAAATGTATTCAAGTTCAAACTTGAAATGGTGGATGACGAAATGCAAACGGAATCCGGTTCAGAACCGACGGTTTGGGAGTTGGAGCACAACCGCTTGATTCCAACGGCGGTTAAGGTGGCCGTATGGAAGCGGGATAAAGGAAAATGCGTCAAATGTGGTTCAAATAAAAACCTTCATTATGACCACATTATACCCTTCTCAAAAGGCGGTTCCTCCACAACTGCAGCCAACATTCAGCTATTGTGTGCAACATGCAACTTAAAAAAGCACGATAACATCGAATAAGACTTCTCTGAGATTTCGAACGCAAGGTGACACCTGTAGTTCTCGGTTCCTGCAGGTGTCTTTTGCGTACTCGAGAGGTAGCGAGCATTGTACTCTCAAAAAAAGCACACCCACCGAGCACATCAATTCGATTCGGTGGATGTGTTGGTGCGCGCGGCGGGATTTGAACCCGCAAGGTTTCCCCGACGGATTTTAAGTCCGTTGTGTATGCCGTTCCACCACGCGCGCAGGATGCACAGCTATAAGTATGCCACAGGAAACGCCGCAATACAAGCAGCTTCGCCCGCCCCGCAATATAAGCGGCTTCGCCCGCCCAAAGCGCCGGAAAACGGCGGCAGGCGGCGCAGGAAATCGGGAAAACCCTGTCCCTTTGTGACCCGCGTGCGGCGAAGCGGAACCGCGTTATGCCTGCGGTTCCGCCATAATACATAGCGCCGTCACTCCGCGCTGCCGTAAATCAGCGGCGGCAGGTCTTTCGGAGGGTCCTTTTCGACGGCGACGGCCTCCCTCAGCAGCGCCATCGCCGATGCGGCCTTCGCTTCGTCGTTGGCGTACACCGTCGCGACAGCCTCGCCCTTTTCCACGCGGTCGCCCAGCCGCGCGTGGACAATGAGGCCCACCGCCGGGTCGATGACGTCGGTCTTCTTGCTCCTGCCCGCGCCGAGCAGCAGCGACGCCTCGCCGATGGCCAGCGTATCCATCGAGCAGATGTAGCCCTCCTGCTCCGCCGCAAAGGGGATGGCCAGCTTCGCGGTGATCAGCTCGTCCGGATGGTCGCAGCAACGGCCGTCCCCGCCCAGGGCGATGAGCAGCTCGCGCAGTTTTTCCAGCCCCGCGCCGCTGCGCTTGGCGGCGAGGAGCTTTTCCCTGGCTTCCCCGGCGGATTTCGTCGCGCCGCCGAGCATGAGCATCCGCTCGCCCAGCGCCAGGGCGACCTGCATGAGGTTGTCGCTCTCGTCAATCTGCCCCCTGAGGGCGAGGATGGCCTCCCGCAGCTCCAGAGCGTTGCCCACGGCGTGGCCTAAGGGCTGGCTCATGTCGGTGATGAGCGCCACGGTGCGCCTGCCCACGGAATCGCCGATCTCCACCATGGTGCGGGCAAGGGCCATGGCGTCCTCCGGCTTTTTCATGAAGGCGCCGGAACCGGTCTTGACGTCCAGCACGATGGCGTCGCTGCCGGCGGCCAGCTTTTTGCTCATAATGCTGGAGGCGATGAGGGGGATGCTGTCCACCGTGCCCGTCACGTCCCGCAGGGCGTAGAGGATCTTGTCCGCCGGCACGAGGTTTTGGGACTGCCCGATGACGGCGATGCCCGTCTTTTTGACGGTTTTAATGAAGGTTTCGGTGTCCATGTCCACCCGCACGCCGGGTACGGACTCCAGCTTGTCCAGCGTGCCGCCGGTGTGGCCGAGGCCGCGTCCGCTCATCTTGGCCACGGGCACGCCGCAGGCCGCCACCAGCGGCGCCAGAATGAGCGTCGTCGTGTCCCCCACGCCGCCGGTGGAGTGCTTGTCCACCTTGATGCCCGGGATTTCCGAAAGGTCCACCACGTCGCCGGAATGCTCCATCGCCATGGTGAGCTCGGCAATCTCCGCCTTGCTCATGCCCTGAAAGCAGATGGCCATGAGCAGCGCCGAAAGCTGATAGTCCGGAATCTCGCCGGAAACGCACCCAGAAACGACAAATCGGATTTCCTCCGCCGTCAGCTCATGGCCGTATCGTTTTTTTAGAATAATGTCTACTGCGCGCATGTTGCTCCTGTTCCTCCCTCCGCCCGCCCGGAGCGCATGCCGGCGGCGGAACTGCGTTTTCGCCTGTGTGCTGTGATTTGCTTATTATACCACCCCGCGGGCAAAAAACCAACGTCACACGCGGCGGCAAAAACCGCAGAACTTTGACATTTGCCTTCTTTTGAGTATTATATTAGTAAACCCGAATGTATGAGGACAATCCGAGGACAATCCATTGAAACTGCATCCCAAGGTCGCGGCGCTGCAAGGCGAGGTCACCTCCCTGCGCCGCGCGCTGCATCAAATCCCCGAGCTCGGTTACGCCGAGCGCAAAACCCAGGCCTACATCCTGGAAAAACTCCGTTCGCTCTCGCCCGACCGGCTGGAAACCATCGCGGACACCGGCGTCAAGGCGGTGTTCCGCGCCACCGGCGAACCCATAACCACCACAGCCTTCCGTGCGGACATCGACGCCCTCGCGATCCTGGAACAGACCGGCGTCCCCTTCGCCTCCTGCCACGAAGGCTTTATGCATGCCTGCGGGCATGACGGCCACACGGCGGCGCTTCTGGGCTTTGCGAAGCTCGTGGCGGAAAACCGGAACGATCTTTCGCACAACGTGGTGCTGCTGTTTCAGCCGGCGGAGGAGCACATCGGCGGCGCCGCCCGCATGGTGAGGGAAGGCGCGCTGGAAAACCCGAAGGTGGACCGCATTTTCGGCCTGCACGTCTGGCCGGACGTGCCCTCCGGCATGATCGGCCTTCGCGAAGGCCCGATGATGGCCCAGACCTGCGAGTTCGACATCGTGGTCCACGGAAAAAGCGCCCACGGCGCCTCCCCCCACAAGGGGGTGGACGCCATCGTCGCCGCGGCGGAGATCATCTCCGCCCTGCAGACCGTGGTCACCCGCTCCATCGGCCCTGCGGAAAGGGCGCTTTTAACCATCGGCAGAATCGAGGGCGGCCAGGCGCGCAACATCATCGCCGACCGGGTCGTCATGAACGGCACGGTGCGCACCTTCAAGGACGCGGTGCACGAACATGTCAAGCACCGCATCAAGAGCATCCTCGCGGGCATGGAGCAGGTGAGCGAAGTGCAGTGCGAGTTTTCCGAGGTGATGCACTACCCCGTGCTGAGCAACCCCCGGCAGCTGGTGGACCTGCTGCTCTCCCTGACCGAGGGGGACGGCGTCATGGTGATGGACGAGATCATGGCGGCGGAGGACTTTTCCTTCTACCAGCGGTACGTGCCGGGGCTGTTCTTCCTGCTGGGCGTGGGCAGCGACGCATTTCGCGAGCCGCTGCACAGCCCGCGCTTCAACTTCGACGAAAAAGACCTCCTCGGCGGCATTGAAATCTACCGCCGCATCATAGGGCTGAAGTAACACATGTATCAGCGATTTGCCGAGATTTACGACCTGTTCATGGCGGATGTGGACTACGCCGCCTGGGCAAAAAAGCTGCTCGCCCTCTTTGAGCGGCAGGGCCTTTCGGGAAAGCTTCACATTCTGGACGCCGCCTGCGGCACCGGCAGCATCACCATCCCGCTGGCGAGGATGGGCCATGCGGTCATCGGCGTCGACCTTTCCGAAAGCATGCTGGACATCGCCGCCCAAAAGGCGCGCGCCGCCGGGCTTCGCATCCCCTTCGTGCGCCAGTCCATGACCGCGTTGAAAGTGCACAGAAAGGTGGATGTTGTCAACGCCTCCTGCGACGGAGTAAACTATCTGACGAGCGGGAAGGAAGTCCTTTCCTTTTTCCGAAGCGCCTTTGACGCGCTCCGGCCCGGCGGGCTCCTCTGCTTTGACGTAAGCTCCCGCCACAAGCTGGAGAACATACTATGGGGCAATACCTTCGGCGAAGTCGCAGAAAAGGCGGCGTACATCTGGAAGAACGCCTACGACCCGGAAAAGCGCCTTCTGGAAATGGATCTGACCTTTTTTGTCAGCCACGACGGGCGCACCTACGAGCGCTTTTCCGAGCGGCACCTCCAGCGCGCCCACGACGAAAAGGAGCTTCTTTCGATGCTTTCGGACTGCGGCTTTGAAGGCGCCGCGGCCGTGGACTTTGAAACCGGCCAAACCCCCGGAAAAACCTCCGAGCGGCTGCTGTTCACCGGAAGAAAACCTTTGGAGAATTGACATGGACAAGCTGATCAAAGGCCTGATGGCCGATTCCATGATGAACTTTTTCGCCATCGACGCGCCTTGTCTCGTGGAACAGGCGCGCGTTACCCATAACACCTCCCCCGTCTGCACCGCCGCGCTGGGAAGGGCATTAATGGGCGCCTCCATCATGGGGGCGATGCTCAAAGTGCCGGACGCGGAAGTCAGCCTGATCTTCAAGGGCGGCGGGCCGGCGGGCAACATCGTCTGCGTGGGCAGGCAGGACGGCTCCGTCAAAGGCCTCATCGGCAACCCCGCGGTGGACCTGCCCCCCATGGAAAACGGCAAGCTGCCCGTGGGCGCCGCCGTGGGCAAGGAGGGCACTCTCACCGTCATCACCGATCTGCGCCTCAAGGAGCCCTACATCGGCCAGAGCGCCCTGCTCTCCGGCGAAATCGCCGAGGACATCGCTTCGTACTTCGCCAACAGCCAGCAGCAGCCCACGGCCGTGTTTTTGGGCGTGCACATGAACAGCGAAGGCGTCACCTCCGCCTGCGGGCTCATGGTGCAGGCGATGCCCGGCTGCCCGGACGACGTGCTGGAAACGGTGGAAAAGCGCATGTACGCCGCCCAGGAGATGCCGGCGCTGATTTACGAGGCGGGCATGAGCCTGGAGCGCATCATCGACTGGCTGTTTTCCGACCTTTCCCCCCAGATCATGGACACGCTGCAGCCGCGCCTTGTGTGCGACTGCGACCGCGAGCGTCTCGAGCGGGCGATGGTCGGCCTCGGGGAGGAGGAACTGCGCAGAATGGCCAGGGAGCAAAAAGGCGCCTCCATCATATGCCATTTCTGCAATACGGAATATAATTTTACTGAGGAGGAGCTGACGGCCCTCGCATCCGTCGCCAGAGCGGCCCAAACCGAACGAAAGGACGCGCATGATCAGGACTGACAACGTGGTGCCCTTTGCCCAGAACGCCGAGTTCTTCCTGCGGCGCGGCGACGCGCGCATGGAGTCCGGCGTTCCGGCGGACGCCCTTGCCTTTTATCGAAAAGCCATCGAACTGTCCCCCGCGGACGCCTCCGCCCACCTGCGGCTGGGCATCGCCTATGCCGACGCCGGATGCGAGAGGCTGGCCATCGCGCAGCTTTGCGAGGCCATGTGGCGGGGCTCTTTTGACGACCCGAACCTGTTCTTCCGCCTGGCGCTGCTCTACATGGATGCCCACGAGTACGAGGCGGCCATCGTGTGCTTCCGCGAGATGACCCGCGTCGCCGAAAAGCTGGGGGACGAATGCCCGGAGATCGGCCCGGTGTTCAGCGAGGCGCTGGCCCGCCACCTTTCAGAGGAGGAAAACCTGAAGAGCGGCCTGTCCGACGACGCGCGAAGAAGAATCGCGGAGCAGTCCATCAAGGCCATGGAGGAGCTGGAGCGGGGCAACATCAAAAAGGCCATCGCCCTGTTCGAGCGGGCCTGGGCGCTGGCGCCGGACTCCATCGAGCAGGCCAGCAACCTCGCCATGGCTTGCTACGTCGACCGGCAGTACGCCCGGGCGCTCACCGTGTGCAACAGCGCCCTGCTGCGCGACCGGGACAATTACATGATCCGCTGCATCCTGGCGCTCATCTTCCACGCCACCGGGGACGAGGCCTCCCTCAGCCGCGAGGTGGAATACCTGAGCGCCATTTCCGGCTCCGACCGGTTCGAGCGCGTGAAGCTGGGCAGCACGCTGTTCGAGGTCAACCGGCCGGACTGTGCCCTCAAGCACTTTTCGGGCATCCTCGAAACCGCCCCCTGCGACACGGAAGTGCTGCACATGGCGGCGGTCTGCCACTACAATCTTGGAAACGTGGACGAAGCGAAAAAGCTGTGGGAACGGGCGCTGTACCTCGACCCGAAGGACCCGGTGTTCCGGTATTATTCAGAACTTTGCGACAAAAAGGCCCAGGACGTGTTCGAGCCCATCGTCACCTGCGCCCGGGAACTGCCGCTGGCGGAGATGCTCCGCCTGTCCGCCTCCATCGCGGAAATGCAGAACGAGTCCGAGGAGGAGCGGCTGAAGCGGCCCGAACTGGAGCAGGCCGTGGAATGGGCACTTCGGAGCGGCAACTGGCACATCGCGGGGCTGAGCATCCTTTTGAACCACGACCCGGTCCGGGCGGAACGGGAACTGCGCACCCGGCTGTGCGACGCCAGAATCCCCGCCGACATCAAGCAGACCTATCTCGGCATGCTGTCGCTGCTGGGGGCGGAGGGGCCCTTCACGGCGATGATGGACTGCGGCGTGGTGGAAGTGACCATCAACGTGTTCAACGGGCTGGACCAGCTGCACCCGAACTACCGCAAGGTGCCGGAGCTGTTCGTGGCGAAGGCCTCCGAGCGGGGCTGCGCCGAGGAGCTGGTGCACCAGGGCGTCGCCATCTGGCGGCAGTTCGTTACCGCCGTGCTCGAGCGCCCGGTGGGCATTTCCGACGAGCGGGTGCCCGCCTTTGCGGCGGCGCTGGAGTACGCGGCGAAGCGCGCCCTGGGCGAGAAGGTCACCCAGGTGGAGATGATGGAGGTTTACGGCGCGACGCCTTCGCGCTTTCGCACCGCGCACCGCCTGATTCAGAGCATCGTGTTCAGCAAAAGCTGGGGAGAGCGGAATGATTGACATCGACGGCCTGTTCAAGGCCACACTGTTGGAAAAACTGCGCGCCGGGGAGGACCCGACGAAACTCGAGGAGGACATGCCCGACCTCTTCCTCGAATGGCTGGACAAGCCCAACGCCGCCTGCGGCGGCGTTTCGCCCAACGAATACTTTTATTCCATGAGCACGGCGCAGCTGACGGACGCTCTTTGCGAGTACGTCTCCGCCGGCAAGGAACCGCCGGATCCCCTTTTAAACGCCCTTGAGGACGCGCCGGACTCCGAGGAACCGCTTTTTGAGTTGCTCTGCGGCAATAGGGGCAGCTTTTCAAAGGACGAACACGCCCTGAAGGCAAAACGCGCCGCCGCGGAGCTTTTGAACCAGAAGGGCTCCACGCGGACGGTGGAGGCGTACCTCGCCATCGTCCAGAACCCCACCTCCGACCAGGGGCTGAACGAAGCCGCCGCCGCGGGCCTTTCCGCCATGGGCGAGGCGGTGAAGGAACAGCTCCTTTCCGCGCTGAAGGGCGCGTCCGACGAGGCGGCGGACTGCATTCTGGACCTGCTTTCCGACCTTCCCAAAAAGGACGGGCGGGTGTTTGACCTCCTGGTGAAGCACTTCAAGGCGCGGGAGGAAAGAAGGGTGTTTTTTGCCGGCCTTCTAGCCCGCTACGGCGACCCCAGGGCCATCCCCGTGCTGGAGGCGGCACTGCCCTTCGCGGGGTATGTGGACTACTGCGCCCTGCGGGACGCCATCGAGGCCCTGGGGGGAACGGTCAGCGAGGAGCGGGACTTTTCCGGTGACCCGGACTACGAAAAGCTGAGGCAGCAGGGTTAGCGCTTTGAAGAACGAGTATTTTGCCACGTGCAGGTTCGGCCTGGAAGGGGTGCTGGCGGGGGAACTTCGCCGCCTGGGGGCGGAGGATGTGTCCGCCAAAGACGCCCGGGTGGATTTTTGCGGCGACTTTTCCATCCTCTGCCGGGCGAACCTGTGCCTTCGCACGGCCAAGCGCGTGTTTTTGAAGGTGGGCTCCTTCAAGGCAACCTCCTTTGAAGAGCTGTTTCAGGGCGTCCTCTCCCTGAACTGGGAGGATTACATCCCAAGGCACGCGGCGTTTCCCGTCAAGGGCAAGAGCGCGCGCTCCGCGCTGCACTCGGTGTCCGACTGCCAGGCCATCGCAAAGAAGGCCATCGTCGAGCGCCTGAAAAAGGCGCACAAAGCGCGCGCCCTGCCGGAGACCGGGCCCACGGTCATCGTGGAGGTGGGGCTTTTGGACGACGTCGCCACACTGGCCCTGGACGCCAGCGGCGCGGGGCTGAACCGGCGGGGGTACCGCACGATGAACGCAGAAGCCCCCATCGCGGAGACGCTGGCGGCAGGTCTGGTGCTGCTTTCGGGCTACCGCGGGGAGGGGCCTTTTCTCGACCCCACGTGCGGCTCGGGCACCATCCCCATCGAAGCCGCCCTCATCGCCATGAACCGCGCGCCCGGCATCGCCCGAAATTTTTCCGCGGAGGAATGGCCCTTTCTGCCGAACAGCTTCTGGAAGGCGGAACGGGAGCGGGCAAAGGCGCTGGAGCGCCTCGCGGCGTTTGACATTTTTGGCAGCGACATCGACGAGTCCGCCCTCAAACTGGCACGCTTTCACGCGAAGCAGGCGGGGGTGAACATTTCCTTTTTCCAGGCGGACGTCACCAAGCTTTCCCGGCAGGATGCCGGCGGCACGCTGGTGTGCAACCCGCCGTACGGCGAGCGGCTGTCCGACCGCCGCGCCTGCGAGGCGCTTTACGCCCGGATGGGAAGGGCGTTTTCCTCCCTCAAAGGCTGGAAGGCGGTGATCATCTCCTCCCACCCGGGGTTTGAAAAGAGCTTTGGCAGGCGGGCGGACAAACGCCGCAAGCTCTACAACGCCGGCCTGCCCTGCCAGGCGTATTTCTATCACTTCTGATAAAGGTGTCACCATGAGCGAAAAGCGCAACGCCCAGGGCCAGACCCTGGCTGAATTTCTGGCGGACTATGACCCGAACCGGTTCGATCGCCCCTCCGTCACGGTGGACATGGCGGTCATCACCGATGCGCGGGAGGTGCTGCTCATCCGCCGGGGAAACCACCCGAACATCGGCCGCTGGGCGCTGCCCGGCGGGTTTGTGAACATGGACGAGACCCTGCACACTGCGGCAGCCCGGGAACTGTTCGAGGAAACCGGCATCAAAAACGCGCCCCTTGTGCCCATTGGCATGTTCGGCGAGCCCACGCGGGACCCCAGAACGCGCATCCTCACCTGCGCGTTTGCCGCCAAAGTCCGGCGGGAGGACCTAACCTTTGCCGCCGGGGACGACGCCGCGGACGCGGCGCTCTTTCGCGTATCCGTCGAGCGGCAAGGGCGGGTGGACATTCCCGCGCCCGTCCGGCGGGGGTACGACGTCACCCTCCCCTGCACCGCCTGCGGCACGCCCTATGGCGCGTCCGGCACGGCGTACGAGTTAAGGCTTTGGGGAACCGGCAGCGCGGAGGGCATAGAGCTCTGTACCCGCGTCGCGGTGGACGATCAGGGCACAATTGTCCTTCTGGGCGGCATTGAAGGCAAAGAGCAGCCGGCGGGAGACCACGGGCTGGTGCTGTTCCATGCGCTGCACGCCCTGGGGATGGTCGATTAGAACGATGGCGGCCGGATGGGGCGTTCATGCGAATCCCGATGCTGCTTATCGCAGTTTCATATCAAAGAATGCAGACTGCCGGTTTTTTGCGGGACGGCATCCGGCCTGCCGAAGGCGGCGGCGATGATGTTTGGCTTTCTTGTTGCATGACGCGCACAGCCCCTGATTTCCTGCAGCGCATCCCCAACGCTCTGCAACAGCGCCGGGGCTTTCTCTTTCATCGCTTTTGCTTCCGCAGTTAAGGATTAACTTTATCATGCGATTCGAAATCAAAAAGGCATCGCCGGAAACCGGCCATGCCTTTTTTCATGTGTTTTACGCTTTGGCGGGTGTGTCACAGCCCGTTTTTCTCGGCGCGCTTTTGGATGAGCTCTCCCGCGATGCTGATGGCCAGCTCCGCGGGCGTCTGGGCCTTGATGGCCGTGCCGATGGGCATGTGTACCCGGTCGAGGTCCCGCTGGGTAAAGCCCTCCTCCAGCAGCAGCTTTTCCACCTGCTGTTTTTTGGGCCGGCTGCCCATGATGCCGATGTAATACGCCCTTGTGCGCAGCACCTGCCGCTCCACCTCGGTGTCGAACCTGTGGCCCCGGGTCATGACGCAGACGTAATCGTTCTCGGTGATCTCAATGGTGTCCGCGATGCGGGAAAAGTCCACCAGCCCCACGTGGTCCGCCGTGGGGAAGAGCTCTCGATTCGCGAACTGGGGGCGATCGTCCAGCGCCACCACGCGGAAGCCCAGATGGGAAAGCACCGGCGCCAGCTCCTGCGCCACGTGCCCGCAGCCGAAGATGATCACCCTGCCGGCGGCGACGAACTGCTCGGCGTAGAAGCGCCTGCCGGAAAGCTCAAGGCTGACGATCGGGGCGTTCAGCCTTTGGACCAGCCCCTCCGGCGCGTTTTCCAGCCCCACGAGCCCCGCGGAGCGGGAATAGACCCCCATCTCCCAGGCGGACTCGTCGGTGGTCTCCACGATCAGCCAGGCGTCCTCGTCGCGGCCGCACATGCCGCAGGCGGCCTGCACCATCCGCAGCACGTCTTCGCGCTCGCCGCCGATGTACTGGAAGAACACCGTCACCGCCCCGCCGCAGATCATGCCCAGGTTGGCCACGTCGTCCTTCGTCAGCGTAAAGGCATTGGTGTAGGAGCTCTTCTGCTTCAGCGCCTCCACCGCCATCTGGGTGGAGCGGTACTCCACCGCGCCGCCGCCGATGGTGCCGTAAATCCTTCCTTCCTCCCCCACCAGCATGCGCGCGCCGGTGCCCCTGGGCGTGGAGCCCGAGGACGCCACCACCGTGACCAGAACCGTCGGCTGTCTGTTCGTCAGGCGGTCTTTCAGGGTGTTCAGCAGCGTTTTCATTCGAATCTCCCTTCCTGTGAAAGCGTTGTGGATTGCGTCTGGCCTGATAGGAACAGCGGAAGCATTCCGCTGTTACCGGCGCGGCGCCATGCGTCTGGATGTGACGAAATGGCCGCTCACACGAAATCCCCGAAGTGCTCCTCAAAGAGCTTTTGCGCCGCGGCCTTGGCTGCCTTTTCGAAGTGCAGATAGCGATACAGGAGCTCCTCGCCCCGCGGCGTGAGCCTTGTGCCCCCGCCTTCCTTCCCGCCGTGCCTGCGCTCCACAATGGGGAACCCCAGCTCCCGTTCGGCGGTGTTGATCATCTTCCATGCCTTGCTGTAGGAGAGGTTCATTTCCCTGCAGGCGAGGAGCATGGACTCGGTGTCTTTCACAAGGGTCAGAAGCTGCGCCGTGCCCGGCCCGAAAAAGAGCTCCTCCCTGCCCAGCCGCACGCTCACCGACGGCCGGAACAGCTGCTCGTTGTGGTAGCGCAGCAGCTCGGAAAAATCCTCAGCCGTGTCCACGTCGTGCAGGATGCCGGGGTCTTCCACCTCGAGCAGGGTTTTTCTGTTCAGGCTGTCCACCGCGCCCACAAGGCCGCCCTCTCCCTGGTAGGAAAGGATCTTAGGCAGCGCCTTGCAGTCGATGAGGATGGGGTGGCCCTGCTTGCCCTCTGCCACCGGGACGACGGCGTCGCCCTTTTCGTCCATCAGCCGCAGGAGGGTGTTCGCCGTAAAAAGCGGCACGTCCGCCGGCGAAAAAAAACACCGCCTGCACTTGTCCGCAATGTAGGAGAAGCCGATTTTGGCGGAGTCGAACATCTCGGTGCCGTCAAAGTGCTCGTTTCTGACGCAGATCACCCCGAGCCTCGCCACGTGGTGCTCCAGTTCCTCGGCGCGGTATCCCGTCACCACCACGACGGGGGAGACGCCGGCCTGAAAGAAGGTGTGGATCACCCTTTGAATCACCGAAATGGAGCCTACGCGCATCAGGGGCTTGAAATCCCCCATGCGGCTGGACATGCCCGCCGCCGCGATCACCGCCCCGACCTCCATCTGACGTTCCCCTTCCCTTTTTGCTTCCCGCGTGGCAGAAGTTTCCACGCATCTGTCATTTTATCGCAAATCGGCAGCGCGGGCAACGGTCTGCCGCCTTGCACCGGCGATTTCTATTCACATTTGGACGGGGTTGTACTATGATACAATCAAGTTCAATCGCGGAGGGAACGAGTTGCACCTGTTCGTCACCGGCGGAATCGGCGCGGGAAAGAGCACCATCCTGAAAAGGCTGCTGCAGATGGACGCGCGCAGCGTTTTTGGCTTTGTCACCGAAAAGGGCCCCGTGACGGCTTCGGGGAGGACCATTTCTCTCCGCCCCGCCGCGGGGGGAGAAGGCCGCGCCATCGCCCTCTGCCGGTCGGAGCGCGACTTTGAGACGGACACCGCCGCGCTGGAAACCTTCGGGATCGCGCTGCTTTCCGGCATTCCGGACGGGGCGCTGGTGCTGATGGACGAGCTGGGCTTTCTGGAAAGCCAGTCGCCCGCCTTCTGCGCGCAGGTGTTGAGGCTGCTGGACCGGAACGTCACCGTCCTGGGCGCCATCAAGCCGCTGCCCTTGCCGTTTCTGGACGCCGTGCGAGGCCACCCGAAGGTGCGCGTGGTGCCCGTCACCCCTCAAACGCGGGAGGAAGCCTTCGCCATCGCAAAAGGGCTGTTTTTTGAGCCCTCGTTCAGCAGATGAAGGGAACCCATCGGAGCGTTAATCCATGAGAATCAGCGAAATTCTGAAATCCCCCGGCGTCAAGCTCTCGGTGGAGGTCTTTCCCCCCAAAGCCGACGGGGATTGCCACAAGGTCAAGTCCGCCATCGACGAGATCTGCGCGCTGCGGCCCGCGTTTTTGTCCGTCACTTTCGGCGCGGGGGGCACCACGGCGGCGAACACCGCGAAAATCGCCTCCGGCGTGCAGCAGGAGCACGGCGTCACCGCGCTGGCGCATCTGACCTGCGTGGGAGCCTCGAAAGAGCAGCTTCGCGGGCGCATCGCGGCGCTTAAGGCCGGCGGGGTGGAAAACGTGCTCGCCCTGCGCGGGGACGTTCCGGAAGGCCTTTCGGACCCCTTTCCCGGCGGGTTCCGGTACGCCTCCGACCTGGTGGCGTTCTTGCGGGAGGAAGCGGACTTTTGCATCGGCTGCGCGTGCTATCCCGAGGGGCATGTGGAGTCCGCCCGGCGGGAGGAGGACCTCGACCACCTGAAGGCCAAGGTGGAGGCGGGCGCGGCGTTTTTGACCACCCAAATGTTTTTTGACAACAACATTCTCTACAACTTCCTTTACCGCCTGCGGGAAAAGGGCGTGACGGTGCCGGTGATCCCCGGCATCATGCCGGTGACCAACGCCAGGCAGATCCGGCGGATCTGCGCCCTTTCGGGCACCGCCCTGCCGCCGCGCTTCAAGGCCATCGTCGACCGGTTCGGCGACGCCCCCGCCGCCATGGCGCAGGCGGGCATCGCCTACGCCACCGAGCAGATTGTGGACCTCATCGCCAACGGCATCAGCGCCGTCCACATCTACTCGATGAACAACCCGGAAGTGGCAAAGAGCATCTTCCGGAACCTGTCCGCCATCGCGGGAGGGCAGCCGTGACCGTCCGGCCCGACCTTCCCGAAGCGCTCCGCTATCTGGGCGTTTCCGCCCCGGACGACGCGACGCTGCGCCTGGTGGAAAAAGCCGAAGGCCTTCTGCGCCGGCACGCCGAACCGCGCTTTGTGCACCGGCTGTGCGATGTACTGGTGCGGGCCGGCAGGGTGGAACTTTTAGGCCGCGCCTTCGAAAGCGAGAGCCTTTCTGCGCACCTTTTCGGCTGTACCCACGCGGTGCTGTTCGCCATGACGCTGGGCGCGGGCGTGGACCGGCTCATCGCCCGCTATGCCCAGACGGACATTGCCCTCGCCGCGGCGCTGCAGGCCGTCGCCGCCGCCGCGGTGGAGGCCGCCTGCGACGATTACTGCCGCCGCCTTGCCGAACAGGCGCAAAGGGGCGAGCTGACGGGCCATGCGGGTTATCTGACCGCCCGCTTCTCCCCCGGGTACGGCGATCTGCCCCTGCATTGCCAGAAGGACGTGCTGGAGCTTCTGAACGCCCCGGTGCGCATCGGGCTGACGGCGACGGGAAGCTTCATGCTGGCGCCCGGCAAGTCCGTCACCGCCTTTGTGGGCATCTCCCCCGTTCCCGTGCAAAACTGCTGCTGCGCATGCCAGCTGTGCGGCAAGAAAGACTGCGCCTTCCGCAAAACCGATTCCAACGGAGCGAACCTATGAGCATACTGGACCATCTGGGAAAACGCGTCCTCATCCTCGACGGCGCCACCGGCACGCTGCTGCAAAAGCGCGGCCTGCTCCCTGGAAAGCATCCCGAGGACTGGAACGTCGAGCGCCCGGAGGACATCCGCGCTGTGCACCAGGCCTACTTCGAGGCGGGAAGCGACGTGGTGCTCACCAACACCTTCGGCGCGAATCCCGTCAAACTCTCCGGCTCGCGCTACGCGCTGGAGCGCGTGGTTTCCGCCGCCGTGGAGCACGCAAAGGAGGCGGCGGTGCGCGCGAAAGCCAGCAGGCCGCTGTTCGTGGCGCTGGACGTGGGGCCGACGGGAAAGCTCCTGCGCCCTTTGGGGGATCTGGGCTTTGACGAGGCGGTGGCCGCCTTTTCCGCCCTGTGCACTGCGGGCGCGAAAGCGGGGGCGGATTTGATTTTCATCGAAACCATGGGCGACCTTTACGAGCTCAAGGCGGCGGTGCTCGCCGCGAAGGAGACGGGCCTGCCGGTGTTCGCCACCGTGGCGCCGGATTCTTCCGGAAGGCTGCTCACCGGCGGGGACGCCGCCTGCGTGGTCGCCCTGCTTTCCTCCCTTCGTGTGGACGCCTTGGGCTTCAACTGCGGCATGGGGCCGGCGCAAATGCGGCCTTTTGTGTCCGATCTTCTCGGTTTGAGCGACGTGCCGGTGATCGTCAAGCCCAACGCCGGTCTTCCGAAAGCGCAAAACGGCGAAACCGCCTACGACGTCGGCGTGTCGGACTTTGCCTTAGAGCTCGCCGGCTTTGCAAGGCAGGGCGCGCTGCTGCTGGGCGGCTGCTGCGGCACCACGTCGGAACACATCCGCGCCCTTTGGGAGGCAGTGCGGGGCATTCCGCCCAAACCCGCCGAAAAAAAGCAGCACACCCTCGTGTGCTCCTACGATAGGGCGGTGTTCATCCCCAATCCCCATACGGGCGGCGCGCCGGTGTTCATCGGCGAGCGCATCAACCCCACCGGCAAGCCCAGATTGAAGGCGGCGCTGCAGGATGGGGACTATGGGCTGCTTATGACTGAAGCCGTCGCCCAGCAGGAGCAGGGGGCAAAGATTCTGGACGTAAACGTCGGCCTTCCGGTCATCGACGAGCCTGCGGCGCTCCAGAAGGCGGTGGAGCTCATCCAGTCCGTCACCGACCTGCCCCTGCAGCTGGATTCGGCGAACCCCGAAGCGCTGGAACGGGCGATGCGCGTTTACAACGGCAAGCCGCTGGTCAACTCCGTCAGCGGAAAGCAGTCCTCCATGCGTGCCGTGTTTCCGCTCATTCAAAAATACGGCGGCGCCGTCATCGCCCTGACGCTGGACGAGGACGGCATCCCCGGCACGCCCGAAGGCAGGCTCGCCATCGCCCGCAAAATCGTGCAGACCGCCGAACGCTACGGCATCCACAGGCGTGACATTCTCGTCGACCCCCTGGCGCTGGCGGTTTCCGCCGACCCCAGCGCCGCGAAGGTGGCGCTTGCCACCATCGAACTGGTGCAGCGGGAACTGGGCGTGGGGACGGTCATCGGCCTTTCGAACATTTCCTTCGGCTTGCCGGCGCGGGACGTCCTCAACGGCGCCTTCCTCTCCGCGGCGCTGTCGCAAGGGCTTTCCGCGTTCATCGCCAACCCCTCCTCGGAAGCGGTGCAAAGGGCATACTGCGCCCACATGGCGCTGTTCGACCTGGACGCCAGCTTTGAACAGTTCATCGCCAGATTTGCCAATACCAAGGCGCAGGCGCCCCCCGCCGCTGCGCGGGACCTGACGCTGCAAAAGGCGGTGGAGCGGGGCCTTGCCGAGGACGCCGCAAGGCTCGCGGCGGAGCTTCTGCAGGCAAGGCAGCCGATGGACATCATCGACGGCGAGCTCATCCCCGCCCTGAACGCCGTGGGAAAGGGCTTTGAATCGGGCGCGCTCTTTTTGCCCCAGCTTTTGATGAGCGCCGGCGCCGCCAAGGCCGCCTTTGAGGTGCTGCGCGCCGCCATCGGGGACGCTTCGGAAAAGAGCGCGAAAAAGCCCGTGGTCCTCGCCACCGTCAAGGGAGACATCCACGACATCGGCAAGAACATCGTCAAGGCGCTTTTGCAGAACTACGGGTTTTTCGTCGTCGACCTGGGCAAGGACGTGCCGCCGGAGGACGTGGTGAAGGCCGCCCGGGAGCACAACGCCCGGCTGGTGGGCCTGAGCGCGCTGATGACCACCACCGTTCCCGCCATGGAGGAGACCATCAAGATGATTCGCGCCGCCGGCATCCCCTGCCGCGTCGTCGTCGGCGGCGCGGTGCTCAACGGGGACTGCGCCAGAGCCATCGGCGCGGACTGCTACGCCAAGGACGCCATGGCCACCGTCCGCTTCGCCCAGGAGGTTTTCGCAAAGTGACCCGCGGGCATCGTCCATGACACAACACCATCTACCGAGGAGGAACTGCACATGTCCGGCAAGATACTCGTCACGGGCGGGGCTGGCTACATCGGGAGCCACATGCTCGCCTGCCTGAAACAGCACAATATGGACGCCGTCGTGGTGGACAATCTCTGCACCGGCCACGCCGCCGCCGTCAAGCACGGCGAACTCATGACAGGGGACGTGCGGGACGCCGCGTTTCTGGACAGCGTGTTCGAAAAGCACGACATCACCGGCGTCATCCACTTCGCCGCCTTTTCGCTGGTGGGCGAAAGCTGCACCGACCCGCTGAAGTACTACGCCAACAACGTCGCGGGCGCGGTGGAGCTCCTTTCCGCCATGCGCCGGCACGGGGTGAAAAACATCGTCTTTTCCTCCACAGCCGCGGTATACGGCGAGCCGGAAAAGCAGCCCATCGAGGAGACGGACCGGACCTTGCCCACCAATCCCTACGGCGAGACGAAACTCGCCGTGGAGCGCATGCTCCGCTGGAGCGCGGAAGCCTGCGGCATCCGGTACGCCGCGCTGCGGTACTTCAACGCCGCCGGCGCGGACCCGAAGACCGGCATCGGCGAGGACCACTCCCCCGAAACCCATCTCATCCCCATCGTGCTGGACGCCGCTCTGGGCAAGCGCAGCCACGTGGGCATCTTCGGGGACGACTACCCCACCAGAGACGGCACCTGCATCCGGGACTACGTCCACGTGCTGGACCTTGCGGAGGCGCACCTCCTCGCCCTGCGTTACCTTGAAAACGGCGGGGAAAGCGGCGCGTTCAACCTCGGCAGCGGCAGCGGCTTCTCGGTGAAGGAAATCGTCGAAACCGCCCGCAGGGTCACGGGGGTGGACATCATCGCAAAGGTTGCGCCCAGGCGGGCCGGGGACCCCTCGGTGCTGGTGGCGTCCAGCGAGAAGGCGAAGCGCGTCCTCGGCTGGCAGCCGCGGCATACCCGCATCGAGGCCATCATCGCCTCCGCTTGGGAATGGAAAAAGGCGCACCCGGCAGGATACGGGAAATAAGCTTTCGGCAGGGCGAAAAGGCACAAAAAAAGGACGCACGTGTCCCTTTTTTGTGTATTTATGGCGCCTGTTGTCCGAATTGGCGGGGCTGAAAGTTTGAACAATCCTCCCAGAAGTTGTAACCATTTTATGAAATCCCTTCTCTTTTTCAAAAACCATGCTATAATACGCAACCGGACGACTGGCGAAAGCCAAAACATATCGTCCGATTCTGGAGGAATGAAGATGAAAAAAGCGCTTATTCTGATGTCGCTGGGTCTGTCCGCCTGCCTGGCCTTCGGCGCCTGCAGCGCGAACACCGCCACCGACCAGCCCGCCGCCACGGACGAAGGCACCCCCGCCGCGGAGCAGACCACGGGCGAAACCGGCGACGAAGCGGCCACTTCCGAGGAGAACGCCGAGGAAGCCATCGAGGAAGCCCCCATCGACGAAACCACCGGCCAGGTTCTCACCGGCACTGCCCAGGGCTTCGGCGGCGACGTGACCGTCACCGTCACCCTTGACGAGAACGGCGCCATCGCTGAAATCGCGGTCGACACCCCCAACGAGACCGAAGGCATCGGCGTCGCGGCCGCTCCCCAGGTTGCGGAAGCCATCGTGACCGCCCAGTCCGTCAACGTGGACACCGTTTCCGGCGCCACCGTCACCAGCAACGCGGTCATCGAGGCCGTCACCGCTGCCCTGACCGACGCGGGCCTCATCGACAGCTTCAACAAGTAAGAACACGCCAAAGCGGGACCCTTCGGGGCCCCGCTCTTTGATTCCTGAAAAACGCAGCCCCGGAATGCGCGGGGCTGTTTCTTATTCTGCCGAAAGACCTGTCTGCTTGGACAGGCTCCCCCGCCGCAGCGAAGTTCTGCCGGCGCATGCGTGCAGAAGATGGCGGCTGCCGCTGCAACGGTGACGGCGACGGCTTCGGGAAAGGCGGAGCACCTGCCTTTTTGCTTCCTGTGGATGACCAACCGTTTGAGATTCTGCGCCCTCCATGGCGGCCGAACGGCAGCCCATACCTTCTGCCGGGGGAATCGTCCTCGCCGGTCATCTTTCTGCACTCCACCCCTGCGGGTTTTGCGCCCTCCATGGCGGAACGGGCAGCCCATACCATCGGCAATGCCGCGGATTCCATCCTTGCCGCTCATCTTCCCGCTACTGGCCTTTTCTGCTTCCGGTTATTGCTCCATGCATATGGGGCTTTTCGGAACGTACAGCCCATACCCGCGGCTGTGCCGCTTTCGCCCCGTCCTTTGTGCTGCACCCGTTTGGAGCGCGAAGCAAGGCTTTTCCCGGCGCCGGTTTGCGTGCCGCCGCAGCGAGGCGGACGGGCCGGAGCGGCATTCCGAAAGCACTTATGCGCTTATCTGGCCCAGCCCGCAAGGCTTCGATTACCTCACGCATCGCCAAAAACCGGCGCATCAAAAAGAGGCGAAGCATCCGCTTCGCCCTTTCGCCTTTCTCGTCAGCTCTTCCTGCCTTTCTTGCTGTCCTTGAACTCTTGCTCGTTCCGGTACTCGTCCAGCCCGTCCTCGCCCTTCTCGACGATCTGGTCCGGCACGATCTTGGGCACCTGCATGCCGCAAAGCTCCTGGTAGGAGGCGTACTCCTCGTCGAACAGGGGCGGCGTGGGCATCAGGCCGGTGCAGTCCGTCGCCGAGGAAACGCTGCTGGTGTCGGGGTACTCGTAGGCGTAGTTGAACTTTTCGATTTTCTCTCTTCGCTTGTTGCTTCTGCTGGGCATTTCCGACCTCCTTTTCCCGTAGTTTGGCCGGAAACGCGCCGCTTATGCGGCCTTTCAGAACATCCTGCCGCCCCGCATCGCGGAAAGGCTGAAAATCAGCGCCGAAGCCGCCGCCACAAAGGGCGAGAACAGGCAGAGCACGCCGCAGAGCGCAAAGGCCACGCCCGTCAGCAGCAGCGCGGAGGGCAGGCGGCGCCTGTCCGGCGGGTCGAAGTCGACGCCGATGCTGGGCGTCGCCCGCCACTGGCCGCCGTAGTACCCGCCGCCGCCTAAGCGCATGCGCAGCGCGCCGGAGTATGCCCCCAGCACAAACCCGCGGTTCAGATCGGGCACTGCGGCGACGCCGGCGGCGAGGTTCCCCGCCGCGGTCCTTGCGTCCAGCCTGACGATCCACGCCGCCACCATGGCCATCACGGCGGACAGCCTCGCGGGCAGCATGGAAAGGTAGTTCCCGACGGCCCGCACGGTGGCGGAATAGGCCGGGCGGGCGTCAAAGGCCCGGTCCGCCGAACGCGCCAGCAGCATGGCCGCCACCGCAGCCCAGCAGAGCGCCGCGTTCAGCGTCCCGCCGGCGGCGCCGATCAGCATGCCGAAGGAGGCGAACAATACTGGCAGCACGCCCCCTTCGGTCAGGGCGACGGCGCACTCCTCCACCGCGGTGCGCACCAGCCCCTGCTCGGACATCTTCTCGGTATCCTTGGCGGTGATGCGGGAAAGGGCTCTTCGCGCCTGCTCCTTGTTCCCCCGGTTCAGCGCCTTCAGCACCGAAAGGGTGTGCCACAGGGGCCTTCGGAAGTCAAACGCCGCGTAAATCGCGAAAATGCGGAACAGCGAGGCGAAAAACAGGCTCGCCAGCGATTTCAACAGCAGAGTAACGAACACCACAAACGCGCCGGCCACCGCTGCCAGCAGCAAACTTGCGAGAATGGCATAGGTGCCGTCCCTGCCGACGGCGCTTCGGCCCAGCGAAAGCCGGATCCTGTCGTCGATTTTCCAGACGGCCTTTCCCGCCCAGCGAACCGGGTTGAAGAACACCGCCTTCCCGATGAGCAGCTCGATGAGCGCGGCGATGCAAATTTCCGCCCAGGCGGGAAACCCGAAAACAAGCACGTTGAAAAACATGGGACACCTCATCTGCGGGCGCCGGGCAAAGCCAACGCCCAAAGGGCCGCACCCTCGCCCGGGGCGGAACGCGGCCTTTTTGCAGGGCTTACGCTGTCAGCGCAGGCCTTTGCGTGGTCATCGCCCTGCATTTGAAGCATAATATACCAGATGGCGCATCCTTTGGCATCCCTTTTTGCCATGATGTGCCTTCAAAGCGCTCCAAAACCGCTTTTGGCGCAACATCGCTGCAAGTCCCGCAAGCCGAAGGTATCTTTCACCGTCCTTCGCCCTGGCGGCAAAAGGCATAAGGGCGGCGCGCGAAACGCCCGTCAAACAGGGCAAAACCCGCGCCGTTGCTTGCGGACACATGCGCCTGGTGCTATAATGCATTAGCATCCGGACAAATGCCCGCCCCGCCCCACGAGGTGTACGCAACATGCCCTATTTATATGCCCATGCCTGCTGCTCCGCCCTGGCGCGGGAGGCAATTCTCGCCAGCGGCCCCGCGCAAAACTCCCTGCGGGAGCGGCTGGCCCAAAAAAGCGGCGCCGCCGCAACCCCCCCGTTCGACGGACTGCTGGACGCAGACGACGGCCCCGTCGCCCGCATCCAGTCGAGGTTCCCCCTGTTTCAGTGGGGCGCCCAGGGGCCGGACATCTGGTTTTACCACGCCCTCATCCGCCCTTTCCGCTCCCTGCGGCGCTGGGGCAACCGCATTCACGCCGAGAACGTGGATCTGACCATGGAAGCGCTGCTGGACAGTGTGCTCGCCGCCCAAGGGCGGGAAAGGGACGGCCGCTTTGCCTATTTCTGCGGCTTTCTGACCCATTACGCCCTGGACGCCGCCGCCCACCCCTTCGTGCACAGCCGGTGCGGCAGCCACGCGTACCACACGATGTTCGAGGCCGAAGTGGACACGGCGCTTCTGGCGCTTTCCGGCGAGAGCCCGAAAACCGTCCCGCCGGCTTCGACGATGCCCGCTTTGTCCCGTGAGGACGCGGCGGTGGTGGCGGACATGCAGTCCGCCGTCGCGGCGCGCTGGGGGGAAAGCGTTCCGAAGAAAGCGCTCGCGTCCATTGTCAAAAAGGCGCCCGCCATCCTCGCGCGCCAGCACGACCCCAAAGGAAGAAAGCGCGCCCTCGCCCTTGCCTTTGAGCGGCTGTTCACCGGCGGGCGCCCGGTGGCCTCCCGCTTTTTCTTTCCGCTTGCCGCGGATGAAGAGCGGGACGTCCTCAACCTTCGCCATTCCGTCTGGCCGCTGCCCTGGTCCGGCGAGCCCAGGACGGAGGATTTCCTCTCGCTCCTGGAACGCGCCGCCCTGCGGGCGGCCGCATATATCCGAACACTGTACGAAAGCGCGTATTGCGGCGCGCCAGGATTCTCCGTCCTTTCGGCCATCGGCCAGCTCTCGCTGGATAACGGCCTGCCGTGGCGGGAATCCTTTGTCGACGAGCCCTTTCACGCAGGCGTGTACGGTACCAAGTCCCGGAGGTAACATGTTTGCCAACCCCACAGCCCCCAAGCACCAGCAAATGCACCCCACCCGCGTGCTGGCGCTGGGCTTTCTCTCGCTTATACTGGTCGGCACCGCTTTGCTGATGCTTCCCATCGCCGCGTCATCCGGCAAAAGCGTAGGCCTGCTGACCGCCCTGTTCACCGCCACCTCCAGCGTGTGCGTCACCGGGCTGACGGTGGTGGAGGTCGGCCTCGTGTATTCGGGATTCGGCCATTTCGTCATACTCTGCCTGATCCAGATCGGCGGGCTGGGTTTCATGACCGCCGCGGCGCTCATATTGATGGCCATCGGAAAACGCATCACCCTGCGGGACCGCATGACCATCGCCGAAGGCCTGAACGAGAACAGCATCGCGGGCCAGGTCCGGCTGGTGCGCGCGGTGGTGCTGATGACCGCCGTCATCGAGCTGTGCGGCACCGTTTTGCTGGCCTTCAAGTTCGTGCCGGCCTACGGCTTCTGGAAGGGCATGTGGCATTCGCTCTTCCACGCGGTGTCCGCCTTCTGCAACGCCGGGTTTGACATTTTGGGCAAGGGCAACTCCATCGTCAGCCTCAACAGCTCGCCCTATGTGCTGCTGGTGCTGGCGGCGCTGATCATCCTGGGCGGGCTGGGCTTTTCCGTCATCCGGGACGTGCTGCAGCGAAGGCGCTTTTCCACCCTGCATCTGCATTCCAAGGTCGTGCTGCTGATGACGGGCGTACTGCTCCTTTTCGGCACGGTGCTGTTCTTCCTGAACGAGCAGAACAACCCCGCAACCATGGGCAACATGCCCATCGGGGACAAGCTGGTCAACTCGTTTTTTCAATCCGTCACGCTGCGCACCTGCGGGTTCGCCTCGGTGAACCAGGGGCTTTTGACCAACGGCTCCCTGCTTTTGTGCATGCTTTTGATGTTCATCGGCGCCAGCCCCGCCTCCACCGGCGGCGGCGTCAAGACCACCACGGTGTTCGCCATGGTGCTGCAGGTCGTCGCCGTCGTCAAAGGCAGAAACGACCTGGAGTTCGCGGAGCGCAAGCTCCCGGTGGGCACGGGCAGGAAGGCCGTCGCCATCATCTTCATCGCGGTGGGCATCCTGATCCTGATGATCATCACCGTCTGCTTTGCGGAAATGGGCCGGGGCTTTTCCACCACCGAAATCGCCTATGAGTGCATCTCCGCCCTGGCGACAGTGGGCAACAGCATGGGCATCACCGCTTCGCTGTCCCCGGTGAGCAAGCTGGTGCTCATCGTCGGCATGTTCTGCGGCCGCGTCGGCCCCGTGACGCTGGCCGTCGCCTTCGCCGGCAAGAACAACAGCGAGGGCGGCGCCCATTACCCCGAGGAAAGGATCATGGTCGGTTAACCCGGCATGGCGGCGCACCTGCGCCGGATTCAATTTGATGTTTTTTGCCGCATTCGTGCGAGGAGGCAAAATGGCACGCAAGCAATTCGCAATTCTGGGCGCCGGACGCTTTGGCGCATCCATGGCGCGCACCTTGGCATCCATGGGGCATGACGTTCTGGTGGTGGACCACGACGAGGCCCGCATCAACGCCATCGCCGAACAGGTCACCCACGCCCTGATCATGGACGTCACCGACGAGGAGAGCATCCGCCAGCTCGGCCTTTCAAATTTCGACGTGGTGGTCGTCTCCATCGGCAACGACCTTCAATCTTCCATCATGGCGGTGGTGCTGACCAAGGAGGCCGGCGCGAAGACCGTCATCGCCAAGGCGACGGACGACCTGCACGCCAAGATTTTGCAGAAGGTGGGGGCGGACAAGATCGTCATGCCCGAGAAGGACATGGGCGCGCGGCTCGCCCAGAAGCTCGTCTCCAACAACGTGCTGGATTTCATCGAGCTTTCCGCGGACTACTGCTTCACGGACATGCAGTGCCCCGAACGATGGGTGGGCAAGAACCTCCGCCAGCTGGACCTGCGCGGGCGGTACGGCGCCAACGTGGTCGCCCTTTGCCGGGAGAGCGGCAGGATGGACATCTCCCCCGACCCCAACCAGCCCTTGCGCCACGGCGACCGCCTGATCATGATCGCGCCCAAGACCGTGGTGGAGAAGATGGATCACATGCTCGGCTGACCGTATCGGGCTGTTCACAGCAAAAACAAGCGGGCACACTCCCATGCGGGGCGTGCCCGCTTTTTGCCTGCGGGCGGGAACGGCTTTCCCTGCCACGCGAGGGCGGTACGCTTTCTTGCGCTTTCCCCATCGCGGCGATGCAGGGCCGCATGCTGAACGGAAGGCATCCCCCGGCCAGCCCGCTTGCCGTTTTGCCCTTCCCGCCGCAGGAGCGCCGCAATCGCCTTCGCGCGCCCATCACGCGACGCAAAGCATAGCTTTTCAGCCGGTTTGCCTCACATATGACAAGCGGCGGCGCCGCCCGGAGCGATGTTCGTGCCGCCCCCTTTCAGGCGGCGTTCGCGCTTCGCCTTCGCAACGCGCTTTGCCGCCGCCTTTTCCTTCCAAAAATCTTCTTTAATGGATGCCTCTGCCGTGGTATGATATCACCATCAGCAAAGAGTTTTGGCATGGAGGAATTATTCGTACGATGAACCGACGCTTCTCATGCGCCGCAGTCGCACTGCTCTTGTGTGCGGCTTTTTTGCTATCCTTTGCGCCGGACAGCGCGCTTGCCTGGAAGCCCGATGCCGTCACCTACGCCAACGCCGACCCGGAGCGGTACACCATTGTCGTCGACCTGGTCAACAAGGTGGTCACCGTCTACGAGCGCGAGGGCGACGACCCCTACGCCAGCATCGCGCTGCAGGCCATCTGCACCATCGGCGCGAAGGGCAAAAGCACCGAGACGCCCACCGGCACCTGGCGGCTGAACACCCTGCGCCGCCGCTTCGGGTACTTTTCAAAGTACGACTGCTACGCCCAGTACTGGGTGAACGTGGTGGGCGGCATCTACTTCCACTCCATCCTGTACACCAAGCCGGCGGAGGGGTACTTCACCCGCACCTCCTTCAACGCGCTGGGCACCGCCGCCTCCCACGGGTGCATCCGCCTGCTGGTGGAGGACGTGCGCTGGATTTACTACAACTGCCCGCCGGGAACGCGGGTGGTGGTCACCGACTCTGAGCCCGAGGACCCCGAACTCACCGCCAGCCTGAAGCCCAAGTTCTCCGCCAGCCAGTACCGCCCCGAGCCGGACACGTACGAGGCGGCGAACCTTCCCCTGCCCCGGGGCGTCGCAAGGCGCGGCTCCGTGCTGACGGACGCGAAGGGGAACTTCGTGGACACCGTGGATAAGGGCGAATACTTCGACATTCTGCTTTCCGGCTATCCGAAGTCCACGGTGCGCCTCTCCTCCGGCGCCACGGGCCTGCTGGAAAACGACCGCATCCTGTTTCTGGACAATTCCCCGGGCAGCAGCGCCCACGTGATTGCCGCCGACGCGGAGGTTTACGAAAAGCCCAGCACGAAGCTCGAGCCCGTCGCCACCCTTCTTGAGGGCACCGAGGTCCGCATCCTGGGCAGCACCGTTTATTTCCACCGCGTCAAAGCTTCCGGAACCGAGGGCTACGTGTTAAAATCCAGAGTGCGGGCCCGGAATCAGTCGCTATCTCCCGAGGAGATCGAATCCATGCTGGACGCCGACGAGGACAGCGACAAGATCACCTTCCCCGTGGTGCGGGTGAAGTCCGAAAGCGCCTACCTCTACGAGCGCGCCTCCACCCGGTACGAGCCCATAGCCCGCTTCGGCAGGGGCACCGATCTGACCGTGCTTGGTTCCACCCAGAATTTCTATCAGGTAATAGCTGGCAAGTACACGGGCTACATTCTCAAACGGGACTGCCACACGGTCAACGTCACGCGGCAAAACGGCCAGAAGTACAGCTTTAAGGTCTATGAGCTGGATCTGGACCTAGAGTCCCCTCCCGAGGACGGGGAATAACGTCCTCCACCCCGCGCATGCGCACCAAAGGGCGGGTTCTCCCGCCCTTTGCCTTGTCCAAAAGATAAAGACGAAAGGACGACTGCACCCCCAATGCATAAGTTCAAAACCCTGATCGGCTGGGGCGACAGCCGGTTTTTTAAGCTCTGGCTCTCCCTCGCCCTGCCGATCATGCTGCAGCAGGGCCTCTCTTCGGTCCTGTACCTGCTGGACAACATCATGGTGGGCCAGCTGGGCGAGACCGCCATCGCCTCGGTGGGCGTGGCCAACCAGCTGACCTTCCTCATGCAGGTGTTTGGCTTTGGCATCAACAGCGGCGCCGGCATTTTCGCCGCCCAGTACTGGGGCAAGAACGACCGCGACGGCATACACCGCGTTGAGGGCATCGCCCTGACGCTTTCCGTCGCCCTGGGCGCGCTGTTCGCCATTGCCGCCATCTGCTTTGGCCGGCAGTTTTCCGACATTTATTCCAACGACCCCGCGGTCATCGAGCTTTCCGCCAAGTACCTCGCCATTTTAGGCTGGTCGTATGTGTTCCAGATCGTCTCCCAGACGCTGGGCATCATCCTGCGCGCCTGCGGCAGCCCCGTGCTGCCCATGGCGGCGACGTTCGCCGGCGTGTGCACCAACGGCGTGCTGAACTACATCCTCATTTTCGGCCACCTCGGCCTTCCCGCCATGGGAATCGAGGGCGCGGCCTTGGCGACGCTCATCGCCGCCGTGGTCAACGCCGCAGTGCTGATCCTCGTCAGCGCGAAGCGAAAAAACGCCATCGCGGCGCCGCTGAAAAAGCTGTTTTCCTATACGAAATCGCTGTTCCGGGACTTTTTGAAGATCTCCCTGCCGGTATTCGCCAACGAGTCGCTGTGGTCGCTGGGCATCTCGCTGTACAGCGTGCTCTGGGGCATATTGGGCACGGAAGTGCAGGCCGCCATGCAGATCTACACCACGGTGGACAAGATCGGCTTCGTGATGATGGCAGGGCTGGGCTCGGCGGCGGGCGTCATCAACGGAAACGCCATCGGCGAGGGGAGCATCGACCGCGCAAAACTCTACGCAAAGCGCATGCTCATCGTCACCCCGGCGGCGGTGCTGCTCTTCAGCCTGGTGCTGCAGCTCGCCGCCCCGCTGTTCCTGCATTTCTTCGACGTTTCGCCCCAGGTGGCCTCCATGGCGCTGTCGGTGATCCGGGTGTACTGCGGGGTTATGTTCCTGTACGCCCTCAATTACACCATCATCATCGGCACGCTGCGCGCGGGGGGCGACACCGCCTACGCCAGCGCCGTGGACCTTTCGGGGCTGTGGCTGGTCTCGGTGCCGCTGGCGTTCCTGTTCGGCCTGGTGCTGGGGGCGCCGGTATGGCTGGTGTACCTCGCCACCGCGCTGGGGGACATCGTCAAGGCCGTCACCGGCCTGCGAAGGATTCAAAGCGGCAAATGGATCAAAGTGCTGGATTGAGGCATGTGTGCATGTTAGAATAGTATTGCACCACGCAACAGGAGAGAGAAATGGCACATTTCGATTTTGAAATCGTCGGCAAGATCGGCTCCATGGCGCTCATCCGCAAGAACGAGGGCGCGCTGGACTACAACGTGTTCTCCCGCATCGGCGAGCAGCTGCGCCCGGGCATCATCTGGGTGAGTTCGGGCGCCGTGGAAATCGGCAGGCTGGACTATATGCGCCGCAACAACGGCATCGAGCTTCTGGGGGACGAGGAGGACACCAAGACCGACTACGCCGCCCAGGGCCAGGCCATCCTGATGGAGAACTACAGGCGGTTCATCTCCCCCCAGTACTCCGTGCGGCAGCTGCTGGTGGAGCACACCCACTTCAACGACCCGGAAAAGCGGGAGCACATCCGCCGCTTTTTAATGCGCTGCCCCGCCCAGAACGCCATTCCCATCGTCAACTACAACGACCCGGTATCCTTTGAGGAAAACCGCAAGCTGGAACTGCAGCACATGCGGGACCAGTCGAAAAGCGACCACCTGGTGGAGTGCATCGACAACGACGAGACCGCCGCGGTGATCTGCACGCTGGTGCGCGCCCGGTATCTGGTGCTGTTCACCTCCGCCGAGGGCATCTACGCAGACCCGAACGACCCCTCCACCCTGATTCCCGAAATCGGCGGAGCCACGGCGGACGAAGTCGTCGAAAACATCCGCTACTGGCAGCAGTCCTGCGTGGGCGCCAGCCGCAAGGGCGCCAACGGCGCCAGAGCCAAGCTGGAGTACATCATCGAGCCCGTCCGGCAGGACACCACGGTGTTCATCGCCTCCGCCAGCTACCGGCTGATGGACGTCATCGCCGGCAAGGTCCCCTGCACCCGCATCGGCAGGCGGTAATGGGCTTTCCCGCACATACGAAAAGCGCCCCGGCATTGCCGGGGCGCTGTTTTTTTTGCGTTACTTGCCGCCGTCTTTCTGATGAGAGCCGCTTTTTTGGCCGGTGCCTTCGCCGGCTTTTTCACTGTCCGCGATTTTGATCGTGCGGGTGGTGGAGTAGATGGACTGGTTCTCCAGCCACTTCTCCTCGTCCGGCGGGTTGGTGAAGCTGATGCCCAGCTGGCGGAACACGTCCACCACCGTTTCCTTTTTAACCAGCGCCTTGCCGGTCAGCACGGAGACGTACGCCTTTTTCGAAAAGCTGTACTCCAGGCTGACGACGATGCCCCTGTCCTTGATGGCGATGCCGTACAGCTCGCCCTCGTGCACCACCAGGCGCAGCACCTCTTTGCCCTTTTGGTCGGAGATGATGTACACCGTGTCGTCCCCGTCCATGTTGGCCATGCCCAGCGCCACCTCGACGGGGATGATGCCGCCTTGTTTTTGGATGGTGTAGTCGCCGATGACGATGCTCTGGCCGAAGTCGAACTGGGTCTCCCGCTTGCGGCTGACGTTCAGGGTGACCCTGGCCTCCTCAGCGACCTTTTTCGGCGCGAAGAAGAGGTACACAGGGCCCTCCTTGTTCACGCCCAGGTACGTCACCCGCACGACGGCGGAAAGGGCGCGCTCGCTCACCTCGTAATCCGAAATCTTGCTGGCGTAGTAGATGTCGTCCACCGGAATCAGGAGGATGGGCTGGCAGCCTGAAAAATCATACCCGTCCGAGGAAACGGTCACCACCGCCTGCTCGCCCTCGGCGGCCAGTTCGGAGCACGTCAGCGCCACCGCGAAGCGCTCCTGCTCCCCCACCTTCGCGCGGGAGAGCCTCTGCTTTTCGAAGGTGCCGTCCGCCGCCATGGCGAGCCTGGTCCTGCCGAACCCCACGGGATAGATCAGCGCGGCGGGGCCGCTTTTCTCCTTCTGCGCCGCCGAAGCCGGCAGGGCGCAGACGAGGGCCATCGCTGCCAGCAGCGCGCACGCAAACCTGATAACATGCCTCTTTTTCATGTGCTTTCTCCACGGTCGTCCAGAGGGGCGGAAAACCGCCCGTATCTTTCAGTTTCAGTATAGCACATGCACCCCGGAACTGTGTGAATAATCGGTAAATCTCAACTCATACTGGACCGCTCCACCACTTTGTGATAATATTGGCTAGGTAAAATTTTGCATGGTGAAACCGCCGGTCCGGCATGCGCACCAGGCCCCGCCCGCCGTCGGGCGGACGGCTGTGCCAGATGCATGCCGTTTCGCTTGGCAAAACCGCAAAATACGCCAAAACCCTGGGGTCAAGTTGCGCTTTCCCGGGGCTTTTCGACTGCCCGGTCCGCGCCGCGCCGCGCGCGCGGCGCTCTGCGCCGCTTCGTCCATTCACCATCAAGACACCGCAAGGAGGATACACATGATCTATTCCAAAGAAGTGGAAGAAATGGTCTGCGTCAAGCAGGGCGCCAACCATCAGAACGCCCCCATCCCCCAGGAGGGCCGCTGGGTCCACGCGAAGGAAATCCGGGACATCTCCGGCCTGACCCACGGCGTGGGCTGGTGCGCTCCCCAGCAGGGCGCGTGCAAGCTCACCCTGAACGTCAAGGAAGGCGTCATCCAGGAAGCGCTGGTGGAGACCGTCGGCTGCTCCGGCATGACCCACTCCGCCGCCATGGCCGCCGAGATCCTGCCCGGCAAGACCATCCTGGAAGCGCTGAACACCGACCTCGTGTGCGACGCCATCAACACCGCCATGCGCGAGCTGTTCCTCCAGATCGTGTACGGCCGCAGCCAGTCCGCCTTCTCGGACGACGGCCTGCCCGTGGGCGCAGGGCTTGAGGACCTGGGCAAGGGCCTTCGCAGCCAGGTGGGCACCATGTACGGCACGCTTGCAAAAGGCCCCCGCTACCTTGAGATGGCGGAAGGCTACGTGCTCAAGATGGGCCTGGACGCCGACGGCGAAGTCATCGGCTATCAGTTCGTGCACCTCGGCAAGATGATGGAAGCCATCAAGAACGGCATGGACGCCAACGAGGCCCTGGCGAAGTTCACCGGAACCTACGGCCGCTTTGGCGAGGCTGTCACCTATATCGATCCGCGCCACCAGTAAGAGGAGGGTATACGCATGGCAATGTTTGAAAGCTACGAAAGAAGGATCCCCCAGATCGAGAAGGTCCTTGCCAAATACGGCATCGCCAATCTGGAAGCCGCCAACCAGCTCTGCCTGGACCATGGCGTGGACGTTGCCGCCATCGTGCGCGGCATTCAGCCCATCTGCTTTGAAAACGCCGTCTGGGCCTACACCCTGGGCGCCGCCATCGCCTTCAAGAAGGGCGTCACCGTCGCGGCGGAAGCCGCCGAGTGCCTGGGCGAGGGCCTGCAGGCCTTCTGCATCCCCGGCTCCGTGGCGGACCAGCGCCAGGTGGGCGTCGGCCACGGCAACCTCGCCGCCATGCTGCTGCGCGAGGAGACCCACTGCTTCGCCTTCCTCGCCGGCCACGAGTCCTTCGCCGCCGCCGAGGGCGCCATCGGCATCGCCCTGAAGGCCAACAAGGTGAGAAAACAGCCCCTGCGCGTCATCCTCAACGGCCTGGGCAAGGACGCCGCCAAGATCATCAGCCGCATCAACGGCTTCACCTTCGTGGAAACCGCGTATGACCACTTCACAGGAGAGCTGAAGATCGTGTATGAAAAGGCGTACTCCGACGGCGACCGCGCCAAGGTGCGCTGCTACGGCGCGGACGACGTGTCCGAAGGCGTCGCCATCATGAAGCACGAGCAGGTGGACGTTTCCATCACCGGCAACTCCACCAACCCCACCCGCTTCCAGCACCCCGTCGCCGGCACCTACAAGAAGTGGTGCGTGGAAAACGGCAAAAAGTACTTCTCCGTCGCTTCCGGCGGCGGCACCGGCCGCACCCTGCATCCGGACAACATGGCCGCCGGCCCCGCTTCCTACGGCCTGACGGACACCATGGGCCGCATGCACTCCGACGCCCAGTTCGCGGGCTCCTCCTCTGTGCCCGCCCACGTGGAAATGATGGGCCTCATCGGCATGGGCAACAACCCCATGGTGGGCGCCTCCGTAGCCGTGGCCGTGGCGATTGAGCAGGCCGTGAAGCAGGCAGACTGACGCGCTCTTAAGTGAACAGGGGAACGAAAGTTCCCCTGTTTCTATTGCTTTCATACTTTCTGCACATTTGATTCCTGCATCTGTTCGAATCGCGGTTATTAGAAGTCATATCATTCTCGTTTTTGCTTAGAAACTTCAAAAACCCAGCGCAAAATGAATCAATTCTGTTCTAAATTCATTGCGCAACCGGCGCAAATCTGGTATGATTTGACCAAAGGAATATTTTTCCAATCCAGTCCAGTCTGTAACGGAGGTTCCCCTCCGTTTTGGAAGGATCCGACCAGTCCTTCCTTTACAGAACTCTCTTTTCCCTCCCCCTTCTCATGCGAAGCCTTCCTGCCGACCACAGGAGGGCTTCGTCCTTTTTTTGCCACAAAAATCGCAATCCATGTATTGTTTTCCCGGAAGGATTATGTTAAAATATTAACAACAAGCCAGGGGATTCCGCATGAGACTGTGAGAACCGGTGCCCTTTGTGCCGAAAGACCGGCCAAATCCGCGCAGGACAGCAGCGTTTCGCCCCGTTTGGCGAAAGGCGGGCGTTTCCTTCCTTGACCTGACCGGCTGCACCCATTACATTATCTTGAGGAGATGTTCGTCATGAAGATCACCATTTGCATCGGAAGCTCCTGCCATTTAAAGGGTTCCCGCCAAATCGTCGAATCCTTGCAGGAACTGGTGGACCAGAACGGACTGGCGGACAGGATCCAGCTTTCCGGCACCTTCTGCATGGGCCGCTGCACCGAAGGCGTCTGCGTCCGGGTGGACGACGCGTTCTTCTCCCTGAAGCCGGAGGACACCGCCTCCTTTTTCTCTGAAGAAGTTCTTCCCAGGCTTCGCTTCTGATGCAGAAAGGCGGCGAGAAGGTTGACCGAGTACCTGAGGCTGAAAAAATCCAATTGCAAGAACTGCTACAAGTGCATTCGCCACTGCCCGGTGAAGGCCATCCGCTTTTCGGGAAACCAGGCGCACATCGTCTCGGACGAATGCGTGCTCTGCGGCGAATGCTTTGTCGTCTGCCCGCAGAACGCGAAGGAGATCGTGGACAACACCGAAAAGGCCAAATACCTTCTTTCAGGCGATGCGCCGGTGGTGGCCAGCATCGCCCCGTCTTTTGTGGCGAACTTTGAGGGCGCCACCATCGCCTCCATGGACGCGGCGCTGAAAAAACTGGGCTTCGCCTTTGCGGAGGAGACCGCCATCGGCGCGCAGATCGTCAAGACCCGGTACGAGGAGATGGTCAAAAACCACATGCAGGACGTGTTCATCACCTCCTGCTGCCACACCGTCAATCTGATGATCCGCAAGCACTACCCCGAGGCGCTGCCCTTCCTCATCCCCGTCGTATCCCCCATGCAGGCCCACTGCGCGGACATCAAGCGCCGCATTCCCGGCGCGAGGACGGTGTTCATCGGGCCCTGCGTGTCCAAAAAGGCGGAGGCGGACGAATACCCAGGCGACGTGGACTGCGTCCTCACTTTTGAGGAGCTTTCCCGCTGGCTGAAGGAAGAGGGCATCTCCATCGAGCCGGCGCTAGACGGCGGCGTGCCCATGCGCTCGAGGAACTTTCCCACCGGCGGGGGCATTCTGCGCTCCATGGACAAGCAGGCGGACTTCGTCTACCTCTCCGTGGACGGGCAGGAAAACTGCATCCGCGCCATCAAGGACGTCATCGACGGCAGCATCCACAACTGCTTCATCGAAATGTCCGCCTGCACGGGCAGCTGCGTGGGCGGCCCCGCCATGGACAAAGGCCGCCGCCGCCTCGTGCGGGACTGCGCCGCCGTGGTGCGCTACGCCGGCGCCGCCGACGCGAAGCGGGAAAGGCCCTCCCCCGCCGCGCTGGCCAAGGAGCACACCTTCCTGGGCAACAACAAGACCATGCCCGGCAAGGCCGTCATCGACGAGATCCTGCGCAAGATGAGCAAGTTCCGCCCGGAGGACGAGCTGAACTGCGGCAGCTGCGGGTACGACACCTGCCGCGAAAAGGCCATCGCCGTGTTCCAGGGCAAGGCGGACCTGACGATGTGCATGCCCTTTTTGAAGGAGAAGGCGGAGTCTTTTTCGGACAACATCATCAAAAACACCCCCAACGGCATCCTGGTGCTCAACGAACTGTTCGAGGTGCAGCAGATCAACGAGGCGGCCATGAAGCTTTTGAACGTGCGCAGGGCGTCGGACGTGCTGGGCGAGCAGGTGGTGCGCATCCTGGACCCGTCGGACTTCATCGCCGTCAAGCAGACCGGCGTGGCCATTCACGACAAGCGGGCGTACCTTGCGGAGTACGACAAGCACGTGGAGATGAGCATCATCTACGACAAGGTATTCCGCGTGCTGATGTGCATCCTCAGGGACGTCACCGAGGAGGAGCGCGAGCGGGAGCGCAAGGAGGCCGTGAGCCGCCAGACCATTGAGACGGCCAACAAGGTCATCGAAAAGCAGATGCGCGTGGTGCAGGAGATCGCGTCGCTGCTGGGCGAAACCGCCGCCGAGACCAAGATCGCCCTGACGAGGCTGAAGGAGTCGCTGTGAGATGAACAGGCTCTGTACGGACATCGGCTGGCGCAGCCTGAACAAGTTCGGCGAGGAGCTCTGCGGCGACCACGTGGACATCGTGGAGGAAAACGAGAACACCACGGTGGTGGTGCTGGCGGACGGGCTGGGCAGCGGCGTGAAGGCGAGCATCCTCTCCACGCTGACCTCCAGCATCATCTCCACGATGATCGCCTCCTCCATGAGCATCGAGAACTGCGTCTCCACCATCGCGGCCACGCTGCCCGTGTGCTCGGTGCGGAATGTGGCGTATTCCACCTTCACCATCATCCGCATTGTGAACGGCGAGCAGGCAGAGCTCATCCAGTACGACAACCCGCCGGTGATCCTGCTGCGCAACGGCCAGAATGTGGACTACCCCGCCGAAACCCTCCGCATCGAGGGCAAGAACATCCTGCACTCCAAGATTCCCATCTTCGAGGGGGACACCTTCGTCGCCGTGAGCGACGGCGTCATCCACGCCGGCGTGGGGCGCACGCTGAACTTCGGCTGGCAGAGGAAGGACGTCATCGCCTTCCTCGAGCCTTACTCGCTGGCGGGCTTCACCGCCAAAACGCTGACCACCATCCTGCTGGAGGAGTGCAACCGCCTGTACGAGGGCATGCCGGGGGACGACGCCACCGTCTGCACCGTCCGCATCCGTAGCCGCGAGCCCGTCAACCTGCTCATCGGCCCGCCCTCGAGACGGGACGACTGCGAGCGCATGATGTCCCTGTTTTTCTCCAAGGAGGGCAAGCACATCGTCTGCGGCGGCTCCACCGCCACCATCGCAGCGGAGTACCTGAAAAAGCCCCTGCTTCCCACGCTGGATTACCCGGACCCGGACATCCCCCCCATCGCCGCCATCGAGGGCGTGGACCTCGTCACCGAAGGGGTGATCACCATCAACCGGGTGCTTTCCTACGCCCAGAACTACCTCGAGAGCAACAACTCCTACGCCGAGTGGAGCTGCAAGCGCGACGGCGCGTCGCTCATCACCCGCATGCTCTTCGAGGACGCGACGGACATCAATTTCTTCGTGGGCTGCGCCGTCAATCCGGCGCACCAGAACCCCGCGCTGCCCATCAACTTCAGCATCAAGATGCGGCTGATCGACCAGCTGGCGGAATGCCTGAAAAAAATGGGCAAGCGCATCAAAGTCAGCTACTTTTAGGAGAACCCATGCGAAAATTCGACACCCAGGTCCAGCACCTGAAATATCAAGTGCTGCGCGAGGTCGCGCGCCACGCCTTTGAGGGCACCCTTTTGGAACACGTCACCGACATTCCCAAACGCATCATCCCCGGCAACACCCCCACCATGCGCTGCTGCGTCTACAAGGAGCGGGCGATTCTGGCGGAGCGCGTCAAGCTCGCCATGGGGGGTGACAGAAGCAACCCCAACGTCATCGAGACCATCGAGATCGCCTGCGACGAGTGCCCCGTCAGCGGCTACGAGGTCACCGTCAACTGCCGCGGCTGCATCGCCCACCGCTGCGAGGCCGCCTGCCCCAAGGGCGCCATCTACTTCGACCATCACAAGGCGCATATCGACAAGTCCAAGTGCGTGGAGTGCGGCAGGTGCGCCTCCGTCTGCCCGTACAGCGCCATTTCCAACCGCAGGCGCCCCTGCGAGAACGCCTGCAAGGTGAAGGCCATCTCCCGCAACGAGGATGCCCCTCACGCCACAAGGATCGACAACGACAAGTGCATCGCCTGCGGCGCCTGCGTGTACCAGTGCCCCTTCGGCGCGATCATGGACAAGTCCTTCATCCTGGACGTGATCGACCTGTTGAAAAACAGCAGCGGCAACGCCAACTACAAGGTCTACGCCGTGGTGGCACCCTCCATCTCCAGCCAGTTCACCTATGCGAAGCTCGGCCAGGTTATCGCCGGCATCGAGGAGCTGGGCTTTTACCACGTGGTGGAGGCGGCACTGGGGGCGGACATGGTGGCGTGGGAGGAGGCCAAGGAGCTCGCGGAAAAGGGATTTCTGACCAGCTCCTGCTGCCCGGCCTTTGTGCGCTACATCGAGCGCCAGTTCCCGGCGATGCAAAAGCACGTCTCCCACAACCTCTCGCCCATGGCCGCCATCGGAAAGCACATTAAGGAGACCTCCCCGGGCGCGAAGGTGGTGTTCATCGGGCCGTGCACGGCGAAAAAAGCGGAATACCGCCGCCCGGAAGTTGCGCCGTACGTGGACGGCGTGCTCACTTTTGAGGAGCTCCAGGCGCTGTTTGACGGCAAGGGCGTGGACATCGCCTCCCTGCCCGAAAAAGCTTTGGACAACGCCTCCTACTTCGGGCGCATCTTCGCCCGAAGCGGCGGGCTTTCCGCCTCCGTCGCGGAAGCGCTTTCGGAACAGGGTGCCGGGGACTTTGCCTGCAGCCCCGTGGTGTGCGACGGCATCGAGGAATGCCGAATTGCGCTGTTGAAGGCGCAAAAGGGCCTGCTGGACGGCAACTTCATCGAGGGCATGGCCTGCCGCGGCGGGTGCATCGGCGGCGCGGGCTGCCTGACCCACGGCGAGAAGAACCGCTCGGAAGTGGACAAATACGGCCGCCAGGCCTTGGAAAAGACCATTCAGGACGCCATCCGCGTGCTGCAGATCGGATAAATGCAAAAACCAGAAGCCGCCCGGTATCCGGACGGCTTTTTGATGCTTGTTTTAAGTTTTTCCGCAGGGGCACGCGCAAGAGGGCTGCTTGGCAAGTTTTTCCGGTTGCCGTCAGCCGCTGTTGTAGCCGCTGACGTCCAGCTTGCAGCGCTCGGCGGAGATGATCTGCTTGAAGAAGTACATCGGGTGGTTGCCGGAATAGCAAATCCCCTCAATGACGAAGACCACCGCGCCCTCCCGGATGTTCAGCATGGCGGCCTCGCTCTTGGTGGCAAAGGAGGCCTCCAGCACCGACTCGTACCGCTCCGCCTTGATGCCGTGTTCGTGCTGGAACAGGCGCATCAGGGAATGCAGCCCCTCCTTGCCGCAGTGGGGGATGAAGTCAAACCGCTCCGGCACCTTGTTGAACTCGATCATCACCGGCTCGCCGTCAATGAAGCGCAGCCTGTGGAAGACATACATCTTCTCCCCTTCCCGCATCTGCAGCTTTTCCGCCAGTTCCGGGGAAGGGTCGACGTAGTCGATATCCGAAACCTCCGTGGACGGGGTGTACCCGTGGTCCAGGCAGTCGGAGGTAAAGCTGATGAAGCGCAGGAGGTTCCTCGTGTACCGCGGCGCGTTGACGAAGGTACCCGTCCCCTGGCGCTTGACCAGGATGCCGTTGTCCACCAGGTCCTGAATGGCGCGGCGCACCGTCGTGCGGCTCACGCCGTACTTGCGCATGATTTCCACTTCGGTGGGTATCTGCTCGTTCGGGCGCAGGCGCTGCTCCCTGATGGCGGTCATCAGATCGTCGCGTATCTGGCAGTAGCGCGGCTGACCCGCATAGTTGGTTTCTGTCATATCGCCCTCCGGGATAGGTCTTATTCAATTATCATACCAAAAATCGACGAGGAATCAATCATTTTGTTCTTTTGCCACATTTCCGGCAGGCACCTTTGGGTGCGATTTTGGGCGCTTTCCTTCCCTTTTGCCCGAAAAAAGCGGATTTGGGGCAGCCGGGCAAAGCGGACGAAAGCCAAAGCTGCCGGATGCGACGCAAAAGGCGACTTTTTTTGCAACTTGCATGGAAATTTCATAAAACTCTGCTATCATTACAGCATGAGACTGCAATGCATGGGAGGTGCAAACATTTGGGTTTTCAGGGAACGACCATCTGCGCCGTCAAGCGCAACGGGCGCTGCGCCATCGCGGGCGACGGCCAGGTCACCATGGGTGAAAACACCATCATGAAAAACACGGCGAGAAAAGTGCGCCGCCTCTATAACGACAGGATCATCGTCGGCTTTGCCGGTTCGGTGGCGGACGCTTTCGCGCTCTGCGAAAAGTTCGAGGTCAAGCTGGAGCAGCACTCCGGCTCGCTGGAGCGCGCCGCGGTGGAGCTGGCGCTGGACTGGCGGTCGGACAAGGTGATGCGCCAGCTCAACGCCATGCTGCTCACCACCGACGGCAACAAGATCCTGCTGATCTCCGGCACCGGCGAGGTCATCGAGCCGGACGACGGCATCGCCGCCATCGGCTCGGGCGGCATGTTCGCCCTGGCCGCCGGCCGCGCGCTGATGCAGAACACCGACCTTTCCGCGGCGGAAATCGCGAAAAAGGCGCTGGAGATCGCCGCCGGCATCTGCGTTTACACCAACGACAACATCATCGTCGAGGAGGCCTGACATGCTGGACTGGTCACCCAAACAGATCGTGGACGAGCTGGACCGCTACATCGTCGGGCAGGATGCTGCCAAAAGAGCCGTGGCCATCGCCCTTCGCAACCGCTATCGCAGGAGCCGCCTGCCCGAAAAGGTCCGCGAGGAAATCATGCCCAAGAACATCATCATGATCGGGCCCACCGGCGTGGGCAAGACGGAAATCGCCCGCCGGATGGCGAAGCTGGTGGACGCGCCCTTCGTGAAGGTCGAGGCCACCAAGTTCACCGAGGTGGGCTACGTCGGCCGGGACGTGGAATCCATGGTGCGGGACCTCGTGGAGGCGTCCATCCACCTCGTCAAGGGCAAGAAGGAGCAGGTGGTGCGCCTGAGCGCCGAGTCCATGGCAGAATCCAGGCTTGTTGACCTGCTGCTCCCCCAAAGGAAGAGGCCGGAGCCCACCGTCATCAACCCGCTGGAGGCGCTTTTCTCCGGCCAGCAGCAAAAGCAGCAAGCCCTTCCCGAGATGACGCCTGAGGAGAAGGAAACCTTCCGCACCCGGCGGGAGGAGATCACCGCCGCCCTGCGCGCCGGCAAGCTGGAGGACACCATCGTGGAAATCGAGGTGGAGGAGCAGCCGAAGATCGGGATGGACTTTTCCGGCCTGGGCATGGACATCAACATGAACGACATGCTGGGCGGCATCCTGCCCACCAAGAAGAAAAAGCGCCATGTGCCGGTGTCCGAGGCGCGGCGCATCCTCATCCAGCAGGAGATGGACCGCCTGATCGACATGGACGAGGTCATCACCGAGGCCCTGCGCAAGGCGGAGCAGGAGGGCATCATCTTCATCGACGAGATCGACAAGATCGCCAGCCGCGCCAACGCCAGCGGGCCGGACGTCTCCCGCGAGGGCGTGCAGCGGGACATTCTGCCCATCGTCGAGGGCAGCACGGTGACCACCAAGTACGGCCCCGTCAAGACGGACTACATCCTCTTCATCGCGGCGGGCGCCTTCCACGTGTCCAAGGTCAGCGACCTGATTCCCGAGCTTCAGGGCCGCTTCCCCATCGTGGTGGAACTCAACGCCCTGACGCGGGAGGATTTCAGGCGCATCGTATCCCAGCCGGAAAACGCCGCCACCAAGCAGTACGCCGCCCTGCTTTCGGCGGACAACGTCAACCTCACCTTCACCGAGGGCGCGCTCAACGCCATCGCGGACTACGCCTACCTCTGCAACGAGGTGAAGGAGAACATCGGGGCGCGGCGATTGCACACCGTCATGGAGGAACTGCTGGAGGACATCTCCTTCAACGCCAACGGCCGGCACCCGCCCGTGGATCTGGTGATCGACGAAAAGTACGTCCACGAGCACCTCATCGGGGACGTGCAGGGCAAGGCGCTGGGAAAATACATCATCTGAAGCCCTTTTTTGCCCCCTTTTCAAAATTTATTTACAATCTTCCGGCCAATAGGCCGCATACGAACGGAAGTTTGCCATTCCCGCGGGAGTTCACTTTCGTGAACCGCAATCCCCAAAGGAGAATGCAAACTTCCGTTCCTGCTTTTGGGCGGAAGATTTTGGCAAAAGTGGGTCAAGTCTTCGGCAAAACTGGCATATTGGGCCCCGAAGTGGTGTGGCAGACTTGTGCTTTCGGAGGAATTTGTGTAAAATAGTCCCACATTACGCGCGGAATAGGCGCAAAAAGCCAGTCTTTTACCCCGCCGCGTCTGCAAGAGGTAGCAACATGAAACGACGACTCGCATGGGCCGTGCTGCTGGTCCTGCTCGCGTCCGCCCTGACCGCTCCCGTGGCCTTCGCCGAAGAACAGTGCGAACTGGGCAAGGTCACCGCTTCGGACTTTTTGAACATGCGCGCCAAGGCGTCGACGGACAGCAAGGTCATCGACAGGATCCCAAGCGGTTCCTACGTGATCATCCTGGGCAGCGTCGGCCAGTTCTTCAAGGTCAAGTACGACGGCAAAACCGGCTTCATTTCTGACGACTACGCCATCAAGCTCAAGCACTGGGTGGGCTACGCCACCGACGAGGTCAACCTTCGCGCTTCCGCCAGCACTTCTTCGAAAAAACTAGGCACCATGGAAAAAGGCGAATCGCTTTACATTTACGCCAGCAACGGCGATTTTTACCTTGCCGTGTACGGCGACACGAAGTGCTATGTCGCGAAGAAGTACATCGCCAAAAAGAAGAAATTCGCCAACCCGACGGAGGAGTACAACGAGTTCGACCCCGAAAGCAACGAGTATTACATCGAAAACCCGCCGGAGTTCACCGTCGAGGACCTGTATCTCGCGGCCCAGCTGATCTATTCCGAGGGCAACAACCAGTCGGACGTCAGCTTCTGGGCGATGGCCAGCGTGGTGTTCAACCGCGTCATGTCGAGTAAATTCCCGGACACGGTGCATGAGGTGGTCTTCCAGAAGAACCAGTTCTCCTATCCGGACAGCAACCCGGAAAAGTTTTTGGAGCTCGTCCCCAGCGACAGAGCGATGGAGGCGGTCATCAAGGTGTTTGTGGAGGGCAAGCTCATCCTGCCGCCGGACGTGATGTACTTCAAGAGCGCTTCCCTGCCCAGGGAATGGGGCAGGCGCGAGTACTACTGCACGGTGGGCGGCAACATGTACTACCGATAACCCCCGCTCCCGCATTTGCAAAATTCAGCCGGCCAAATTGGGATTTGACCGGCTTTTTTTGCGCTCCTTTGGAAAGAATAATCCAAAACGCAAACCATTGGAGCAAACGGGAGCAGAACATGAAAACAGTGATACTCGCCGGCGGTGCCGGCACCAGATTGCGTCCGATGACCTGTACGATTCCCAAACCGATGGTGCCCGTGATGAACAGGCCCCTTCTTTTGCATACGCTCAGGCTGCTGCGCCGCCACGGCATCCCCTCCGCCACCATCACGCTGGGCTATCTTCCCAAAGTGGTGGAACGCTATTTCGGAGACGGCGAGCGGGTGGGCATGCGCCTTTCCTATTCCGTGGAGGATGCCCCCCTGGGCACCGCCGGCGGCGTGCTGGCCGCCGCGGGGGACAGGGAGCGCGTGCTGGTCATTTCCGGCGACGCGCTGACGGACGTGGACATTTCCGCCGCCCTCGCCTTTCACGAAAGCCACGGCGGGGCCGCCACCATCATCCTCAAGCAGGTGGAAAAGCCGCTGTCCTTCGGCGTGGCCGTCACCGACGAAAAAGGCAGAATCACCCGCTTCATCGAAAAGCCCGGCTGGTCCATGGCGGTGTCCGACCGGGTGAACACCGGCATGTATATTCTCGAGCCTTCCGTGTGGAAGGGCTTCAAGCCGGGCGAGAAGTTCGATTTTTCCATGGATGTTTTCCCAAGGCTCTTGGAAAGCGGCGAGACCATCTACGGCCTGACCACCGACGGCTACTGGTGCGACATCGGCGGCGCGGAGCAGTACCTCGCCGCTCACCGGGACATCTTCGACGGCAAGTGCAAGCTGGACCTGCCCGAGGCGCAGCTCATCGACGGCATCTACGTCGAGGAGGGCGCGCGCATTGCCGACGGCAGCGCCATCAAGGGGCCGTGCTACCTCGGCGCGAACTGTTCCATCGAAAAGGGCGCCACGGTGGAGGCGTACTCCGTCATCGGCAGCGAGACCACCGTGGCGGAGGGCGCCAGCGTCCGCAGGAGCGTGCTCTGGCGGGGCGTGGACGTGGGAGAACGGGCGCAGGTCCGGGGCGCGGTGCTGTGCGACCGGGTGTACGTGGGCAGAAACGCCGCGGTGTTCGAGCATTCCGTCATCGCCGAGGAGAGCATGGTCTGCGAGGGCGCCACGGTGAAAAGCGGCGTGCGCGTCTGGCCGCAGAAGAACATCGAGGAAGGCGCCACCATGACCCGGGACTGCCTGTGGAGCGACTGCGCGCCCCCCATCTTCAAGGGCAGCGCGGTGGAAGGCAAGCGCTACGAGCTCACCGGCGAGCGGCTGGCGCGCATCGGCCGCGCCATCGCGTGCGTGGTGGGCGAATGGGGCAGCGTCGCCGTCGCGTCGGACGGCACCAGCGCCGGCCACATGGCGAAGCTCGCCGTCACCGCCGGCATTCTGGAGGGCGGCTGCGACGCGCTGGACATGGGAAGAACCGTCCTTCCCGCCGTGCGAAGCGGCGCAAAGGCCCTGAACTGCGGCGGCGCGGTGTACGCCGCCCGGGACGGGGACAGCATCGTCCTCCGCCTGATGGACGGCAAGGGCAACGACGCCGGCCGGAGCAGCGTGCAGGACGTGGAAATCGCTTACTGGGAGGGATGCGGCGCCTGCCGGGGCGACCGGATCGGCGCCTTCATCCCCGCCGCGGAGATCACCGCGCTGTACCGCATGGACCTGCTCCAGCGCGTGAACGCCCACAGGCTGCGCGCCACGGGCGGCTTTGTGGCGCTGACGGGCGGCGGCATGGAGGAGGAGCTGCTGAAGCTGCTGTTCTCTTTGTGCGGGTATTCCACCGCCTCCGCGCCGGACGGCGAGGCGGCCGCGGTGCTGGCAAGGAGGAGAAAGGGCACGGCGATGGCCGTGAAGGGCGAGAGCTTGAGCGTCTTCGTCCCCTCCGGCGAGCTGACGGGAAGCGAACTTTATGCGCTTTTTGCCGAGATGGACGTCCTCTGCGGCGAGAAAGAGCTGTTCGCGGACGTCACCGCCGGGCCGGGGCTGGAAAAAATCGCCGAGCGCAGCGGCGCGCGGCTGTACCGCCTGCCCAGGCGGGAGCTCAAAAAGGCGCTTTCGGACAGGGACACCCTGACGGCGGAGCTGCTCCGCGACCCCTTCGGCGCGGCGCTGATGCTGTGCGCAAGGCTGTCCGAGCGGGGCATGACGGCGGAGGACCTGTACGCCACGCTGCCCAGGAGCTGCAAGTCCGAGCGCAGCGTGCCGGTATCCGCGCGGGACATCGGCCGCATTTTCCGGCTCATCGCCCAGGACAGCGGCGGCATGGCGGACATGACCGAGGGCATCCGCATCGTGCGCCGGGGCGGGTGGGTCAACCTGCTGCCCGACGCGACGGCGCGGCACATGCGCATCATCGCCCAGTCCTTTTCCGAGGAGTACTCCGAGTCCCTGGCGGACATCTACGCCAAAAAAGTGGAGAAAATCCTGAAAGAGAGGGAAAAAGGCTGATTTCAGCCACAAAACCCACTATTGCTTGCCAAGCGCCATCAACTGCGGTATACTGCATAGGACACGGGCGCCATGTGCGGCGCTCACTGGAACGGAACGCACCTTACAAGGCGCGCCGTTTCGCCGCCAGAGTGGTCGGGGGGCGGCGGAACCGGCGGCCGCAATAGAACATCGCTGGTTTTGCGGCTTTCGCGCCGCGAAAAGCCCGAAAAGGCAGAGCTCTTTTCGGCTTTTTCGCCTGCGCGGGATCAAGCCTTGGGTTTTTGCGTCCAAACGACACAAAAAACAGGAGAATACCATTGGCTTCCAAACTGAAAATCATCCCGTTAGGCGGCATTTCCGAAATCGGAAAGAACATGACCGTCATCGAATACGGCAAGGACATGATCGTCGTGGACTGCGGGTCCACCTTCCCGGGGGACGAAATGCCGGGCGTGGACCTCGTGATCCCGGACATGGATTACGTGGAGAAAAACGCCAGCCGGCTCAGGGGCATCATCATCACCCACGGGCACGAGGACCACATCGGCGCCGTGCCCTACGCCCTGAAGAAATTCAACGTGCCGGTGTACGGGTCGCGGCTTTCGCTGGCGCTCATCAACCACAAGCTGGAGGAGCACGGCATCGCCGCAGACGCCGACCTTCGCACCGTCCAGCCCGGGGACGTCATCAAGCTGGGCTGCATCAGCGTGGAGTTCATCCACGTCAACCACTCCATCGCCGGCTCCATGGCGCTGGCCATCACCACACCCGCGGGCGTCGTGATCCACACCGGCGACTTCAAGATCGACTTCACCTCGGTGGACAGCGCGCCCGCCGACCTCGCCCGCTTCGCGGAATACGGCAGAAAGGGCGTCCTCTGCCTGATGAGCGACAGCACCAACGCCGAGCTCCCGGGCTACACCCTTTCGGAGTCCATGGTGGGCCAGACCTTCGAGCGGTATTTTGACACCGCCACCGGCCGCATCATCGTGGCAACCTTCGCCTCCAACATCCACCGCATCCAGCAGATTTGCGACTGCGCCCTGCGCCACGGCAGGAAGATCTGCTTTCAGGGCCGGAGCATGCTGAACATCTACGCGCTGGCGTCCGAGCTGGGCTATCTGAACGTGCCCGAGCGGGAAGTGGTGGACATTGACAAGCTCAAAAAGTACCGGGACGACCAGGTCTGCGTCATCACCACCGGCAGCCAGGGCGAACCCATGAGCGGCCTGTCCCGCATGGCGGGGTCCGCCCACAAGCTGGTCATCGGACCGGGGGACCTCATCATCGTCAGCGCCTCCGCCATCCCGGGCAACGAAAAGTCCGTCTCCAACGTCATCAACCAGCTCTGCGAAAAGGGCGCCACCGTGATTTACAAGGACATGGCGGACGTGCACGTCTCCGGCCACGCGCGGCAGGAGGAGCAGAAGATCATCCTCGCCCTGACCAAGCCGAAGTACTTCATCCCCGTCCACGGCGAGTACCGCCATTTGATGAACCACATCAAGCTGGCGGAGGCACTGGGCGTGCCGTCCGAGAACTGCATGGTGGTGGGCATCGGCGAGGTCGTCGAGTTCACCAAGAACAGCATGAAGAAGACCTCCTCCGTCGCCGCCGGCTCCATCATGATCGACGGCTCCGGCGTGGGGGACATCGGCAACATCGTCCTTCGGGACAGAAAGCTCCTCTCCGAGGACGGGCTGGTGGTGGTCGTCGTCGCCCTTTCCAAAAAGAACGGCAAAATCCTCGCCGGGCCGGACGTCATCACCCGCGGGTTCGTGTACGTGCGCGAGAGCGAGGAGCTCATCGAGGAGGCGAAGGAAATCGCCAAAAACGCCATGCTGGAGTTCGCCGCCCGCCCGCGTTCGGACTGGTCGGCCATCAAGAACAGCACCCGCAACGCTTTGAAGGACTTCTTCTATAAGAAGACCAAGCGCAACCCAGTCATCCTCCCCATCATTCAAGAGGTGTGACCGCGGCAAACGGCCCGCATGTGCGGGCCGTTTGCGTTTTTTTGGCATGAGGGGGCGGAGCAGACCGGGCATGCATGCAGGCGCACGCGCCCCTTCGGGCCGCATTGGAAGGTGACAAGGGCGGCCGCGGCGGGTATAATGGTGGCAAACACATGCGGGAGGTCCTGTCATTGGCAGAAAAGAAGCCCTATCGCCCCGAAGACGATCCGCTGGACAGTTTTTTCGCCCTGAGCGCGCCCCAGCGCGTCTGGCGGATTGTGCGTCCCGCCGTCATCTTCCTGATCAGCCTGGCGCTGGTGGCGGCGGTGGCGATCGTCGGCTTTAACGTGGTCATGGAGCGGTTCTACCGCCCCATCGACGAAAGCGACCCCAGCCCGGTGGTGGTGACGGTCAAGAAAGGCTCCTCCTCCAGCGCCATCGCCAACTTGCTGTACGACGAGCAGGAGGACGGCTCCCCCGGCCCCAACCAGCTCATCCGCAACAAGGCGGTGTTCAAGATCTACGTGGACTTCACCGGCGTGGGCTCCAAGCTTCGCTCCGGCACCTATACCTTCAACCGCACCATGACCATCCCCGAAATCGTGGACATGCTCGTCGCCGGGGACGGCAAAGTGCAGAAGATCATCAAGTTCACCCTCATCGAAGGGCTGACCGTCGAGGGCATGGCGCAAAGTCTTGTGGAACAGGGCGTGCTGACCTCCCCCGACCGATTCTTGGAGCTTTGCTCCACCATGAAGGGCATCGCCACCAACGAGCTGATGATCACCGCCGACGAGGCGCAGGGCCGCGCCTACGCTTTGGAGGGCTATCTCTTTCCCGACACCTATGAGGTGTACGAGGGCAGCAGCGAGGAAACCGTCATCAACAAGATGACCACCCGGTTCTACGGCGTCATCTCCGAGGCCTACATCCTGCGGGCGGAGGAACTGGGCATGACCATGGACCAGGTCGTCACGCTTGCCTCCCTCATCGAAAAGGAGGCAAAGGCGCCCGACTTCGCCAAGGTTTCCGCCGTGTTCCACAACAGGCTGAAAAAGGACATGCCCCTGCAGTCCGACGCCACCATCCAGTACATCCTCAAGAGCCGCAAGCTGGTGTTCACCACCGAGGAGCTGGCGACGGAATCGCCTTACAACACCTATGTGAACAAGGGCCTGCCCGTCGGCCCCATCTGCAACCCCGGCAAGGCCGCCATCGAGGCGGCGCTCTATCCGGACGAGGAGCTTTTGAAGGGCGGCTACCTCTATTTCTGCCTGAAGGAGCCGGAGTCCGGCGAGCTGGTCTTCGCCAAGACGCTGGAGGAGCACAACAAAAACGTCGAGAAATACAGGGAGCTCTGGCAGCAGGCGGATGCGGCGAACGCCGACTGAGCTGCAAAAATACGCGGAACGCTCCGGTCGGGGCGTTCCTTGCTGTGGAGGAAACCATGGAACTGCTTGCCCCCGCCGGCAACTTCGAACGGCTGAAGTTCGCCCTGCACTACGGTGCGGACGCCGTGTACTGCGGCGCGAAGCGCTTCGGCCTTCGGGCGATGGCGGAAAACTTCACCTATGACGAGCTGAAGGAGGCTGCGGATTACGTCCACGCGCGCGGCAAAAAAATCTACGTCACCGTCAACGCCTTTATGCGAAACGAAGATCTGAAGACACTGCCAGGCATGCTGAAAGAACTGCAGAACTGCGGCGTGGACGCGCTGATCGTCACCGACCCCGCCGTCATCGAGGCGGCGAGGACCCACGTTCCCGGCATGGAACTGCACCTTTCCACCCAGGCGAACACCACCAACGCCGCCGCGGCGCGCTTCTGGCATGGCCTTGGCATTCGGCGCGTTGTGCTGGCGAGGGAGCTTTCCCTTGAAGAAATCCGCCAAATCCGCAGGGAAACCCCCGAAACGCTGGAGCTTGAGGCGTTCGTCCACGGGGCGATGTGCGTGTCCTACTCCGGAAGGTGCCTACTCAGCAACTTCCTCAACGGCAGGGACGGCAACCGCGGCGAATGCGTCCAGCCCTGCCGCTGGGAGTACGAAATCCGCGAAAAGGGCAAAAACGGCCTGTGGCTGACCATGGAGCAGGATGGGCGGGGCACCTACATTCTCAACTCCCGGGACCTGAACATGATCGCCCATCTGAAGGAGCTGCAGGACGCCGGGGTGGACAGTGTGAAAATCGAGGGCAGGATGAAGACCGCCCTGTATGTCGCCGCCGTCACCAACGCCTACCGCATCGCGCTGGACGGCCTCTCCGCGAACAGGCCCTTCAACCCAAAACTCGAGGAGGAGCTGGAAAAGCCGCGCCACCGGCCGTACACCACCGGCTTTTACTTTGGCAAAGGTCCCACCGAGCAGACCGACACCGGCGACTGCCCCCAGACCCACGAGTTCGTGGCGGTGGTGCTGGAATCCGACCCTGAAAACCATCGGGCGCTCATCCTCCAGAAGAACCGCTTCTTCGCCACGGACGTGCTGGAGCGGCTCACCCCCAGCAGCCTGGGCAAAGCGTTTGCCATCCGGCGCCTTGAGACCGAGGAGGGCGAAGCCGTCCCCTCCGCGCCCCACCCCGCCCAGAGGCTGTGGCTGTATGCCGACGAGCCCCTGCTGCCCATGGACATCCTGCGGAAAAAGCTCTAAAGCAGATCGCGCGCTGCGCGCGTCCACGGGCTGGCTGTGCTGTCGGCAGTGTTTGCCCCTTCCCTTTCAAAGCAGCGTCGCTGTCCATTCAGCCGAAAATATTCAAAACCCCGGCATCCGCCGGGGTTTTTGCTTTTGCGGGGCAGGTCCCGCCATCATCCGCGACAACCCGCCGCCATACGTTATAGGGGAGGTGACGCCATGCTGGATCTTCTGCTCTTTTTGAAGGACGTTGTCTTTTTCGCCGCCTATGTATCCTCCGGCAGCTCCTTTCCGGACCCCCTGTCCCCCGAGGAAGAGCGCGAGGCCGTGGAGGCCATGCGCAACGGGGACGAAGCCGCCCGGGCGAAACTCATCGCCCACAATCTGCGGCTGGTGGCCCACGTCGCCAAGAAGTTCGCCACGCCGGAAACCGACATGGACGACCTGATCTCCATCGGCACCATCGGGCTGATCAAAGCCGTCTCCACCTTCGACGCGGACAAGGGCGCCGCCCTTGCCACCTACGCCGCCCGCTGCATCCAGAACGAGGTGTTGATGTCCCTTCGCGCAGGCAAGAAGCGCAAAAAGGAGGTTTCGCTGAACGCCACCATCGGCACGGACAACGAGGGCAACGAAATCACGCTGGTGGACATCATGGGCACCTCCTCCTCCATGGTGCCGGACACGGTGGAAAGGCGCATCGACGTGACGCGCATGCTGGAAGCCATCGACGCCTGCCTGACCCCCCGGGAAAAGGTGGTCATCACGCTGCGCTACGGCCTGTCCGGCCGGCCCTGCCTGCCTCAGCGGGAGGTGGCAAAGCTCCTCGGCATTTCCCGCTCTTATGTGTCCCGCATTGAGAAGCGGGCGCTGAGCCGTTTGCTGGAGTGCATGAAAAAGTCCTGACCCGCCTTCACCGCCGCCCCGCCTGCTCCAAAAAAGCCTGCGGCAGGGTCGCAATCAGGTCGGTGGCGGTCACGCAGTATTCGGACAGCCTTTGGGCGCACAGGTCCCCCGCCCTGCCGTGCAGCCACACAGCGTACGGCACCGCCTGCTTTGCGGGCAGCACGCACAAAAGCGCCGCGATGACGCCTGCCAGCACGTCCCCGCTGCCGCCCTTGGCCATGCCGGGGTTGCCCGTGGTGTTGACGAAGGCTTCCCCGTCCGAAAACGCGGTCACCGTCCGGTGCCCCTTGAGCACCACCGCGCAGCCGGACTCCTTCGCAGCGCGTCTGGCGTCATTCAGCCTGTCCGTCACCGGCCAGAACAGTCTGGCGAACTCCCCCTCGTGGGGCGTCAGGACGGCGGGCGTCTGCAGCGCGCCCAAGGTTTCCGCATCCAGGGCGAAGAGCGCGTCCGCGTCCAGCACCAGCCTTGTTTTTGTCTGCCGCACAAAGGCGCGGACAAGCCTCGTGAGCCCTTCGCTCCTGCCCAGCCCCGGGCCGAGGACGGTCACATCGCATGTTTCCGCCCTTTCCAGCATCGCGTCCAGGGCGTTTTCCCCGATTTTGCCGCCGTCCGCCGGCAGCGGGAAGGGCATCGCCTCGTCGTTCTTGACCGCCGTGACGGCATAGATGCCCGCCGGCACGCCGAGGTACACCAGCCCCGCGCCGGCGCGCACCGCGGCCTTGGCGCACAGGGTGGGCGCGCCGGTATACCCCGCGCAGCCGCCGCACACGAACACCTTGCCGTAATGCCCCTTGTGGCTGACGCGGGGCCGCACGGAAAGCTTCGCCCCCGTAACGGCAAAGACGCCGGTGGAAACGCCGTCAAGCACCGCCTGGGGAACGCCGATGTCCGCCACCGTAAGCTCGCCGCAATGCACGCAGCCCGGCTCCACGAAGTGCCCGATTTTCGGCATGGAAAAGGTCACGGTGGCGTCCGCGAAAACGGCTGGCCCCAGCACCGCGCCGGTGTCCGCATGGACGCCGCTGGGGATGTCCGCCGACACCACCTTCGCCTGCGCGCGGTTGATGCGCTCCGCCGCCGCGGCGGCCTTTCCCGCCATGATGCCCCTGAATCCCGTGCCGTACATCGCGTCCACGATGACGCCGTACGAGTCCAGAGGGATATCCCCGCCTTCGTCAAAGTCCCAGAGCGCGCCCCCCAAGCTGGAAAGCCGCTTTTCCATTTCCGCGCAGTCCCGGGACAGCTTCCCCCGCTCCCCCACCAGCACCACCCGCACGTCAAACCCCATGCGAAGGAGTTCCGCGGCGGCGCCCACGCCGTCCCCGCCGTTGTTGCCGTGGCCGCAGAAAACCAGGGCGCTTTTCCTGCTCCCCGCAAGCTGTGCCGCCTTTTGCGCCAGCGCCTTTGACGCGTTTTCCATCAGCGTAATCGAGGGGATGCCGTATTCCCGGATCGCCCGCTCGTCCGCCTCCTTCATGCTTTTGCCGTCCGCCAGCAGCATGCCGTTCTTCCTCCCGTCCGCGCCGGCGAAGGTTTCGCCCGAAACCCCGCCAAATCGCCTTCGTTACTTCCATTGTACCGATTGCGCATAAAAAATCCAGCTTGCGCCTGAAATTGTGAAAAAATTAATTACTGCACATTCTTTTGATTTCATTGACAGGATACGTATCGTTATGTTATTATGCGCGTTGTAAAGAAGTCACAGCTTCTGAAGATCATTTCTTTATCATTTCCGATCCCCGCCATTCCAACCATGAAGGAGAGAAAGAGCAATGAAGTATCTGATCGGGCTGGACGTAGGCACGTCCAATGTGAAGGCTGTGCTGTTCGACCTTGAAGGAAACGAGATCCTCGTCAAGAGCGAGCCCACGGACGTCATCACCTTCAACGGCAACTGGCAGGAGCAGGACATGATTCAGGTCTATGATCAGTGCGCGCGCTGCATCAAGGGAATCATGGACTCCGGCGTCGCCAGGCCCGAGGACGTGCTGGCCGTGGGCCTTTCCGGCCAGGGCGAGGGCGTGTGGATGATCGACAGGGACGGCAACCCCGTCAAGCGCGCCTCCCTGTGGTCGGACGGCCGCGCCTCCGAAATCCTCGACTACCTCACCCACGAAAACCCCGACCTGTTTCAGTACATCTTCAGCATCAACGGCTCCAAGTCCACCGTTTCCAACACCCTGCTCCAGCTCGCATGGTACAAAAAGCACATGCCGGAGATCTTCCAGCCCGGCAACACCGTGCTCAACTGCAAGGACTGGGTGCGCTTCCGCCTGACCGGCAACCGCAACATGGAGATCACCGACGCGTCGGTCTCCACGTTGCACATGAAGGAAGGCCGCTACAACACCGAGTGCTTCGAAGCGCTGGGCATTGCCGACCTTCTGCAGTACATGCCGCCCATTATCAAGAGTTATGAAAAGGCCGGCGAGATCACCGAGCAGGCCTCGAAGGAAACCGGCCTTGCCGTGGGCACCACCGTCGTGGGCGGCGCGCTGGACGTCACCATCACCATGGTGGGCGTGAACGCCGTCAACGTGGGCGACATTTACGCCATCCTGGGCACGACCTGCTGCACCGGCGTGGTGTGCGATCTGAACACCCTCGTTCCCGGGTCGGACAAGAACGCCAGCCACGTGCGCCATCCCAAGGACGGCCTGTGCATCAACATTCTGGCCACCATGGCGGGCACGCCCAATCTGGACTGGGTCATCGAGAGCGTCTCCAACACCTCTGACTTTGCGGAGATCGAGCGCCATGTGAAGGACATTCCCGCAGGCAGCGGCGGCATCATCTACCACCCCTACATCACCCCTGCGGGCGAGCGCACCCCCTTCTACAACCCCGACGCCCGCGCGGGCTTTTTCGGCCTTTCCACCCATTCCACCCGCTGGCACATGGTGAAGGCGGTGTATGAAGGCGTGGCGTACTCCATCAAGGACTGCCTGTACGGCGTCAAGGAGCAGGGAAACATCTACCTCGCCGGCGCGGCAGCAAGTCCGAGATGTGGGCGCAGATCATCGCCGACGTGACCGGGCGCTCCACCGTGCTTTCCGAGGGCACCGAGTTCGGCGCCAAGGGCGCTGCGATTCTGGCCGGCGTGTGCATGGGCGTTTACAGCGACATCAACGACGCCGCCAGCAAGCTCTGCAAGGTCAAGGCGAAGTTCGACCCCAACCCGAAGAACGTGGCGATTTACGACGAGCTTTACCAGATCTACCGCGCCCTGCGCATCGCGCACATGGACCTGTGGCATCAGCGTGAAGCCGTCGTAAAGAAATATTCCTGATCAACCCCAAGGAGCATACCAACGACATGAAAATCCTGTTTACCGCAGAACACGACGCAAGCATGATCGACCAGATCCGCGCCCTGGGCGAAGTGCGCATGGCGGGCGTGGCGCTGGGCGGCGGAAAGCTGTCCGACGAGGAAATGATCGAACTGGCGGCGGGGGTGGACATCATCATCGTCTCGTATGACGACGTCACCGCCGCCGTCATGGACGCAGCCCCCGACCTGAAACTGGTGGCCTGCACCCGCGCCACGCCGGTGAACATCGACGTGGAGCACGCGAAAAAGCGCGGCATTCCTGTGATTTACACCCCCGGCCGCAACTCCGACTCCGCCGCGGAGATGACCATCTGCCTGATGCTCTGCTGCGCGCGCAACGTGCACGCGGCGTACCGCGCCATGCACAACGGCAAATTCCTGGGCCCGGCTGGCGGCAGCGAGCTGAAGGTCAAGGAAGGCCTTCGGGCGGACGTCATCTGGGGTTCGGGTCCGGACAGCCCCTATGCGGTGTTCAAGGGCTGCGATTTGAAGAACAAGACCCTGGGCATCATCGGCTACGGCTCCATCGGCAGGCGCGTGGGCGACATCGCTTCGGCGTTCGGCATGAACGTGCTGCTGTTTGACCCCTACGTCAGCGAGGTTGACGTCAACCGCCCCGGCCGCACGAAGGTGGACCTTGAGACCCTGCTCAGGCAGTCCGACTTCGTCTCCTGCCACCTGAAGGTCACGCCCTCCACCCGCGGCCTGATGAGCGCCGAGCGCTTCGCCCTGATGAAGCCCACGGCGTACTTCATCAACACCTCCCGCGCCGCGGTGGTGGACGAGGCCGCGCTCATCGCGGCTTTGCGCGAAGGGCGCATCGCCGGCGCCGGGCTGGACGTGTTTGAAAAGGAACCCCTGCCCGCCGACCACCCCTTCGTCAACGACCTGGCGGACAAGGTGGTCATCACCCCGCACATCGGCGGCGCCACCAGGGACGCCATCACCAATCACACCATCATGCTGCTTTCGGACATCGAGCGCTACTTCAAGGGCGAGCCGATGCTCTACACCTACAGGTACTGAGCAGCTGAAAACGGAGGAACACAGGATGTTAATGCAAAAAGAGCGCGAGCTGATCGTCGAGTACGGCAAAAAGCTCATTTCCACCGGCCTCGTCAAGGGAACGGGCGGGAACATCAGCATCGCGGACCGCGTTTCGGGCCTGTTCGCCATCAGCCCCTCGGGCATGGACTACTTTGAGACCACGCCCGAGGACGTGGTGGTGCTGGAAATCGCCACCGGCAAAAAGGTCGAGGGGGACAGGAAGCCCTCCAGCGAATTCGAGCTGCACAGGATCTTCTACCACAGGCGGGAGGACATCAACGCCGTGGTGCACACCCACTCCACCTACGCCACCACGCTGGCGACCATGGGCTGGGGTTTGCCCGCTTCGAACTACATGGTGGCGCTGGCGGGGCCGGACGTCCGCTGCGCGCCCTACGCCTCCTTTGGCACCGTGGAGCTGGCGGAAAACGCCTTCGAATACATGAAGGACCGCTACTGCGTGCTGCTGGCCAACCACGGCCTGGTGGCGGGTTCCGTGGACCTGCCCAACGCCTTCAACATCGCCAGCCTGATTGAGGAGTGCTGCCAGACCTATTACCTCGCCACCGTCGCCGGCCGCGCCAACATTCTTCCCCCGGAAGAAATGGAAAACATGATGCGGCGGTTCAAGACCTACGGCCAGGTCAAGCCCAAGTAAGAAAAAACCAAATCAAAAAGCCCGGCTGCGGCAAAACCCCCGGCTTCCTCGTGGAAGCCGGGGGTTTTACGCTGGCACTGCGCCCGCGTTTGCTTTGAAAAAGCTGATTCCGCAGTGCTACATCTTGACGCTGGAAGGAGTCATCACTTCGGTGATGCGCACGCCGTAGTTGTCGTCGATCACCACGACCTCGCCCCGGGCGAACATCTTGCCGTTCACCATCACGTCCACCATTTCGCCCGCAAGCCTGTCCAGCACGATGACCGAGCCGAGATTCATGTCCAGAATCTCGCGGATGCTCTTCTTCGCCCTTCCCAGCACAACCGTGACGTTGAGGGGAACGTCGATGATCAGGTCCATGTTCTGCTGCGACGTGCTGGCCATATCGGAATCCTCCTCGTCAAAGGATTGGAATTTCGCGGCACTGATTTTCACGGGCTTTTTGGACTCCCTGGGGGGCTCGGCATAGGCCGAGGCGAACTGCTGGGCGCGCTCGTTCTGCGCCTGCTGCGCGGGGGTCGGCATCACCGGATCTGCGGGCGGCTCGGGCACTGTTCCCACCAGCAGCGACTCCGCCAGCTTCTTGGCAAACCTGAGGGGCATGAACTGCATGATGTTGCTGACGAGCAGCCCCTCGATCTCCATCCGGAAGCTGATGCGGACGAGCATCCCCGTCGGGAAGGCGGACTCCACAATCTCGTCCTCGCTGGAGAACTCCATGGTGGTGGGCGGGGAGATGTTGACGTGCACGTTCAGAATGTTCGCCAATGCCGTGGAGGATGCGCCCACCATCTGGTTCATGACCTCGCTCACGGCGCTGAGGTAAAGGTCCCCGATCTCCTCCTCGGTCTGATCTGTGCCCATCAGCAGATTCGTGATCAGCAGGGCGTCCTCTTTCTTCAGCAGGAAGATGTTGTGGCCGTCCAGCCCCTGGGTGTACTCCACGGTGGTGGCCACGACGGGCTTCTCGTATTCCCTGAGATACTCGTCGCCCTTGGAGATCGTCAGCTTGGGCGTGGTGATCACCACCCGCTGGCCGAGCAGCGAGGAGAGCGTGGTGGCGCTGGTGCCCATGCAGATGTTGCTGATTTCGCCAAGTGCGTCTTTTTCCTCGTCGGTCAGGATTTCTTCGGGCATTTCGCTCATGGGAGTCTTCTCCATATCCAATCCGGTATCATTCCATGATGTCCCGGTATTCATCCTTGTCTTCCTCCTTCAGTATCTCAGTGATGCGCACCGCGTAGTTCGAGTCCTGAACGCCCACGACGCCCCGAAACTTGGGCAGGTGTTCCACCTGCACGGTGACGGGCTTGCTGATGTTGTGGTCCAGCTGGATCACGTCGCCGACTTTGAGGTTCAGCAAATCCCGCACCCTGGCGGTGGTGGTGTTGAACACCGCCTGCAAATTCAAAGTCACGCCGGCGATCTGCTCCTCAAGGCCCGTCCTCTCGCCCGGCGCCTTGTGGGGGTTGGCGTCGGAGTACCAGGTCTTCATCACCAGCTTCTTGGCGATGGGCTGAACGGTCACGTGGGGAATGCAAAGATTGATGATGTCGGAAACTTCCCCGATTTTCACGTTCAGCGTGATGATCGCGATGGGCTCGTTCGCGGACACAATCTGCACATACTGGGAACTGGTCTCGATCCGTTCAAGGGTGGTGCCTACCTTCAGGATCTTCTCCCAGGATTCGTCCATCAGCGCGAGCATTTTGCGGATGACGCGCTCCATGATGGACAGCTCGATCTCAGTGAACGCCTTGTCCGGGTTTTCCGTCATCTGGCCGGACCCGCCCAACAGGCGGGAAATGATTTCATACGCGATGACCGGCGTGATCTCCAGCAGGATGGACCCCTTCAGGGGGGACATGCCGATGACCGCGATGATGACCGGCGTGGGCATGGAGTTGCTCAGCTCCGAGAAGCTCTGCTCCTCGATGGAGATGACCTCCACCTCGCAGATGGCGCGCACGTTTCCCGAAAGGTAGGTGGATAGGCGGCTCGCGAAGTTGTCATATATAAAATGCAGAGTGCGCATCTGGTCTTTGGAGAACTTGTTCGCACTCCTGAAATCATACGGTCGGACGGACTTTTTCTCCTCCTCCGCATGTTCCTTGATCGGAGGGGCGTCCTTCCCGGCCTGCAGCGCACTCAGCAGTTCGTCGATTTCGCTCTGTGTTAAGATGTTTGACATAGCCGTCCTGCCTGTGTTGCAGAATTAATTGATCACGTAATCGTTGAAATAGACATTGGAGATATAGTCAATTCCCATCCTCTCGCTGATGCTCTTGACGATTTCCTCGCGGAGGGTCTGGTCGATGTTGTCCGCCCGGAGCTCCTCCTCGGTCTTGGAGCGCAGGGTGAAAACGATGATGTCCCGCAGGATGTGGTTGTTTTCCTTGAGGTACTTGTTGATCTCGTCCATCTGATTCTGGGGCGCGTGCAGCTCCAGAACGATGGTGGTCTTGATCAGGGCCCGGCTGTCCTTGATGTTGGTGACAAAATAGTCGCCGGGCTCGTAATAGCTGTAAACCTTCTCGGCGGGTTGGTCATTGAACAGGAAAAAGTAAGCCGCAGCGGCCCCGATTACCAGGACAGCCACTATAATGATGATAGTGTTTTTCTTCATGTTTGTCACGCCCTAGTTTCCCTTCAGCTTGCTTTCGATCACAAAGTCCACGCGCCTGTTCTTCGCCCTGCCCTCTTCGGTGTCATTGTCGGCGATGGGGTTGTACTCCCCGTAGTAGACGGTCATCAGCAAGGCCGGATCCAGTTCGGTGTTGCTCAAAAGGTATCGCCGCACGCTGTCCGCCCTGGCCATGGAAAGCTCCCAGTTGTCCCGGTAGCCCGCCCTGCCGATGGGCACGGTGTCCGCGTTGCCCTCGATGCGAATCCGCTGGATGAGGTCGGAGTTTTCCACCAGAATCAGTCCAACGCCCGACAGGGCCTGCTTTGCCTCCTCGTCCAGCGCAGCGGAACCCGAGGCGAAGAAGGCGGAATCGTTCATGCGGAGCAGGATGGTGAACTCGTCGATGTATTCCAGGTTCAGGATGTGCTCCAAGTTGTTCCTGATGATGTGTTCCTTGATCCGCTCGTACAGCTCGTCGAACAGCTCGCCCTCCACGTCCACGTTGCCGTTCGCGTCCTCCTCTTCCACGGGGCTGACTTCCTCCTCTTCCTCCGGCTCGTACTCGGTGATGACGAACTTTCCGGTGAACCGGTCGGACATCTTGTCCGGCAAGTTGGGGTCGATGGGCTCGATGGCCACGATGTCCATCCCCTTCAGACCGGAAACGATCTCCTCCGCCTTGCTCTGCTCGATGGACGAAAAGGCAAACAGCAGCACGAAGAACGTCAAAAGGTTGGTCATCAGGTCGCCCAGTGTCTGTGCCCAAAGAGGCGCGCTTGGCTCTGAAGGCGGCTCAGGCTTTCTCCTATCGAGCATTCCTGGACTCCTTTATTTCCACCACTTCGGGTTTTGTGCCAACAGTCCTCAGTTCGCTCCTGGCGATGAAGGAGTTCAGCTTCTCCCGGATGATGCGGGGGTTCTCGCCCTCCTGGATGGAGAGCAGGCCCTCGATGTACAGCTCCTTCTGCAGCACTTCCTCGTCGCTCAGGTACTTGAGCTTCTTCGCGATGGGCATGAACACCAGATTCGCCAGCACGGAGCCGTAGAACGTGGTGACCAGCGCCACCGCCATTTTTTTGCCGAGGGAGCCGAGGTCATCCAAAGTCTGCAGCATCAGGATCAGGCCGATGATGGTGCCGATCAGGCCGTACGCCGGGGCGAAGGTGGCCATGGTGTTGAACAGGTCCTGGCCTTCCTGGTGCCTTGCCTGTATAAAATAGACCTCGGTCTGGAGAATGCTCTTGATCAGCTCGGCGTCCGTGCCGTCCACGATCATGCTGACGCCCTTTCTCAGGAACGGGTCCTCAATCTGCGTGAGCTGTTCATCCAGGGCCAGAAGCCCTTCCCTGCGGGCGACGTTGGCGATGTCGATGATCAGGTCGATATCCTTGTTCAGGTCGATACTTGACTTTTTAAACGCCTTCTTCAGCACAGGGATCAGGTTTTTGATGTCCTTTCCCCGGAAGGATATGATGCAGGAGGCGATCGTTCCGCCGATCGTGATCAGGACGGACGCAAAGTCCCAGAACCAGCCGAGCTGTCCCGACATCATGATGGAAATGACGATCAGGACAATACCCAGACCCAGTCCGAAAAAGGTCGTAAACTCCAATTGATTTCACCTCGGTATTGTCAGGCTGCTTACTCGTCGCCGCCGATGTAGATCTGCCGCTTGTACTGGATGATAAGCCGTTTGATTTCTTCACACGTTTCGGCGACGACGAGTTTTCTGCCTGAGGTCATGGAAATCACAGTGTCGGGCGTTGCCTCCACGAATTCGATGAGGTCGCAGTTGACCCAGAACTCTTCGCTGTTCAGCCGGTGAACCTTAATCAAAACGCTCTCCATTCCCCTGCGGGAAGGGCGGCAAGCCCTCCCGCAGGCTTAGTTATTGAAATCAGCGGACCATGTTGACGAGCTCTTCGAGCATCTCGTCCGTGGTCGTAATGATGCGGGAGTTGGCCTGGAAGCCCCTCTGGGTGACGATCATGTCCGTAAATTCGGAAGTCAGGTCCACGTTGGACATCTCCAGCGAGGACGGGTTGATGGAACCCGCGCTGCCGGTGCCGGGCGTCCTGAACACGGGGTTGCCGGAGTTGCCCGTTTCGCGGTAGCTGTTGCCGCCGGTCTTCTCCAGGCCGTTGGGGTTGGAGAAGGTGGCGATGGCGATCTGGGCGATGACGGTGGTGGTGTTGGTGGTGGAGTCAATGCCCACCACCTGGCCGTTGCGGTTGATGGAAATGTCCGTGTACTTGGGGTCGATCTCGATCGGTTTCAGGTTGCTGCCGTCCTCCGCCAGCGTCTCGTTGGCGCCGCAGCCCAGCACGTAGTTGCCGTTGGAGTCCACCAGGAAGTTCTTGGAGTCCAGCTTGAAGTTGCCCGCGCGGGTGAAGGTGCGGCCATCGGTGCCTTCGCGGATGACGAAGAACCCGTCGCCGTCGATGGCGAGGTCCAGGGGATTGCCGGTGTACTGCGCGGCGGCGGTGGTGAAGGAAACGTCGATGGTGGAGAGCTGCACGCCCAGGCCGATCTGCTGCGGGTTGGTGCCGCCGCTGTTGGCGGTGGGCGTGGTGGCGGAAGCGATGGTCTGGCTGAAGATATCCTCAAAGACCACGCGGCTGGACTTGTAGCCGATGGTGTTGACGTTGGCGATGTTGTTGCCGATCACGTCCATCTTGGTCTGATGGGAACGCAGTCCGGTGACCCCGGAATACAGTGAACGCATCATGGTTGGGTATTCCTCCTGAAAAGATTGACTAGACTGATTCGCCCTCGGGCGCCGTTTCGGGGACGGCGGGTTCCTGCGCGGGTTCCGCCCCGTCGGGGTCCGAGACCTCGATGATGCTTCCCAGCGGCACGTATTTGCCGCCCACCACCAGATAGATCAGCCCGTTCTGCACGACGACTTTGTCCACCCTGCCGGAAACCGCGGTTTCGGCGCCCTGATCGTCCGTCACGGCGGCGGTGACGTTCCTGCCGATGAGCCCTGCGCTCTTGAGCACCTCGTCGTTGGAGGCGCCCACGGCGGTCCCGTCCATCGCGGCGTACACGTCCGACAGGCTGTAGGTCTCCCCGCCCACCATCAGGTAGCTGGTGCCGCCCTCGGTGATCACGCCGTCCACCCTGCCCAAAATCAGGTCGGTGCCGGAGCTGATGTACACGTACTTGCCGATCATGCTGTACGCCTGACCGGCGGCGAGGCTGCTGCTGATCTGGGAAAGCTGCTCCAGCATGGTGATCTGGGCGAGCTGGGTGAGAAAGCCCGTGGAGCTGCTGTCCCCCGAGGTGCCGCCCAGCGGGTCCTGATAGGTCATCTGGGTGACGAGCAGCTTTAAAAAGTCGTCCATATCCAGGCTGCTCTTCTTTTTGGTTTTGGTGCTGGTGGCCGCGGCGGTGCCGGTGCCCTGCAGCGCCTGCATAACCTGGGGGTTCACGGAGTATGTACTCATGGGTTCTGCATCCTCTTATGCGAAGAATTCGACGGTGCTGTTGCCGGCATACAGGCTGAAGGCGTCCCAGACCTGCTCTGTGCGGGTTTCCGCCTGGGCGAAGGCGGCGCGCATGCCGCCCTGCCTGCCGCTGCCGTTCCTGCCGGAGGGCTGCTGGCCTTGGCCGTCCAGAGCGGCGTGGCTGTCGCGGGAAACGTCCATCCCGCTCAGCGCGATGCCCTTTCCCCGAAGCGCGCCCATGAGGCTTTCCGCATGGTCGGACAGCATCTGCCGCACGGCGGGATCCTCGGCGTGAATCTGCATGTGCATGCTGCCCTTTTCCATGGTCAGCCTGATGCGGACCTTGCCCAAAAACTCCGGCTTGAGCTCGACTTCGAACTCGTGCTTCCCCTCGGCGGACTTGATGCTCACGCTGTCCACAATCCGAAGGACGTTTTCCTTCGCGTAGGGCCGCTCCGCCTCGGGGGTGCCGGCGGGCTTCGCCGCCCGGGCGGATGCGGACGGTTCTCTAACGTCCTGCACCTCCGCCGCGCTCTGGGCAGAAGCGGCGTTCAGGTGATTGCCGGCGTCGGCCTCTTTAGTGTCCTGCGGCTCGGCCTCCTCCTTGCCGGAAAGCGCGAGGGGGCTGGAATCGCCTTTGACGGCTTCCGTCTCCCCGCCCGCCGCAAACGCTTCAGCCGGCGCGGTTTCCTGTGTGCCGGCCAGGTCCGGCATGTCCTTCGGTTCGGCCTTTGCGGCGTCCTGCACCGGTTCTTCTGTGTCTTCCGGAACCGGCGGGGCGCTTGGCGCTTCCGTCCGCACCACTGGATTCCGCTGCGCCTCGGAAGGTTCCTCCTGCAGACCCAGCGCTCCGTCCAGATAATCGCCGACGGACTCCAATATCTGATCCTGCGTCATCGCCGGGCGTTCCCCGGCTTTGGCGGTTTGCGTCCATGCATTCTGCCCGGCAGCCTCGCCGATGCCTTCCGCTGTTTCCGCCGCCGTTCCGGCCTGGGCTTCAGCAAATGCCCCGGCCTGGAGCACGGCGCCGTCTGCCGCGTTTTGCAGTCCGGCTGCTGCCTGGGGGGTCGCCGGCAGTTCGACTCCTTCGATGCTGCAGGCCGCGGCGGATACGGCGGTCAGCCCCTCCGCGCCGTCCTGCATGCCGGCGTTCCAGTCGGTGTTGCCACAATCGGGCTGGGCCTGCACCGGTGCCGCCATGGCGCCGAATGCCTCGAGCTTCTTCTTGAAGCTCTCGTTCACCCTGTCCGGGCTGGCGGAGGATTTTCCGCGCCCGCTGCCCCGGGTTGTGACAATGCTTTGCGGCTCGGCGCCGCAAAGCGCGATGGCGTTTGTCACAGTCCCTCATCACCCTCCTTTGCGCTCTGGTTTATTTCATCATTGCTGACAAAAGCGAACGGTCACATGGCCTGTTGCTCTTCGTGGGCCTCCGCCTGAAGCTCGGCGCTGCCCTTCGTCTTGTAGGACACGAAATCGTCCATCAGCTTGGCCTGGTGTTTTTTCAGCTCTTCCAGATACTGGGCGTACTGCTCTTCCCGGAGCTTGTCCAGCAGCATCTTTTCCTTGCGGATTTCCACCAGCTGCTGAAGGCATCTGGACTTTTTCTCCTCCAGCTGGCTGATCTTGGTCTGCTGGAGCAGCATCATGGCCCGGAGCTTTTCGAAAAACAGGCCGTACTGGCGGATCTTCACGGCCTGGACGCCCTTCTGGACGGCAGCGGTATACTCCAGCTTGGTGTTCTCAAAGGTCCTGTTCAGGGCTTCCAGCTCTCTGCGGTGCACCGCCAGTTCCGCCTCGATGGAGCTGAGCTGGAGCTTGACCTGCTTCTCCTTGCCTTCCTGCACGTCGTAAAGCGCCTGCAGGGTAAAAACAAACTGCTTCATTCTGTGTAACGCCCGTCGTAAATCTGTTTGAGGAGTGCCATCGTTTCGTCATAGGTGAAGCGTTCGTCGACCTGCTGGCGCAGCAGCGCGTTGATGGAGTCGATGAGGTCGACGGCTTCGTCGATCTTCCTGCTGGATCCCTTCTTGTAGGCCCCGATGGTGATCAGGTCCTGCGCTTCCCGGTAGGTGCTCATCACGCCGCGGATGTAACGGGACATTTCCAGATTCTCCCGCTCCACCACGTCCGGCATCAGGCGGCTGATGCTCTGCAGCACGTCGATGGCGGGGTAGTGGCCGGCGTTGGCCAGCTTTCGCGAGAGGACGATGTGCCCGTCCAGAATGCCGCGCACGGTGTCGGATATGGGCTCGTCCATGTCATCGCCCTCGACGAGGACGGTGTACAGCCCCGTGATGGAGCCTTTGCTGCTGTTGCCCGCGCGCTCCAGAAGCTTCGGCAGAATGGCGAACACCGACGGGGTGAAGCCCCTTGAGACCGGCGGTTCGCCGATGGCCATGCCGATTTCCCTCTGGGCCATGGCAAAGCGGGTCAGCGAGTCCATCATCAGAAGGACGTTGTAGCCCTGGTCCCGGAAAAACTCCGCGATGGCGGTGCCCACCATGGCGGATTTGAGGCGCACCAGCGCGGGCTGGTCGGAAGTTGCCACCACCAGCACCGAGCGGCGAAGGCCCTCTTCCTTCAGGTCTTTTTCCAGAAAGTCCCGCACCTCGCGCCCGCGCTCGCCGATGAGCACGATGACGTTGATGTCCGAGGTGGTGTTGCGGGCGATCATGCCTAAAAGCGTGCTCTTTCCCACGCCGCTTCCGGCGAAGATGCCTACGCGCTGGCCTCTTCCCAGGGTGAGCATGGCGTCGATTGCCTTCACCCCGAGGGAGATGCGCTCGGTGATGCGGGTGCGCTCCATGGGGTTGGGCGGGTTGTTGTTGATGGGGTAGTACCCCTCGGGCTGGATGGGCGGCCCCCCGTCCATCGGGTAGCCCAGGCCGTTCAGCACCCTGCCGCAGAAGGCCCTTCCCACAGGCACCCGCAGGGATTCGCCCTCGGAGACGACGTAGCTGTTCGGCCCGACGCCCGAAAGCTCGCCGAAGGGCATCAGCATCGCCTTTTTGCCCTTGAACCCCACCACTTCGGAGAGGATGTACTGGTCGCGCTTTTCGGTGTAGATGCGGCAGATGTCCCCCACGTTGGCGACGACGCCTGACGCCTCCACCGTCAGTCCGACGATTTGGCTGATGCGCCCGCCGAACTGCAGCGTCTCGGCGGAGCGGACGGCGCTGGCGTACCGTTCCGTGTCGAAATACTTCATGGAACTTGACCTCAAAACAGCGCGCGGCTGAGTTTTTGAAGCTGGTCCCGCACGCCCGCGTTCACCACGCCTTCCTCGGACTCGGCGATGCAGCCCCCCTGCTCCATCAGCGGGTCACAGACGACCTCCACCGGCAGGCCTCCGAGCTCGCTGCTGAGCCACTGGCCGCCGTTCGCAAAAAAGCGGTCGTATTCGGAGGGGCTTACGCGCAATGTGACTTTTGAAGAAGATTCCAGTGCCAAAATGGCTTTTTTGGCGATCTCCTTATATATTAAATCGTCCCTTTCCAAGTTGAGATTAATGATTTTTTCCGCTATGTCCAAAGAAAGCCTGAGCACGCTGTCCTGCAGGTCCTGGTAGAGTTCCTGCCTGTAGGTCTCCAGCTTTTCGAACACGCTGCGCGCCTCCTCCTCCTGGGCGCGCAGGAAAGCTCTCAGCTCGCGCTCCGCTTCCCTTTTGCCTGCCTGATAGCCCTGCTGATAGCCGGCCTGATAGCCTTCCTCCCGCGCGGTTTCCTCGATTTCCTTCGCGCGTTCCCTGGCTTCTGTGACCAGCTTGTCCGCTTCCTGCCGGGCCTTTTGGAGCGTTTCCTCCCGCGCACGTTCCGCCGCGCGGGAGGATGCGTTCTCCGCCTCGGGATCGGAATTGGCCGTCGTCGGGGATTTGGGCTTTTCCGGCGGAATCTCCTTGAACAGATCCCTGTTGGCGATGACCACGACCTCCTTGTTGAGGTTCATGCGCTCAACAAAAGACTTGTCAATTCTAAACAATAATACCCTCCTCCCCGCGGGAAATGATGATTTCCCCGGCCTCGTCCAGCTGGCGGATGATGCTGACGATCTTCTGCTGGGCTTCCTCCACGTCCCTGACGCGCACCGGGCCCATGACTTCGATGTCCTCGCGGATCATCTCCTGCAGGCGCTTGGAGATGTTCTCCATGATGACCTTCTCCACCGGCGTGCCCAGCACGCCCTTGAGGGCGATGGCGAGGTCGCGGTTGTCGATCTCGCGCAGCACGCGCTGGATGGCCTGGGGCGAAAGCTTGACGATGTCCTCGAACACGAACATGCGCTTCTTGATTTCCTCCACCAGCTCGGCGTCCTGCTGCTCCAGGGATTCCAGCAGGTGGCGCTCGGTGCCCCTGTCCACGCTGTTGAGGATGGCGACCAGGGTGTCGATGCCGCCGGTGGTGGTGGCGTCGCCGAAGGTCATGGTGGAAAGCTTTTTCTCGAGCACGCGCTCGGTCTCCTTGATGTATTCCGGCGAGGCCACGCCCATGTTGGCGATGCGGGCGATGACGCTGGTCTGTTTTTCCAGCGGCAGCTGGGAGAGGATCTGCGCCGCGTTCTTCGGGTCGATGTACGAGAGCACCAGGGCGATGGTCTGGGGGTGTTCGTTCTGGATGAAGTTGAGCACCTGGGTGGAGTCCGCCCTGCGGATGAAGTCGAAGGGCCTGACCCGCAAAGACGCGGAAAGGCGCATGATGAGCTCGTTGGCGCTCTCCGGCCCGAAGGCCTTCTCCAGGATTTCCCTGGCGTACTCGATGCCGCCCTCGGAAATGTACTTCTGGGCGAGTACCATCTGGATGAATTCCTGGAGCACCGCCTCCTTGACTTCCGGCTCCACCTTGCGGACGCTGGTGATGCTCAGCGTCATCTGCTCGATTTCCTCGTCGGTGAGGTATTTGTAGATCTTTGCCGCATAATCCTTTCCGACGGTGATCATCAGGATTGCCGCTTTTTCCTTGGGGGTGTACTTGTCGATCAAAGCCATGTGATCACTCCTCGTTCAGCCAGTTGCGCAGCAGATTCGCGGCAGCCTCGGGATTGCTGAAGATGAACTCCTCCACCGCCCTGAGGTTGTTGTCCTTGCCGCCCACGGTGAGGTCGGGCAGTTGCTCCTCTTCCTGCTCCTTGGCGGGCGGCGCGGGAATCTCCTCTGCGCCGACAAGGACGTCCACGCCTTCCTCCTCGGGTTCGCCCTTCCTCCTCTTCTTTTTCCTCTTTTGCTTCTCCTTTTTGGGCCTGAAGGCCAGGATGATCAGGAGCAGGAAGATCATGACCAGTAGGCCGGACGCGGCGATGACGATCATGCGCACCATTTCCATGAAGCGGTCGGCCTCGTCCTTTTCCCTCTGATAGGCCAGCGCCGCCTGCGCTTCCTGTTCCTTCTGCTCCCGCTGGGCTTCCACGCCGCCAAACGCCATGCCGCTGACGGTGATGTTCGCCGGATCCGCGCCGATGGCGGAAGCGACGAGATTTTTTACTTCATTAATATAGCTGCCGGTGTCCGTCCGGTTGATGATGACGGCGACGGTCAGGCTTTCGATTTCGCCCTGGGCTTCCTTGATCTGCGTGACGGTCTGGTTGACCTCGTAGTTGACCTCCCGGGACACATTGTAGTAAATGGCGTTTTCAGCGTCGCCCAGCTCCTCGAGGTACTGGGACGCGTTGCCGTTGGCGTCGATGCCGGCGGGGGTGGTTTCGTCGCCATAGTTGGCGATGGCCTCCACCAGCTCCTTCATGCTGACGACGATGCCCTCTTCCCTGCCCTCGGGGGTGGAATACTCCACGCTCTCGGTGCTCTTTTCGTCAAAGTTCAGCTTGACGCTGACCGCAGCCAGCACGTTGTCCTCGCCGAACACCGGGCTCAGCAGGTTGATGATCTGCCGACTGAGGTCCTCGCGCACCTTGTCCTGCAGCTGCAGCCGCGTGTCCACGCTGGTGGTGCCGGACTCCTCCTCGTCGGTGTACAGCTTCATCTTGGAGTCCACGATGCGGATGTTGTCCGCGTCCAGGCCGGAGATGCTTTTGGCCACCAGTTCGCGGATCGCCCTGGCCTCGCTGGAGGTCAGGACTTCCCCCTCCTGCAGGGTCAGCATGATGGAAGCGGTGGCCGGTTTCTTGTTTTCCGAAAGGACAAAGGAACTGTCCTCCCCGAGGTCGAGGTTGACCACGGCGTCGACGATCTTGTCCATTTTCAGAATCGTCGCGCGGAGGTTGGATTGAAGCTGATATTTGTAATAAACCTGCTTTTCGGCGCTGGTGGTCCCGATGCCCGAGGCGCTGCCGTAAATGCTGTAGTCGTTGACGCCGCTGGTGGGATACCCCTGGGCGGCGAGTTCCAGGCGGATTTCATCCGCGCGGTCTGCCGGGACGAGCACGGTGTCCTCCCCCTGGGTCCTCGCATCGACGCCCATTTCGTTCAGGGCGGTGAGCACCTTGCCCGTGTCCGCAGGATCCATGCCGCTGTACAGCACAGTATAGGTCGTCTGATTCAGGAAGATTGCCAGCGCGGCTATGACGGCGACGGTCAGAACGGAAAGCACAATGATCCGGATCTTCTTGCGCTTTTCCATCTGCTTGAAGCCGTCTATCAGTTTTTGGGGCGAAAAAGTCTTTTTCTCTGAAGCTGCCATTATCCGCCTGTTCCTTTTTAAATTTAAATATATAACGATAAAGGAATGGATGACTGGCGCCTTCGCCCGAACCCGTGACCGAAGGGATTCGGCTGTGCGCCAGTCATAACATCAAGCAGGCTAAAAACCGTTCAGCCGCCGCGGTGGATGCGCCGGCAGAGCCCCTTCCCTGCGCCGGGCATGCCGCAACGGATTGCCGAAACCGCCGTCTGGCGCCCAGTGTGTTTCTGAGTGTTCATGTGCGTTTCTGTTTGCCCCCCTTGCCCTTCCAGTCACAAATAACTCGATATCTTTTCACGTGTTCCTGCAGAGACCCAACATCTTTCAGCCCCATTCGACGCAAAAAGGTACCGAATCGTCCTTCTGTTTGTTGAATTTTGCATTATTATACCATGTCCAAAGTTCCTTTCCAAGCTTCTGGTTGTTTTGGAAATATTCGGTACGTAACTGTTGATTTTTTTCTGTCTAATGGAAAAAATTACGATAAAACTACATAAATATCACGCATTTCTTCCCAAAACGCACACCTTCAACCGGCATAAACATCTTGCCCGAAATACCCGCAAAACCGCGGGTTTTTGCGAAAAATGCCCTGTTTTCGGGGGTTTTCGGGCCTTTTTGAAAGCTTTGTCAAGCATACATAAATATCCAGTCACAAAATCAGGGCGCCCGGTCACAAAAACTGGCGGGCACCTGGAAGCAAACGGCAAAACCTGTGATTCTTTCCGGTCAGATTCTAAAGTGCGGCCGGCAAATTTCGATATATAAGACAAGAGGCGAAATCGGCGATGCCCAAAGGCGCCAAGGCAGGGCCGGTTCGCCCGCATTGCATGGACGCAATCACAACGCAAATCACGGAGGATTGAACGATGCGTATCAACAACAACATCATGGCGATGAACACCCATCGTCAGTACGCCATCAACAACGACAACCTGGCGAAAGCCACCCAGCGCCTCTCTTCCGGCTACAGGATCAACAACGCGGCGGACGACGCTGCCGGCCTTGCGATCTCCGAGAAGATGCGCGCCCAGATCCGCGGCCTGAACATGGCTGCCAAAAACAGCCAGGACGCCATCTCTTTGGTGCAGACCGCGGAAGGCGCTCTCGAAGAGACCGAATCCATCCTGCAGCGCATGCGCGAGCTGGCTGTGCAGTCCGCCTCGGACACCAACCAGCAAATCGACCGCGACGCCCTGGACGCCGAGTTCCAGCAGCTCATCAAGGAGCTGGACGACATCGCCAGCAAGGCCGACTTCAACGGCACCACGCTGCTCGACGGCTCCCTGAAGGCCGGCTTTGAGGTCACCAGCAGCGCGCTGCCGGTGAATGCCAACGAAACGACTGGTTTCGACAAGCTCTTCGCGGCGCTTCCCGGCATTACCGGTCTGGATGCCGACACCTACGAGATCACCATTGTTGCCGCAACGGATGCGGGTGACCCCGGTGGCATGAAATCTCCCAGGGCTGTCGTTCTCACAGGGGCGGGCGCGACGTACCGCATCGCTTCCAATGCGACGGGTGACGGCGCAGTATTCAACGCGACCGACGGCGAAACCGCCAACGTCCAAGTGTGGAATGATGTCGACAACCAGTGGAACACCATTGGCACATTCCAGGTTTCCGCGGAAGTCGCGGCTGAAATCAACGGTGCTGAAATCGCCGATGATGATGACGTCACAATGACGATCGCGGACCAGACCGACCTGAACGCCGTCATCAACGGCCTCTCCTTCGAGTCCAGCGATGTCGGCCCCGTCGCGGGAACGTACACGGTTGCCTACGACACCACCGGCAACGGCAAGATCACCTTCACCAAGGACGCGGACGTGTATACCGTAACGCTCGCGGCCGACAAGGAGACCTATGACCTGGTGGACAATGAAGGTAAATCCGTGGGCAAGATCACGGTGAAGGCCGAAGTCGCCACCGCCCTGGGCAAACTGACCACTGCCGGCGCCCTTGGCGCCCTGAGCGTCAACTTCGAGGAGAGCAAGGCCATCACCATCCAGACCGGCTCCAACGAGGGCGACACCCTGGCCATCTCCATCGGCGACATGAGCTCCACGGGCCTGAAGGTGGACACCTGCTCCATCTCCTCCCGCGACGGCGCCGCCTCCGCCATCACCATCGTGGGCAACGCCATCAACTCCGTGTCCACCCAGCGCGCGCACCTCGGCGCTCTGCAGAACAGGCTGGAGCACAAGATCAACAACCTGAACACCTCCGCCGAAAACCTGCAGGCCGCCGAAAGCCGCATC
>ENA-OWOZ01000137-OWOZ01000137.1-bioreactor-metagenome-genome-assembly--contig:-NODE-137-length-106947-cov-28.385758_pt1 | contig 106947 bp, 93 predicted proteins | sample MGYA00238140_ERZ651804 | MGnify/ENA primary metagenome ERZ651804 (study PRJEB26910, sample SAMN07631232) | bioreactor metagenome | isolation source: Switchgrass digestor | place: USA: Dartmouth...
ACTATTTAATGGAATCCGGAATAAAAGTAATTAAAATACAAGTAGGCTTACTAAGAAGAAAATAGATTTTATATTCGAAATGTTATTTGCAGTTGCTACCATAGTATTTATAATACTATTACTAACCAATGATATGTTTTTAATCGGACATTTGAAAGACATCATAAGGTATTAGGCTGGTATATGAAACCCCTATTTATAATACCGATTGTTATATTTGCATTCAAAAAAAGTTTTACCGGTATATTTGCTTCTATTTACAAGTATGTTCTGCTTCCCTGCTCCTGCTGCAAAGAACCCTCAAGTTTTAGATTTTTAGCTTTTGAAATGGAATATCTTATTTGCTTACTACATTTTCTATTGCAAACAGCGGCAGATTAACAAGCCAATCTTCCTTTTTATAGTCCGCCATGGATGTGCGGATTGATATTTCAGGATTGTATTTATCCTTATATACCCGCAAGCTCTTGGCTTTAAGATTGACCTCTGCTTTGACTTCAATCGGAATGATCTGTTCTCCGGTATCGATAACAAAATCAACCTCACAAGAGCCACGATCATTAGTGTAATAATAAACACCTAAATCATTTATTGTTTTCAACTGTTGGCATACATATTGCTCTGTCAAAGAGCCCTTGAATTCGGTAAACAAATCGTTCCCGTCAAGAAGTGTTTGCTGGCGCAAACCGGTCATACAGCCGAGAAGTCCCACGTCGACCATAAACAGTTTGAAAGCTTTCAAATCCTCATAAGCTTTGAGTGGAATACGAGCCGCATTTACACGGCTGACCTTGTGCACAAGACCGCAATCAACAAGCCACATTATTGCTGTTTCGAATTCTTTGGCCCGTCCACCCTCACGTACAAGACCGTAAAAGAATTTCTTGTTCTCTTTGGCAAGCTGGGAAGCGATACTGTTCCAGACCATGCGGATTTTAGGAACGATTTCGTTTGGTGCATGCTTGGAAAAATCCTGCTCATATGCCGCCAAAATCTGCTTTTGAATATTACGTACTTCGTTAAAGTCCTTATCATCTACAAAGCTTTGAACCGCCTCCGGCATACCGCCAACGAAGTAATACTGTTTAAGTGCATCGATATAGGTTTGCTTGAAGGAGTTAATCATCTGGTAGTCCTGCTTGTCCAGCAGCTCTGCAAAGCGTTCTTTCCCGGTTGCCATCAAAAATTCCTTGAAGGACAGCGGATAGAGCTTCATGAAATCCACTTTACCTACCGGAAACGATGTGCCTTGATGCAAAGCGATTCCCAGAAGTGAACCGGCACAGACAATATGATATTGCGGTGCGTTCTCATAAAAGTATTTCAGTGATGATAATGCTCTCGGCACCTCCTGCACCTCGTCAAAAATCAGCAGAGTATTATCGGTATTAATTTTTCGTCCGGCATATAGCTCCAGTCCCAAAATCAGACGGTCTGTGTCAAGGTCTGATGCAAACAGATCCGCCATTCTGGAATTGGAATCAAAGTTGATATATACAGTATCCGCATAAGCCATTGCTCCGAACTCTTTCATCAGCCAAGTCTTGCCAACCTGCCTTGCACCTTCGATAATCAGCGGCTTACGGTTTTTACTCGCTTTCCATTTATATAAATTCTCGATTGCGACTCGGTACATAACTGCACCTCCATAATATAATACGACTATAGTATAGCACACAATTTCATAAATTACAATAAATTTTAGATTATTTAATACATTTTTACGACGAATTTTAGCTTCATTAACACATTTTTTTCAACGAATATAGCAAATATAAATGTTAAACCGAATTAAATAGGCCTGCTGCACGATTTTTCATTGTGTATCAGGCCCAATTACTTTTATTCATATTCTTGTTCGCACTCTACTAAACTAAAAAAAATTGCTTTATATGTTCTTCACACTGTTCTTTTGAATATGCCCAAACAGCACTTTCTTTTGCCCAAATATCCTCACCTGTGAAAGTATTTTTTATTGGGTAATACATATGAGGTGTAGCGCCCGCCGCTCAATTTGATAATCTCACCTTTTTCAGCAGATCATTCAAAGTTCTTTGTACGGTAACCTGGCTGATGTCGGGGCATTTCTGCAATATTTCGGTTTTTGTGATTTTTCCAAGTGTGCCCTTTATGATTTCACGAACTTTGAAGCTTCAGTGCTTTGAATCTTTGCTATTTCCATGAGTTGTGTCAACGTATCGGCTTTAGCCTCTATAAACAGTGTTTGCTCACTTTTGAATTCATGAATTTGCGTCAGTAGGTTAACAATATCCGGTGTCAAAAGCTTTTGCCAACGGTTTGTGTAATCAAAATCTCTCATTTTATCCCTCGCAATGGTCAATTTAATCATACTATGGCCCAATAGTTAAATTAAAGTGTATCATTATAAAATTAAATTGCCAAGATTAATTTAATCATTTTGATATAAATGATCAAATTAAATCAGAGATGATAATATAGAAAAATGCGATATACAGAAATAAAAAACGATATGCGGAAAAGAAAAACACCCACAGCCGACCCCAAAAGGGTTCGTTGTGGGCGATACTGGCCTGACTGTCAGAAAACCCTTGCAATGCAAGGGTTTTCTGGTATTTTGGTGGAGGCGAGGGGAGTCGAACCCCTGTCCGAAACCGTATCCACAAGAGCTTCTCCGGGTGCAGCCCTCAATTTAAAATTCCCTCAATCCAACGCCCAAGGGCAGGCTTTGGATATCGGTATCCTTTAAAATCCGTCGCAGTTCAAGGCTACCGCTGCGATAGTTCTAGAGTTTAACCTTCCCGCTCAAAAGGCCTGACTTAATGACGCCAGCTACCCGAGGTGCAGGAACCCCGGACTGACGGGCCGCCTAAATTAGGCAGCAGCTAAAACGTAATTATCGTTTTCAGCGTTTATTTTAGGTTCTCGTTTTTTAAAGAGGCCCACGAGAATCCTCTACCCGCTACTCAAGCTTCAACAATCCCGTCGAAACCAATACGCCCCCATGTATAATTATTTAGTTTTCACAAGTGTTTTACATATCCATTATCAATATCTGCTGCTTTCTTTTATCCTCCTGTCAATTTCCCTTTGTGCATCCTTTTTAGCTATATCTTCTCTCTTGTCATACAGTTTTTTACCTTTTCCAATACCCAGTTCAATCTTTACCCTGCCGTTTCTAAAATAAACCTCCAGCGGCACCAATGTCATTCCCTTTTGCTGAATATATCCGATAAGTTTATTGATCTCAAACCTGTTCAAAAGAAGCTTTCTGTCCCTTAAAGGGTCCTTATTGAATATATTCCCCTGCTCATAAGGACTTATGTGCATGCCATATATGAATACCTCGCCGTCTTTAATGTTGGCATAGCTATCCTTAAGGCTAACCTTGCCGGCCCTGATGGACTTAACTTCAGTACCCGACAAAACTATACCTGCTTCAATGGTTTGCTCAATAAAATAATCATGCCTGGCCTTTTTATTTTGTGCTACAACCTTTTTTTCTTCCTTTACCATTATATTACCGCCTGTCAGTTTAATGTTACAGATTGACCGGATAAAAATAACCCTTCCCAAGGAAAGGGCATGTTTAACAACATATTTATCATGCCCTATTATTATAACATTTCTATTTTTTCTGTCAAGTACTCTGTTTTCATGTTTCCTTTTATATAGCTCGCATACTCTGCCGATCCTGCTGTTCAACTCCTCATGTCAAAGTTTGGAGGCTGCTTCCGGTGAAAAAGCAGCATTATAAATCAAGCAAGGGACTTCAATCTTTCAAGAGCCTCGTAGGGAACTTTTAAATTTCCTCTTCCACTGCCTATTTTTATATCCGGTTTAAAGCTGCCGTGGAAATCGCTCCCTCCTGTAGGTGCAATATTATGCTTTATTGCCAGATTTAAAAGATTTCCCGTATCTTCGGGAGTATTATCCACATAGTAAGCCTCTATTCCCATAAGTCCTGCCGAAACCAATGTTGAAAGCAGTTCGTCAAGCTTACCCCAATCTAGGCCCAAATGAATGGGATGGGCCAGAACCGGTATTCCTCCTGCCTCTCTTATGGCCTTTATTCCCTTTTCCGGAGTCAATGAATCCCTTTTTACATATGCCGGTTTTCCATTGGATATATATTTATCAAAAGCCTCCGCCACATCTTTCACATAGCCCTTTTTAGCCATTACACTGGCTATGTGCGGTCTTGCCACAATCCTCCCCTTCGCCTCGGCAATAACCTCTTCCATGGTAATATCAAATCCCATCGAATTGAGCTTTTCGATAATTTTGGGGTTCCTTTCCTCCCGGCTCCTTCTGAACCTCTCCAACAAAGGCTCAATTTCCCTATAGCTATCGCCGAAGAAATAACCCAGCATATGCATTTCTGTTTTATAGTCAAGACTTATCTCCACACCGGGAACCACTTCCAAGCCTATCCTTTTTCCTTCTTCAACAGCCTGCGTTATTCCGTCAACAGTATCATGGTCCGTTAGTGCCATAGCGGATAAGCCGTTTTCCTTTGCATGTTTCACAACTTCGGAAGGTGTCATGCTGCCGTCCGACGCAGTGGAATGGGTGTGCAAATCAACAAATCTATCCATCGTTCAATGCTCCTTATAATAAATAATATGAACAACGAAAATATGAATTGCCCGGAAGTTTAATAAGCCTTTTGGCAAAGATCCGGGGGAAATTTGCCCTCATAGACCATCTTAAGTATTTTATTCAATGTATAAAGGGATTTTACAGCCTCTTCCTTCGTTATAATATTCTTTTCCAAAGCCTCTGCCAGTTCGTCCAGATCAAGCACCTCAACCTGCCCGTCGGGCATTATCTTTACATCTACAAGTAAATCAACCAAGGTATATCTGTCCTGCAATTCTTCATACAAAACGTTTATTATATCGCAATACCAGTATTTAAACTCTCCGGAAGCACCAAAAAATTTACTGACCTTATATCCTTCTTTCAGGAAAGTAAAAGACATCCCTCCGGAAATATCCTGTCTTTCTTTTATCGGTTTCCATCTGGTTACCAGAAGATTATCGTCTCTTAAAAGCAGTTCATCACCTGATATATCAATAATTTCCGAAGGTATATATCTTTTCCTGAGTATGATCGGCTTTTTCACATCCATCCCCCTTGCAAAAATGCCACCGATTTATCCGAGCCTCCAAGGCCTTACTTCCCTGAATTGACTTGTAATCGGCGTATTTAAATTTATTGTACTTATTAATCTATTATACCTTATAAATTACAATTTTAAAATTAATTAATCGATATTATTTCCCACATCCTTCCACAGTTAGCTCTGTGATGCTATAATATTGTAGTGTTGTATGGCATCAATTACAAATTGATAATCATATACGGAGCTTTACGGAAAAATATCTATAAATATTCCCTGAGTCTCAACTATTTGCAGTTAGCGGCAAGTTGTCGATGAAAAGACAATCTCTATTAGAAATATCGGTTGGGGGGAGAACAATTTGCAGAAAAAGAGATCATGTAACAATTGTCTTAAAGGGACTACAATAAGCTTAAACGGTGATATATTGTGCATTGAAAAAGGTGTGGTTTCAGCAGATTACGTCTGTTCCAAACATAGATTCATGCCTGCTCTTAAGTCCTTAAAAAGAAAAATCAATACCTGCGTGGATTGTGAAAACTTTATTATATTCGATACCACAAATATTGAGGATAGGGCTGTAGGCATATGTCAATTATTCACAGTACGAAAGTATGACGGAAAAGCTAAAAAGGTTTGCTCTAAATTTGTAAAAAGAGTTAAAAAAGAAGTTTCCTGAACTTAATATTCGCTATTATTTTATTTTAAACAAATGCCGATATCATAGCTGTAATCATAAAAATAATGGCGGGGTGATCGCTCTTGCTGCGTGTCAGTGACATTTTCGAACAAAAACTAAATGAAATTCAGAGCAGGGTACCTCTTAGAATCAACAGACCCACAACTTCCTCCTTTCAGGACATATTAAACAATGTTGTAAACAACAGTACTCTTTCAAATAGTGCTGAGACTGTTAACAATATAAATGCATCAAATACTTTCACATTGCAAAGCCTTAGTACAAAGAACAGTACCGTAAAAGCCGTGGACAAGGAAGGAAATGACAGAACCCTGGACTATCAAAGGGCACTGCTTTCCCGAGCTCAAAGTACGGCTTATATACCCAGTGACCAAAATGAGCTTATGAGCCTGATAGATTATAATATCAAGGTGGCTTCCCAAAAATATGGAGTGGATGAAAACCTTATCAGGGCAATAATCAAACAAGAGTCAAGCTTTAACCCAAGAGCTCTCTCCCATTCCGGCGCTCAGGGACTTATGCAGTTAATGCCCGGTACTGCGGATGCACTTAAAGTAAGCGATCCATGGGACATAGCACAAAATATAGACGGCGGTACAAGGTATATCAAAGATCAGCTTGTAAGGTTCAATGGCGATATGGTTCTCGCGCTGGCTGCTTATAATGCCGGTCCCTACAATGTTATCAAGTATAACGGTATACCGCCTTTTAATGAAACCCAGAACTATGTGAAAAAGGTTATGCAGTATTATTCCCTTTATTCAGGCAATTAATCAAAGTAAAACATAAAGGGCGTCAAGCCCTTTTTTATTCTATAACATTTTTAATTTACATAAATCTTTTTTGAAATCAATTTTCAATTAAACATTTCTTTTTTATTTCATTTTTTCGAAACAGTTTGTACAAATATTAATCCACAATATCCACATGGTTATCCACAAGTTTAACCTTATGGTATAACTGTATTTAAGTAATATTTCCACATTATTCACATGACAAGTTTCAACAACTTCCGTCACAATTCCGGATAATTTTACTGGTACTTTTGTCCTATAAACATATTAAAATCTATTTGTAATTTACGTAAACAAAGCTTCAAAAGTCTTTTCTTCTCGCCTCAAAAGCCTTGATTTAACTGAGTTTTGCTAAAAGCCCTTCTTTTTCGACGGATAGCCTTATTGGTTAATAATGGCATTTTTGCGGCAAAAAAATATAGTACCAAAATACTATTTACAATCTATTATATTCGTTTCAATAATTCCTTTTTTTATAATAAATTTGTATCCGAATGCAAAATAAAAGCTGTGAATAAACAAGAAAGTTATCCACAGCCTTTGCCTTTATCTTTCTCCCAGTTTCAATCCGGGTACTGCATTTAAATATAAATCGGATGTCTTGCCTTTTATAAATTCATAGTAAGCCGCCGCTGCTATCATCGCTGCATTATCCGTGCACAGAACAGGTTTTGGATAATAAAACTCAAACCCGTGACTTTTAGCCTTATTCAAAAGTTCGCTCCTCAGAAGGGAGTTAGCTGCAACTCCACCGGCCAAAGCAACCTTATTAGTTCCTTTTATTTGTGCCGCAGCAATCAAATTGTCCGTAAGAACATCCACTACTGCTGCCTGAAAGCTTGCACATACGTCCTCAACACTATACTTCTCACCCTTTTGCTCCATAGTGTTAAGATAATTTAAAACGGCTGTCTTAAGTCCGCTGAAGCTAAAATCCAGGCTCCCGTCTTTAAAGACCACTCTGGGAAAAGCAATGGCTTTGCTGTTACCGGTTTTAGCAGCCTTGTCAATTAAAGGTCCTCCCGGATAGCCCAATCCCACAGCCCGTGCCACCTTGTCGAAAGCCTCTCCGGCCGCATCGTCCCTGGTTTTCCCCATAATCTCAAACCTGTCATAGTCCTCAACATATACAATATGGCTGTGACCTCCGGAAGCAACAAGGCAAACAAAGGGCGGCTCTAATTGGCTGTGCTCAATATAGTTTGCCGCAATATGTCCCTCGATATGATGAACCCCCACCAAGGGCTTGTCCAGTGCAAACGCTAATGCTTTGGCTGCCGACAAACCTACCAAAAGTGCCCCAACCAATCCGGGTCCATAGGTTACCCCTATGGCATCTATCTGATCAAAGGTTATACCCGCTTCTTCAAGTCCCTGGTGTATTACCGGCATTATCAATTCCACATGCTTTCTTGACGCTATTTCCGGCACTACACCTCCGTACTTTTGATGCAGGCTTACCTGTGACGAAATAACATTGGATAAAACCTGCCGTCCGTTTTTGACTACTGCTGCCGATGTTTCGTCACAGCTTGACTCTATTCCCAATATAATAATATCTTTCATTTAAACACCCGCTTTTTAGAAATTCATAAATATATATTATTATTTTAATCCGGTTTTGTAAACAGCTATCGGGTGCATGAAAGGGTGTACATATAAATGTGAAGAAATATGTTCCCGAAACTTAAGTTTCGCAAGTTCAGAGCCTGTAAATACTCCTCGGGATCGGGCAAAACTCGCTTCGCGTAAGTGGTTGCTCTCCCTTTCCTCGTCGTATTAACAGGCTCTACAACTTGCTTCACAATGTTTCTTCCACATTTTTCTTCACATGAACAATGATGTTCCCTTTCATGCAATTAATCGCTTATGCTCCCGATGCACTGAGCACATTAACCGCATTCTTTTGAATGGAAATGCTCTCCGCTTCTCCTTCCTTCTTTCCAAATACCAATTTCATAACCTCATGAATATCTTTAACGGGGATTACCTCTATATCAATGTTTTCAAACATCTCCTGCCAGTTTTCTTCCGCAATAATCACTTTTTTAATTCCTGCATTTTTTGCCGCCTCAATTTTCGCCGGCACACCTCCCACCGGTTTAACCTTGCCCCTAATTGAAATTTCTCCTGTCATTGCGATTTCACTGCTGATAGGAAGATTTTTAACCGCAGAGTATATGGCCGTGGCTATGGCAATACCTGCCGATGGTCCGTCTATGGGAATACCTCCGGGGAAATTCAAGTGGATGTCGTAGTCTTCATAGTCTATATCCATCACCTTCTTTAATACCGTTAGAACATTATCCACAGAAGACCTTGCCGAACTGGTTTTTCTTAATTTTTGTCCCCTTGAGTCCATTTCCTCCTCTTCAACAATTCCCGTAATCTTCACCTTTCCGTTTCCCCGGGCTACTTTCATTGCACTTACCTCAATATCAATTACAACACCGGTGCAGTTTCCGAACACTGCAAGACCGTTTATGCACCCTACCTGTTCTTCATGCTTTACCTTTTTCTCAATCCGGGGACTGTAATGTCCAAACTCAATCACCCACTCAATGTCCTTTCTTTTTATCTGGCTTCTGCCCTCAACCAGTGCAACTCCTCCGGCAATTTGAACAATATTAACGGCCTCTCTTCCGTTTTGAGCGTATTTGGCCACCAGCTCCGAACAACCCTCTTCCATATTGAAACCGCCCTTTTGTGCGGCGTTGTTGCTTATTTTTATAATTTCGGAAGGTGTTAGGGGTCTAAAATATATCTCAACACAGCGGGATCTGATTGCAGGAGGAATTTCATCCGCTGTCCGGGTTGTCGCACCTACAAGCCGGAAATCCGCCGGCAAGCCCTTTTGAAATATCTCATGTATATGGTAGGGAATATTCTTATCCTCCGAGCTGTAGTACGCACTTTCAAAGAATACTCTCCTGTCCTCCAATACTTTCAGGAGCTTGTTCATCTGTATGGGATGAAGTTCTCCTATTTCATCAATAAACAATATTCCGCCATGGGCCTTTGTTACAGCTCCGGGTTTGGGCTGCGGTATGCCTGCCACTCCATATGCTCCTGCCCCTTGGTATATCGGGTCATGTACAGAACCGATAAGCGGGTCTGCAATTCCCCTTTCATCAAATCTTAATGTTGTTGCATCCATTTCAATAAACTTGGCATCCCTTTTGAAAGGTGACAAGTCGATTTTCTTTGCCTCTTCAAGGATTACCCTGGCAGCGGCAGTTTTACCCACACCCGGTGGACCGTAAATTATCACATGCTGCGGGTTCGGACCGCACAAGGCTGCTCTTAAGGCTTTGATACCCTGCTCCTGCCCCACTATTTCTTCCAATGTCGAAGGTCTTGTTTTTTCAGACAAAGGCTCTGTCAGCTTTATTTCTCTTAATCTTCTCAGCTTGTCCAGTTCTTTTTTTGACTCTTTTTCAATTGCACTTTTATTGCCCTGCTGCGATCTATAAAGATTTAAAAAGTACAACCCTATTATGATTGAGAAAAAAAACTGTATGATAAAAAGAGTGGTTGTTATCATTGTTTGTCCTCCCCAAAAGATCTATATTTTGAATTCTTCACCTTGATTATATTATTACCAAATCTTCTGTTTTAATTTGTGAAATTCTATAAGCTTCATCAATATAAGGCTTATTAATGCATCTTTTACTGTTCATTTGCTAAATATATAGTTGCTTCAATGAAAATGCCGTATTTATATTATTTACTGTGTTAGATATTTTATCCTAAGATTTTAAAAAAGATTTTCGCGCAGCACTTCATTCATATGCGCAACAAAAAAAGCCAGGTTATTTACCTGACTTCTGATCGTTTTTCTCAACATGTACATCTCTTTTAGAGATTTAAAAAAGTGAAAGAAACTTAAGTATTCAAAACATTTTCTTAACTTTGTTCAATGTACCCTGTTTAAGAAGCTGATTCCTTCTTAACTCTGGATTTTTTATTTATAGACTTTTTTAATGATTTTTTATTCTCATTGATTATTATTGTAGGACTAGCCTTACCCTCAACAGCATCCCGCGTAATTATACATTTCTCAACATTCTCCTGAGACGGGATATCATACATTATATCCAGCATAATCTCTTCAATGATTGCCCTAAGTCCCCTTGCACCGGTATTTCTGGCAATGGCCTTATCCGCTATAGCTTCCAGGGCCTCTTTTTCAAACTCAAGAATAACGTCATCCATCTCAAAGAGCCGCTGATACTGTTTTACAAGAGCGTTCTTAGGCTCACTCAAAATCTTCATAAGAGCATTTCTGTCAAGAGAATGAAGAGATACAATAATTGGAAGTCTTCCTACAAATTCAGGAATAAGTCCAAATTTCAAAAGATCCTGAGGAAGAATATTCTTCAATACTTCTCCCACATCAATCTTTTTCGGGCTTTCTATTTTAGCACCAAAGCCCATAGTTTTCTTTCCTATCCTGTTTTCAATAATCTTATCGATTCCGTCAAAGGCTCCACCGCATATAAAAAGAATATTAGTGGTATCAATCTGTATAAACTCCTGATGAGGATGCTTTCTTCCTCCCTGAGGAGGTACTGAAGCAATGGTTCCCTCAAGTATCTTTAACAAGGCCTGTTGAACGCCTTCCCCACTAACATCCCTTGTTATTGAAGGATTTTCTGATTTTCTTGCAATTTTATCAATCTCATCAATATATATTATTCCTTTTTCCGCCTTCTCAATATCGTAATCTGCCGCCTGTATAAGTTTTAAGAGAATATTCTCAACGTCCTCACCGACATAACCTGCCTCAGTAAGGGATGTGGCATCCGCTATTGCAAAAGGAACATTCAGAATCTTTGCAAGGGTCTGTGCCAAAAGCGTTTTTCCTGAACCCGTAGGTCCAAGCATAACTATATTGCTTTTTTGGAGTTCCACATCCGAACCTTTGTAATCCGAATTAATCCTCTTATAATGGTTGTAAACTGCTACAGCCAACGACTTTTTCGCAGCTTCCTGGCCTATTACATACTGATCCAGTATGGCCTTTATTTCCGTAGGCTTTGGTATGCTGTTCAGATCGGCATCAGCTTTTGAATCCTCAAACTCCTCCTCAATTATTTCCGAGCAAAGCTCAATGCACTCATCACAAATGTACACACCCGGTCCTGCTACCAGTCTTTTGACCTGCTCTTGGGTCTTTCCGCAGAAGGAGCATTTCAGCTGCTTTTTTTCATCATATCTGGACATCCAACTACCACCTCATTTATTTTCTTCTTTCCATTACTTCATCGACAATTCCATAAGCCTTAGCTTCCTCTGCAGACATAAAGAAATCCCTTTCCGTATCCCTTTCAATCTTTTCAAAAGGTTGCCCCGTTCTCTCACTCAGAATTTTATTTAACTTGTTCTTTATTTTAATTATTTGTTCTGCGTGAATCTTTATATCCGTTGCCTGACCCCGGGCACCACCTAGCGGCTGATGTATCATAATTTCGCTGTTGGGAAGTGCAAATCTCTTTCCCTTGGCACCGGCAGCAAGAAGGAATGCACCCATGCTGGCTGCCATACCGATACAAATTGTGGATACATCCGGTTTAACATACTGCATAGTATCATATATGGCAAAACCTGATGTTACCGAGCCACCCGGGCTGTTTATATATAACTGAATATCCTTGTCAGGGTCTTCAGCCTCTAAAAACAACATTTGAGCAACCACAAGACTTGCCGTAACATCATTAATTTCATCGCTTAAAACTATTATTCTATCCTTCAAAAGCCTGGAATAAATATCATATGAACGCTCACCACGGTTAGTCTGCTCTACTACTATCGGAACCAAACTCATAATATCCCCTCCTGTCAATTTGTAATCTTATATATCTTTTCCCATATTGTCCAATTATTAAACTTCTTTTATGCTATTTTTGCGTTGTCCACCAAAAGTTTTATAACCTTTCTGATTTCAATATTGGTCTTAATATATTCTATATCGTCATCTTTTAAATGTTTCTTAAAATCATCAACTTCCTGCTTCATATTTTCAGCCATTGATTTGATTTCTTCCTCAACCTCTTCATCCGATGCATTAATATTCTCTACCTGGCGGATTTTTTCCAATACCAGTTGAGTCCTGACTTCCTTCTCTGCCTCAGGCCTTAATTGCTCCCTAAAAGTGTTGTAATCCATGCCCATAATGGTAATATACTTATCCAGATCCAGCCCTTGATAACGCAATCTAGCATCAAAACTACGTACAAGCCTTTCCACCTGGGTATCAATCATGACCTTCGGAATATCTACTGTAGCATTTTCAGCAACCTTATTAACCACATCATCTTCTATTTTATGCTTTGCCATATGTTCCTTATTGTCCTCAAGCTTCTTCCTGATATCTGCCTTATACTCTTCCAATGTGTCAAATTCGCTGACGTCTTTGGCAAATTCATCATCTATAGCAGGAAGCTCTTTAACTTTTACATCATTAACAATTACCTTGAACAAAGCCTGCTTTCCTGCAAGTTCCTTCTTTCCGTAATCCTCGGGGAAGGTAACATTAACATCGATGTCATCCCCCGGCCTTCCGCCGATGAGCTGATCTTCAAACCCTTCGATAAAGGTTCCCGATCCTATTTCAAGAATATAGTCGCTGGCCTTTCCTCCTTCAAAGGGCTCTCCGTCAATAAAGCCTTCGAAGTCTATCTGTGCCAGATCTCCTTTTTGAATTCCTCTGTCTTCCACCGACATAATCCTTGCATTTTTCTCCGCAACTTTCTTTATTTCCGCTTCAACTTCTTCGTCGGTTACGTTAACGTCAGGCTTTTCAATCTCAATACCCTTATACTGCCCAAGCTCCACTTCGGGAAGTACGGTTACGCTTGCCGTAAACAACAGATTCTTACCTTCTCCGACCTCTTTAATTTCTATGCTCGGCATGTCTACCGGATGTATGTCATTTTCCTTGATTGCCTCATCATATGCTTCAGAACAAACAATATTAATCGCATCTTCATACAGGACTTCTTTTCCGTAATACCTCTCTACAATATTTCTCGGAGCCTTACCCTTTCTGAACCCGGGAACATTAAATTTCCGTACGTTTTTTTGATAGGATCTTTGAAGTCCTTCCTCAAATTTTTCCGCTTCAACCTCAATTTCCAGTTCTACAATATTCTTATCCTTTTTTTCAACCTTAACGTTCATTAAAACAAATCCTCCCATTATTAAGTTATAAATTTATATTAAAATTCAGTAATTTCAGTATTAAAATTCACCATTGCTGCCGATTAATGCCGAATAATTTCCCATCAAATTAAGCCATTACATTATAACATAATATGTTTTGAAAATCCAATACAAACACTAAAAATTTTACAAGCTTACTCTTAAGGGCACAAAACTTAAATAATCCGCCGAGACCAAATTAAACTCAATGCCTTGAAACTCTCCAATTACAGCACCTTTATAGCTATTCCCGTGCAAATGCCCATAGAGGCATTTCACTACTCCGTATTTCCTCATTATTTCCACAAATTCCGACGGTTTTCCTTCCGGATTAAAGGGCGGATAATGCATTGCAACAATAATTTTTGAAGGCTCCTTTAGAGCCGGAATACTCTTTAACGACAGCTCAAGCCTCAAAAGCTCCCTTTCATATATCTTTTTATCCTCTTGAGTAAAATCATCATCACCGGGACACTTCCAGCCTCTGCACCCGCAAATTATATAGTCTTCGACTATAAGGCTGTTATTATGCATAAAGCTGATGGTTTTTAGGTCATGTTCCGCAAGAAATTTGCTCAGCTTGCTCATGGTAGTCCACCAGTAATCGTGATTTCCCTTCGATATAATTTTTTTCCCGGGAAGGGCTTCAATAAACATAAAATCATCAACTGCCTGTTCAATATATGTAGCCCAGGATATATCCCCCGGAACAATGACACAATCATCGGATCCTACAGTCGCCTCCCAATTATCCTTCAGCCTTTGCATATAATTTGTCCAGCGGTCGCCGAAAACATCCATAGGCTTATCAATTCCATATGCAAGATGCAGGTCTGAAATTGCAAATATTGCCATGTTAATACTCCTCTTGCCAATATATTTAAAACCGGATTTACTGTCTGAAAAAATCATAAATCTTTCGAGCCAAGTCCCTGCTTATTCCTTCTACTGCAGCCAAATCATCAATATCGGCATTTTTTATGGCTTTAACCGATCCGAAATGCTTGATTAAAAGCTTTTTGCGTTTAGGACCGACTCCCTCTATTTCATCCAAAACCGAACCCCTGTATCTTTTTGCCCTCAGCTTTTTGTTATACTCCAATGCAAACCTGTGGGCTTCGTCCTGGATCGATGTCACAAATCTTAAAAGCGTAATGTCGTCGGAAAGCTCCAGTTCCTTCTCTTCCGATACAAGCCCTCTTGTTCTGTGGTTTTCATTTTTCACCATACCGAATACGGGAATATTGAACTCAAACTCCTTTAATGTGCCGTTAACCGCATTTACATGTCCCAATCCGCCGTCCACCAGTATAAGGTCGGGGAGCCTTCCAAACCCGGCACCTGCTTTTTCGTCATCAACATTTATTTCAAATTCCTTCTGTGCCCGTTTAAATCTTCTGAAAATAACCTCCTGCATGCTCTGATAGTCATTCTGTATATTTGTCGATTTAATTTTGAATCTTCTGTAGTCGCTCTTTTTCGGGCGTCCGTTTTCAAACACCACCATTGAACCCACTATTTCAGTGCTTCCCGTGTTTGAAATGTCATAGGCTTCTATTCTCTCGGGGGATTTATCCAAAGCCAGGACCTCTGTAAGCCTTTCCAATCCCTCTTTTGCCAGAGCATCCTCTTTGCTTATTCTATCTCTGAAACGTTCAAGCTCAATAAGGGCATTCTTTTTTACCATCTCCACCAGTCTCAATTTTTCGCCCTTTCTCGGTACCTTAATATATGTCTTTGTCTGACTTTTGCTGTTGAGCCACCTCTCAATAATGCTTGCTTCGTCAATATCCTCCTGTAAAACTATTTGATTGGGTATATAGGCGGCACTGCTGTAAAACTGCTTTATAAATGCGGACATCAGCTCATTGTCCGTTTCGTCCGCGGTACCTTCCAGGATAAAATGCTCTCTTCCGATAAGCTTTCCGCCCCGGATAAAAAACACCTGAATACACGAATCCGCTTCTCCTCTTGCAAAAGCGATGATATCCTGGTCCTCCATGGCCGTAGAAACAATTTTCTGTTTTTCGGCTATATGCTTAAGGCTGTTTATCTTGTCCCTGATCTTCGCCGCCTTTTCAAATTCCAGCTTCTCCGATGCTTCCTTCATGTCCTGCTCCAGCCTTTTTAATATATCCTCCTGTTTTCCACCAAGAAAACTGCAGATATCCGCCATAAGGGACCTGTATTCCTTCTTGCTCACATTTCCCTGACAGGGTCCGAGGCACTGGTATATATAATAATTCAGGCAAGGCCTTTGTTTTGTCGGTTCCCCTGTTAAGGGCCTGTTGCACGTTCTTGCGGGAAAAAGCTTTTTTATAAGGTCCATCGTTTCCTTTACCGCAAACTCGCTGGTGTAAGGACCGAAGTATTTCGCCCCGTCCTTCTCAACCCTTCGGGTCACTAAAACCCTTGGATATTCCTCATTCATGGTTACCTTAATATAAGGATAGGTTTTATCATCCTTTAACTGTATGTTAAACTTGGGGCGGTGCTTTTTTATAAGATTGCATTCCAAAATCAACGCCTCAAGCTCGGTATCGGTAACTATATACTCAAACTCATGAATTAAAGGCACCATAGCCTGTACCTTTGGAGTCTGGTTTGCCAGGGACTGAAAATATTGCCTTACTCTGTTCTTTAAGACAACAGCTTTCCCTATATATATTATTTGACCGTTTTTATCTTTCATAATATAAACGCCCGGCTTCTCGGGCAATTTTTTTAATTCTTCCTGTATATCGAACACTTTTTCACTTCCTGGCTTTCATCCATTTTGTAAGTAATTTTTTTACATCCCGAAGGCTGTCTTTTTCAAGTACCCTCCTTGCCAAATCCTCTGCCTCCGTGATGCTTATGCCTTTAACAAAATTATATATGTCATTGACAGAAGCAGGGCTCATACTGAAATTGCGTATGCCCATCCCAAGTAAAACCGCCACACCCATAGGATCCGTCGCCATTTCTCCACAAACACTGACTTCCGTTTTATTCTCCAAAGCCTTGTCCACACAATATTTTATAGTATTAAGCATTACCGGCTCAAGGTATGACCTTTTTTCCAGTGTGGAGCATTTCCTGTTTTGCTCACATATCTGATGGAGCATGTCATTGGTGCCTATACTTATAAAATCCACCTGCTTTAATATCTCTTCAAGGTTTTCAACGGACAAAGCCGTCTCTATCATTGTACCGACCCTAATGCTTTGCCGCTTACCGTTTATTCTTTCCAGTTCATCGTTTACATAGTCTATTATTTCCCTTGCTTCTTTAATCTCGCAAGCGGTATCCACCATGGGAAAAGAAATTGCAGCATTACCGTATTCGGAAGCACGCAATATGGCACGTACTTGAGTAATAAACTCCTGTCTTTGCTCCAAAGACCTTTTAATGCCCCGGTCACTTCGGCTTATAGAATTATCATTCATGTTCAAAAATTCCGGCACCTTGTCTCCGCCGATATCCGCGGTTCTAATTATAACCGGCTTGTTTCCCATGCACGTTACAATCTTTTTATAAGCTGCAAACTGTCTGCTTTCATCGGGGATTTTTTTATAATTTATAAACAAAGACTCGGTTCTGACCAGGCCTATTCCTTCAATATCCGACTTTCTGGCCCTAAGGAACTCTTTAACGCTGCTGATGTTTAAAAGCAAATGCACCCTGACACCATCCGCAGTCACTAAGCTCTCGTTTTTCTCATCATCTGAAGCACCATCATCCTCACCACTGTTTTTTATCACGCAAGCACTCTTTTTATTTGAATTCCTTATACAAGCCTTTATATCATGATCCGACGGATTAACAATCAGTACGCCGTTTACCGCATCCACTATGGCCGGGCTGTCCGAAAATTTATCCGGTTCCCGGATATTAACCCCGTTTAGAGCCGGTATACCGGTACTTCTGAGAATTATTGACGCATGGGTAAAATAACCGGCACCTTCCCTTGCCACAACACCTTTAACTTCCTTTTTTCCAAGCTCTGCCGCAAGAATAGGTGTAAGTTCATCCACCACCACTATATGATCCTTTGTTATATCCTCTGTTTTTATTTCATTGCTGCCGGAAATATTTTTCAAAAGTCTTTTCCTTATATCAATCAGGTCAAAAGCCCTCTGCTTTATGTAATCATTATCACTTTTTAATATTTCATCTATGTACTTTTGAATACATGTATGTATTGCCCTCTGAGCAGTGTATCTCTTATTTTTGATAGTATCATTAATCTCTTCAAAGAATTTTTTATCATCAAGTATTTGTGAGTAAAAATCAAAAATGCGGTTTTCCTTCTCACTTAGTATTCCTTTAAATCCGTCATTTAAATCATGAATTTCAATAAAGGTTTTACATATGGAAACCTCAAGGTTTGTAATCTCATTTTCGACTTGGGATTCCTCTATCAGATCCTCATTGATTTTTACATCGGGCTCCTTAATGAAAAATAACCTGCCCATACCAATGCCAAAGGAAACCGCTTCGGCTTTGAAAGTTTTCCTCGCCATAGCTAAACACTTTCTTCCAGTTTTAATGAAAGATGCTCACCCAATTCTTCAACCGCTTCTTTTTCGTCATCACCCTCGGCAATAAGTACTATTTTGCTGCCGCAATCAACTCCCAATGCCAAAAGCCCCAGCAAGCTTTTAGCATTAGCCTTCCTCTCGCCTTTTTCAATCCAGATACTTGATTTATAATTAGATGCCTTTTGAATAAATAAAGCAGCCGGCTTAGCTCCCAATCCGGTTTTAGTTGTTATTGTAATTTCCTTTTTTACCATGTAACTTATATCCTCCCAAATAACCAGTTTTCCACAATATAATGATTTAATTATAACACCAGTATTTTATCAAAACCACGGTTTATATTTCAATCCCGTACATTCCGTATTAAAAAATATCTTTACGTAATGCCCGGTTATTTTGATTTTCAATGACTCAATAATTTATATTTATTTTAACATTTCAAATATACTTACGGCAACCTTCCCCTCCGATACCGACGCTTTAATAACAATTGGATTCAAACGGTTGTTTATAAATTTAAAATCTTTGGATCCGTAAACCACCGTCGCATCCCTACCTTCGGGAACATAGCCTACCTTTTTCGAGTGATGGTGTATTTCTGTAATTTTAAATCCCGCTTTCTCGGCTGCATTATATAATGTGGAAGAAAGCTGGCAAACGCCGCCTCCAACTCCATAGTCTTTTTTAGGCCCATCCTTTGTTCTCTTAATAATGGGTGCCTTCTTATATCCCTTTCCCTCTGTTCTTTTTCCTATTGTATCATTAAAGGAAAACTCTTCACCGGGCAGCACTTCTTTATTGTTAAGGCTTTCCGCCGCAATACGAAGGTTTTTAACTCTGTTTTTATGGTCATCCAATATTTCGGTGGAAAAACTCCCTATCTCAATAAGCCCATTATTTGTATCCTCAGTAGCCAAGTTTCTCAAATCTCCGCCTGAAATTCGAGGACTTACGTTTTCTATGTTAAGCTCATTATTTTTTATCTTTACCTCTTCATTTTCCTCACTGTGCTGTGCTCCTTTGCATCCTGCAGCGAAAGCAATCAAATTAACCGTCAGAAAAAACATAATTAATTTTTTATTCTTTATTTGCATATATTTTTCCTCCGTGGCAATAATAATTAAGTGAAAAATTAGTGAAGAAAAATAAAGATGAAACATAAGTTTCTGCAATATTTTTCTTCACATATTAAATACAGTATCATTTACCGGTATATCATGTTATTTATCAGCATAAGAAATACTTGGCTCAAAACAATATTGATCAATGCAAGTACAACGTTACTTATAATGATTACATTACCACTGCCTTTTTGCTGCTTATTCAACAATACTCCAAAGGTTATTCCGGCAATTGCAAACAGTGGTGTTACAAATACTGTCAATGCCGCACTTATCCATCCTAAAACAACATAAAGTTTATCTACCCTTTCGAGTGCAATCGCACCTTTATCATCGGTATTTATTCTCTCATTATCGATAAAACTGTCTTTTTGCCGTTCTTCGTCATTGCTGTTTTTTCTTGATTCTTCAATGATTTCATCATTTTTTCTAAAATCATCGTCCATGAAATCACCTCCGTTCGATTATTTATTATTAGAGTTATTTCTTTATAAAATTCAAGTATTATTTTCTTAAACAAAAAAAACGAAGTCTTAATAGAAATGCTTCGTTTTCTTGTTAATATTTAATCGATTATTAAATTTTTAATTTTTGCTCGACCCTGAGGAGTATTTACAGGCTCTAGACTGCGTAGCTCATGTTTCCGGAATATTTTTCTTCTCCTTTTCTCATAGGCAAAGAAAAATATGGAAGAAACTTTATGTAGCAGTCGTAGAGCCTGTTAATACGACGAGGTCTGGGAGAGCATTGTCTGAACGAAGTGAGTTTTGCTCGACCCTGAGGAGTATTTATAGGCTCTAGACTGCGTAACTCATGTTTCTGGAATACTTTTCTTCTCCTTTCTTCTTTGCAACAAATTAATTTCATAAACTTTCTCCATAAAGATAATCGCAAGCATTCCAAGCAAAAGATAATTAAAATCCGCAATTTCACCCTTAAGCACTTTTATACACGATACCGCTATTGCAATAATCGAATCGAGACCTGAAAGATATTCATACACCATATAGGTTACCGATTTGGGAGCTCCTACCACCAGCATAAACCCAAATATGTTTTCCTTGAATAGGATTGCAGAAAGCACAAGTATAGCCGAAAACATCATAATTGCTATAAAATATGACGCAATTATCTTCTTTTCGTTAATCCTTTTATTATAAATATCCAGCCTCTTAACCTTTTCCATAACAGTCTGCTCCAAATCGCAAGGAGGCTCGATAATATCTGTCTGTTCTATAGCACTCATAATATTCTTTAAATCTTCAAGTTTCCTTCTGCATTCGTTGCATTCACTCAAATGCTTCATTAGCCGGTTATTTTCAATGTCGTCAATTTCTCCGTCCAAATTCTTCATTATAGAATCTTCATACAATTCACAATTCATAAAATCCCTTCCTCTCTCTCGGAAGATAAGCTCTCTCTTAACATAAGTCTTGCCCTATATAACCTGTTTTTAACAATAGACATTGGTTCCTTTAAAACCTGGGCAATTTCATCATAGGACAGGCCGTTTTTATGAAACAATATCAAAGGTATGCGATATTTTTCCGGTAGGCGGTTTAATTCATCATTAATTCTTTTTTTCTTTTCATTCTTGATATATTCCTCTTCCGGGGTGTCAATATTGTCGGAAACACCAATGGCTTCCTCAATGGATATCGCATCTATTCTTTTTTTCCTAATATAATCCAAACAGCAATTTGTTGCAATCCTGACCGCCCAGGTTGAAAATTTATATTCCGGATTATATTTATCCAGGGCACTGTATATTTTGATAAAAACCTCCTGAACAATATCGTTGACTTCTTCTTTATTATTTATCATATTATACACAACACTATAAATCAACTTTTTATATCTCGTCACCAGCACGCAAAACGCGTCATTGTCTCCGTTCAGGCATTTACTTATCAGGTCAACATCAGGTGTTTCCAACTGTATGTCACCTCCTTACTTACTGAAAACCAATCACCCCTTTCTTTTGTCTTCGTATGGCAAACCCATTTTGAATCCATAGAGGCATTAATAATTTTCAGAGTATTTTGTTGAAATTTGTTGAATTTATGATAAAATATATGTATAGCATTTCAATTTCATTCTTCATTGTCTATTTATTTAATTATACGCTGATTTTTAAGATTTGTCTGATTGATTGTTACCATTTTTTAATACCATAAACCCGGGCTATATCCGGATTTCTCTGGAGGGGTATCTTATGACTGTTGAAAACGGAACCAAAGGCTCTGTTCTTTCCATGGATACTATCATTGCAAACACTTTTACAAAACGTTTCTTAGGACTTATGTTTAAAAACTCTCTGCCTGATAATGCCGGTCTTTTAATTGAACCCTGCAACTCAATACACATGTTTTTTATGAAATTTCCTCTGGACGTGGTATTTATAGGCCGTGACGACCGGGTTGTACATTTGATTGAAAGCATTCCACCGTGGAAATGTTCCAAAATAGTATTCGGCTCACGCCGCGTGTTGGAATTGCCTGCCGGTACAATAAAGAAGACAAACACATGTATTGGTGACAAGCTTCTGTTTGTCTAGGTAAGCTTTTTCAAACAAATCCAGCATTATAGAACTTTCTGACTGAATAAGCTCGTGTTTGCTGGGATATTTTAAAAAATCAAGGGGGCAATGCCCCCTTGATTTTTTAATTAATAATTAATTATTACTCAATTATCTTTGAAACGTTTCCAGCTCCAACAGTTCTTCCACCTTCACGGATAGCGAACTTCAATCCTTCTTCCATAGCTATTGGAGTTATCAACTTAATCTTCATTGTAATGTGGTCACCAGGCATAACCATTTCTGTTCCTTCAGGAAGCTCAACTACACCGGTAACGTCAGTTGTTCTGAAATAGAACTGAGGTCTGTAATTGTTGAAGAAAGGAGTATGTCTTCCACCTTCTTCTTTAGTAAGAACGTAAACCTGTCCTTCAAAATAAGTATGAGGTTTAATTGATCCGGGTTTTGCCAATACCTGACCTCTTTCAACTTCAGTTCTCTGAATACCTCTTAAGAGAGCACCGATGTTGTCACCGGCAACAGCTTGGTCAAGAAGCTTTCTGAACATTTCTATACCGGTAATAACCGTCTTTCTCGGCTCGTCCATCAAACCAACGATTTCAACTTCTTCACCCATCTTAAGAGTTCCTCTTTCAACCCTACCTGTAGCAACAGTACCACGACCTGTGATTGTGAATACGTCCTCAACAGGCATAATGAACGGCTTGTCTGTTGCTCTTTCCGGTGTCGGGATGTATTTGTCAACTTCTTCCATCAGCTTAACAATTGGCTGATATTCAGGAGCATTAATATCTGTTGATGCACTTTCAAGAGCAGCAAGTGCTGAACCTCTTACTATCGGAATATCATCTCCAGGGAATTCATATGAGCTCAACAGCTCTCTTACTTCCATTTCAACCAATTCGATAAGTTCTTCGTCATCTACCATATCACACTTGTTCAAGAACACAACTATGTATGGCACACCAACCTGACGAGCCAAAAGGATGTGTTCTCTTGTCTGAGGCATCGGACCGTCTGCAGCCGATACAACCAGAATAGCACCGTCCATCTGTGCAGCTCCGGTGATCATGTTCTTAACATAGTCAGCGTGACCGGGGCAGTCAACGTGCGCATAGTGCCTATTATCTGTTTCATACTCAACGTGGGATGTTGAAATGGTAATTCCTCTTTCTTTTTCTTCCGGAGCTTTATCAATATTTTCATAAGATGTATAGTTTGCTTTACCTTGTAAGCCCAAAACTTTAGTAATCGCTGCTGTCAATGAGGTCTTACCATGGTCAACGTGACCTATCGTTCCAATATTAACGTGCGGTTTGCTTCTTTCAAATTTAGCTTTTGACATTGCAAATTCTCCTCCTTTTTTCAGTTATCCAACTGATAATTTTATTAATTATAGATTTTTTATAAACTATAAATATTAATATCTTTCAGCAGGAAACATACAAGTTCATTTATATGTTTCCTGCTTTTAATTCAGTATATTGCAGATTATATTAACCTTTTCTACCTTCTATAATCTGCTCTTGAATATTCTTGGGTACTTCTTCGAAGTGGCTTATCTCCATTGTGAATACGCCTCTTCCCTGGGTCCTTGAACGCAAAGCTGTAGCATATCCAAACATTTCAGACAAAGGCACATTAGCTGTAATAACCTGTGCACCATTCCTTGCTTCCATTCCTTCAATTCTTCCTCTTCTTGAGTTCAAGTCACCCATAACATCACCCATATACTCTTCCGGAACTGTAACAACTACTTTCATAATAGGCTCTAAGAGTACAGGATTTGCATTTTTCATACCTTCTTTGAAGGCCATGGATCCGGCAACTTTAAATGCCATTTCCGAAGAGTCAACTTCGTGGTATGATCCATCATACAATGTAACCTTTACATCCACAACCGGATATCCGGCCAGAACACCGGAGTTCATAGCACTTTGAATTCCAGCATCAATAGCAGGTATATATTCTTTAGGAATAACTCCACCTACTATCTTATTTACAAACTCATATCCTGTTCCCGGCTCTTTGGGCTCTATTTCAATCCAACAGTGACCGTATTGACCCTTACCACCGGACTGTCTGATATACTTACCTTCAGATTTAACAGTCTTCCTAATGGTTTCTTTGTAAGCAACCTGTGGATTACCGACATTTGCTTCCACCTTGAACTCTCTAAGCAAACGGTCAACTATAATATCAAGATGCAATTCTCCCATACCGGATATAATGGTCTGTCCGGTTTCAGGATGCGTATATGTCCTAAAAGTAGGATCCTCTTCAGAGAGCTTTTGAAGTGCCAACGACATCTTCTCCTGCCCTGCTTTTGTCTTAGGCTCAATTGCAACTGAAATAACAGGTTCGGGAAATTCCATTGACTCAAGAATTACAGGATTAGCCTCATCGCAAAGGGTGTCTCCGGTTGTTGTATCCTTTAAGCCTACTGCAGCTGCAATGTCCCCGGAATAAACCATATCGATTTCTTCTCTGTGGTTTGCATGCATCTGCAATATTCTTCCTATTCTCTCTTTTTTGCCTTTAGTAGCATTGAGAACATAGGATCCGGAACTCAGTTTTCCTGAGTAAACCCTGAAGAAGCAAAGCTTACCTACATACGGGTCTGCCATAACCTTGAATGCTAAAGCTGCAAACGGTGCATCATCACTTGCGGGCCTTTCAATTTCTTCTCCTCCGTCTACAGTTACACCTTTTATGGCTTCAATATCCACCGGTGAAGGTAAGTAATCAACAACTGCATCCAAAAGACGCTGAACACCCTTGTTCTTGTATGAAGAACCACAGGTTACAGGTATAATTTTTACCTTTATGGTCGCCTTCCTTAAAGCAGCCTTTATTTCTTCTTCGGTTATCTCTTCACCCTCAAGATACTTCATCATTAATTCTTCATCATGTTCTGAAACAGCTTCTAACAGATTAGTGCGGTATTCTTCGGCCAAATCTTTCATGTCATCGGGAATTTCTTTCTCCTGAATATCCTTTCCAAGGTCATCCATATAAAAATATGCTTTCATTTTAACAAGGTCTATGATGCCTTTGAAAGTATCTTCTTTACCAATAGGGAGCTGAATGGGCACTGCATTTGCCTGCAATCTGTCCTTCATCATCTTTATACAATTGAAGAAATCTGCTCCCACAATATCCATTTTATTAACATATGCAATACGAGGTACATTATACCTATCGGCCTGTCTCCATACAGTTTCAGATTGAGGTTCAACTCCACCTTTTGCGCAGAAAACAGTTACTGATCCGTCAAGGACACGAAGCGACCTCTCAACTTCAACTGTAAAATCAACGTGCCCCGGCGTATCAATAATATTGATCCTATTACCTTTCCATTGGGCTGTAGTTGCTGCAGATGTAATTGTTATACCTCTCTCTTGCTCTTGTACCATCCAGTCCATAGTTGCAGAACCTTCATGAGTTTCCCCTATTTTATGGACCCTACCGGTATAGTACAAAATACGTTCTGTAGTTGTAGTTTTACCTGCATCTATATGAGCCATTATGCCTATATTTCTAGTATTCTCTAAACTAAATTGCCTGGGCATTTTAACCTTCCTTTCAAAAATTGACACATGGAAAATACAATATTAAAATTTTCTTTTTTTGTATCTTCTTTATTACCATCTGTAATGAGCAAATGCTTTATTTGCTTCTGCCATCTTGTGTGTATCTTCTTTCTTCTTAAATGCTGCGCCCATGCTATTGGTCGCATCAATTATTTCCCCTGCAAGTCTTTCCTTCATTGTCTTTTCGCCTCTAAGTCTCGCATAGCCTACAAGCCATCTGAGACCAAGGGCTTGCCTTCTTTCGGGTCTGACTTCCACAGGAACCTGATATGTTGCTCCACCGACCCTTCTTGCCTTTACTTCAAGCACCGGCATAATATTGTTTAAAGCCTGTTCAAAAACTTCCAACGGGTCTTTTCCTGTTTTGTTCCTAATGATATCAAAAGCATCGTAGCATATTTTTTGAGCAACACTCTTTTTCCCGTCCAGCATAATGTTGTTGATCAATTTGGTCACAACTTTGTCATTATATATCGGATCGGGCAATACATCCCTCTTTGGAACATGTCCTTTTCTTGGCACTTTACTTCCCTCCTTTTTATGATATAAATATATCATCGGTACTCGCGGCTTTGCAGTATTCGCCTGCCAGCCGTCGTCAGTGCTGTTGTACTTGCTAATATATATTAAACAACGTACTAAGCACTATTATTTGTTTTTTTTGAATAATTTAATACATCATTTCATACATCGTGCCAAGCACGTTGTACTAAACTACTTTGCAGCCGCACCGGCCTTCGGTCTCTTAGCACCATACTTGGAACGTCCCTGCATTCTTTTTGCCACACCTGCAGTATCAAGGGTTCCACGAATAATATGGTACCTAACACCCGGGAGGTCCTTAACCCTACCTCCTCTTATAAGAACAACACTGTGTTCCTGAAGGTTGTGTCCAATACCCGGAATATAAGCTGTTACCTCAATACCGTTAGTTAAACGTACCCTCGCAACCTTTCTCAAAGCTGAATTCGGCTTCTTAGGTGTAACTGTCTTAACAACTGTACATACTCCTCTTTTTTGAGGACTGCTTATATCCGTAGCGGTCTTCTTCAATGAATTAAATCCCTTCTGAAGTGCCGGAGAGGTAGATTTCTTTTCCATGACCTTTCTACCTTTTCTGACTAACTGGTTAAACGTTGGCATTTCTCCACCTCCTTTCATACTCATTATTTACTATACAATTAAATATAATTATATCAGCAACACTTATAAGATGCTTACAATAAAACTACTTAAGCAAGCATGCGACAGAGGCGCCCACCTCAATATCACATGCTTTTCCCAGTTGCTTCATTGTATCAACATATACAATCGGTATATTGTTCTTTTGGCATAATTCTTTAATCCTGCCTACAACACGCTCATCTGCATCTTTTGCAATAAACACCTGTTTTGCCGTCATCTTCTCGACGGCTTTCATGGACTGCTTCAGTCCTACGGTTTTATTACTGCTCTTCAGATCTTCAAGCACTACTTACCCTCCCTGTCAATGCAGGCTGCGAAATAGTCGCAAAATTACACACTGAAATATTTTATCACCAACAAACTCTTTTTGTCAAGATTTTTGTCAGTTACCGTTTCATATTTCTTCCCTGACGATATAGTGAGAGATCCAAACGGCTTTTTGTCAAGATTTTTGTCAGTTACCGTTTCATATAGTACATGTAAAGAAAAATATAAAAGAAACTTCAGTCTCTAATATATTTTTCTTTACTACATCTATATTTTCCTTACTATATTACTCTATTACCGTACTAATACTGATGTCCTTATATCTGCTCATACCTGTTCCTGCAGGTATTAACTTACCGATTATTACATTTTCCTTCAATCCTACGAGCGGATCTACCTTACCTTTTATAGCTGCTTCTGTCAAAACTCTGGTTGTCTCCTGGAAGGACGCTGCCGACAGGAATGACTCTGTAGCAAGAGAAGCTTTTGTAATTCCCAACAGTGTTCTTTTTGCCACTGCCGGCCTCTTGCCTTCTGCCACTACTCTTGCATTCTCTTCCTCAAAATCAAATATGTCCACAAGTCCGCCCGGAAGAAGTCTTGTATCGCCTGCATCTTCAACCTTGACTTTCCTTAGCATCTGCCGCACAATAACCTCAATATGCTTGTCGTTAATATCAACACCCTGAAGCCTGTAAACCCTCTGAACTTCTTGGAGCAGATACTTTTGTACACCACTAACTCCCTTTATTTTCAATATATCGTGGGGGTTAACGGAACCTTCGGTTAACTCGTCTCCTGCCTCAACATGATCTCCCTCGGACACTTTTATTCTTGAACCGTAGGGAATGAGATAATTCCTTGCTTCTCCGTCCTCCGAAGTTACTACAACTTCCCTCTTTTTCTTAGATTCCACTATCTTAACCGTACCTGCTATTTCGGATATTATTGCAAGACCCTTTGGTTTTCTGGCCTCAAACAATTCCTCAACACGGGGAAGACCTTGTGTTATATCGTCTCCGGCAACTCCACCGGTATGGAAGGTTCTCATCGTAAGCTGAGTTCCCGGTTCACCTATTGACTGGGCTGCAATTATACCTACAGCTTCACCGACATTACATTCTTCTCCTGTTGCCAGATTTGCTCCATAACACTTAGCACAAACACCATATTCGGAATGGCATGTCAATACGGATCTGATCTTCACCTTTTTAATTCCGGCTTTTATTATTTTATCTACATCACGGTCATCTAGCATTTTATTTGATTCAACAAGTACTTCACCGGTTTCGGGATGAATGACATTTTCCGCTGTATATCTTCCCAACAGCCTTTCGCCCAACTCTTCTATTACTTCATTTCCATCCATTATTGCCGTTACTTCTATTCCCTTTCTTGTTCCGCAATCAACCTCTCTTACTATAACGTCCTGGCTGACATCCACAAGACGTCTTGTGAGATAACCTGAGTCCGCAGTTCTAAGAGCCGTATCCGCAAGACCCTTTCTGGCTCCATGGGTTGATATGAAGAACTCCAACACATTAAGACCTTCACGGAAATTAGCCTTTATCGGTACCTCCATGGTTTTACCCGATGTATCGGCCATAAGTCCTCTCATACCTGCAAGCTGCTTAATCTGATTGATGTTACCTCTCGCTCCGGACTGGGACATCATGTAAACCGGATTAAATCTGTCGAGGTTACTGATAAGCGCTTTGGTAATATTTTCCGATGCCTCGGTCCATGCATGTATAACAGAGTTATATCTTTCCTCATCGGAAATAAGTCCTCTCTTATACTGCTTCAAAATGTTGGCAATCTTCTCTTCCGTCTCCTTAATATATTTAGCCTTTACTTCCGGTATAACCATATCGGATATACCTATTGTTATAGCACCTTTTGTAGAGAATTTGAATCCCAGTGCCTTTATCTTGTCAAGCAATATTGCAGTTTCTGTAAGACCGTGGGTTTTTATGCAGTTATCAATTATTTTTCTGAGTTCGCTTTTACCCACAAGGAAATTTACTTCCAGTGCAAACTCATTATCGGGATTGCTTCTGTCAACAAATCCCAAGTCTTGCGGTATAGCTTCGTTAAATATTAATCTTCCTACTGTTGCATCAATTACCTTGCTCTTTTCTACTCCGTCAATTACTTTCTTCATTCTTACCTTTATCTTTGAATGAAGCTCTATATCTCCGTTATCATAAGCCATTACAGCTTCTTCCGGAGAAGCAAACACCTTTCCTTCTCCCTTGGCCCCTTCCTTTTCTATCGTTAAATAGTAGCTTCCCAATACCATATCCTGCGTCGGTACTGTAACCGGCTTACCGTCCTGTGGCTTAAGAAGGTTATTGGCAGACAACATCAAAAATCTTGCCTCTGCCTGTGCCTCTGCCGAAAGCGGAACGTGCACAGCCATCTGGTCACCGTCAAAGTCTGCATTATATGCGGTACATACCAGAGGATGAAGCTTTAGAGCCCTACCTTCAACAAGAACCGGTTCGAATGCTTGAATACCGAGTCTGTGAAGGGTTGGAGCACGGTTCAAAAGTACCGGATGTTCCTTAATTACTTCTTCTAAAACATCCCATACTTCATTTTTAACTCTTTCTACCATCCTTTTTGCACTCTTTATATTATGGGCCAATCCGTCATTAACCAGCTTTTTCATTACAAAGGGCTTAAACAATTCCAATGCCATTTCTTTCGGAAGACCGCACTGGTAAATCTTAAGCTCAGGACCTACAACGATAACCGAACGTCCGGAATAGTCAACACGTTTTCCCAAAAGATTCTGACGGAAACGTCCCTGTTTTCCTTTCAGCATATCGGAAAGGGATTTTAACGGTCTGTTTCCGGGCCCGGTAACAGGTCTTCCCCTTCTTCCGTTATCTATTAATGCATCCACTGCCTCCTGAAGCATCCTCTTTTCATTACGTACAATTATATCCGGTGCTCCAAGATCCAAAAGCCTCTTTAATCTGTTGTTTCTGTTTATAACTCTTCTATACAGGTCATTTAAATCGGAAGTAGCAAATCTTCCTCCGTCCAACTGAACCATCGGCCTTAATTCCGGAGGAATAACCGGAATTACATCCAGTATCATCCACTCGGGCTTATTTCCCGATGATATGAAAGCTTCAACCACTTCAAGCCTTTTGATGATTCTGACTCTTTTTTGTCCCGACGATTCGTTAAGCTCTGCCCGAAGCTCTTCGGACAATTTCTCAAGATCTATTGCCTGAAGAAGCTCCTTTACAGCTTCAGCACCCATACCTGCCCTAAATTTGGGACCGAATTTATCTAAACTATCTCTATATTCCTTTTCAGTTAATATCTGTTTTGGTGAAAGGGGAGTCTGACCGGGATCAATAACTACATAAGCTGCAAAATACAATATCTTCTCCAATGCTCTCGGAGACATATCCAATAAGAGTCCCATTCTGCTCGGTATACCCTTGAAGTACCATATATGGGAAACGGGAGCGGCCAATTCTATATGGCCCATCCTCTCTCTCCTTACCTTTGAACGGGTTACCTCAACCCCACACCTGTCACATACTATTCCTTTATATCTGATTCTTTTATATTTACCGCAATGACATTCCCAGTCCTTTTGAGGGCCGAATATTCTCTCGCAAAAAAGACCGTCTCTTTCAGGCTTTAATGTTCTGTAGTTTATAGTCTCAGGTTTTTTTACTTCACCCCTTGACCATTCTCTGATCTTTTCCGGAGAAGCTAAACCAATTTTCATTGAATCAAAATTATTAAGTTCAAACATGGCCTTCTCTCCCTTCTTTAAATATCATCGTCATCAAAACTATCAATATCGTCCAAATCGTCATCCAAATCATCATCCAAAGCATCGTCACCGAACAATTCATCATCCATTCCCGAGTCAATACTTGCCTCGGAACCGATGATATCATCATCGGACAGACCTGACAAATCAAAGCCGTCTGAATCCAGATCATCATCCAGTATTTCATCGCCGATATCGTCAAACTCGTTTAGAGCAGCCTCATCCTCTCTGCCCTCAATATTAACATTGAGTTCATCGATATCATCCTCAACAGACTCTTTTATTGCAATCTCTTCCTGTTCTTCCGAGTAAACCTTTACATCAAGACACAAACTCTGAAGTTCTTTTATCAATACCTTAAAGGACTCCGGAATACCCGGCTCGGGAACATTTTCTCCCTTTACTATGGCCTCATAAGTCTTAACCCTTCCCACAACATCGTCGGATTTAACAGTAAGTATTTCCTGAAGGGTGTAAGCCGCACCATAAGCTTCAAGAGCCCAAACTTCCATTTCACCGAATCTCTGTCCACCGAATTGTGCCTTACCGCCAAGAGGCTGCTGCGTAACCAAAGAGTACGGACCGGTGGAACGTGCGTGAATCTTATCATCAACCAGATGGGCAAGCTTCAACATATACATGTATCCGACGGTTACACGGTTCTCAAAGGGCTCACCCGTTCTTCCGTCATACAATATCGTCTTTCCGTCTTCCGGCAATCCGGCTTTTTTCAATGTTTCAATGATATCCTCTTCCTGTGCTCCGTCAAATACCGGAGTTGCAATCTTCCAACCCAAAGCCTTCGCCGCATAACCAAGGTGTACCTCAAGAACCTGACCGATATTCATACGGGACGGAACACCCAAAGGATTCAATACTATTTCCAGAGGAGTTCCATCGGGAAGGAAGGGCATATCCTCTTCCGGAAGAATCCTCGATATAACACCTTTATTTCCGTGTCTACCTGCCATCTTATCTCCGACAGATATTTTTCTTTTCTGTGCAATATATACTCTTACGAGCTTATTAACTCCCGGTGACAGTTCATCACCGTTTTCTCTTGTAAACTCTTTTACATCAACTACAATACCCGATTCACCATGAGGTACTCTAAGGGATGTATCTCTAACTTCTCTGGCTTTTTCTCCGAAAATTGCTCTCAATAACCTTTCTTCCGCAGTAAGCTCAGTTTCACCCTTCGGTGTTACTTTACCTACCAAAATATCACCGGATCTTACCTCAGCTCCAATGCGGATGGTACCGTTGTCATCCAAATCCTTTAATGCGTCTTCACTGACATTCGGTATTTCTCTGGTTATATCCTCAGGTCCAAGCTTAGTATCCCTGGACTCACACTCATATTCTTCTATATGGATGGATGTAAATACATCCTCCTTAACAAGCTTCTCACTTATTAATATAGCATCCTCATAGTTATAGCCTTCCCAAGTCATAAAGCCGATTAATACGTTTTTACCAAGAGCAATTTCACCCTTGTCTGTGGAAGGACCGTCAGCTATAACATCACCCTTCTCAACCGGGTCACCTTTTCTTACTATCGGCCTTTGATTTATACAGGTTCCCTGGTTTGAACGCAGGTATTTTAAAAGCTTGTAAACATCTTTCTTACCTTCCTTGGTCCTAATTATTATCTCATTTGCACTTACCTTCTCAACAACTCCGGAGTTTTTCGCCAAAACAACTACACCGGAATCTATTGCCGCTTTATACTCAATTCCTGTACCGACAATAGGAGAATCCGTCTTAATTAGCGGCACTGCCTGACGCTGCATGTTTGCTCCCATGAGGGCACGGTTCGCATCATCATTCTCAAGGAACGGTATCATAGAGGTGGCAACCGATACAATCTGCTTCGGCGACACATCCATAAAATCAACCCTGCTTACATCAACCTCAATAAATTCTTCTTTATATCTACATACCACTGTCTTATTTATAAACCTGTTTTCTTCATCAAGCATTTCATTTGCCTGAGCAATAATAAACTCATCTTCCTCATCAGCCGTCAAATAAACTATCTCATCGGTTACCTTGCCGGTAGCCTTGTCAACTCTTCTGTAAGGTGCTTCAATAAAGCCGTATTCATTTACCTTGGCATAAGTACTCAAAGAACCTATAAGTCCTATGTTCGGTCCTTCAGGTGTTTCTATAGGACACATACGTCCGTAATGGGAATGGTGAACGTCACGAACTTCGAATCCCGCTCTGTCTCTGCTCAATCCTCCGGGTCCCAATGCACTGAGCCTTCTTTTATGAGTCAGTTCCGCCAATGGGTTTGTCTGATCCATAAATTGAGAAAGCTGGCTGCTACCGAAGAACTCTTTTATTGCCGCAACCACAGGTCTGATATTTATTAGTGCCTGGGGCGTAACAATATCAATATCCTGGATAGTCATTCTTTCCCTGACTACCCTCTCCATCCTTGCGAGACCGATTCTGAACTGGTTCTGTAAAAGTTCTCCTACAGAACGAAGCCTTCTGTTTCCAAGGTGATCTATATCATCAATACTTCCAATTCCATAGCTTAAGTTAATAATATAACTGATAGATGCAATTATATCTTCTACAACTATATGCTTAGGAATCAGGTCGTCAATTCTTTCTTTTATTACTCTTTTTAATTCATCCTGACTCTTGCCCTGATTCTCTTCTAAAATTTCAAACAATACACTTTTTCTAACCTTCTCGTTAATGCCTAATTCTTTAGGATCAAAGTCGACATATCCTTTTATATTCACCATGCCATTGCTGATGACTTTAACTTTTTTACCCTGAATATCCAAAAATACTTCATCAACTCCGGCATTCTGAATTATCTCTGCTTTATCCCTGTCAATGCTCTCTCCTTCATTGACAATTATTTCTCCTGTATTCGGGTCCACAATCTTTTCTGCAGCAATAAACCCGTTTATTCTAGATACAAAAGAAAGTTTTTTATTAAACTTGAACCTTCCCGGCTTACCCAAATCATATCTCTTGGGATCGAAAAGAAGGCCGTTTAAAAGTGATCGTGCACTTTCAACCGTCGGTGGTTCTCCCGGTCTCAACCTTTTATAAATTTCCAGAAGCGCCTCATCTTCAGTCTTGGTACCGTCTTTCTGAATCGTCGCCAGTATTCTTTCATCCTCACCCAAAAGCTCGGTAATTTTAAGGTCTGTTCCATAACCTAAAGCTCTGATCAAAACGGTTATAGGAAGCTTTCTTGTCCTATCAATACGTACCGACAAAACATCATTTGAATCGGTTTCATACTCAAGCCACGCACCTCTATTGGGAATAACCGTATTTGAGAAAAGCTTCTTACCTGTTTTATCAAACTTCATTGCATAGTATATGCCTGGAGACCTTACCAACTGACTTACGATAACCCTCTCGGCACCGTTGATAATAAAGGTACCGGTTTCAGTCATCAAAGGAAAATCACCCATAAATATTTCCTGTTCCTTAACCTCTCCGGTTTCTTTATTTATTAGCCGTACCTTTACCTTCAGCGGAGCAGAATATGTTGCATCCCTTTCTTTACACTCATCAACACTGTACTTGGGGTTCTCATCCAAGGAATAGTCCACAAATTCCAGAATTAAATTTCCCGTATAATCAGTTATAGGGTTAACATCTCTGAAAACCTCTCTCAAACCCTCTTCCAGAAACTGATTGTAGGAATTCTTTTGAATTTCTATAAGGTTGGGCATATCAATTACTTCATCAATTCTTGAGTAACTCATTCTTACATTTTTTCCTAATTTCACGGGATGTACCATTAAATATCACCTCATATTTCAGACTTTTGTCTTTGTGCACGCTCCCATAAAGCTGTAAGTATCCAATTACGAAACACAAGCCCCCCACCATCTAAAAGAAATGGAGGACTTAATTTCAAGCATCCCTGCCCCTTTTTGATATGTATCATTATACGGACGTAATGGCATACTATAGCTTCATAGCCTATTACATATAAAATTTATAAATTAATACAAAGCAATACAATAGTAAAGGTGCCATCAATTCGTGTCGATTGAATTTTTTGTTGTACTGACCCCTTTACCTGTAGAGCCTTGCAATTATAAACAACTTATCATAGTATAATTTTTGGCTATATACATATACTAAGCAAAGTATTTCTCAAACATTAAATTATTATTAACAAATATTGTCTAACTTATTCCAATATGATATAATTAAAAAGTAAAAAAGTAGTTATTTTATCTGAAAATATTGGAATAAGCCACCGAAATTATAATGCAGTTTATAATTTTAACATAGTGCTTTCAACTTGTCAACATTTTTTAAAAAACGCATATAATTTTTATATGATCACTATAAGTTAGGTTCTTTTCTGATTAAAGTCATCATTTTCATATTAAAATTTTCAATATTAAAGTCATCATTATTTGCCTTTTAAATCACGGCTATGATTTATCCAATCCGGATTATACGTTTCCTGTCTGAAGAAAAATGCAAAGTAAAGTATTCCCGAGACTTAAGTTTCTCACATATTTTACTTTGCATTTATATATTTTAAAACATGCAAAAAGGTTTCTCATTAAAGAGAAACCCTTTTGTTATGGAATATAAATTATTTAATTTCAACAGTTGCTCCAACTTCTTTAAATTTAGCTTCAATCTGAGCTGCTTCGTCCTTGGATACACTTTCTTTAAGTGTCTTTGGAGCTCCGTCAACCAAATCTTTTGCTTCTTTCAATCCAAGACCGGTTACTTCTCTTACAACCTTAATAACCTTGATCTTGTCAGCTCCAACGTCCTTTAATACTACTTCGAACTCTGACTTTTCTTCAGCTGCCGGAGCTGCTCCACCTGCTGCTCCAGGAGCTGCTACTGCTGCAACAGCAACAGGAGCTGCTGCTGATACTCCAAATTCTTCTTCTAAAGCTTTAACCAATTCTGATAATTCTAAAACTGTTAATCCTTTAACATCTTCAATTAATTTAGTAACTTTTTCACTAGCCATTTTTTTATACCTCCATAAAATAATATAGTTTTTTAATTTAGATTTTTTCTACCTGACATTAGGCATTTGCTGCTTGCTTTTCAGCTATCGCATTAAGCGCAATAACCAAACCTCTGATGTTGCCGTTCAAAACATTTACCAAACCGTTTATCGGAGACTTCAAGCTTCCCAAAGCCTTTGCAAGGAGCTCTTCCTTTGACGGCAATGAAGCAATAGCTTCTATCCCCTTTACATCAAATACCTTTCCTTCAACTACGCCTACTTTCAGTTCGAGTTGTTCAAATTTCTTGGCATACTCAACCATAACCTTTGCAGGTGCTACAACATCCTCTGAACTGAAGGCCATTGATGTAGGACCGTTAAAATGCGGTTCCAAATCATCAAGTCCGTTCTCTTTAGCTGCAAGCTTGGTCAAAGTATTTTTAACAACCTTGTATTCCACACCTGCTTTTCTAAGAGCGGATCTCAACTCGGTATCCTGTTCAACAGTAAGTCCTCTGTAATCGGCAAACACGATAGTTTTAGCCGATTTAATACTTTCGGACAATTCCTTTACTACTTGTTTTTTACTCTCAAGAATTTTCTCGCTGGGCACTGCTTCCCACCTCCTTTTAAAGGGATTGCAAAATATTTATATTTAGTTTGGTCATTTCAATACTTGAAACCCCACAATAAAAACCCCTCTAACGCACATAGACATAGAGGGGTTATTAACAAACCTTTTATTTAACATTACCTCGGTAGGATAGCTTTTCGAATAACAGCCTTTACACTCATAAATGAGAAACCTACTGTCTATGGCAATTCATTATTAAATTCACAATGACTATAGTATATCATATTTTATATTTTGTAAAGCACTTTTTTATAAAAATATGTTTTAGTCATTCACTCTCAAAGGATTCAACTTAATACCGGGGCCCATCGTTGATGTAACAACTACGCTCTTAAGGTATTGACCCTTTGCAGCCGCCGGCTTTGCTTTGATTATCGCACCCATCAAAACACGGAAGTTGTCCAGAAGCTTTTCAGTTCCAAAGGAAACTTTCCCAATGGGGCAATGGATAATGTTTGTTTTATCCAATCTGTACTCAATCTTACCTGCTTTAATATCTTTAATTGCTTTTGCAACATCCATTGTTACCGTACCTGCTTTAGGGTTCGGCATCAATCCCTTTGGACCCAATACCTTACCAAGTCTACCGACAACACCCATCATGTCCGGGGTAGCTACAACTACATCAAATTCAAACCAGTTTTCATTTTGAATTTTAGCTACCATATCTTCTGCGCCCACATAATCTGCACCGTTCTGTTCAGCCTCAGTTGCCTTTTCACCTTTTGCAAACACAAGAACTCTTGCTGTTTTTCCTGTTCCATGAGGTAAAACAACAGCACCTCTAACCTGCTGGTCAGCATGTCTTGAGTCTACACCCAGCCTGATATGGGCTTCAACAGTCTCATCAAATTTTGCTTTTGCAGTCTTCTGTACAAGCTCAAATGCTTCGGTAGGATCGTACAATTTCAATCTATCAACAAGCTTAGCACTTTCCTGATACTTCTTACCTCTTTTCATTCAGTTCACTCTCCTTGTGGTAATATTTTTCGGAAACTATGTTTCCTCCCACCTTACTTGAAAACCAATATTTATTCTTCAACTACTACGCCCATGCTTCTTGCGGTACCTGCCACCATACTCATGGCAGCCTCAACACTTGCTGCATTAAGATCAGGCATCTTCATCTCTGCTATCTTTCTCAAATCTTCCTTGGAAATTTTGGCCACCTTGTCTCTGTTCGGGACACCGGAACCTTTTTCAATTTTGCATGCCTTCTTAATCAGTACTGAAGCCGGCGGAGTCTTTGTAATAAACGAAAAAGATCTGTCTGCATAAACAGTTATAACAACAGGAATTATGAGTCCTGCATCCTTGGCAGTTCTCTCGTTAAACTCTTTACAAAAACCCATAATGTTTACGCCATGCTGTCCTAGAGCTGGTCCAACCGGTGGAGCCGGAGTTGCTTTCCCCGCAGGAATTTGAAGTTTTACATAGCCAGCGATTTTCTTAGCCATACTATCCACCTCCCAATATCTTAAAAATCTTTGCTTAATTTATGATTAATATTATAATGTTCAGCAATTAAAAACAAGTTTTAAATCTTTTGTATCTGCAACAACTCCAATTCAACAGGAGTCTCTCTTCCAAACATGGATACCGATACACGTACCTTTTTCTTTTCCAGATTAATTTCTTCAACAATTCCAATAAAGCTTTCCAGAGGACCGGAAACTACCCTTACATTATCTCCAACTTCATAATCCAGCACAGGGGCAAATTCTTCCACTCCCATTGCTCTCACTTCGTCATCGGATAAAGGAACAGGTTTAGAGCCCGGTCCGACAAAACCGGTTACACCCCTTGTGTTTCTCACAACATACCAAGACTCGTCGGTCATAATCATCTTAACGAGAACATATCCAGGGAACACTTTTTTCAGTGTTGCTTTCTTCTTTCCATCTTTAATTTCAATCTGCTCTTCCATAGGCACAACAATGTCCAGAATGTAGTCCTGCATACCCCTGTTCTCGACGATTTTTTCAAGGTTTGCCTTTACTTTGTTTTCATATCCGGAATAAGTATGAACAACATACCATTTAGCTCCTTCTGGTACTTCATTACTCAGCATAAAGCCCCAAGTCCTCCTTTGATCTATGCGATGACTGCCTACAGTGCCTGCCACCTTACTTATTATTCGAACTAAAATTTGTAGGCATACACTGCTTTATGCATTATTATTTATAAATCAGCCGGGTTAATTGTCCAAACCCTAAATCCAGCAACCAAATGATCACACCTACAAACAAACACATTACCAATACGGCAACGGTATTGTTGATAAGCTGTGATTTGCTGAGCCAGATTACTTTCTTCAACTCACTGTTTATTTCCTTAAAAAATTTCGTCAGGTTTCCTTTAAACTTTGCAAATTTAGAGACCTTAACTTCTTGAGCCATAGAAACACATCTCCATTACCAAATATTTTTTGCCATCACAAAAAGAAATCAATCATAGTATAAAATTATTTTGTTTCTTTATGAACAGTATGTTTGCGGCAAAATCTGCAATATTTCCGCATTTCAAGTCTGTCCGGGTCATTCTTTTTGTTTTTCATTGAGTTGTAATTTCTCTGTTTGCATTCACCGCAAGCCAATGTGATTTTAACTCTCACCTTTCACACCTCCATGGGTTGTATATAAATATTATTTATTTCGACATAAAAAAAAAGACATACACAGCGAAACAATCAATAATTTAACATAATTATCGCCGAAAGTCAATAGTTTTATGCTTTTTTCTTTAAAAAACTTTTATTTACTCCTCAATCAATTCATTTATCGGAGCACCCGGAGGTACTATCGGAAATACCTTTTCATTTTTATCTATTTCAAAATTGATAACAACCGGAGTATCAACAGAAGCCAATGCCCTCTCTATAGCCGAATCCACTTCCTCTTTTTGGGTTACATTGATTCCGATTGCCCCGTAAGCTTCAGCCAATGCAACAAAATTCGTTGACCTGTCCAAGGAAGTTGAGGAATATCTCCCGTCATAAAACAGTTCCTGCCACTGTCTTACCATTCCCAGAGCATGGTTGTTGAATATGGCAATTATTACCGGCAGCTTATACTCTACCGCAGTTGCCAACTCATTGCAGTTCATTCTGAAGCTTCCGTCGCCCGCAATATTTATAACCTTCTTTTTAGGTCTTCCTATCTGGGCACCGATACATGCTCCCAGTCCATATCCCATTGTTCCCAAGCCTCCGGAAGATAAAAACTGTCTTGTTGAAGTGTACTTGTAGAACTGGGCAGCCCACATTTGATGCTGTCCCACCTCGGTAGTTATAATAGCATCACCTTTCGTAAGCTCGTACATCCTCTCAATTATATATTGGGGATGCAATCTTCCGTCCTGAGCATATTTCAACGGATATGATTCCTTCCACTCATTTATTTTTTTATTCCATTCACTGTATTCCTTTTCTTTCATACCGGCGATTATTTGCTTCAATATCTTCTTAATATTTCCCACAAGCGGATAATCCACCACAACATTTTTCCCTATTTCTGCGGGATCAATATCAATATGCATTATTTTTGCTTTAGGCGCAAACCTTTGCACATTGCTGATTACCCTATCGCTGAATCTTGCACCGACGGCAATGAAAAGATCCGATTCGGAAACAGCGGTGTTGGACGCTCTGGTTCCATGCATTCCCAGCATGCCCATGAACAGATCGTGGGTTCCGGGGAAAGCACCCATACCCATCAGAGTGGTGGTTACGGGAATTTTACCCTTTGTGGCAAACTCAAGAAGCTCCTTGTCGGCTCCGGCTATAGACACTCCTCCACCGGATAATATCACCGGTTTCTTGGCATTGTTAATAACCTCTATCGCTTCATTGATATCCTTATCATCCACCCCTATAGGAATGCTTGCGGCCTTTTTGGGAGGCTTTGGCTCATATTCGGCCTGGGCTGCGGTTACATCCTTGCATATGTCAATTAAAACAGGGCCGGGCCTGCCTTCTCTTGCTATATAAAAGGCCTTTCTCACGATATCCGCAAGCTTTTGAACATCCTTTACTATAAAATTGTGTTTGGTTATGGGCATGGTTATTCCGGTTATATCAACCTCCTGGAAGGAATCCTTGCCAAGAAGAGTCGTCGGCACCTGCCCGGTGATTGCAACCATCGGAACCGAATCCATATAAGCAGTTGCAATTCCTGTAACCAGGTTTGTCGCTCCGGGACCTGATGTGGCAATGCACACCCCTACTTTTCCCGTTGCCCTCGCATAACCGTCTGCCGCATGAGCAGCTCCCTGCTCATGAGATGTCAGTATATGACGTATTTCATCCTTGGCTTTGTACAATGCATCATATATATTTAATACCGCTCCTCCCGGGAAACCGAAAATTGTATCTACACCTTGTTCCTTTAGGCATTCTATCAATATTTGTGAACCGGTCAACATCATTTTGCATTACCTCCCAATAATTACTCAAACAGTCATTCACCCAACGTTAAAATCCTTGGATAAGCTGAGCTGAACGCTTTTTCAACCCTTTAAGACCGCTCCGGTACTTGCGGAAGTTACAAGCTTTGCATACCTTCCCAGATAGCCTTTCTTTATTCTCGGCTCCGGAGCCTTCCATTCCTTGAACCTCTTTTCTATCTCATCGTCGGATATTTCCACATTAAGCTTGCCGTTCGGTATATCTATATTAATTATGTCTCCATCCTTTACAATTGCTATATTACCGCCTTCCATTGCTTCAGGAGATACATGCCCTATGGAAGCTCCCCTGGTCGCGCCGGAAAAACGTCCGTCGGTAATAAGGGCAACATATTTATCAAGGCCCATTCCCGCAATCGCAGAGGTGGGTGAAAGCATCTCTCTCATACCGGGACCGCCCTTGGGACCTTCATAGCGGATTATTACCACATCGCCTTTTTTTATTTGGCCGTTATATATTGCATTTATTGCCTCATCCTCGGAGTCAAACACCCTGGCCGGTCCGCTATGAACCAGCATTTCCGGTGCAACGGCCGAACGCTTTACCACTGCCCCGTCCGGTGCAAGATTGCCCCTTAAAACCGCAATACCTCCGGAGGTACTGTAAGGATTGTCAATGCTTCTTATAACCTCTCTGTCTTTAACCTCAGCTTTTTCTATATTTTCTCCCACTGTCTTTCCGGTAACCGTGATCAAATCCAAATGCAGAAGGTTTTTCTTTGACAGTTCCTTCATAACAGCCTGAACTCCTCCGGCAGCATACAAATCCTGAACATGGTGATATCCGGCCGGAGCCAGCTTGCAAAGGTTGGGCACTCTGCTGCTTATTTCGTTAACTATGTCAAGGTTTAATTCAATTCCTACCTCATGGGCAATGGCCGGAAGGTGGAGAACTGAGTTGGTGGAGCATCCCAGGGCCATATCAACCGTCAAAGCATTCTCAAAAGCCTTAGGTGTCAAAATATCCGAAGGCTTAATGCCCTTTTCCACCAATTCCATAACCTTCATTCCTGCTTTCTTTGCCAAACGAATCCTCTCGGCGTAAACCGCAGGAACCGTTCCGTTGCCCGGCAAACCAAGCCCCAAAACTTCAGTGAGGCAGTTCATTGAATTTGCTGTAAACATTCCTGAACAGGAGCCGCAGCCCGGGCAGGCACATTCTTCGTATTCCCATACTTCTTCCTCAGTCATTTTTCCTGCCTTGTATGCTCCCACTGCCTCAAAAACGCTGTTCAAATCCAGGCTTTTTCCGTCGCGCTGAATTGAAAGCATGGGACCTCCGCTTATCACCACCGACGGAACATTAATCCTCGCAGCGGCCATAAGCATTCCCGGTACTATTTTGTCGCAATTAGGTATAAATACCATGCCGTCAAAGCTGTGCGCCAATCCCATGGCTTCACAGGAGTCGGCAATAAGCTCTCTGGTTGCCAAGGAATATTTCATACCCTCATGTCCCATGGCTATACCGTCGCAGACTCCGATTGCTCCAAACTCAACAGGAGTTCCGCCGGCCATCCTTATACCTGCCTTTACCGCTTCAGCAATCTTGTCTAAATGGATATGACCCGGAATTATCTCATTTTTAGCATTAACGACCCCGATCAGAGGTCTCTGGATTTCTTCGTCAGTATACCCCATGGCCTTAAACAATGCCCGGTGAGGAGCCTTCTCTATGCCCTTTTTTACTATATCACTTTTCATATAACATTCCCCTCTTTCCAATGTACCTATGTTAATGATTTTATATTTTCCCAAAGAGTACTTTTACATAATTTATTGCAATTCACATTAATAAACCTATACTTAAAACAATAGCCGGGTTCGCCCGGCTATTTATTGTTTTTGCTTAATAACTATTTTACTACTATAAAGCTTTAATTGTCCAGTGTTTTAAAAAAAAAGCACAAATCGTTAATTATTTAATACTCAAATATAATTTTCGTTAATTGGCAGAGCGTCATTATATTATGTGGAGAAAAGTGTGAAAGAAACATTGTGGAAAAAGTTATAGAGCCTGTTAATACGACGTGGAAAGGGAGAGCATTGTTTGAGCGAAGCGAGTTTTGCTCGACCCCACGGAGTATTTACAGGCTCTGAACTTGTGAAACTTAAGTTTCTGGAACACTTTTCTTCACATTTTTCTTCCACACTTTTCTTCACATATTTCCTCTCAAAATACTATGCATCTCACAATATACACTCACGAATAATTAACTATACTATGACATCCTTCGGGAACATCCAATTCACAATAAAATTGTTCTGATAAATAATATTCGCCAAGGCTGAGTTTTCAACTGCATCAAAAAATCCCTGGAATAAAGGCAAAGTGTTAAACATCATCATTATTGCAAAAGCAACATAGACTATAAGGGCACCTTCAAGAGCACCTAACGCAAATCCTCCCAGTTTATCCGCCTGCTTTATAACGGGAAGATCGGTGACTCCTTTTATCATATTCTCTACAAAAAGCAAGCCGATTTTAATTATAATAAACAAAACAATGAGACTTATAATGTTGATAATCACATGAGCTAAAATACCGCTTACGGAATCCAATATCCCGGATACATCAACAAGCTGGGATATATCCGGTATAGTTTTTACCACGCTGTTGGCAACCATATCCTTTACAAAACCGGGCAAATTGAGTCCGTCAATCACCGACTTGGCAGTAACCTTAGTACTTTCATTCAAGCCCGGCATTGCAGACTGCTGCTGAAGCATAAGCCTTTCAAAGATTGCTCCCTTAATCACGGTATACACTTTTGTCCCGGACAAAACATTCGCAACTATCGGATAGAGTTTAACAGCCAAAAATGCGGATATAAAGAATGATACAAACTTAAAAAGGGAATATACAAGGCCTTTTCTAAGCCCAACAATCCCCAGACCTACAATTATCGCTATTACTACAATATCAACCCAGTTCATATTTACCCCCTCGACTTACTATTTCATTTTTAAAACTACAATACCTTCCCTTGTAACTGCCAAAGCCTCCTTGTCGTTAAAAAACTGCACATTCTTAATATCTTTCTCAAGGCTAACGCTGCCCCTTAATTGACCTGCTACATCAATAAAATAAATATTCTTTCCGGTGTTAACCGCAATAAGGCTTTCACCGCAAGCAATATTTACAATGTCCTGACTTAGCTTATAATCGGAAACCTTTCTCCCTTTTTCGTCCACAATCAGCACATGGGATTTATCCGTGTCAAGAATTCCTGCATCTTCCCTGCTGCTGAACGCAAACACGGCATATTTGTTCTTCATTACATTTGAACTCATAACCTTTCCGCTAATCTTTTCGCTCCATTTTACGTCGAGATCCTCTGACAGCAAAAAAATCTCCGAATCACCGGCTGCTGCTATAGTATCATGGTTAAGAAACCACAAAGATGCCAAAATAGTGTTTTCTAATTTTTTCCCTTTAACATCTCCCCCGGAAATTGTATATAAATCCAATCCCGTATTGGCATTTATTCCGGAATAATCGACGGAATTTACAATCACGTTTTTTGTATCCGGAGATACTCCTGCGGAAATCACAAAGGACTCAGCCTTTATTTTTGTAAACAGGAACGCACCCTCCCGGTTATACACCGAAACCGCCGATTTGTTTCGGTCACCTTTATGCACAATGGTTACATATCCGCTGTTGTTGATATCTGCACTTAGTATGCTGTATTCCAGCCTGCTTTCCCATATTTTTTCCTTTCCGCTGAAAACATAAATGTCCTTTGTTTCCAGATCCGCCACCAAAAGATATTTCCCGGAGGACTTTACAAGGGGCTTGTTTAAAGCCACCGGAAAAAGCCACTTTTCTTCACCGTTTTTATCATAATACTCTATTCCCGACTTGGTGCACCTGATAATATAATCTTTATGAATAACAAATTCCTGCTGTAAATTAGCTCCGTATTCTATCTCTTTACACTCAATTTCATAACTGTCCTTTTCTCCGATAAAAAAACGATTTTCTATTACATCCTTAAGGCTTACTTCCTTTATATCTATGCCTTTGCTGTTGAGATAGGCAACTACTGCCGTGCACAAAACCGTGACAAGGAGTACAAAAAAAAGAAGTATACTCATCCTGCTCGACGCATCTTGCGTTTTTGGCTTTATCTCAGGGTTTTCCACCTTATCCTCACCCCACGCTTTTTTCTTTTGTTAAATCTATTTAAATTCCGAATTCTTTTCTATAGACATTGTACCATAAACAGTGTTTTTTCATCAATTATTGTTTTGTTCCAAAGAATATGCCAATAAAGCATTAAAAAAACATTATAAAGCAATTCCACCTACACGTTGTCTTTCCGTTTTCTTGCAAAACTCAGCATATTTATACCCTGAAGCAATATTGCAAATACCATAAACATTCCTACATATCCAAATATCGGATATATTGTTGAAATAAGCGTTGAAAAGCCCATACTCGATAAAGGAATTGTAAAGCCGCATATAACCGGTATTATTATTTTCCTGCTCACTTTGACCTTCGTACATATCCTTTCTATAAAGCCATAACCTGAAGTAATTGCAGAAATGAGCATTGCCAGCAGCATTAAGATTCTATATAATTCTCCCACCAAAGAATTGTATCTGTCTACAATACTTAATACAGGCATCTCTTGTGATGCTATATTGGGGTAAAAAATATGCAGCACAATATTAATAATTACAGCCATAAAGCAGAGCATGACTCCGCCCATTATTCCTCCTGCTGCAGCCACTTTTTTGCTCTTGAGGTAAGGAAGCAGGCTGCACATTACCACAACGGCGCATATACTGTTATAGCTCACATAAAGAATTGATGAGACAAACCAATTGTGTGTTATTGTGCCAAATCCCGTAACCGTGCTAAAAACAGACATATCTCTGCTCATAATAATATAAAACCCTACACCGATTATTCCCAACACTAAGACCGGTGTTATAAACGAACTTAAAACAATTATACCCCGAATGTCGGTAAGAAAAATAAACATGCACAAAAGGGCTACAGCTAAAACAGCATATAGATAAGGTATGTTTATTGCGTCGGATATAATGCTCCCTGCTCCGGAGATCATAATACATAAGGCAGAACCCATAAAAAGCGATACCGTTATTTCCATAACCCATCCTATAATCCAACCCACAGTGGGAAACAGAAACTCTTCATAATTTCTTATTCTTTCGGTGTAAACCTTGACAATTACTATATATCCGATAATAGCAAACAGAACTCCAGCCAAAAGAATACCGAAAAATCCACCTTCATAATACACGGAAAAAAACTGCATGATTTCCTGGCCTGAAGCAAAGCCTGCACCAATTATTGTTGCCATATAAATGCTGGCTACCTTGAATATGTCTTTCACTTCTTTAAACAAAATAACAACTCCTAACATGGAATCCTATCTAATTTATTCTATGTTGGAGTTGTCTTTTTAATTCTATGATGAAGTTTTCTTTCAGTTTACACTCTATGCTCTCTGTTGTGTTTCATTTTTGCCTAATCCCCTTCGTTAAGCAGGTCCATAAGCTTCTCATAAGACTTTCTCGGTCCCTCTTCTTTGTTAAAGGAGCTTTTTAATACTATTAATCCTGTATATTGGCCATCCTTCATCGCATAGTAAGAGTCAGAATCTCTCGGTATAAATTCAACCTTTACCGTGCCCGGTTCTTTTTTCAGTTTATAAGTTATACTGATCTCCGCATCTCCCTCAACAACTGCATTCGGATCTATTTCATCGGCTGTGATTCCGATTAGCGCTTGATAATACTTCTTAAATTTGGATTTACCGTCCTCTCCCTTCTCACTTACGTTTCTGCCATTGACATAGAAGTTCTCCACTGCCTCTTCTTCGCCATTACTATCATCCTGGCCTTCACTGCTTGTCTTTTCAATTTTCTCGATCTTGAGGTTAATTGTTTCTCCGTCCATCTTAACTTCAATATCCGTGACATCAAAGATATAGGGAGTAAACAGAAAACCGTCTATTATTTCAACCGTAGTTATATCCAGAAAACCGAGAGAGTTAGGATTTATGGTAAACACTTCATTTGTGCCTTCAAACATTCCATAAGTCTCTTTATAGTTCTCCTTTACATTCCCCAATAGCACGGTTACCTTCTTGTTTCCTGCAGCTGCCTTAAGAATATAGGAGGGATTATCAAGTCCGTATTTACTCAGATCCGTCGCATTTTCTTCAATAAAATCGGTTACTTCTGCCCTAACAAGTGCTGTTAACGCATTATTCAACCTGATCATATCAGCACCGGATTCTATCGGTTCTTTTATAATCCATCCGCTGTCTGAATTCTTAACTGCATCAAAAGTTAACTTACCGTTTTTAGTTAACGCCAGCTCTGTTACATCTGAGGTAAGCACATCCAATATATACCTGTTACGAAGATCCGTCTTTCTTGATCTCAGTATTTCACCGGCATAAGCAGCAATTGTATAAACAGTGTTCTCACCTTTTTTCTTGACATAATATGCTTGCTTTGTTGCCGTTATATTACCCACCTCAATTTCTACCATCTCGCCCTCCGATGTTTTCGCAGATATTACCACCGGTTTATCAAGACCGAACATTGCAAGATCCTGAGGGTTGTCATCCACTATTTTATAGGCACTAAGATCGCAAACATTTGAAGCTATACTTTCGATGCGGTAAGTATCTATAACAAAATCTCCTCCGGAAACCATAGCCCATTGATCGTTTTCCTTTTTAAACACGAACTTCCCTTCACTGTTTTCAACCGTTATCTCTACAACCTTTTCTTTATCCATTTTAATAACCTGGATATTTCTATTGTCTTCTTTTTCAGTACCAACCAAAGGCTTTGCAATATAGTACGCACCTATTAAGGCAGCCAGTATAACTACAAGAATAATAATATTCCTGTATAATTTCATAGATGCCGCCTCCTCAACCAAATAATAATACCTGCAGCGACAATCAGAATCGGGAATGCAATAACAGTTACAATTACAATCAGATTTGCATTAAGTCCCGTAAGAATAACCGAATCTAAGTTGGCACTCTTAGGAAGAACAAATACATCATTTGACTTATCATACATCCAATCCACCGTAAGAGTTATAAGCCTTAAAGCATTGTAAGAATCAGGATAATAGTATGCTATTGCTTCATCGGAAACAAAATAAGCATTTCCAATCACTGCTACCTTTGTTGTTTTTGCACCCTGATATTCTGCAATAAGTCCAATATCCACCGGTCCCGTAACTTCCTCGGATACACCTCCGCCATACGGCTCTCCGACAGCCATATCACTTGTAGTCAAAAGAGGAAGAACGGTTAAAGGTTCTTTTTCATTGAGTAGCCTTCTAAAGCTCGTAGATGACGGCATTATGACAAAAAATTGACTCAAATCCTGCGAATTGGTAACATCACAGGCTTCAACCGTCGGTACAATATCGTAAGGTCTGTTTGCCACATGCCTTTGCGGATCGTTTTCTTTTACTCTGTCGTAATTTAATGCAATAGTATACTCTTCAAGAAGGCTGTCGAAATTTTTAAATTTTTCCGGTGAATCTATCGGATCAAATAAGAACACTGCATTTCCACCGTTTTTAAGATATTCGCTAACCTTATTTTTCTCTTGATAAGACAAATCTTTATTGGGTGCTGTAAAAATCAAAACTGTACAATCATCCGGAATCTTATCGGCTGCAGTAAGATTAATTTTCATTACATCAAAATTGTTATTTTGAAGAGAACGCTTAACTATTGTATATTGAGAATCAAGCTTTCTTCCGGCATTTGAATCTACAAAATAAACTGTCGGTGTTATATCACTGGTAACATACTTTATAGCTCCCGTTACAGCCTGCTCACCATAGAACATCATCAACCCGTAATTGTCCGATTGGAAAATATCATATAAAGTAAGCTTCTTAGCCTTAGTGCCGCATTTTACAACAATATCATACTCACTGAGTGCAAGTACGCCGGATTCATCCAACTTAGTCACAAAATTCGGATTCTTGTCCGGGTCAACATAGCTTACCTTTACCTTGTCAAATTTATCATAATTATCAAAAAACTGAACTAAAATAAACCCTGCTTCTTCACCTTTTATTTCTTCTTTATCCCCAAGCATTACTATCTCTACTTCTTTTTGAAGACTTTCAAGAATACTCTCTGTCTGTTCTCCAATAGAGTAGAGTTTGTTTGTAGTCATATCCCAACTTAAATCAACAGTTGCTGCCAATACATTAACAAATATAGTAATACCGATTACAAGAACAGCCATTATTAAAAATAAAAAACCGTATTTCACATTCTTCATCATTTATCACCCCTGACTCCATCGCCTTTTTTCTATAATAAATATTATCAATGCAAGGAACATACCTGCTATACTTAAGAAAAATACAACATCCGGCAGGCTAATCACACCTTGAACAAATTCTTTGAAATGTTCATACACAGAAATCGCATTTAAAAACTTTCTAATAATACCCGTTGTAAAATACTTGACCTGATCCATGATCAAAAGCACAAACAGACTTATACATCCCAATACTGCAGCAATTATTTGACTTTCGGTAATAGAAGACGTAAACAAACCAAAGGCCACAAATGCCGCACCCAAAAGAATAAAACCTATATATCCCGATACTGCGATGGATACAAACAAATTACCCTTTATTAATATTATCGCAGGAAAAATCAAGCTGCACACAGTCATTGTTAAAAACACAGTTAATGCTGCAAGATACTTGCCTATTACAATTTGAGGAACACTAACCGGTGAGGTCATCAATAAAACCTCTGTTCCCGATTTCCTTTCTTCCGCAAAACTTCTCATGGTCAATATGGGAATCAACATAACCAGAAAGAAACTGGCAAAGTAAAGCTGTCCCCCAAAAACAAACCTGGAAATACCGTTTTCCGATATTACCTGACTTAAAAAATTCAATGCAAACACGAAAACAAATATACCCGACAAAACATATGCCAGGGGCGAGTAGAAATAGGTCCGAAGCTCCCTTTTATATATAGACAGCATGAATTATTCAACCTCCTTCTCATTGTCAGGAGCACTCTCATCAGATACTTCCGAAGAAGCATTCTCTTCCTCAGCTCCCTTGGAATCATTATCCTCTGGACTTTCGTCTATTGAATTATTACTTTTTGTTGTAAGTTCACGGAATACTTCCTCAAGATCCATTTCTTCAGTCCTGAATTCCAATATGGGATAACCCAGCTTTGCAAATTCGAAGAATATGGTTTTTCTAACATCTATCTCCTTGTCGGAGTCCACTACATAATCAAATACATCGTCCTCTTTCTTTTTGAGAACGTCAACACGATTAACACCATTTATGCTTTTAAGAGCATCCAGTACTGAGCTCTTTGGTCCTGCTACCGTTATTACTATTCTTAATGAATTTGAAATACTCTTTGAAAGGTTCTCCGGCGTATCCACAGCCACAATTTTTCCCTTGTTTATTATAACAACGCGTTCACAAACTGCTTTTACTTCCTGCATGATATGAGTGCTTAATATTATTGTATGTTCCTTTCCTAGATCCTTAATAACATTCCTGACTTCAAGAATCTGATTCGGGTCAAGTCCTACCGTAGGCTCGTCCAATATTAATACTTCAGGATTGCCTATAAGGGCTTGAGCAACCCCCACCCTCTGTTTATAACCTTTAGACAGGTTTTTAATAAGCCTTTTTCTCACATCACCGATTCGCAACAGTTCAACAATGTTCGATATTTGCTCTTTCCTTTTGCTCTTCTCCACTTTTTTCAACTGACTTACGAAATTCAGATATTCGTCTACGGTCATATCTGTATAAAGTGGAGGATTCTCCGGCAAATAACCAATACGTTTCTTAACTTCATTCGGTTCCTGAGCTATGTCAAAACCCGATACCTTAACAGTTCCCTCAGTCGAAGGAAGGTATCCGGTTATAATGTTCATAGTCGTAGATTTACCTGCTCCGTTAGGACCCAGAAAGCCAAGGATTTCTCCTTTCTCAACCGTGAAATTAAGGTTGTCAACAGCTACTATTTGACCGTATCGCTTGGTCAAATTCTGTATTTCAATCATCTGGTTTCTCCCCTCCTGTTTTTTTGTTGTCAAAAACAAAAATGCACAATTTTATTATCCTAAATTAATTTTAATAAATTGTGAACAATTTGTAACTAATCGAATAACATTTTGCTTAGCTAAACCGGTTAATAAATATTTTTGCTGGATCAAGAGCGGTGTGTTAAGACATACATTACTTTGTAACAGCTAAATTCATTGCCAATACAGCAAACCTTGCTATTTTTTAACTTGCCGTTATTTATACCGACTTGCTAATTATATAGTTTTTTCGAGGTTTTTTCAAGCTGTATTTAAATCCGGGGTGCATTATATAAATCTGAATGTTGTTTCAATAAACTGCTAATCTTCGATTATTTAATCAACCATAATAGCTTGTCATAATTATGTTAACAGCATTTGACCATGTAGATAAAGTTGGGCAATAATACTGCATTCAGTATTGTAAAGCTATGGATTAATATAAATATAGAATATAATAGAACTACTAGACAGTAAGTAGAGCAGAAAGAAATAGGTTAAAAAAGGACGGTGAAATATATGTATTTAGGAATTGATAATGGATTTGTATTAGAAAATATTTTTGGAAATGTTGATATTTTTAGAGGCGCTCAAATAACTAATATTAATTGGCAGTCGATTTCCGGCAGAATGAAAATAGATATTGAAACCCAGAGTAAAGCATTAATTTCATCCAAAAAAGTGGAGTAATTGTAATAAGGTTTATATTTCACTGGAGTTGTTTGGAATAGAAGATCTCATAATGAGTATTAATAAAAATAAAATGTACATTGAAGATTTTTATACAGATGTACATAGTAATAAATATATTTATATATTTAGTTTAAATAGTAATCGTTATATTAGTTGCAGGTTCGAAATTGCTCGGATTCAGAATATTAAGCCGATAATAGAAAAGGAATAAATTAATAAATTGTTGTGGTTACAACGCAACATGAAAAAAGGGAGTTGCCCCTGCAACAAACAGACGGCAATTCTCCCTTAATTATTTTATGCTTATCGGTATTAATATTCAACTTACACCCTTAAGAGGGTAATGTAAATAATTCTGTGGTGCGGCCGGGCAAGGTCGTGTAGTATAGCGGGTGGAAACCCCGTCAAGTAAACCCTGAGCCAAGGAACTTGTAGCGAGTCTTGGAGCATCAATAGTAATATTGATGTTTAAGCGTAGACAGTTAGGCAGTAGACCCGAAGTCTGCAAAGATGTATGCACTTACATCGGCAACACTTTGGAAATTATTGCCCTTAATTATTTCTTTCACTTGCTCTTTTGATAATGTTGACACAAAAAATCTCCTCCTTGGATATTATTTTGTAATTCTTGCCAAGAAGGAGTCTTTTCATTCTCTTATACACAAAATTTTCAACATTCTCCTTAAGAGAACACAACTTCCACATTATGCTCCTTACCGTCGCTAAACAACGGGATAAGATTTCCTTCTATTTCATTTCCGTCCACGGTTATTTTAGCATTTCCGTCGGCAATACGGCAAAAACCTTCCGGTTTTTTGATGCTGATATTGTATACGGCTTTACCGATATTAACCGTATATGCGGAATATTTCTCCTTTTCTCTCATAACAGGATCCATTATGATTCCCTTTGTGGTGTACTCCAATCCGTATGCGGACATGAGCGTCAGTATCATCCATGTTGATGTTCCGCTGAGCATGGGACCGATGTTCTCTCCCGTTTCGCTGTTATTGTACTGGGTACAGAACCTTGGATTACCGCAAACAGAGAAGGGATCCAGCATTGTTCTGTACGGAGCCACAAGGTCTATCATCCAATAGCCCAGGTTTGCCAGTCTTGCGGCCAGTTCCTTGCTTTTAACCTGCTTTGCCGCTTTAAACATAGCTGCTGTAGCCATCATCGCCGCATGCTTGAACACTCCGCCATTCTCTCTGTCCCCCGGGAAATAGTGCCCTGTAGCAGTATCATCGGAGAGCTTTCCTAAATCGGTAAGCGTAACAAGCTTGAGACCGTAAGGAGTCTTCAGTGTCCTTTCAATTGAATCCAACATGATTGATATCTGCTCTTCACTTGCAGCATCAGCCAGCACGGACCAACTGAAGGAATTTAAGAAGTATGAGCCGTCAATCTCCGGGTCTGCGGAAAGCTTATCCCCTTTGGCACCGAGATATTCAAACTCATTATTTTTAAACTTGTTGAAAAGTGCCCTTGCAAAGAAGTCTTCCTTCCATGCATGCTCTTGAAGGTTTCCGTACAGCTTTTCCGACAGCTTTTTGAGATAGTCATGATACTCTATGTCTCCCTTTTTAGCACTTAAACTTATCATCTCGTCTATTGCGACCTTCAAAAGGAAGGCATTCATTACACTTTCGGTATAATCGCTTTCAAAAGGATCTCCGAATTTTCCGCCCTTTTCTTCAAGCTGTTTGCGGTAGAGCTTCTCCTTTGTAATACCGTCAACAAAATCTTTGTCAAGCTTTAAGCAGTCATTCCAGTCCGCATTGTCCAAAAGAGGAAGCCCGTGCTTTCCAATGGATATCTCTCCGGAATATTTCAACAATGCCTTTATTGTCTCGTATACAGGTCTTGTTCTTTTCGGAGAAGTACCGGCGATTTCCACCTCTTCATCCAAAAATCCTATATCCCCGGTAAGGTTTATATAGCGGTATGCAGCCTGCACAAACCACAAAGCGTCATCGGACCATTTGCCCGGCTCTTTACCTACCCAGAAGAAGTTGTGGTATGCAAAACCGAACTCAAATATCATTGAGCACCATTCTTTGAGCATCTGCTTTACAAATTCGCCTTCTCCCATGCCGACAAAATAGTACATGGCTGCGAATATATCCTGAATCTCTCTGAATCCGATCTCTCTGTAACCCTTTTGAGTCTGGCAGAAAGATCTGGATACAAAGGTCTGATACAGAACCTGGAACGGAAGATTCTTGTTTACATACGTATTAAATACGGGATCCGAGCTTTTTATCTGCATGAAGCTTCTGTACCTGTCGAAAAACTCCTTAACCTTGCTTAATGCCGCTTCTACCTCTCCATCCTTTGAGAACCGGTTAATGAGATTTTCAATTTCAATCTTGTAAGTATCTTCATTATAATTAGGATTAACTTTATTGGAAGAAAGCCCGGTAAAGTTATCCACCACAGCACTGCCCTGGGGCTTCAGCCTGAGCTCCCCTGCCAGGGCAAAGAATCCCGGTCCTTTACGGTAAAAATGGTTGCTGAGCTTGCATACATTCTCAGGATTCTCAAGAGTTCCGTTCCCTACAAACTCGTTATAATTGGCACAAAACTCCTTGGGAAACTCGATACCGTCTTCATTTCTTATAATCATTGAACTGAACCTGATGTCCTCTTTGCATGGCTCGGGATAATAATCCGGGCTTATTGCCATGATTGAGCCGTCATCTTTTCTTAAGATCGATGACTGCATAATTACATTGGTATAGGTTACATCCTCAAAAATAGCATGAGGTGTAGCAGGCCCGAACATACCGGTATAAACCAGCTTAATGTTCCTTTCCTTGCCGGTCAGGTTCTTTACTTCTATCCTTTGAACCTCAGTGGCCAGAGGCATTCCTTCCATCTGGGGAAGGATAAAAATAGTTCTTTTTATCTCCAGTCCGCACTTGGTTCTATACTGAATTATAGTATGGTTTTGTGAATGGGTACAGGTTGCGGACTCTATATTGGCATCGTTTGGGTCTGCAGAATAGAATATTTTTTTGAAGTCCTCCACCAGGTAAAACTGACGGTTTGCAGGAAATCCGTTCTCTTCCTGTCTCATATCCCAGCGGGTCGCCAGAACCTGAGTTGCGGCATGGGAACGGAAGCTTCCCCTTCCCAGCCTGTCCACAACGCTTTTGGGCGTGGTTTGGAGTGCATGGTCATATCCAACCCTGTTACCCATAAGCAGGTTTGTATAAAAGTGAGGTCCCGGCACCGGGGTACGAAGGTCTACAACATGCTCACCGTTTTCATTCAATACTCCGGCCCATTTTTCCACATCGGACAATATGGATTCAATATTCTCCTTTATATTTGCAGGCACTTCTACGTCCTGAACTTGGCTTTTGCTGCTTGCCAAAACCTTGATACCTTTTTCTTCCTTTACCACCATAACAGAACTGTCATCGCCCGCCAGCTTTATAAGGTATGCCGCAACATCTCTGTTTTTTAACAGCTGCAGAACCGCAGGGGCTTTGAAAGGTAAATTGGCAACCCCTACGACTCTGTTTAAACCGGTATCCAAAAACATCGCGTCATTAATCCATTCCTCTTTAAGCACACTGGCAAAGCTGCTTTTTAGCACTGCTTCCGGTGTTGTTTTTATACCTCTTGCTGCCAGCTTCTCATACATTTTACCTTCCTCCTAGCCCATTATTACTTCAACATTATGGTCTTTTCCGTCGTTAAATACCGGCAGAATGTTTCCGGAAATTTCTTTTCCGTCAACTACTATCTTCTTAATACCTTTGGAAACATGGTCAGGGTTTTTAACATTGATAATATAGTTTGAACCCCTGTACCATCTGGTAATGGTGTATCCGTCCCAATCCTTCGGAATGCAAGGATCTACCTTCAAACCGTCGTAGTCCGGTTTAACACCTAAAATCCACTGGGAAATTGCCACAAAGTTCCATGCAGCTGTTCCTGTCAACCATGAGTTTTTAGCTTCCCCATGTCTTCTTGCATCCTTTCCTGCAATCATCTGTGCATATACATAGGGCTCCAGCTTATGGATATCGCTGATGTGCTCGGTATAAGCCGGTGCAATCTTGGAATAGTATTCAAATGCCAGATCTCCTCTTCCCAATTCAGCCTCGGCACAGATTATCCATGCGTTGTTGTGGCAGAATATTCCGGCATTTTCCTTGTAACCTGCAGGATATGTGGAAATTTCACCATATTCTATATAATATTTTGTAAATGCAGGGTTTTGAAGTACAAGTCCATAGGGAGTGTCAAGATATTTTTTAACTGAATCCAAAGCCTTCTGGGCACTTCCGTCTTCCTTTCCGATACCTGCCATTACACAGAAGCCCTGAGATTCAATAAATATCTTACCCTCTTCGTTTTCCTTGCTTCCAACCTTTCTTCCGAAATCGTCATAAGCTCTCAGGAACCATTCTCCGTCATAACCGTACTTCATAACGGTTTCTTTCATTTTGTCAATATGCATCTGAGCTTCCTTTGCTTCCTCATCGAGTCCTTTATATTGGCAAAGCTTCACATAGTCCGCTCCGATGAACACAAACATACCCGCAATCATAACTGATTCTGCCACCTTGCCGTCCTTGCTTGTGGTGGTCTGGAAAGGCTCGTCCGGTACTGAGGAGAAGCAATTCAGATTCAAGCAGTCATTCCAGTCTGCCCTTCCGATAAGAGGCAATCCATGAGGTCCAAGATTGTTAACAACATGGTAGAAGGAACGCCTCAAATGCTCAAACATTGTATCTGCCTTAGTCTCATCATTGTTGAAGGGTACCTGCTCGTCCAATATGCTGTAATCTCCGGTTTCTTTGATATATGCTGCAGTAGCCAAAATGAGCCACAACGGGTCATCGTTAAAGTTACTGCCTATTTCATTGTTTCCTTTTTTGGTCAACGGCTGATACTGGTGATAAGCTCCACCATCCTCAAGCTGTGTAGCTGCAAGGTCCAAAAGTCTTTCCCTTGCTCTTTCCGGAATCTGGTGTACGAATCCCAAAAGGTCCTGGTTGGAATCCCTGAAGCCCATTCCTCTTCCTATACCGGATTCAAAATATGACGCACTTCTTGACATATTGAAGGTAACCATACACTGATACTGGTTCCAGATGTTTACCATTCTATCGAGCTTCTCATCATGGCTCTTAATTGTGTATTTGTTTAAAAGGGATGTCCAGTAGTCTTTAAGCTCAGTAAAAGCACGGTCAACATCTGCGGAAGTCTTGAATTTGTCTATCATCGCATAAGCCTTTTTCTTATTGATTACGCCCTTTGACTCCCATTTTTCCTCAAATTCGTTCTCAACATAACCCAGAATAAATACCAGGTCCTTTTGTTCTCCCGGCTTAAGCTCTATTTCAATACTGTGGGATGCTACCGGTGCCCAACCGTCGGCAACGGAGTTGTTTGATTTTCCTGCAACCACTGCCTGGGGAGCTTCAAAACCGTTATACAAACCGATAAAGCTGTCCCTGTCGGTGTCAAATCCTGTGATTTTTTCATTTACGGAATAGAATGCATAGTGATTTCTACGTTCTTTATATTCTGTCTTATGGTATATAACCGAACCTTCGATCTCAACCTCTCCTGTGCTGAAGTTTCTCTGGAAATTGGTCATATCGTCATAAGCATTCCACAGACAGAATTCCAGGAATGAAAAGAGTGTTATCTTTTTATTTTGGGAACCCTCATTCTTTAAAACTACCTTCTGAACTTCACCATTATAGTTCAAAGGTACAAAGAAGGTAATCTCTGCGCTTATGCCGTTTCTCTTTCCTGTAATTTTGGTGTAGCCCAATCCGTGTCTGCACTCATAGCTGTCAAGATCCTTTTTAACGGGTGACCATCCTGGAGACCAGAAATCCCCTCCGTCGAATATGTAAAAATAGCGTCCACCCATGTCTATAGGCACATTATTGTATCTGTACCTTGTGATACGTCTCAGCCTTGCATCTCTGTAAAAAGAATAGCCTCCGGCTGTGTTTGAAATAATTGAAAAGAAGTCCTGTGTACCCAGGTAGTTTATCCATGGATACGGAGTAGTAGGCACTGTTATAACGTACTCCCTGTTCACGTCATCAAAAAATCCAAATCTCATTGATAAGCCTCCTTAATATAAATTTTGTATAATTATTGTTTTTCCTTTTGTAATGCCTATTTACTGCTTGTCTATTTTCATGCAGGTATCCCTGCTTATGAACTCCGTCGGAAAATTCTCGGATTTAAAGGACCTTTCCTCTTTCTCAATACCTTCGATCAAAAGATCCGTAGCCTTTGTAACCATATCATCCACCGGCACCCGCACCGTTGTAAGGGCCGGTTTCATCTGTGATGCTACAGGGATGTCGTCAAAGCCGATTATGGATATGTCCTCCGGAACCCTTATTCCTTCCCTCTCAAAAACCTCCATTGCGGCAAGAGCCATATCGTCATTGCAAGCAAAAAGTGCCGTCGGAAGCTTTTTTAACCTTATTAGTTTTTCCACTTCATTGTAGGTTTTCTTCTTGAGAAACTCGCCCTCAAGTATAAATTCCGGCCGAATTTTGTAACCGTGCTGCTCCATTACATACCTGTATGCCTCAAAACGCTGTTTACCCGAGTAAGTCTCATTGCGCCCGGTTATTATACCAATATCATTATGCCCCAACCCGATAATATAATTCAAGGCCTGTACCGTTCCCTCAAAGTCCATGGAATTTACAACAATAAGATTTGAATCCTTCATTTTGTGCCTTTCAATCTCTTTTGGGTCATAGTCCACAACTGCAATAGGGTATCCCATATCGGTAATTTTTTTAATTGCACAGGAATCCTTCTCGTTGCCCACAAGAATTCCGCCGCTGATCCTCTTCTGCAAAAACGAATGGTTTATCTTGGAATAGTCTTTTCCGGAATAAATGGTGTGTACAAGAACATAATACCCTCGGGTATTGGCAACATCAACTACAGCGTTAATAAAAGAAGAATAGTATGTACTCCTATATATCCTGCCGGGACTGTCGTGTTCTGAAATACTTATTACAAACAAGCCAATCGTATTGTTGGCCTTTCCGGCCAGTATCCTTGCAGATGTATTGGGCTCATAATTGTACTTTTTAATAACTTTTAAAACCTTTTCCCGGGTTTTCTCAGGAACATTGGGATAATTGTTTATTACCCTGGACACCGTGCTCCTCGATACCCCTGCCAGCCGGGCAATATCGTCGCTCTTCATGTCTTTCCTCCGTAAACACGCGTTCACCAAAATATTATACTAGTAATTATGTAACTGTTCAAGGGTGAAAATAGAAAAAACATCACCGATGATTGGATAAAATCTGAAGAAATGCTCCGGCAACTTTATTTTATAAAGTAGCTTGCTTTTCAATGTTACTTTCACATTTTTCTTTACGTAAATAACTCACACACAATTATATCGCAAAATCCTACTTTAAAAGGGTACCGGAAACTACCGGTACCCTTTTAATTCAACATCTGAAGCATTTACGCACAAAATCTATATTTTCCTAAGAATCTTTTTCTTTAGCAACAATAAATCTATAGAATCTATAACACCGTCATCATTCATATCCAAATTTTCAGAATTAATTGAACCTTGTCCAATTATTCTTAATAAATACCTTTTAGCATATTGAAGGTCTATTGAATTGACCTCTCCATCCGAATTAACATCACCTTTTAAAACTTCAGGCACATTTGCATTCCCCGTTCCATCTTCTTCAGTACTCGCAATGTAGGAATCTCCAATAGACGAAATATCCAACGTTCCCGATGCTGCCGATACCCATGAGGCTGTTACCCCAACAACCATAATACCCGCCAACACAGCTGCCGTTATTTTCGCCGTCAAATTCTTAAATTTGAACATATAATTACCTCCCTCTCTAAAAAGTATATATAATTGTATATGCTCTATAATTTTATTATATCGTCAGGTTAGTATTACATTTCACAAAAGTCTACATAAATTGTATATTTTTTAATCCCAATACTTTTACATAAAACATACGCAAAAAAATCTCAAAACTCGGCTTAAGATAAAAAAGTACCGGGATAATAAATTCCCGGTACTCAAATAATAAACGGTTTAATCTTTCCTTAAAATTTATAGTTTCCTAAGTATTTTTCTGATCAACAATGAACAGTCTAAAGAATCTACTGAGCCATCACTGTTCATATCAGCATTTTCGAAATTAATTGTATTTATACTTATCTTTCTCAAAATTACCCTTTTTAAAATTGAACAATCCAGGGAATCTACCGATCCGTCCGAATTAACATCGCCTTTTAAAACCAGAGGTGAACTTGTCGGAGTAGGGCTTGGACTGGGAGTCGGAGATACATTGCCTGCCAATGATTTCAGTACATCGATGGTATATTGGTACCACAGATTTGCTATCTTTGTATATCCGGTTTCGCTCAAGTGCAGATTGTCACCTGAAAGATCGGTGTATCTGTTAAATTGGATATCGCTGAGCTTTACAAAGTAAACCTTCTTGCCGGCATTGGCTTTTTGCTGGACTATTCCCGGAATTACCGCATTGTATTGCGTGACCATTTCCGGCCATGGATAATAATCCGCTACAAACAATGTTATATTGGGTTTGACGGCAAATATCTGGTCTATCAAATCGCTAAGTCCTTTTGCGTTTACACCGCCGCCAAAAAACATGTCATTTCCGCCAATCCAAAGAAATACCACATCCGGATTGTGGGTATTTAACCAACCGTTGATATTGCTCGCCACCTGAGGGATGGTCCAACCGGAGTGACCTTCATGGTCTTTATCGGGCAATGAATTCGGCCCGCTCCTCTGGGAACCTACAAAGTCAATACTCAAACCGGCTTCTGTTAAAAGCCTGTATAATACTGTACGGTAAGAGCCCATTTCGCCTCCTCCCATACCTTCGGTACAGGAATCTCCCACCGGCATAATCTTTATTGTTTTGGATGTCCCCTGTGAATTTGTCGGTGTTGGAGTAGGGTTTGGATTATAAGTAGGAGTTACATCACCTGCCAAAGATTTCAGTATATCGATGGTATATTTGTACCACAGATTTGCAATCTTAGTATATCCCCCTTCGCTCAAGTGCAAACCGTCATAAGAAATGTCAGAATTTCTGTCAAATTGGATATCACTGAGCTTTACAAAATGTACATTCTTGCCGGCATTGGCTTTTTGCTGAACTATTCCCGGAATTACCGCATTGTATTGTGTGACCATTTCCGGCCATGGATAATAATCCGATACGAATAATGTTATGTTGGGCTTGACGGTAAATATCTGGTCTATCAAGTTGCTAAGACCTGTTGCGTTTATATTTCCGGTTTGAAGTATATCATTTCCTCCGATCCACAGAAATACTACATCCGGATTGTAGGTATTTAACCAACCGTTGATATTGCTCGCTATCTGAGGAATGGTCCATCCGGAGTGACCTTCATGGTCTTTATCGGGCAATGAATTTGGACCGCCCTTTTGGGAACCTACAAAGTCGATACTTAAACCGGCTTCTGTTAAAAGCTTGTACAATACTGTACGGTAAGAGCCCATTTCGCCTCCTCCCATACCGGCGGTACAGGAATCTCCCACCGGCATAATCTTTATTGTTTTAGATGCTGCCGGTGACTCTAAAATCGTTATCCCCATAACCAAAATGCTCACCAATATAACCGTTAGCACTTTAGCCGTCAGATTTCTAAATTTGTTCATACAATCTCCTCCCTTATAAAAATTATACATGATTAACCCATTATCATTCTAGAAAATTAATCTTAATCTTTTCTTAAAAAAAGTCATATAAATTGAATTTTTTCTCAAAATCAAAAGATAATACAAAATATATTCCGCAAACCCTTGCCGATTTCAAAGATATTGCTGCACAAATGAATTCTAATGATTGAAAAAAAATGTACTACGTTTTTACGGCAAAAAGAAAAGCCCAAAAACCGTCTGTTTGAAGGCAATTTATGGGCTTTTTTCTCATTTGGCTTGTCAAATTTGAAATCACTTGATCCTGACATCAACCACAGCTTATTATTCTGCGGCTTTTTTACTCCATTATTGTTCATTAATACTCAATTCGTTCTACTGAGATGATCTCATCATTTTTCCCGAAAGTTACATGCACAAACGTGCAAATGCTACTACAAACAATAGCTTCTGTTTGATCATCGTCCAGAAAATAAATCATATTGCCTATACCAATTCCGCCAACATGGTCACGTGCTCCGGCAATAGCATAAACGAATTTATAACATCTTTATACGAATCTATAATATTATCCTTATTCATTTTCTCTTTATAATACTCTTTGCTTGTTCAATTTCCAAACGTTTTTGATCTTTAGACAATTCCCCAAGAATCATAAGAATATCACGTTTCCAATAACCTATAGAACTTACTTTTTCACTTTTCTTTAATATAATTTTACCTATGGCATCTTTTTGTTTCCCGGTGCTTGCCTTTCTCATACTTTCCCGGTAAAATTCATAATTATCTGTCGCTGCTTTTATATCATCTGCCCTTTTGGCTGTCCTTTTGGAAACAGCAAGGGCAGTAACAGCTGTAAATACAACAAACACTGATGTAAGCAGTATTAATACCAGCATCCCTTTCTTATTCATAGAGCATACACTCCTAAACATCAATCTTCTCTTTCTTTTTATAAAACATTATTAGAGGTATATATTTCCTCCCGAGCTATAATTGTATGTATTTTCTTGAATTTGTCAATTGTATGCATAATTTATATTTGCTTATAATTCAAGAAGCAGCTAACATATTAATATTGCTTCTTCAGGACTTTTTTAGTTGTTATTATCAAGATTCAAAATCGTTAAATTTAGGATTTTTTCTGGAAAAGTGCCCTTGATCTTTTCTTAAAAAGTCGTAGAAATTAAACCTTTTCTCAAAATGAAAGATAATGCAACAAAAAATCAAACTTTTACGAACTTATAGTATGCAAATCATAAAACAGGGTGATATAGAAATGAAAATATTGCTGATTGAAGATGAAATACGTCTTTGTGAAGCACTTGTATATACTTTAAAAAAGAATAATTACATAGTTGATACGGCTTTTGACGGAATTACAGGCCAGCAAATGGCCGAAACAGGGGTGTACAATGTTATTATCCTCGACAGAATGCTACCCAGAAAGGAAGGACTTGAGGTACTGATAGATTTAAGACACCAGGGAATAGCAACTCCTGTTCTTATTTTAACTGCCAAAGATTCAATTAAAAACAGAATTGAAGGTCTTGACAGCGGAGCGGACGATTATTTGACAAAGCCTTTTTCAAAAAGTGAATTGCTGGCAAGGATACGGGCTTTAGCCAGAAGGCAAACCGAAATCATTGTGAATGAAAAACTAAATATCGGGAAAATAAACTTTGATTCTACAAAGGGAGAAATAAAAGCCAACGGTAATACTTTAAAACTTACCTCAAAAGAATCGCAAATTCTTGAAATACTCATTAAGAACAAAAACTTAGTGGTTTCAAAGGAACAGCTTTTTGAGAGAATTTGGGGATTTCAATCCGATGTAGAGCTCAATAATATTGAAGTATATCTGTCGTACCTTAGAAAAAAGCTGTCAAAATTCGATTGCGGAATTGTAATTGAAACCATCAGAGCAAGAGGTTATTGCCTCAAGGAGGTATTTTAACATGTTCCGGAAACTAAAGCTCAAATTTATAATGACCAACGTTATTACCTTATCCGTTGTACTTATTATCATTTTTTCCGGAATGTACTTATCAATGAGGGGTTTTCTAAAACTTCAAGCAGATATAATACTGTATACCGTTGCAAAGGAAGAAGCTCTGAATCCGAATTTTGACCCTGCATTGGTCAGATTCTTTTATACCAAGGTGGATGCTTCGGGAAAAATAATCGGGCAATTGTCAGATATCGACATATCAAAGGAAGATATGGAGATACTGAAAGAAGAGGTCCTAAAAAGAGGAGCAACTGCCGGAAAAACTGCACAGGGCAAGTATAAATTTAAATACTTAAAAATGCCGAAGGAGTACGGATATATAATCGTATTTCTTGATTACAGTGTTGAAGAGGGAATGTATAAACCCCTTATTTTTGTCAGTACTTTCATTGCTTTATTATCCATAGCATTGGTTTTTATTATAAGTCTTTTCCTCGCATGCAGAGCAATCCGACCAATCAAAACATCCTGGGAAAAGCAAACTGCTTTTATTGCCGATGCATCCCATGAACTCAGGACACCCCTTGCAGTAGTAAATTCCAATTTGGAAATAGTCATGGAAGACGAAAAACAAACCGTCGGCAGTCAAAAAAAATGGCTGGACAACATCCAATGCGAGCTGGAACGTATGAGAACGCTTATAGATGATTTACTGTTTCTTGCAAGATCCGATGCTGACGGTGAAATGCCTAAAGAGCATTTTGATTTAAGCAAGTTGATACATAAAGTCTATGATACTTTTATTCCCCTTTCCCAAAAGAGAAATATAAATTTATTATTAAATGCCCCGGATAATATCATTGTCTACGGTAATGAATTTAGGATAAAGCAACTCATAACCATTTTATTGGACAACGCAATAAAATACACCGGCGACGGAGGGAAAGTCGAGTTAACATTAAAAGGCGATGCAAACACCGTTCAATTATCCGTAAAAGACACCGGCGAGGGTATTGCCAAAGAGCATCTTGACAAAATTTTCGATAGATTTTACAGGGTTGACAAGTCCCGTTCAAGAAATTACGGAGGCTCAGGGTTGGGCTTGGCCATTGCCAAATGTATAGTAAATGAGCATAAGGGTTCTATTAACGTTGCCAGTGAAGTGTCCAAAGGAACAGAGTTTACAATATCCCTGCCTATTGAGAATAAAAAGTAAAAATGATAGAATTTAAATATGAGTATGCCTCTCCGGTAAAGGAAAACATAGTTTTATACCCAAAATCGTCTATAATGACAAAGATCGAGTTGAAAGGAAGTGGCAACAAATGCTGGAATTAATTGAATTAATTCGACGCATACCCGGCAAGTCATTTTTAGGTATATATTTTGCTTATTGTGTTATCGTACTTATAGTCACAAAACTTATTTTTCTGATAATGAATAAAATTTTCGATTTAATGGTAATTGATTCGAATGATGAACTGAATGCCTATGAAATCACATTGATAAAGCACTATGGTTTCCCTGATTATTTAGCCCAGACAATGTTTTTCAAGTTATGTGCCGAGGGCTACCTTGAGCCCGCGGAAAGCTCTGATAGTTCAACGGAAAGCACCGATAATTCAAAGGAAAACTCTGATAATTCAACACAAAGCCCGGCCAATTCAACACATAATCCTGATAATTCAACACAAAGCCCGGCCAATTCAACACATAATCCTGATAATTCAACGCAAAGCTCCGGTAATTTACTTTTTAAACGAACAGACAAAAATCCCTATAACCTTATGCCAATAGAACAGTCTTTTCTTGAGAATTTTGATACGCCGAGTAAATTTTGCGACATTCTACTGGACCGAAAAAAAAATGAAAGCCATTAAGGATTTTAGAAAGGAATTAATCGAAAAACTTGTGTATATGGGATTTATAAAATCTCCCGGAAAATTAAAGGTTGGAAGGATATTCAGAATACTTTTGTACATAATCATGATTTTATTAGGATTAACAAAGCTGATTTTAGGGATAATCAATAGCAAACCCATTGGTTATCTGCTAATTGAATTGGTAATAGCCAGCATTGCATTTTTAATGGTCAGCGATCTCCCTCAGACTACCTCAAAAAGCAAAGCGTTTTTGAAAAGGAAAAATATTGAGTACGCATGGGTCAACAGTCTTCAAATCAATGATCTTTCAGATTTGACCTGTGAACAGGCAACGATGGCGGCTGCCATACTTGGTATTTCAAGTTTGTCTTTATCACCAACATTTGGAATTATAGCGAAAGCTGCAGCAATACAAAATATTAATTCGGACACGGGAGGTAGTAGTTACAGCAGTTCGTCATGCAGCAGCTCCGGATGCAGCAGTTGTGGTGGATGTGGTGGCTGCGGTGGTTGTGGAGGAGATTAAATTTGAATTGTGATTTTTCAACCAAAAGAAGAACATTAACCCTTCAATGGCATATAACTTCAAGATGTAACTTAAGATGCGCCCATTGTTATCAAGACAGTTACCACCGTCCAGAATTCGGTTTCACTGAATTTCTTTCGGTTATTGATCAGTATAAGCAATTGCTTATAAAATTGAACAGAAAAGGCCACATCAATGTTACAGGAGGAGAACCCTTTCTTCATGAGGATTTTTTTGATTTGCTCAAAGTATTCAATGAGAACAAAGATTATTTCAGCTTTGGAATACTGACCAACGGGACTTTTATCGATAAAGCCAATGCCAAAAGGTTAAAGCTTCTTAATCCTTCTTTTGTTCAGGTAAGCATCGAAGGGGACGAAAAAACTCACAATTCCATCCGCGGGGAAGGAAACCTTAGAAAGGTAATTGAAGCTATAAAGCATTTGAAACATAATGGAATTAAGACTCTGGTGTCCTTTACCGCTCATAAAGAAAACTACAAGAGTTTTCCCGCTGTTGCCGCACTATGCAAAAAAACGGGGGTATTTAAGCTCTGGACTGACCGCATGGTACCCTTTGGCGGTGCTGAAAAAATGCACGAGAGTTTATTGAATCCAAAGGAAACCCTGGAGTTTTTTAAAATTGTTAAAAATTGCAGAGAACAGAAAAAATGGGGAAGAAAAAATAAAACCATCATAGAGCTTAACAGGGCTTTGCAGTTTTTTGTCAACGACAACTATCCCTATTCCTGTAAAGCAGGTGAATCTTTGATATGCTTATTGGAAGACGGTACGGTTTTACCCTGCAGAAGGCTGCCCATCGAAGCAGGAAATCTAAAGGAGCAATCTTTGGATCAAATTTATTTCGGCGATGTAATGAACGGATTAAGAAGTAATGCACCTCGTCCGGAAGGATGCAGCAAGTGCTCATATTTCATATTATGCAAGGGTGGAGCCCGGTGTATTTCCTACGCTGTAACGGGAAATCCCTTTGCCCGGGACCCCGGCTGCCCGATCCTTTAGCCTCTCCCTAATAGCCAATAAATGACCTCATTCTTATCATAACATACACCATAACCGCATCGGCCATGGTCACCATCATAAAGAATAACAATAATGTACCCTTGAGGCACCTCATCTTCTTCAAGCAAATATTCAAATCTCTCAATGCTATAGTCTGTTTTGTTGCCATATCCATCGTATACTGAATAAGTGTCTGTCTTGTCCAGTAAATTATGTTTTTTGAGTATTTCCGCAATCTCCTCCGGTTTAGTTTTATACCTCAATCTAAGGCGAACCGTGGCTTGAAGAAATCCTCTGTTGTATAAAAATCTAAGGTCCGAAGCATCTTGAGGAATCTTTTTTGGTAAATGTTCTGTCATTTCAGGGTAATAATACTCTTTCAGCTCCCTGTATACATATTTATAATCGCTTCTTCTTGTATACGGTCCGTTTGTAGTCCAACCATAAGACAGTATAAGCAGTATAGTCCCTATAAAGAAAATAGCAATGCATATAATATTTAAACATTTATTGGGATTTAAGTTCTTTTTCTTTCTGACCCGAAAGGAATTCAGCAATATCAATCCCGGTAACACCGTAAATGTAGATATAAAGGGTAGCTTATATCTAAATGCCAACTCATCCCTTTTTAATATAAAGTAAGCCAATCCAATTAATAATAACCCTAAAAATAAACTAGACCGATCTTTTAACTTTTTCATTTCGCCACCATTTTTAATATTATAAAATGTTTATTTACAAAGTCCTATATACCTACCGGTGCCTTGAAATATAACTTTCCACCGAATCTATGCAAAGCTCAAGAAAGCTTTCCTCTCCAATGGTATTAATTTTGAAAAAAACCGCCTTGCTTCCGCCGGAAGTAATGGCAGAAACAAATATATTATCTCTATAACCCACTACTGTAACATTAAGACTGACACGGTTACCTCCCATCATGCTATACCTCTCATAAACCCGAACAGCCACATTGACCTCTCCTATAGTAACGTCACTTTCATCCTCAATGCTAGCAGAAATACTCCCACTAGTAATGTCTTTATGCAGCCAATTCAAAAACTCGTCAAAATCTCCCTTAAAGCTTTTCTCATATTTGGCCATAGCTTTTTACTCCTTTTAAATAACAATAAATATTATTTTCATTCCCTTATTATTTTACCAGATTGTACATGTCTCCGTCCAATTATTTCAAACAAATTTCAAGCACAAAAAACTCCTGCAAATACACTATTCTGCAGGAGTTCACTTACTTTATCGGTCCATATCCGAAATCAAGCTTATCTCTTCTTCAAAAGTTCCTTGACATTTTCAACAATGTCCTTCGGAGTTAATCCATACATCTCCAAAAGCTCGTCCGGTTTTCCGGACTTGCCGAACTTATCCATGATTCCAACTCTCTTCATAGGAACAGGATAATTTTCCACTAAAACCTCTGCCACCGCGCTGCCCAGTCCTCCCATGACACTATGCTCTTCACAGGTAACAATCGCACCCGTTTCCTTAGCTGCTTTTATAATAATGTCTTTATCAATCGGTTTTATTGTATGTATGTTAATCAAACGGACATTAATTCCTTCCTGCTTTAGAATATCCACAGCCTCCAGGGATTTGGACACCATAAAACCGGTAGCAATAATAGTAACATCATTACCCTCTTTTAGAGTAACTCCTTTACCCAGCTCAAACTTATATGTCTCGTCAAAAATCACCGGCACCGCAAGCCTTGTAAGTCTCAAATAAAAAGGTCCCGGAGTTTTGTATGCAGCAATCGTTGCAAACCTTGCTTCAACGGCATCCGCTGGGCTTACAACAGTCATATTGGGTAAAACCCTCATTATAGCTATGTCCTCAATAGTTTGATGGGATGCGCCGTCTTCTCCCACAGTTATACCGGAATGGGATGCTCCTATCTTTACATCCAATTGGGGATAACATATGGAATTTCGAACCTGTTCAAACGCCCTTCCCGATGCAAACATAGCAAAGGTACTTGCAAATACAATTTTTCCACAGGATGCTATTCCTGCAGCCGCCGACATCATATTGGCTTCTGCAATACCCATGTTAAAAAACCTTTCAGGGTATTTCTCTTTAAAAATAACGGTTTTGGTAGACTTTGAGAGATCCGCATCCATAACTACTATTCTTTCATCGCAGCCTATCTCAGCTAAAGTATTACCGTAAGCTTCTCTTGTAGGTATCTTCTTTTGCATGCTTATCTCCCCTCCATTTCTGCCAGCAACTTGTCCAATTCAGCTATGGCCTTGTCACGCTGTTCTTTGTTCGGAGGTGATCCGTGCCAATCTGCATTATTCTCCATAAAGGATACTCCTTTTCCCTTTATGGTGTCTGCAACTATCATAACCGGCTTGTCCACCACCGTTTTTGCCTTTCTTATAGCATTTATTATCTGCTCGTGGTCATGTCCGTCAATATTAATGACCTCCCAACCGAAAGCCCTGAATTTTTCCTCCACAGGCTCGGGTGACAAAACTTCTGTAATGTTGCCGTCTATCTGCAGACGATTATGATCCAGAAAAGCTATAAGATTATTGAGCTTGTAATGGGCAGCTGACATTAATGCTTCCCAAACCTGGCCCTCCTGTATTTCACCATCGCCTAAAAGCACATATACATAATAGTCTTTTTTATCCAGCTTACCGGCAATTGCCATACCAACAGCGGCCGATATACCTTGTCCCAGAGATCCGGTTGACATATCCACTCCCGGTACCATTTTCATGCTAGGATGTCCCTCAAGATAACTGTCTATATGCCTAAACCTAAGAAGCTCCTCCTTAGGAAAAAAGCCCTTCTCCGCCAAAGCACCATAGAGTGCAGGAGAACAATGTCCCTTTGACAGTACAAACCTGTCCCTATCTTCCCATCCCGGATTTTTTGCATCTACTCTCATCTCATCAAAATACAAAACCGTTATAATGTCAGCGCAAGATAGAGATCCACCCGGATGTCCCGATGCTGCATGATAAACTTCTTCAATAATGTGTTTTCTAATAATCGTAGAATATCTTCTAAGCTCGCTTAGTCTCATCTCGTACATTCTTTACAACTCCTGAAATTTTTGATTTTAGTATAGATTAGTATACCATAGTAAAACCATATAAGTCCATAGTTTAACTCCAATTTACACAAATTGAATCTCATATTTTTGGAACCTTACTCAATCGTATGTTTTGAATCCTTCTCCAAAAACTTCCCTTATATCGGCCAATACAATAAACGCTTTTTCATCTTCTTCTTTTACAATTTTTTTAATTGAAGGAAGCTGCCCTCTATGAATAACGCAAAACAGTACCTCTTTATCCGTTTCCGTAAACATGCCCTTACCTTTTAGTGATGTAACCCCACGATCCAATTCCTTTAAAATTCTTGATGCAATTTCCTTTGGCGATTCCGATATAATAAACAGTGCTTTGGCAAATTTTACACCCTCCAAAAGGGCGTCAATTACTTTTGAACTTACATACAGTGCGGCAATTGAATATAAGGCGAGCTGAAAGCTTTTAAAAGAAACTGCAGCCAAAAGAATTACCCCTGCATCTATAAAAAGTAAAATCTGACCCATCGTATAAGCCGGCGCAAAATGGTTTACTATTCTTGCGGCAAGGTCAGTTCCACCGGTTGTAGCCCGTGATCTGAATACCAGACCCAATCCGGCCCCCATTAGAAAACCACCGAATATCGAATACAAAAGTATGTCTTGGGCATAAGGCTGCTCCTTAAATCCCATGAAGAATTCTTTTACAAATTCTTCGGTTATCGGCTGAGTTATATCTATAAGTACGGAAAGTAAAATTGTTGCATATATTGTTCTAAAAATGAACTTTTTGCCTATAAACCTAATTCCTAAAGCAAATAAGGGTATATTCAGCAAAAGCATCAAAGTACCCACCGGAAGTATTCCATTCGTCAAATAATAGATAACCGTCGCAATACCGCTGACTCCGCCTGCAGCCAACTTGTACGGAACCAAAAAAGCATTGATTGATATTGCAGTTACCATTGAACCGAAAGTAATTACAGCATAATCCTTCCAACTCTTAAAATATCTTTTATTAGTATTCATATATTCCCTCAACCTTTTATTCTCATTTAAAAATCCCTTTAATCATTGTGCCTCCATAAACTATGTATATGATTTTGCAGTAATCCGAATAATTCATTTTTAAAATGTTTCGGAAAAACATATCCTAATGTTTATATTGCCCACAATAAATCAAGTTAATGATTAAAAGGCTCTAGACTTACGTAACTCCAGTTTCCGGAATATTTTTCTCCACATCTTTTCCCATCCACCCAGCCGGCTGGGTGCATCTCTTTATATGTGCAGAAAAATATGGAGGAAACATTGTGCAGTAAGTCGTAGAGCCTGTTTATACGACGCGGTTAGGGAGAGCATTGTTTGAACGAAGTGAGTTTTGCTCGACCCCGCGGAGTTATTTACAGGCTCTAGACTTACGTAACTCCAGTTTCCGGAATATTTTTCTCCACATCTCTTTCCATGCACCCAGCCTTCTCTACACACCTTTATTTACCCCATATAATATGCTATAATATGCTGTAATGTTAAGGATGCATCATAGGACATACTATTAATACGGTTTATGTCCAAAATAGCATTAAATAATTATATGACTGATCGAGGAGAGTATTCATGAAGGTTCTTCACTTAATTGGCGGAGGGGATGTTGGCGGAGCAAAAAGCCACGTTCTTTCTCTTGTAAAGGAACTGGACAAGCATATAGATGTAAAGCTCATTAGCTTTAGAACCGGTGCTTTTGCCGATGATGCACGAAAAATGGGCATTAATGTGGAAATTGTAAAAACCGGAACCGTCATATCCGATGTCCGCAAGGTTTTGAGCATCATAAAAAATGAAGGGTACGAGCTCATTCATTCCCATGGTGCTAAAGCCAATCTGGTAGCATTTTTTGCAAAAAAGTTCACATCTCTTCCTGTGGTTACAACAGTTCACAGTGACTATAGACTTGATTACCTTCAGAACATTTTAAAAATGTTTTCCTTTGGTCTTATAAATACCGTTGTTCTGAGGTTTCTCGACTTTTATATAGGTGTTTCGAAAAACTTCAAGGAAATGTTGATAAAGAGAAGATTCAGCCCACAGAAAATATTTACGGTATACAACGGTATTAATTTTAATCAGCAGATATCACCTCTTCCTAAAGAAGAGTTTTTAAAAAAATATGATTTGAACTTCGGTAAAGATGATGTAATTATCGGCATATTGGCAAGGCTGGACCCTGTAAAAGGATTGGAAACATTCTTAAAGGCTGCTCAGGTTGTTTGTCAAAAAAATCCTTCCGTAAGGTTTTTAATAGGAGGAGACGGCCCGGAAAGAAAATCTCTCGAAAAAAAGGCACTGTCCTTGGGTCTTAAGGATAATGTTTTCTTCCTCGGGTTTGTGGACCGCCCCTTTGATTTAATAAACTGCCTGGATATAAACACCCTTACATCATTGAGTGAAAGCTTCCCCTATGCCATACTGGAAGGTTCCCTTTTTAAAAAAGCTACCGTAAGCAGCAACGTTGGGGGAATTTCCGACCTGATTGAAAACGGTAAAAACGGTTTCCTATTTGAACCGGGAGATTACAAGTCCCTGGCCAATATATTGCTTACCCTTGTAGATGATCCTTCTTTGAGAAAAGAAATGGGAGAAAAAATATATGAAAAGGCCAGCACCTATTTCTCTTTGGAAAACATGTGTAAAACACAGCTAGAGATATACGAAACCATATTGGAGAGAAGCGCCAAGAAAAGCAAATACCGATATGACGCCATTATTTCGGGATATTATGGCTTTAAAAATATCGGGGACGATGCCATGCTTATGGCAATAATAGATAACCTGAAAATGTACAGGAATGATTTGAAAATTCTGGTTTTGTCAAAAAATCCGATAGAAACCAGTTTGATATACAATGTCGATTCCATTAACAGGTTCAACCTGTTAAAAATCCTATACACAATGAAAAAATCAAAGCTGTTCATAAACGGTGGCGGAAGCCTTATTCAGGATAATACCAGCACCCGTTCATTGATATATTACCTTGCGATGATATGGCTTGCAAAAAATCAAGGTATGAAGGTTATGATTTACGCCAACGGTATCGGTCCATTGAATAAAGAAAGAAACCGTAAGCTAACCAGAAGAATTGTTGACCGAGTGGACGTAATTACCCTGAGAGAAAACCTTTCCTACAACGAACTGAACAGCCTTAAAATAAGCAGGCCTGAGATTATGATAACGGCAGACCCCGCTCTTACATTAAAACCGGCAAGCATTGAGCATATAAATCAGCTGCTTTTGAATGAAGGAATTGACCCAAACCAGCAGTTCATAGGCATTTCCGTAAGAAAATGGATTAACCACGAAAAATATGAAGCCGTGATAGCCGAGACTGCCGATTATATTGTTGACAAATACGGCATAACGCCCGTGTTTTTAGCCATGCATTATCCGGGGGATCTTGCAATAATTGATAACATAATATCAAAAATGAAAAACAAGAGCTATGTAATAAGAAAAAAGCCCTCAGTATCCGAAATGCTTGGAATAATTGCAAAAACCCAGATGCTCATCGGAATGCGGCTTCATGCCCTTATTTTTGCTGCCAGCCTTGGAATACCCATAGTAGGAATGGTCTATGAGCCCAAGGTGGAAGGCTTCATGAAATACGTCGGTCAAGTATCTGCCGGAAATGTAAACTCCCTTGAACCGGAAACTTTAAAAAAATTGATTGATGAGGTCTGGAACAACAAAGATTCCATTAAAGAAAACATTGAAAAGAACATTGTCTATCTCAAAGACAAGGCTTTTGAAAATGCACGAATTGCAATGGATTTGATTGATGGGACTACCCATTAAAACTTGAGGTATGAAAAAGCTTTATAATGTTTCATTAAAGGAGAAGTTTTTATGCGTAATACAGCAGATATACTTGGCATACCTGTGGATAATGTTTCTATGGACGAAGCTTTAAGTAAAGTCAAAAATTTTCTTGGAGAAAACCGGTTTCACTCGGTATATACCCCAAACTCGGAGATAATGATGGCTGCCCGGAGGGATCCCGAGCTTAAGAAACTTTTGTGCGAAGCAGACCTTTTGGTACCCGACGGTGCCGGAGTGGTGCTGGCATCCAAAATACTTGGGCGTCCTTTAAAAGAACGGGTTGCAGGCTTTGACCTTACAAACAGGCTTTTTGATATAGCAAAAGAAAGTAAAACAAGCTTTTTCTTTTTCGGCGGCAAACCCGGGGTTGCAGAGGAAGCCGTTAACAATCTTTTAAGCCGCAATATAAACATTGAAGTAAAGGGAATAAGAAACGGTTATTTCAGTGAAGATGAAGAAGACGAAATAATAAACCAAATAAACAGTTCTGGTGCCGATGTTCTTTTAGTCGCCCTCGGCGCACCCAAGCAGGAAAAATGGATACACAAAAACAGGGATAAGTTAAAAGTCAAAGTTTGCATCGGTGTCGGAGGAACCTTTGATGTATTGGCAGGCCGGGCTACCCGTGCTCCCAAATTCTTTCAAGAGCATGGTCTTGAGTGGTTGTACAGACTTTACAAAGAGCCCTGGCGTTTTATCAGAATGATGGATTTGCCGCGCTTTATACTTCTGGTTACGGCCGTAAGAATAGGACTCAAAAAAGCCTAAAAAGTAAAGAGGAGTATTTACAGGCTCTAGTCTTGCGAAGCTTTAGTTTCTGGAATACTTACATCCTATTAAATAAGGTGAAGAAAAGTATGGAAGAAACATTGTGGAGCAAGACGTAGAGCCTGTTTATACGACGCGGTTCGGGAGAGCATCCATTCTCGCGAAGTGAGTTTTGCTCGACCCCGCGGTGTATTTACAGGCTCTAGTCTTGCGAAGCTTTAGTTTCTGGAATACTTTTCTTCACCTATACCTTAAACATATCAATCGAGCTTTCAAGATTCTTAGAAAGCTTACTCAAATCCTCAGACAGTGAAACCAGATGCTTAATCAAATCAACCAGTTCATTAAATCCTACCGTTATCTCGTTAATGCTTCCTACATTCTTCCTTGAGCTATCATTCATATTCTTTAAAGATTCCATAATATCAACTCTGGCTTCGTCAATAGACATTATTGAATTGTTTATACTTCTCACTTGGTTATAGACATTGTCCATAAAATCAACAATACTGTCAAACTTCTCTATTGTATCGTTAACAGCCAAGTCATGCTCGGATATAACATTATCGGATGCTTTTACAACTTCTCCGGTTTCCTCAATTGTGTTGGAAATAAACTTTAGTTTTCGTTCAATAAAGGAAGCGGACTCTCGGGATTGATCGGCCAGTTTTTTAATCGAATGGGCAACAACGGCAAAGCCCCTTCCTGCCTCTCCTGCTCTGGCTGCTTCTATAGTAGCATTCAATGCAAGGAGATTTGTCTGCTTCGCGATATCCTTAATTGTTTCCGTTATCTTGGATATCTCACCCGACTCGGTTCTCAATACATTTATCAACTCGGAAAACTCATTAATAGTAACCTTAACCTGCTGTGCATTCTGCTGGAGGCTGTTTACCGTATCTTTACCTTTTTCACCCAATTCCTTGGCCCCGAATATTATTTCATTGACATTACCGAAATCTTTCGTTATAACCTGAATCTTATCGGAAAGACTTTGAGCAATTTTCTCATTATTGTCAATTTCAAGCTTTTGTGTTTCAATTTCCTTATTTACTTCGGTCAAAAGGGTGAGGAACTCCTGTATGGAGGCATAGCTCTGTTCTGAAGTACTTGAAACCGTGTGAGATGATTCAATGGCTACATTCGAAGCTCCCTTGATACTACCGATAAGGTTTCTCAGGTTACTTACCATGTCTCTGAAGTTATCTCCAAGAGAACCTATTTCGTCCTTACGTTTCAAATTGTACTCGATGTCCAGGTTACCCTTTTTAATGGTTCCCATGAATTTGGACAATACTTTTACTCCTGATGATATGTCATAAGTGATTAAAATAGCTATAAGTGCTGCAAAAATAAAGCATATAATACCAATCAGAATTATCCATGTAACGGCATTATTAACCTGGGCTGAAATCTCGCTTATGGGAGTTAAAGAGATCATTGTCCAGTTCAGAGCTGTTCCCTTTATAGACCTTATAGTATAATAGGTCACAAGCATTTCCTCGCCGTTTATAATTTCCTTAAAAGGCACTCCCTTTATATCTTCACTCATTTTCTCCTGTGAGTTTATGTCTTCATATATTCTTTCCATGATCGAATCGGTTATAAATCTGTCCCTTTGCTTAAAACCTTCATCTCCTATATTGTCATCAGTCATTCTATATAATACTTCCTGAAGATTTCTATCCATTTTAGCAAATTCGTATCTTCCCAAAACCTCCGCTTTTGTCTGCCCCTGTTCATTAATCTTGTTTATCTCATTTACTCGAAATGCATTATCATCTGGATTTTGGCGGTTGTATATCATGTTCCAGTTGGCTCCTACCAGATAAACATCCCCATTATAGGGCAGCTTCATTTCTTTAAGCACATTTCCAATGGTGGCTTCATTTACATTAACCTGTAAGTAGCCGACAGGTTTAAGGCTTGTAGCTGTATGAATCGCTTTAAATAAACAGAAGTTATGTGGAGAATTATAAGTTAGCTGACCGACGTGATCGCTAAAATGCATATCAACCCAGTAGGAATACTGTCCTGTTCTTTCAAATTCTCTTTTAAATTCTTTATATGCAATGGTATCAAAGTAGTTATCCTTCCCCACATCACCTATATTTCCTTCTCCCTGCACGGTAAAATCGCCCTTAAGGCTGGAGGCTATTATATACATAATCTTATCGGACTTTGTACCTTTTAATGCTCTCAGCCGGGGGAAAATAAAACTTGATGCTCTCACCAATGCAGCTGGATCATCCGTTTCATTCATTGACTTAATTTGATTGGCGATTTCTTCATCCCAAGAAATAAGCATGGCCAGTGCGTCCACATCTTCTAGCAATACTTTTATACTTTTGGCAGACTGCTCAACAATTGTCTGTGTACTGAATATCGCCTCTTCTTCCATGCTCTTTTTTACACTGCTCATTGAAGTATAAAAGGCCGTGGTCAGTGTGACAAGAATTATAAGAGCAAAAGAAACGGTTATTTTTACTCCGATTTTTATGTCTCCAAGCCTAAAAAAGCTCACAATTTTACCTAAGGTAGAGTTTCTAACATTCTTCATACCTTTGGAACTGTTAAGCTTATTACCGCCTTTTGCACAGTCCTTCTTCTTTTTTCTTGTAAGAACTGAGGCTTTGTTTTTCATAGAATCAATCATTGCTAGGAATTTACTGCCAAGTTTCCTGAGTCTGTTACCGAAAACCGACTTCATACCTTCACCTCTTCAAATTCCCATCATAAGACCGGTTACATTGCAAACAATCAATGCTGAATACAACTGAAGGTGATATAATAAAGACTTGCAATTTAAATATTATATGGAACTGAATTATTCAAATTACAAAACCTGCCATAGGTAAAGTTGCAAATTTATATCTCAGCAGATATTAAACCTGTAACAAACCCCAAATGCTTAACACTTACTGCATACAATCCCGGAATATAAATTAACATAAATTTCCGGTACATACAAAAGTACTTTTAGCAACTTTGATGCAGGTAAATTTCCAAACCAATATAACAAAGCCAAAAGCATTGACAGCATTTAAACATACAGCTATTGAAATGTTAAAACTATAAAGATTGCATATAAAGACAAGGATAATTTCTATCCTTAATATATAATTCTCTATAAAAGTGTAATTTCCTTCTTGAAAAAAATATAAATAAGAAAAGAAATGCCGTTAGTTGATAGTATAGGGTCCTTTTACCAACACCCAGGCTTTCTCACTTACAACTTTAATACCTCTGCCGTCATTTCTTGATATCAATAGCAGATGGTTTAAAGGAACCTCCTGGTCCGTATTGACATCTGCACCTGAGCCGGACGTGATATCAGAAAGGCCGCCACCCTCTCCACCTATTGCCAGAGCTTTACCGCCCCTTAAAATAATCTCCGCACTTTCACCGGCAATAAGAACCTGGCCTTTGTTCAATTCCAAAGGCACAAACTTCCCGTAGCTTTCAATCTCTTTGAGCCTTTCCTGAGCTTCCTCATATTTCTTTGTCATCTCATCAAGGCTGGATTTAAGACTGTTTATCTGCTCATCCACATAGCTTTGGGAAACCACAGGATCGTCCTCGGATCCCGGTTCTACCGTGGAAGCAGCATTAACAATCTGAACAATATGTACAACAGCAATACCTAAAACAATAGCCAAAGTTAGTATTCCTGATTTTTTATATAATTTTGACCCCTTCATCTTTTGTATCCCTCCACAATTTACATATCTATCAAACCGAAGCTTATCGTCAAAGCTTCATTAACCTTTTCCATCAGTTCATCATCCAAATGTCCTATTTTTTCTCTTAACCTTTTTTTGTCTATGGTGCGTATTTGCTCCAGAAGCACCACCGAATCCTTCGGAAGCCCGTAATCCTTTGCACTAAGTTCAATATGTGTAGGCAGTTTTGCTTTGTTTATTTGCGAAGTTATAGCTGACGCTATAACCGTCGGACTGTATTTGTTTCCAATATCATTTTGGACAATCAATACAGGTCTGATTCCTCCCTGTTCAGAACCGATAACCGGACTTAAATCGGCATAAAATATATCTCCGCGCTTAATTACCACTATTTTCCAACTCCCTAAGTCCTTCCTCATATTTTTGCTGTTGATCATTGTCTGCTTCAAAACATATTTCTGCGAGTTTTGCATTGATTTCAGCCATTTGCTGGTAACCTTTCTTCAATTTATCCCTCATTTCAATTCTTCTTTTCTCTCGTATATAAAGCTTCATTGCTTCCCTTACAAACTCACTTCTATTAATTTTCTCCATTTCAACTATGGAATCAACCTCTTTTAACAAATTATCGGGAAGACTTATTAATATTTTTTTTAATTGTGCCAAAGTAAAACCCCCACTTCTTTTTTTGGGTTAAGACATAAAGAATTAACAAAGGCTAAATCGACATCCGCAAAGATTACAATTCTATACTTATATATATAATTATAAGGTCCAACATATGCATGGGTCAAATTAAATTTAAATTACTCCTCCCTATGTAACACATGTAAATCTTACCTATACACAATAAAATATTAAAACTTTCTCATTTCTAGTATAGTTTTTTATTGTTTGCCAAAACTTATGCATCGATTTTTGATTATTATATTAAATAATTCAACACGTTATATACTTTTCCTTCTTTCAAATAAACCCTAGGAATTCTTTTACCGATAATGCATACAAACTCATAGTTTATTGTACCGATACTTTCTGCCAGGTCTTCAACCTTTATTTCCTTATCCTTCTGTCTTCCAAACAATACCACTTCATCACCGACATCTACCTTCTTTTTAAGGTCAGTTATATCCACCATGCATTGGTCCATGCATATTCTCCCTACAATCGGTGCAAATTCGCCGTTAATGAGCACCTTCCCTTTGCCGCTCAACAGCCTTGTATATCCGTCCGCATATCCTATCGGAAGTGTTGCAATCTTGCTGTTCCGGGAAGTTTTGAATATCCGTCCGTAACTTATGCATGTATTCGGCTCCACGTCCTTAACCAGAATGACATTAGCCTTTAATGTCATTGCAGGTCTCAAATCCAGCTTTGCTTTGTCCACTTCATGGGATGGATAAAGTCCGTACAATGCTATCCCCGGCCTTACCATATTAAGATGCATTTCAGGAAACTCAATTATTCCGGCACTGTTGCACACATGTTTAACAGGAATATAAACTCCTATCCTGTTCAACTCATTTACTATGCTCATAAACCTTTCAAACTGCATATAAGTATAGCTTCTGTCGGTCTCATCCGCTGAGGCGAAATGTGTAAAAAGACCTTCTACAATAATACCAGGGAGCTTGCTTATCTGAACCACATTCTTAACTGCACTGTATCCCGGCATAAACCCAACTCTTGTCATTCCCGTGTCAATCTTAATGTGAATTTTTGCATTACGGTTATGCTTTACAGCTGCCCTAGACAGCGCTTCTGCCAAATCATGGCTGAAAACCGTTTGTGTGACATCATTTAAAACAATTTCCTCTGCCCGTATCGGATCGGTATAACTCAATATAAGTATTGGCACATCAATTCCGTTTTGCCTGAGCTGAATAGCTTCGTCCAGCATGGAAACCGCCAGTCGGCTCACTCCGTTTTCCAACAATGTCTTTGCGACCTCCATAACGCCGTGTCCATAAGCATCAGCCTTTACCACTCCCATTATTTCTGTCTTTTTATCGGTAATTCTTCTTATTTCCCTTACATTATGGGCTATATTATCCAGGTTAACCTCCGCCCATGCTCTGTTAAGCTTGTATTCCATGTCCATTACCTCTTTTACAAGTATAAAATCACCAATTTTAAAATCCGCATTTATTTCTGCAAAGAAACATATGAAAGAAACATTGTGTAGCAAGTTGTAGAGCCTGTTAATATGACGCGGAAAGGGAGAGCATTGTCTGAGCGAAGCGAGTTTTGCTCGACCCCGCGGAGTATTTACAGGCTCTAGACTGCGAAACTTAAGTTTCTGGAATATGTTTCTTTACAGAAATTCCGTGCACCTTAACTAAGCAATTCTTTTATAACATAGGGAAGCTCCCCTACCAAATCACCGGCTATCATGCCATGCTCCCCTTTTACCTCTGCAACGCGGTCACCGCAAAGACCGTGAATATACACAGCTGCAATTGCTGCGTCGGCAGGGGTAAGTCCCTGTCCTATGAGTCCGGCAATTATACCTGCCAGTACATCACCGCTTCCTGCGGTCGCCATTCCGGAATTTCCTGTGGCATTAATAAATACCCTTCCATCAGGGACAGCCACAATGGTTCTTGAGCCCTTAAGAACGGTTATAGCCCCCCATTTTTCCGAAAAATCGCGCGCGGTCTCAATCCTGTTACTCTGAACCTTCGAAACGGTAGTTCCTAAAAGTCTTGCCATCTCACCGGGATGAGGAGTTACAATTATTTGCGTCCTGCTTCTTCTTAATATGGATATGTCGGAAGCCACTGCATTTAAGCCGTCGGCATCAATTACCAACGGTACCGGGCAGTTCTCGACAACACTGAAGACAACATCTTTCGCGCCTTCCTCTGTAGATAATCCCGGTCCTACAACCACCGCATCCATCTTCTCCATTGTTTGCATAAGCTTCGGAACGCATTCTTTAGTAAGATATCCCAAGTTTCCGTCTTCAAGAGGAATGGTCACTCCTTCTATAAGGTTACGGTCATATATACCCGACAGAGAATTGGGAACTCCAAGATACAAAAGACCCGTTCCGGTTCTCAGAGCTGCTGCTCCCGCAAGGCATCCTGCCCCCGTCATCCCCGGAGATCCGGTTATAGCAAGGACCCTGCCGTAATCTCCTTTGTTGCTGTTTTGACTTCTTTTCGGCAGTCTTTCCGAAACCATGTCTCTATCTATAACTTCACTTTTTATATCAAACTTTTCCAATACATCAGCGGGTATACTTATATCCGCAACAGACAATTTACCGGCAAACTCGCAGCCCGGATGTAGAAAATGCCCCAGCTTCGGGTAACCGAAGGTTACGGTCTTATACGCTCGGATGCATACCCCACATACTTCCCCGGTCTCTCCGTTAACCCCGGAAGGTATATCTATGGCAATAACAGGTACTCTCTTTTCATTAATAACCTTTATAACTTCTGCTATATATCCTTCAACCCTGCCTTTTAAGCCAGTTCCGAATATACCGTCTACAACAAGTTCTGTTTTTTCAAGGCTTTCATCGATTTCCGAAAGCCTGTCTTCATCCAAAACCTCCTCCGTAGAAACTCCCATATTCTCCAATATCTCAAGGTTTATTCGGGCATCTCCGGATATGTCTTTTTTATCGGCAAGTACAAAAACAAGTACTTTTGCCCCATTATTATAAAGATGCCTTGCCACCGCAAAAGCATCTCCACCGTTATTGCCCTTCCCTGCAAACACACATATTTTCATGTCCTTTACGCAGCCGTAGTCCTTTACGATTTCGTCCGCCACTTTGATAGCAGCGTTTTCCATCAATACCACTCCGGGAATTCCAACGGTTTTTATGGCATATAAATCAAATTCCCTCATTTGCCCGGGTGTAACAACCTTCATTTAAGTATCCTTCCTTTCTCGAAGCACAAAAGCATAGCAATATAAAATTATAAACTATGCCTCCTTGAAGTATTCCTTATCCAGTTTTTCCAATTCTTCTCCTCCAAGAAGATCGTGAAAATATGAATAAACATCGGTGTCGTCCTCCGACAACCTTTCCTTCTCATCAATATATTCTCTGAGCTTTTCTTTTGTTACCTCAATAAGTTCTTCCAGCTCTTTTATTCTTTTTTGATTTTTCCTCATGCGAAAATACACCGAATTCACAGTACATTCCAAAAGCTTTATGTTCGCATCCCGTATTCTTTTGGGCATATCCTCAAGCTCATCTTCGATGGTTTTCATACGTTCATTTATTTGCTTTACTTCCAATTCACATTTTTTCATCTCTTCTTTTGAATTTTCGTTATTTTCCTCATATACCTGAGGAGTAAGCTGTATAATTTTGTCAAGATTCTTTTTCTTCTTAGCTGCCAACTCCTTGGACTCAGCCAAAAGACGCGACTCTTCTTTTAAGAGTTCCTTGACTTTTACCTCCTGCTCCTTGATATCCTCAGTTTTTTCAACATTTTTGAAGAGGGCATTCCACCGCTCATCCAATATCAGTATTGAAATATCATTCTTCTTTAGTACTCTCCAATCAAACTTATTATCCGGGTTCTTTGGTTTAAATAACTTAAACATACAACCAACCCCTCATGCAATTTGCTTCTACCCCCTTATACTTTTATCGAAAAAATTGCATGATTTTGTTACTGGTTTTCGGATAATTTTCTATTTTTCGCTTCCGTCAGTGCTACCGCAGCAGCTAATATTCCCAGAACCGTCCAGAATATAACCATAACCCTCGGATAATACCAGCTATATTCCACCAAAGAAGTGGTCAAAATTCCGGCAATGGAAGCAACTCCAGCTGCTATTATACTTTTTAAGGGGCCGGTTGTGTTGTATATACCGATGACCGAGTTCTTTATGGTCCTGTATATAAACCATACAAAGGTTATAAATCCAGTAATGCCCGCCTCTATCCAAATCTGCAGGTAAAGAATATGAGTATGGGGCGGAACGGCTTTGGTATACTGATGATAGTTTTTAACTATCTCCCTGAAAATATCTGTACCTAAACCCACTCCTGTAAACATATAGGTTCTAAACATCGGCCAGACGGTTTTTAATATATTAACCCTTGTCTTCGCCGAAGAATCCTGCGAAGCATTCTGTGCAGCCTTAAAAATAGTTACAATTCTGTTATAAACATGCGGAGGCAAGAAAGGAATAAGAAGTAATCCGCCTAAAAATACGAACGGCAGCAACCTCTTGTTCAGCAAAAACGTTATCACAATAGCAGAAACCGCGAACCCTATCCATGACGACCTTGATCCGGTATTAAACAGTGCAATCAACGGAAAAACAGCCATAATCATATAAACTACCTTTTTCAGAAAGGTTTTTGAGTTTAGGATTACACTCAAATAAAAGGGTAATGCCATGATAAGTATTTCTCCATAGTTATTAGGATTTGCCATTGTTGCATATACCCTTCCGGGCATATTAAAATTCAAATTCGGATCCGTCAGAGAAGGGTCAAAGCTCACCGCTCCCGTAACCGCCTGCCAAACCCCATAGGCTCCGATGATTGTTATACCCCATAGAAACATTTCCACAATTGTTTGAAGAGAAATCTCATTCTTAACGGTACTGACTATCCCCAACACCATTAAAAAACCGGCTAAATAAAACAACCAGTATTTAAGACCGGTGGAAGGGTCCAAAGAAGTAACAAAGGCCAATGTAACCGCCAGCATAAACAGTATAATAGTAAAATCCAATGCCTTAAAGTTAAACACCCAATGTCTCTGAATTACGGTGTTTATAAATACAAAAATGCAGATTACTAAAGCTATGCCGACATTATAGACATTGTTCCATCTTTCATGAGGTACCGCAAGTATAATTATGAGAAACAGCCCGACAATAAACTCAAGCCTTGACAATAATGCTCTTATAAGCCTTATTGTGAGGCTTTCCCCAAAAAACTCCTCATGTTTTTGGAAAAAATTCTTCAAAAGCTTTGAAGGTATATCAAAAATACCGTTAATAATCCTGTAAAAAAGGCTCTCCTCCCACCATCGGGAAAACCTTCCCTTACCTATAAAAAAGCCGATTATAGCGCTATTTTTCAAAAGATTCGTTACAGACCTTGCCAAATACGAAGCAAAGCTGTTTTCATAAAAAGTATTAAGCTTTCTGAAAATTCCGAAAATAAATTCAATAAATCTTTTTAAAACACTATTCTCATAGGAAGTGTTTATTAAATTTATAATAAAAATAACAGGCTTTAACAGTAAACTATTATTTAACAAAGCGCATTACCCCTTTTTCTCCAATCTGTCAATTCTTCCTTGGAAAATGGCACCCCCTACTTTTACAATCAATTGCCTTCCAATTTGATAATCCGCTCCGTTAAAAATAACTCCTCCAAATCCGTCCGATGTACCGGTGCCCTCAAGAGTAATGTGGTAGGATACATAACCGGGCTTGGAACCAACTACAACCTGACCGTCATCGGTCTCAACAAAAGTAATTGCCTTGTCAATCTGAATATCTATAACCTTTCCTAAAACGCCGCCCCTTTCAAGGTCTCTTGCAATATCCCCGGCTTTTACGGCACTTACCGCAAATTCGGGAGACTCTTCCCAATACAATCCCACTGTATAGGTTTCGGTCTTATCCATGATCGGCAGAGCGGATTTTGACTTAAAAAGCTTTGCCGCCCCGGCAATTCCGGCAATCAACACCACCAAAATCAAAATATCAATTATACTTACCTTTCCAAACAATTTTCCCTTACTGTCAATAATCATATTTCCTTCACTCCCTGTTAAAATTAATACATTTGCTTACAAATAAAACCGCATCATACCAATAATTTGTCTTCATTATCATAATTGAATTATATTTCACAAGCAAAGCCTCGAGCATAAAGTTATTTCCCAAGGCTTTCCTCGTATAAATTATATGTTTCCTGTACCACTTTATCAAGATTAAATTTTTCTCTCACAGCTTTTTGTGCATTTTTTCCCAGGGTTAAACGAAGCTCTTTATCGTCCATAACCTTTGCTATAGCCTGGGCCAATCCTTGAGGATCATTGTACTTTACCAAAATACCGCATTTGGTTTCTTCATTTATAATATCGCTGTTTCCGCCCATATCGGTGGCAATTACCGGAATTCCACAGGCCAAAACCTCAATTATGAGAAAACTTAAGGCCTCATGCTCCGAAGCGTTTATATACAGGTCGCATCCGTAAATAAGGTTTTTCATATCCTTGCGAAATCCTGTAAAAATAACGTCCTCTGAAAGTCCCAGATCCTCCACCTGCTTTTTGGACTCCTCCAGTAAGGGTCCGTCCCCGGAAAGAACGCACTTAAACCGCGGTCCCACCATGCTTTTCAACTCATGCAGAGCGTTTATCAAAAACCTGTGCCCCTTGTCATGGGCGAATCTTGAAGCGCATAGCAATACAAAGCTGTCCCTGTCTATTCCCAGCTCCTCCCTTAAGGTTGACTTTACAGGCTCGCCCCAGTAATCTACATCCACACCGTTAAATATTACCCGGATCTTTTTAGGGTTTATTCCGTTGGAAACCATCATATCCTTCCCCGGATTGCACACAGCTATAATTCCGGATTCAAGAGGCGTTATAAGTCTATTGGTCAGTCTTGTCACCGCATTGTTTGCAAGAATGAAGTGATTGGTATAAACTACCCTGACCTTGGGATTGATAATACGGGACAGCATGGAAATATAATTCTCCCTCAAGAACTGGGTATGAATCAGTTGTATGTCCAACTTTCTGCAAAGCTTGTTGAGCTCAATCACAGCTTTAATATCAAAAGGATTCTTCATCGGGATCCTATAAGTTTCAACTCCAATGGATCTTAGCCTCTCTACCAAAAGCCCGTCCTCATTATAGGCAAAATAAGCCTTTATACGCTTATTGTTAAGCTTCTCTATCAGGGTCTGAACATATCTTTCAGTCCCCGCTTTTCCTGCATGGTTCAATAAATATAGTACCCTAATCATTTTATATACATTCCTTTCACCGTCTCAAACCACATAACGCTGTATAAATTCAATGCTTTTTTATTGCTTATTGTCCCAGACCTAATTCTATCATATTTCCGGCCTGATTTTCGCATTATTTTCCAAATAAATTTTCAAACTAAACCTTTCTTCCGTCTCTGAATTTTATAATTCTTGCAGGATTTCCTCCCACAACGGCATATTCGGGCACATCTTTGGTAACAACTGCCCCCGCTCCCACAATAGCTCCCTTATGTATCGTTACTCCGGGCAGAATAATTGCCCTCGCCGCAATCCACACATCATCCTCGATCACAACAGGTCTTTTGGGATCCGTCTGAAGCCTCATCGGAATATCCAGCCTGTCATTCCTGTGATTCTGTGTAAATATCATAACATCAGGCCCTATCATAACATCCTTTCCGATCTTCAAAGGCCCGGTTACTCTGCAATTTAACCCCAACCCCGAGTTGTCTCCGATTTCTATTTCCCTTCCGGATGCAAAAAAAGCACCATGTTCAATGTTGATATTCTTCCCTGCGTATTTAAAAATTCTTTTACACAGAAACCTTCTGATTTGTTTTGAACCGAGGCTATATGGTGCATCAGAAGCAGGCAAATGTCTTGCAAAAAAATAATATAAAGCAAGACAAATATAATAGCTCAACTTGCGCATAAACCCCTCCTATAAATTTTAAAGCAATAGACTTAAAAAAATCTTTATCCCAAATACAAAATTATTACGCTTATTGCCACCCAAAGAAATATGCACAACATTAAGGGTATATCGGACAGCACGGTTTCTTCCGGACTTCCGCCCTCTTTTTTCATATATATAATATACTGATACCTGAAAATGCCATACAAAACGAAGGGTATGGTCAGCATCATGAAGTAGTTGTTTTTGCTGGAGAAAGTATAAAGAGAATATGCCATAACCGTAGATGCGGTAACAATCGAAAGCATATTGTCAATAAACTCTAAAGAATACTCCTTCAGTATCTTTCTGTGAGAGTCGGCACCGTTCTCCAGTACAACCAGCTCATTTCTTCTTTTACTGAAGCCCAGAAACAATGAAAGAAGCAAAGTACACAAAAGTATCCATTGGGAAATATATACTTCAATAACCACACCACCCCCGATCACTCTAAGCAAAAAACCGACGGCTATTGACATAACATCAAGTATTACCATGTGTTTTACCGCAATTGAATATAATATATTATTTATAAAGTACACAAGCAATATTAATCCAAAATACATATGCAATAAAAATCCCGATATAATTGCCACCGGCAATAATACCGCAAGAAATACCAATGCCTCACCCTTGCTTATCAGCCCGGACGCTATAGGTCTTGTCCTCTTTTTGGGGTGGAGTCTGTCATTATCTGCATCAATAATGTCATTGAGAATATAAACGCAGGAAGAAATCATGCAAAAGCATAAAAACGCCAAAAACACCGTCTTTAAATAAGCTGGTTCAAACACGAGTTTTGCAAATATAAGGGCAGAAAATACAAAAAGATTTTTAATCCATTGCTTCGGTCTGACAAGACAGACAAATCCTTTAACTTTGTCAAAAACCGTTGCTTTTTTTGTTCCTACCATGGACCGGCTCAAAAAAATCACTCCTAAATATAATAACACCTAATAAACTAAAGCTTTTGCTGCTTTAAATATTATTTTACATCAATCCGTTAAAAAAACATTTTAAATTATTGTTTCAAATTTTTCAGGATTCAGTCTCATATTATATCATTTGATTTTTTTCTTTTCCAGTACCTTATTTAGACAGGTATACGGAGTGAAGGAACATATGGCGGAAAATATTCGCTATGAAGGAAGGGACAAGCGATAGGAACTATTTATTCAACCTGTTTTAAAGAAGCAAGGGAAAAAACGACCCTATGTAAGTTACCGGCAAGGGTATATAAACTACCAACTTACCGGTCTTTAGTTTATTTATGGCTATAAGGTCTCCTTAGTCCGTTTTTTCCTTTAGTGTTGCCTTGTAATACTTATACAGAAGACTGTCAAGCTCTGCTTCAACATGCTTTACCTTTGACTCATCTATATCTTGTTTTTGGCTATAATAATGAATAAGCCTATTTTTTTCTTTTATTTTATTTTCCAGCTGTCTTGCGTAATCACTCATCCTGCAACACCTCCTTAAAAGCTACTCCCATAAAAAAAGAAAAAAACCAATATATTTTAGTATTATTATACATTAATGATGCCGATCTCTCAATAATTTAACAAAAATTTCACATATTGTTAATATAAATTTAATATTGAATCATGCATCAAATGATACCAACTCTTTATCGGCAAAAAATAAAAATAAATTTATATAAATTTCAAAAATTTATATTTAAAAAGAAATATAGGTACATTAAATAATATGCACATTAAAATTTTATGTTCTCTTTAAGCCAATAAGTTTTATAAGTTCCTCCTTGTCAAGGGCTCCAAAAACAAACATCAATGAAAAGGCTATAATAATATTTCCGAATATAGTTAGAACAATGGTCCATGTATGTTCCAAATTAAAAATTGTAAAAAAGCTTTCAATGTATTTTCCGATAAAGAACATTATCACACCCACCAGTCCGGGTTTTAAAATCCAGTTTCTGAAATCAAGTGCCATACCCGTTGTTTTGACTACGGTGGCAATATTGAGACAGCAAACGAATATTGAGCTTATAATCATGCCTGCAATATAGCCGCTAATACCGTATACAGGAATACAGTAAATTACAAAAGAAATCCTTATTACATATCCGACAATGGAATTTCTCAAAGAAATCCCCTGTTTTCCCAGCCCGTTCAATACACCCAGAAGGGTCTGCTGCAGATAAATAAATATACTTGTAAAAGACAAAAGATACAATATATGTCCTATATTCTCCCTCCGGTAAACCAGTTCTCCTATCTCTGTTGAATAATTCATAAATAATACCGAGAATACAAACCCCATCATGAATGTCAACTGCACCGACTTGGATATTCTGTAGTTGACGGTTTTGTAGCTCTTAACGGATATAGCTTCGGAAATTGCCGGAACAAGAGTTGTTGCCAGGGCAGAAGTCACAAGCGTCGGAAAGAATATTAACGGCATAGCCATCCCTGTCAGCTTCCCATACTCCTGTATGCTGCTTTGATAGTTCATTCCTGTCAAAAGAAGCATCCTGGGAATAAGAATGTACTCAACAGTAGCCATTATTGATGTAATAAACCTGTTGAAGGACACTGGAACGGAAATCTTTAAAATTTCCTTTATCATTATTCTCTTTCTCATAAAACCTCTTTTTGAGACACTCTTAGAAGACTTGGACTTTCTGAATCTGTATACAACAACCAAAACCAACAGGTTGGATATTTCTCCTATAGCCATACCAACAGTCGCAATGGCACAGGCATATTCCAGCCCGATATTTACGAAAAAACCTGCCATAGCCATCACAAGACCCGTTCTTACTATCTGCTCCACAATCTGGGAGCAAGCCGTCGGTATCACATCCTGTATGCCGTAAAAGTACCCCTTTATTGCCGATGCTGCCGAAATAACCGGTATGCATGGTATTAAAAGAAGCATTGAATAGTAGGTTCTTGAATCCTTCAAAATAATATTTACAATTGGGTCAATAAATATAAACATCAGCAGAGATACCAGCATACCTATGGATACAACAATGCCCAAGGCACATGTTGTTATCCGGCGCAGGTTAACCTGGTGATTTTTCGCCATCTCCTCTGCCACCATCTTAGATACCGCAATGGATATCCCTGAAGTGAGAGTAAGTATAATCAAGGAATAAACGGGAGAAATGAGCTGAAAAAGCCCCATTCCCTCTGAGCCGATAAGATTTGACAGGTATATTCTGTATACAAATCCAAGAATTCTTACTATAAAGCTTGCTATCATTAAAATAATTGCACTGCCGACAAAGGATTTTTTCGCCATATTAGTCCTTAAATTAAAATTGTCCTAATTATTAATATTTGCTGTTCGAACAACTTATGACCAATCCCTTTAATTTAATGAACACAATACTTTTGCTATTGTTTTGCTTTAATTTAATCTCACAATCTTGCCCCAGTTCTTCTATAAATTTTTTTACTCCATTTCCATCCCATATATTACAGGTTGATTATTACCTTTACCCTCCCGTATAATGAGTCACTGTGACGGTCAACAGAAAAATCCAAGCCTGATTCATGGATTAAACCAGGCTTTAGAGAGGGGGTTTATTATGAAAAAGAAAATAACTGCAATGCTGCTTACAGCTGTTTTGTCCATCTGCTTATTTGTTACTCCGGCATTTGCGGATTATTATTCGGACAATAAATTATTGTACCGCGGTATGAGAAGCAGCAGCGTAACAGAGCTTCAAAAAGACCTGCAGGATTTAGGATATTTCAAACAATCTCCAACAGGTTACTTTGGAAGCATCACTTACCAAGCGGTAATTAATTATCAAAGGGATAACTACCTTGCTGTTGATGGAATTGTAGGCCATCAGACCGCCAAAGAAATAAAGGTCGATAAAGTATTACAGAAAGCAAAGAGTTACCAGGGTGTTCCCTATGTGTGGGGAGGTACATCGCCCTCAGGATTCGACTGTTCGGGCTTTACTCACTATGTAATGCTTAAGAACGGAATAATAATCCAAAGGACAGCCAGTGCACAGTATAAAGAAGGTATCTCGGTATCCAAATCAAATTTGAAGCCGGGGGATCTGGTATTCTTTTCAACATATAAAGCAGGTCCTTCACATGTAGGAATCTATGTTGGAAACAATAAGTTTATACACGCTAGCTCCGGTGCAGGCAAGGTGGTAATATCCAACCTGAACACGAGCTATTATGTACAGCATTATATCGGCGCAAGAAGAGTTATAAATTAACGGTAAAGAAAATATGGAAGAAACATTGTGTAGCTAGTCTTAGAGCCTGTTTATACGACGTGGATTGGGAGAGCATTGTCTGAGCGAAGCGAGTTTTGCTCGACCCCACGGAGTATTTACAGGCTCTTGACTTGCGAAACTTTAGTTTCCGGAATATTTTCTTTACCGTTAATTACCTCCTCTGCGTTTTAGACGTTCCGCTCTCCTTTTCTCGGCCTCTTTAAACATTTGCCTTTCCTCATCAGTCTCAAGAATAAGCGGCGGAACCGGGGTCGGATTTCCTTCGTTGTCCAAAGCAACAAAAGTTATAAATGCCTGGTTTGTTTTAATAACAGCCCCACTTTTTAAATTTTCCGCATATACTTTCACACATACCTCCATGGAGGTTCTTCCAACCCATGTAAGCTTCGCCTTAAGCATTACCAATTCCCCCATCCGGGCAGGATGTCTAAAATCCAGGCTATCCAATGCTACGGTTGCCACAACCCTGTTTGAATGTCTTGAAGCCGCCATAGCTCCTGCAATATCTATCCAGTGCATAAGCGTTCCTCCAAGAAGATTTCCCAAAAGATTGGTATCATTCGGAAGTACCAACTCCGTCATTTCCACCTGGGACAATCTTGGGGGTTTGCCCATAAGGTTGTCTTTATTCTCCCTCAAAATATCATGCATATTCTGACTTCTCCTTCTCTATATTTATTATAAGGCTCTACTTACTAAAAAAGTATAGCCACAATCTGCAGCTTAAGTAGCAGTGGATAAAATCCCATTATACCAAAAAACGGCATTTCCAATGCCGTCACAAATACATTTTATAAAAATTTTATATCAATTACCCAGGGAAATACCTACGGAATTTATCAGAAAATTCAATCTATCTCCGTCAAGCCCTTTATTTAACTGAATTCCATCTATGCTAAGGAGACCCACAGGGTATACCGGAACCTGAAATATCTCTTCAAGATATTCACGAAGTCCTTTAAGCAATGAGCCTCCACCTATCACATATATTTTGCCGACTTTTTCTCCGTAACACCTTTTTTCATAGAATTCAAAGCATTGGAATATCTGCCTTACAATATCGTCAATGACAGCCTTGATACTTTTATATACTATTTCCTGCCTATCTCCAACATTTATATCCGGAAGAACAAATCCCTGTATCTTTTTTAGTCTTTCAGCTTCATCAACCTCTATTTGCAAATTGGCCGCAATAGCCTCGTCCAAATTGCTGCTTCCTCTTAAAATTACCTTGTTGAACTCCAGAACCTTATCTCTCAAAATATTTACTATTGTGGTTTCTGAACCGAAATCAATAACAGCAAAGGTATTTTGGCTTAGTTTGCTATATCTTTTTTTCTTAAACCACGTCTCACTTTCAGAAACCAATATTTCTCTGTTGAAAAACTTAGCTGTACTGTTTGCCGGAATGTCTACCGACAGAGGTTTTAAACCCAAATCAACCAATATATCTATGTAGCTTTGAATAATGCTCTTTAATACTGCGGTAACAAAAACCTTTACTTTATTAATCCCGTCCTCCCTAAATTCCTTCAGAATTTTAAAATCTATTTGATGTGCATCAAGATCTATCGGCATACTCTGTGAAATAGTCGTTCTGACAATATGGTTCAAATCTTCGCCGGGAATCTTGTCAATTACAAATATACGGGAAATTATATTGGTACCTGACATAACAATCTTGGCATTCTTAGTCCGGGTATTTAACTCACCCATTACCTTCCTGATCTCATTGGTCACTTTCTTTACATCTTTAATGGCACCGTTTTTTATACACCCTTTCGGTGTCGCCACTATGCCGAAATTCTTAATAAAGATCTCGTTATTTCTCCCGACTTCCACTTCCACAATTTTAATATTTCTAAAGCCGATATCAATACTTATAAGGTTGGTTTTCAAGAAAGGTATTGTCACCATTTTATCTACTCCTTAAGCATTATTAGGATGACCTATACGTTAATATTATCATCCGTGTATTTTAAAATCAACAGCAAAGTCAATTTAACTGAAAAAAATGTAAACATACTATTTTTATATGCTGTACTTTGCGACATTATTACATTGAAGGAATGAACTGAGAATATCGATAACTTCCGTGTAAGACATCGATTTAAATATTTGTTCTTTTATTCGGGCTGAGTTCGGCATACCTTTGATATACCACGCGATATGCTTTCTCATTTCCCTTATCCCTCTCTGCTCTCCCTTCAAATCAATAAGCATATTCAGATGCCTGATTATCGTCTCTATCTTTTCTTTAACCGATATCTCGGTTATTGCCCCTTTTTTGTTAATAGAATTGATGACATTATTAAAAACCCACGGATTCCCTTGGGCTCCTCTTCCAATCATTACAGCATCGCATTTTGTCTCTTCGATCATTCTTATTGCATCGAGGGGGGTAAAGATATCTCCGTTTCCTATAACAGGTATACTTACAGCTTCTTTTACCTGTTTGATAATACTCCAATCTGCTTTACCGCTGTAAAATTGTTCCCGCGTTCTTCCATGAACCGTTACTGCAGAAGCCCCGTTTTCCTGTGCAATTTTAGCTATTTCAACAGCATTAACGTTGTTATCGTCCCAACCTTTTCGAATCTTTACGGTAACGGGCTTTATAGAAGCCCTGGATACTTCTTTAACAATCTTTCCCACTAGTTCCGGCTTAAGCATTAAGGCGCTGCCTTCACCGTTTTTCGTTATTTTGGGTGTGGGACAACCCATATTTATGTCCAGTATGCATGCCTTTGATTCGTTTAAGCTTTCTGCCACCTTTGCCATAATACCGGGATCAGAACCGAAAATCTGCAGAGCCACAGGCCCCTCTCTGCTGTCCGTCATAGTGAGCTTTTTACTCTTCTCATCATTGTAAAAGAGCCCTTTGGCACTTACCATCTCAGTATATACAAGTCCACATCCCTGCTCTTTGCATAAAATCCTAAAAGGTATATCGGTTACACCCGCCATAGGAGCCAGAAAGACGTTGTTATCCAAGATGACATTCCCAATTTTCATGGTAACCTCCTACTATATATATATTCTATCACGAATATCAAAAGAAAAAAACAACAATTTGTATAAAAAATTAAATATTTGATTAGTAAACATTATATAACCATTTCCATATCTAAAACAAGAGTTTCCCATGATCCTATAATTTTATAATTAATTCCAATAAACTTAAGAACTATTCTGCGGTAGCTCAAAATATGATGTATACTGAAAAATCAATTTATAAATCAGCAAATTATTCTGCTTTAGGGTTAAAAGTGTGCTTATTAAAAAAAGCGTCCGGTCATGGAATAATATCAACGACCAGACGCTTTAATTTTGAAAGTGTTATTTGATATAAGCTTCAATTAAGTTCTTGAGTATCTGAGCTACACTGGCTCTGCTTGCCGTACTCAAAGGATCATATGTGTTGTTTCCTACACCGGTAATCAATCCATACTGTTTCATAGCAGCTACTGCCTCCTTAGCCCATGGGCTGATGCTGCTATCATCCGCGAAAGGAACGTATTCGTCCTCTTTTTCCAACACAATTCCTTTATATTTAATATAATTATACAGCATTACAGCCATTTGCTCGCGGGTAATTAAATCATTCGGTCCGAATAAATTATTTCCGTAACCGTCAACAATACCATTATCTGCAGCCCATTCTACAGCTGCTGCATACCAACTGCCATTTTCGACATCAGTGAAACGCGATGCTCCATAAGCAGTTAAGTCTGCACCTTCAATATTGGCCAAAACTTGAGCAAACATTGCACGTGTCATTCCGCCATCAGGATCAAACTTGTTGTTACCGACACCTGAATATATTGCTCTTGCTGTAATAAAATCAATTGTATTGGCTGCCCAGTGTCCGCTTATATCAGTGAAAGTTTTGCCATTGTTTATCACGCTATATGTACCCGGTTCCGATACCAGAATGATCATTGATTCATTTCTGTATACCGAGAACGGAATTATAATATCCTGGCCGTCCTTTTTAAGTACACCTACATGAGAATTTCCTCCATCCTTAAATGGAATGGTAAGCAAAACAGGCATAGTCAATTCTTTAAGATCGTCCTCTGAAATTGTAACACTGCCATCGGCATTTAGTTTCAACGTGCTCTCTTTACCATTAAGCAATATCGGCACACCATCGCTGCCCGGCTTTTCATCCTCAGGTTCGATTGTGCTTGTTTCAATGGTAATTGACAATGTCGGATTAGTACCACCGCTCATGTTGAATACCAAAGTAGCTTTGCCATCAGCAAGTGTCGCCAAATAATCTGCCTTTATTGTATAGGTGCTTCCGCTGACAGAATAATCCTTATTGCTTTCAAGGGTATAATTTCCGTTCTTTATGTTTCTAAATTCATAGTCCCCCGTCGAAAGGACAACCGAAATATCCTTAGGCTCGGATTTATCGAACTTGGCTTCCGTTATGCTCAATGTTGCAGATTTTGACGGTTTACTATCACCGCCACTGCTGCCGCTAGTGCTGCCGGCATATTTGAATCTTGCTTCAAGTGTCCTGTTTTTTGTTACCGCAAATGAATAAGCAGCACCTGCCCCATCAACCTTTATGCCGTTCTCATACCAACCGTCAAAGGAATAATTACTGTTGGGTGATGCGGTTAATGTTACAGTCGTACCATAGAGGAATGTACCTCCGCCTGATACTTTACCGCCTTCCCCTGCTCTTGCTATGATCTGGTATGATCGTACACTTCCTGACAATACCTTTATTGTGTAATCAACCCTAATTGCCTCAGCATCATCTGGCAGCAAATCGTCGGAAACATCCACAATACCTGTAAGTACAAATTCGCTGTCTTCGTCTACATCAGCAACATATGAAGGTGTTGTATCATCAAACCACATAATAGGAGCCACATCAGTATTACCGCTTGCAAACGTTATATTCACAGTAGTTGGCAAGGAAATATCCTCAAATGCGGTTCCTTTAGGAACAGTCACTTCCTGTTGATCCAATGAAACAGAAACGATAGAATCTTTTACTTTGACAATTTTAGTGGCAGCATATCCACCGTAAAATGCATTGATTACACAATTGCCATTTTTCAATGCAGTGAGTGTAGTACCATTGACACTCACAACATCTTCCTCGGATGAAAATAAAGTGTATCCGTCTGTTATTGGTATGGATGAACCATCCGAATATGTGGCGATAAGCTCATAATTAATCTGGTCACCTACGCTGGCCTCAGTATCGATGACTAAATCCAGCTTTGTAAGGTACTTTCCGACAACTATATAATTAGACTTTCTCTTGGTGCTTTCACCGCTTGGTCCGTTTATTGTCAGCGTAACTGTATACTTACCCTCAGCTTCATAAGTATGTGACGGGTTCTGTTCGGTACTGGTTTCACCGTCTCCGAAGTCCCAAAGCCATGAAGAAATTTGTCCTATTGATTGATCTGAGAAATTAACCGTTAACGGAGAATCCCCAAAAGCTTTGTCAACAACAAAATCAGCCTCTGCATAATTACTATTGGGAACTGACACCATTAAAATATCGGATACGTTTCCAGCATATACGGGCTCTACATAGAGATAATCTGTTGCTGTGTCTTTCCACGCTACGTTCGATAAGTAAGTATTTTCATTTGTATTGCCAAGAAGGACAAAACTATCAGTTTCTATATTGCGTCTGTAGATATTATACGATTCAGCGCCGGTTACTTGATCCCATTTAAGCTGTGTCATACCTCCATCCCCAATTCCGCTTGTGACGGAATAATTCGGATAGCTTGTATCAAGGCTGTTTTCTGAGAGTTTCACAGCGATTTCTTTATTGCCGTTAACACTAGCTTCAGCAGAGGTCAGGAATAAATTGGTGCCACTGAAATATTCAATGGTGAAATAAGCATGCTGCAAACCGTTTGAGGATGATAAATTGATACTGTAATCTCCCGGTGTCGGTTCTTCTACGGTAATAACCGTTTGGTCATCGCCATAATTGTCGGTATATCCAACGGATTGACCGTTTTGAGTCAAACTTACATCTACATTCCCTATTACATTAACTACAAGGTACGTTGGCAATCCAATATCCAACCCATTTATTTCAGTATCCGACTCATTATTCATAGCCATCATTAGAGCTCTGTTTGCAATTCCTTCGTTTACAGCTGCCATTCTATTGATCTCACTCGCAGATAATTTGGTTTTTCCTTTATTTGCAGCTTTTTTCACATTATTTAAAGTAGTAGCATCAAGTTTAATTTTGTCAGATGTAAAAATGAAATTACACAAAAGTTCTTGCACCTTATTAACTTGCTTACTATGTTCTCCATTATCGCCATAATTCATCGGTACTTCAGTCCAACGGATACCGGCATTTGACCCATATCTTGCAGATGTAGCGAGAACCGTTTTATCTCCAATACCACTTATAAAATTAGCCTCGTAATATTCATTATCAAACGGATTCCACCAAGTGCCTGCATGATGTGTAAACTTAACAGCTCCGTCCGGATAACGACCGTCTGTTCCCGTATAAGATTCTGCATGCCAAGTCTGAATCGTATCCAAGTCATTGCTGTAAAATATAGCTGTTCTTACCTTTCCGGCAGTTTTGCCCGTCAAAGGTTGATAGAATGAATCTAAAGACATACTGTTAAGCTTTGCAATTTCAGATTCAAAACCGGCTTTATCAATCAAAGGATTAGAGTAAGTTGAGTTGCTTACCCAATACAAAAGCCTATCATACTGTGCTCCCAATCCTATTACAGCAGGTATTCGTTTATTTGTGTACAGAAAATCAAATAATTGTTTGGAGGTAAGCTTTTCAACTCTGGACACCATTGTGCTATAAGCACTAACCACAATATTAGCCGTAACATCGCCAGTAGTATTATACTCTATCGGGTCGACCTTCTTGTTGGATTTATCAACGATTTCTCCGCCTTCCAAAATCGGATAAGTAAATGCAGATCCATTATTAGGTGTGCCGATCATTATTAATGTATCAACATCATTCCTATACAACGATGATTGGATATATTGCCGTGCCACTAAACCTCCCATGCTATGTGCAATAAGAATAACTTTATCTTGCCCTGATTCTCTTTTTGCTTTGTCAATTATGTTTTGAAGATATTTATTTTCCACAATACTCTGCAATGAGAGCCGCCAGTCATAAGGGCAAGTATATGCTTTATAACCCATTTTATTAAGTTCTTTTACAATGTCCGAATATGCCGTATCTCCTGGAAGCACAGCATAGTTGTCATAGACTTTTAGGTCATCCTGATTAGCAGGCATTTGTTTTGGCAAATTGGGCACTAATTGACGTATAGGTCCTGCATTATCCCGTCCGTTTTTCATTGTGCTTCCAAATATTCCCGGAATAAAAATAACAGGAAGTTTTTGTGCTCCACTTACTTTGGGTAAAAACAGGGATAAATTCATCGTCTTGCCCGGATCGTTATCCGCTGATAGTTTTATAGAATAATTTACCGTCTTATCGGTATTTTGCAGTGCAGCTCTGACAAGAAAACTGACTTGCCGGTCTGCTCCAACAGCAAAGTCACCGAGTGTAACATTTGAACTTCCACTATCTAAAGTTAACTGAGGCGGTAAAGAAATTGACACCTTTACATTTTTAGCCGTTACATTACCGGTATTTTGAATATGTACATTTATCCTGAACGGATTGGACATATAATCACCGTTTATTGCATCAACTTCCATTTCAGAAGGAGCGATAACACGCATTGATAATGGTGGATTTAAGTCTGATTGGGCAAAATCACCAATACCATAGTATGTTCTCACCGTACGTGTTTGACCGGCAAGGTAAGTTTTCGGATTAAAATAAATACCTACAGCACTGTCACCAGTCAAACTACGTCCGGAAGTAACGGTATAGTCCCAACTTGTACTCCTGATTCCCTTCCAATCGCAAAACTGTACTTTATCGGGTTTTTCACTGGTGTTTCGGTAAAAGATTCCATTTGACACGACAGTTGGATTAAGCAAATTGTCAAAGGATTGCCATGACTGAGGTATGTCATCACCTACAAGTTCTATTTCTGTTGTTACATCTCCTATGCCCGGAACTTTAAACGGTGCACCGTCATTAGAGCCAAGCATTGTATCAAGCATAATACGAGCACCAATAGAGCAAGTAGTTCCGGAATTATTTGTCATCTGATACTCAATTCGGAATACATCCTTTCTATTGGTAGACGGATTATTCATCAAAGTAATAATCTGTTTTACTGTTACTCCGTCTTTTGTCATCACAGATACTGCCTCAGTGCCCTCTGCATTAACAGTGGGTGGTCCGTCAGCATCAAACGTATAATTGATGCCGTTAATCTTAATTGTCGTGAAAGAAGACCACGGTTCAGGATGTCCAAACAATAGAATTTTATTATCGTCAGTGGATATATTGGGATTACCCTGTCTCGTTCCCATCGTAAATCGTCCGTCATTACGAACATAAGCCTCAAGATATTCATTACCGAAAAGGTTTTGAGTAGCCGATAAGGCTTGCATTCTTAATGCTGTTCGAGGAGTAACATCAGCAGTTTCCAGATACTCAGATGCAAGACTGTTCTTCCACTCTCTGTACTCATCTTCCTCTGTTCTTTCGATTATACCATAATCATCGAACGTATCGGAGTCCAGGTTTTGCCACAGATTGTCCGTAGATTCTTGTAACAGTACTCCAGCCGAAACATTAAACGTTAACAACGACAAGATCATAGTTACAATTAATGATGCTGCCATTAATTTTTTAAAACTCATTTTTTATCTCTCCTATCATTTATTTTTTTATAAGCATTTTTTCTGTCTTTGTTTCGTAGCAAAAAAAGCTACCATTGATGAAATAATAAGTGATATTCCATTTAACAATAATAAAAAGAAATATACCGCAACTAAAAAGGATCCTCCGATAAACCAGCCAACGTTTCCTGCCGCAAACGACAGATACTTACCATATATTCCGGTAAGTATTAAAATCAAAACTGTTATTATCCAACATCCTAGAGGGACAAAGGAATATATGAATTTCAAATCCCGGCACATATTCGTTAGTACTTTTTTTATCAATTTATAATTGATATATGCCACAATGCAAACGATAATTAAAGGCAATAAATTCTTAATATCACTGGAGCTAATCATCGACGCATTTACAGGCATATCAAATCTTGTCGGAATTATATTGTCCCCTTTCTTCTTTGTTACTTCATAAGTTAAACGGGATAACAACGAAAACACAGGTGGAATAAATGCAAACGTCAAAGCATTGGATATTCCGATTATTCCTAACCATAGTATGCTTTTTTGCTTCATGCATTCTCCTCCCTTTACATTTTAAAATGTATTAAACTCTACTATTGATATAATCCATCCCTCTCTTTCCTTAATAAGCAAAATATTCCTTTTGTAATTTTAGCATATTTGAAATCAAGTAACAATAGCAATTTATTATCAGAACTCTGCTAACGCATAAATATTATCTATAACAAAAATTTAGTAAAAGTTTTTATAATTCATGTAAAACTCATTCTCCTAAAAATATTTCTAAATATACGTAAAAATCTAACTATCGACCCCATCTAAAAACATGGTAAAATCCCGGGTTTGACAGCAAACAAAAAAGCCTGTAAACCATTAATACAAAAGTATTTGCAGGCTTTAATAATCTTGCACAAATTGTGTAATATTCTTATGTTTTTTATCTCTTAAGAATTCTAAAGCATTCTTCAATTTCCCCTCAACTGACAAGCTATACTTTATCGGGTTTTTCATCGGTGTTTCGGTAATAGTACCCTATCACTTATTTTTTATGAATTTTTCTGTCTGTGCTTGCTAACAAAGAAGGCCACCATCGAAGAAATAATAAGAGATATTCCATTTAACATCAATAACAAAATATACAACAGATTTATAAATGAGCCTCCAAAAAACGATCCATGATCCTTTGTTGCAAACATTAGATATTCATTATATATTCCGGTAATCAATAGAAATGAAACTATTATTATCCAACATCCTATAGGGATAAAGGAATATATGAATTTCAAATCCCGGCACATATTCGTTAGTACTTTTTCTATCAATTTATAATTGATATATGCCACAATGCAAACAATAAGTAAAAGCAAAATATTCTTAATATCACTGGAACTGATCATCGATGCATTTAAAGGCATGTCAAATCTTGACGGAATTATATTGTCCCCCTTCTTCTTTGTTGCTTCATAAGTTAAACGGGATAACAACGAAAACACAGGCGGGATAAAAGCAAATGTCAAAGCATTGGTTATTCCGATTATCCCCAATCTTAATATACTTTTTTGCTTCATGGATTCTCCTCCCTTTACATTTTAAAATGTATAACATATTGCTATTGCCATGTAATCCATTCCTCTCTTTCCTTTAAAAGCAAATTATTCCTTTTATAATTTTAGCATATTGGAAAATAAGTCACAATAGCATATCATTGTCATAATACTGCTAACGCACGAATAATGTTTACAAACAAGAATTCGGTAAAGAATTTTAAAATTCATGTAAAACCCATTTTTCTCAAAACTATCTTTAAATAAATGTAAAAATCTAACTCTCGACACTCATCGAAAAATATGGTAAAATATTAATGTAGATCAATATACCATTAAATCGACTAACACCATGCAATAAACTTTATCTCCCAGGGCTTGCAATTACAGGATGGCTGATTCACTTCTGTACTTTATTAACATACAAAAGGCTGAAAGTTTTGATTATTGGTTCAATTATTGGTTCATAAGATAATACTGATAATCGTTGTTAAAGGGCTATTACCTGAATCCTAAGAGAGGGAGTTTCAATGATCAATTTATTCCGTGATAAAAAACACATGCTAGACAATACTTCAATATGCATTGACAATGTAAGTCATGACGGAATACGCTGGCACGAAGTTGAAGTATCCGGTATTTCACCCCATGGAATCAAATTTTTCTCCAAATTGAGCTTTGATACTGAAAAAGCTTTAAAGAACGATTTACATGTTTACAGCAAGCTGACAAAATTTGATTTTTCCATAGAAGGATACATAGTAGAGAAAAAAGCTGTGCATAACGGTTATTTCTACAATGTCAGGTTTAACAATATTGATGAACGTACGAGAATTCAATTGGATGAGATTTTAAATATTAACAGATCCCTTGCCTCTGTTGCTTGGTAAATCCTTTAACATTATACTCATAAAGGCTCTGTTGAAATAGGAACCTACACTTTCGGTAATTTGATTTTATAGAATCCTTTTAAATTAGATACGGTGGGTTGATACAAAATCAATCCACCGTATTTTAATGGTATCTGGCGTCCCGGATAGGAATCGAACCCATATCAGTGGAACCGGAATCCACCGTCTTATCCATTAGACTACCGGGACACATACTTACATTTCACATGTAAAATTTGTTCACCACTATTATAGCAGAATTTTATAGTTTTACAACTGAAAATTATCGTCATTTTACGTTAAAAATACAATAAGCCAGTTATCAATAATGTATCCCAGAGCATATCCCAGCAAAGTTGACCATATATAAACCAAGCCAAACACCGCACCCTTGAGACGTTCATCAAAGTTGTAAATCGCATTTATTCCTCTGGTCATAATTGCACTATGCCAGACAGGAGTGACAATCGAAAGCATAAAAAATGAAATATAGAAAACAGCCCCCTTTGGGCCGTAGAATCCGTTTGAAAGAAAAAGAAAAAAAGCATTTACGGGTACAACAAGAAAATGGGATACCACATATATTTTCATAAGCTTTATAAGCTGTCCGTTGATATTCTTTATTCTTTCCTTAACCCTGAAAAATTTGAATATATCAAAAAGGGGCAAAGCAAAAAAAACAATATCAATAAGCCCTGCCAATATGATGAAACACAGCGTGAGGGAAATATTAAACAATAGTGCGGTTGGAGGCTTACGCAAAAAATACATCGGTAAATCAGCATATAAGCTAAAACCCATGTCTATAAAACCAACCAAAATAATTCCCAGATACAGGGTTAATAATTTATCGGATATTTTCTTATAAAATGACTTCGGAAAAAGCAATATATCTAATAAATTGTTATTTGACACTATTAAATTTCCCCTTAAATGATTTCTAATTCTCTGTCACTTTTAAAAATCTACTATTTATAATACAACCTTGTTCATGTAAAAGCAACGAAAAAAATGAAAAAAAGCCCAGGCAAATAAAACTGTTATAAAATATGAGAAAAAAATAATGTATATCATAAAAGCTTTACAACCAGAAAAAGCAGCAACACAATACTTCCTATCAAAGCCAGATTAATAACGGTACTCGTAAGCAGCTTCGGTTTATTATGGCTGGGCCTTAAGTGAAGCTCGGGACCAAGTTCTTTTTGAGCTCCATTCCTCCTGATATAGTTGTTTATTACTTCCTCTGCCTCCTTTAAAATATGGTCGCTTATTTTGTTATCATTCTTTGAAAAAACCTTCTTTATGTTTTTGCCAACACCCCTCTCAGGCTTGTTCTTTAATACCAAAATAGCCTCTTCAATAAAATTGGAAGGAATATTTCTTATTACTACTACTCTTTTAGTGTTATCACATACCATAAAACTCCTCCGAACATCCTATTATTCTTAAAAAGTTTGCCCTTTTCAAACTTTTGGGAATACATAGTTCATATTGCCATCACAGCAGTGATTTCCGCTAGACCAAGCCACTGCTGTGATATGCATTCAGAGATAGTTTTTACAAATGTCCAGGAAATTATACACAGAACTTTGTTTACCGTTTCCATATCTTTGCCACCAGCACGGTCATATCATCCACAGGCTTGTTTCGGCATCTCGAGCATGCCTCTGCAAGTATGCTGTCGGCAATAACCTGAGGATTTATACTGTCAAGGTCTTCGATAAACTTTATAAGTGTCTGCTCTCCCCCCTCTTCCTGCTTGAAAGAGTCTATAATTCCATCAGTAACCATTATAATGAAATCTCCGTTGCTTACGTTTTTGCATACGAGCTCGGTTTCTATATTGCTCAATATGCCTGCCGGCAGGGAAACGGTTTTAATAACTTCAATTTTGCGCGGCCTTTTTATAAATGTCGGCACAGCCCCAATTTTCACAAATTCAACCTTACCGTCATAAAGGTCTACAGCACAGAGGTCAATAGTGGCAAAGGAATCATCGTCGGATTTCAGCACAAGTATTGAATTGATCAGCCTTATAGCAGTATCCTTGTCAAAGCCGGTTTCCATAAACTGCTCCAATAGCCCGATGGCTGCCTTGCTTTGGTTAAAAGCTCGCTGTCCGGTACCCATTCCGTCGCTTAAAGCCATAACATGCTTACCGTCGCCAATGTTCAAAAAGGTATAATTATCCCCGGAAATCATGCTCTCATGCTTTGACATTCTGGCAACTCCTGTAGTTATACTGAAAACTTCTTCCTCCACCAGCTTAAGATTGCATGTCCCCAATTTATGGTTGTACACACACTCACTTCTGTCTTTTACCATCCTTCTTTTGAGGACATCGGACACCATCTTCTCAATGGAATCCAAGCATTTATTGGCCCCGGCACATCCCTTGTGGAAAATATTAACCTCGAATTTATCCCACTTGTTTTTATAAACTACAACATCCTTAACCTTTACCCCGCTATTTTCAAGCTCCGACAAAAGCTTTTCCTCCAGATCTCCTTTGAATTCAATATCGTTATTTATCTCCAGCGCCAGGTTTGAAATCACATTGGAAAGCCCGTCCAATTGCTGGGATATCAATCCTCTGCTCTCTCCCATCCTGTTCTTCCATGACATATCCACCTTGAACAGTTCATAAATGTTATTTACCTGTTTTACAAACTCGCCAATGCGCTCACATCTTTCCATAAAGTACTCCGGAATATCCGTTTCTTCTATCCATCCTTTCTTCTCAAGGCTTTCCACCACTCTAAACATTACCTGGTATGTATTGTAGAAATTCCTATCCCAGCAATGGAGGCACAAACTGCAGTCCTTGCACACTTTGTCCGCCACTCGGTCAAAGAGGCATGAGATGTCTTGATTTCCGGTTACCATTTTGGCTTGAGATATTTCGTCAAAGGTCTTTGACAGTTCCTGAAAAGCTTTTGCAAAATTGTTCAATCTCTCAACAGTCAATTCCTTAATACGCTCGCTGTAACTGGCCTTATCCTTTAAAACCGCAGGACTGGCCGAAAAAACACCCATAAAGCCGTTAATGGTTTTTTGAGGAATAGCCGTAAAAATTATAGATGAGAAAATCATATCTTTAATATATAGAAGCACTTCCGTTGATCCGTTTATATAAAGGGTCAGTATTGCGTTTCCAATAACAAAACCCAATGCGGCACCGGTCTTGCCAAGATTTCTGAACACTCCCGCCAAAAGTCCGCAAAATCCATAAGTTCCAATTATCAAAGGCGTAACAGGATTGGACAGGGTAACAACCAGTCCGACAATTATACCCACTGTCGAACCCACAGCCGGCCCGGCTTTGTAACTGAACAGCATTACTGCCAGTATACCAAACACATTTGTCAAAGATGCTCCTGCTATTTGCATATCTCCAAAGCCCGTCAATGCAATTGCAGCCAGCATTGCCAAACTTATTGCTTCTTCACTGGATATCTCACGATTAATACCCGTTCCGTCAATTAAAGGTATGCTTCTTCTGAAAATAAATATCAATGAAAATACCAACGCAGTGTATAACAAAGCTCTTAAAATATCATACAATAAAAATCCATGCATACTCACCGGTATTAACTGGGAAACAGCTATGCTTACCAGTCCGATAAGCGAATACTTAATTCCGTCCCTGGCTGTTTTGTTCTTGAACAGCCGTTCAATTACAGTAAAGGAAACAAGAAACATTAAGCCAACATACAGTTCTTCCACTGCTCCGCCGGTGAGCATTCCCATTATTACTGCCGCTGCCATCAAAACCCTGTTTGTGCATATACCTGCCGAAGCTGCATAAAATGCCATACCAAAAGGCATAAGACTGTCAAATAAAGATACTCTTCCTAATAAAAAGGTCACTAAAAGCAATACAATATTTCCTTTTGATACAGCCAGTCCTCCCAAAATACCTCCTTTTGTTTTTTCATACCCTAAATCCCTTAATTTCTGATTAGGAATAAACTGTGTTTTCATCTTTTGTAACCCCCTGAAATATATTTTTTTAAAATTTTTCCGGTTTTGTTTTGCAGAACCGATTATAAAACAGGGGGATAAAAATGTTTGTCGGTTTTGGTTGTGGCTGTCCAAAATTATTATGACACTTGTCTGCAAAACACAACCGCAGACAGCACCGGACTAACTTCAAGAAAGATTGACTCAATGTTTTTATTTAAGTTTGAAATTGCAAATACCTTCGACTATTTTGTAGTATTTCGTCAAAAACTTTTTTTGTACCCAATTAAAAAATATCAGATTAAATTGTTATTGCTACAATAATATTATAGAACAAGTACAGCAAAACATGAAATTATTATATAAATTTCCCAAGATGTTTTTAAATTAATAAATCAACTTTCGCAGGAAACAACTGATAGCTTTGCCTTGATATGAACAGGCAAACAAGTGACAAAGTAGTTGAGAAACTCGTTGACTGTTTCCTTTGTCAAAAGCAGTTTTTCCTGTAAAGTAGTTTTTAAAGCCTCTATTATAAGCTGCAGTGCCTCATGGAATTTAATGTCCTCAAGTTCATCGCAGCAATAGTAGAACAAAGTACCAATAGTGCGTAAATCAGTATTATTGCGGTTCTCAACCGCTAACATAATGTACCTTGAAAAAACAATAGTTGTATGGGCAAC